>Ga0210401_10007739_pt1 | contig 10741 bp, 7 predicted proteins | sample IncBWH32MmetaG_FD_150866 | JGI IMG/M metagenome (GOLD analysis project Ga0210401, IMG submission 150866) | Forest soil microbial communities from Barre Woods Harvard Forest LTER site, Petersham, Massachusetts, United States - Inc-BW-H-32-M | ecosystem: Environmental > Terrestrial > Soil >... | reverse complement strand
ATGCGGGTGGCCTGGCGGTGTTCACCTTGAAGAGGCCGCAGAGGGACGAGGTCTTGCAGATTGATGCGACAGATAAAGAGGGAGAAAAAGTTTCCGCGCCGGTTCCGCTGCAGGCTCGCGCGGGCGATGACCAGGTGCTGTTGCGAGTGGAGAAGGCCGTCTATCACGCGGGGGATTCGATTCGGCTGAGAGTTTTGACGACGAAGAAGCGTGGAACGGTTTACGTCGACGTCGTGAAAGAGGGGCAGACGATTCTGACTAAGGATTTAGATATTACAGAAGGCGAGGCGGAGTTGACGCTCGCTGCTGCCTCCGAGTTGGCGGGCACGGTGGACGTGAGTGCTTACATGTTCGGAGCCAATGCACAACCCGTCGCGGATCATCGACTGGTGTTTGTGCAACCGGCAGATGAGCTGAAAGTGGAGACCGTGGCGGATCGCCCCGTCTACAAGCCGGGAGACGACTCGCACATTCGTTTTCGCGTGACCGACAAGAACGGAGAAGGTGTGCGCGCCGCACTAGGGCTGCAGATTGTGGACGAAGCAGTATTCGCGCTTGCTGAAAAGAAGCCTGGCTTCGCGAAAGTTTTCTTTTACCTCGAACAGGAAGTGATGAAGCCGCGGTACGAGATTCACTCCGTCGGGCTGCCGGAGATCGTCGAGCCGGTCTCCGATGATAAAGAGGCGCAGCGCGATGTTGCTGCACGTACGCTCTTTTCAGCTACGGAAATCGTGAGGCAGAACCGATTCGATGGCGAGGCCGGACGTGAAATTCCTCGGACAAAATATTACGAATTCTGGAACCGGTACCAGGCACAGTTCCAGGAGGATGCCAAGAAGATCGCCGCACAGCTACGGCGTGCGATTGCAAGCGATCCAAATGAAAATGACCTGGAGAAAGCGTTCAAGAAGCTGGCGGATTCCGGGAAGCCGGACTTTCGCGATGCGTGGGGAACGAAACTGAAAGTTGAGCGCACGCCCTGGGATAACGCTAAAACGATGTTCACGCTTCACGGCGCTGGGCCAGACAAGAGTTTCGATACCGCAGACGACTTGCGCGCCGCGCTCTACTTCCGCCGTAGCACGATCGTAACAACGGCAGCTGCTGGGGACACCAAACTGAGTGTGAAGATTGAGCACGACCACGGACCGAATAACAATCGCGCGGAAATCTTGGGGTTGGCAATCGATCCGAGCGGCGCGGTCATTCCGGATGCAATCATAACGATCACAAATATGACGATTTCCAGCGCGCAAGTCGCGCACACGAACGCGTCAGGCGAGTTTCAGGCATCGGCGCTGCGTCCAGGCATTTACAAAGTGACCGTGATCAGCCCGGGCTTTCAGCAAGCGGAGGATACGTTTCAACTGAAAGGGCGGGACCACGCAGAAATCACGGCACGATTGGAAGTCGGATCTGCTACGGAAATGGTCGAGGTTTCCGCAAGTTCCGTAGTGATCCTCAGTGCGGAGGCAACTGGATTTGGAGAAGGCAGGGGCTTTGGCGCCGGAGTTGCCGGGGGAGTTCCCGGTGGGGCCATGGGAGGCGTGATGGGTGGAGTCATTGCCCGCCAAGCATGGGCTGTGCCACAGGCAAAACTGATGCCTATGATGATCCAGGAGCTCCCAATGCAGGGCCGGAACGTCGCGAAGATGCTCAATATGGACGCTGACGAAAAGGAAACGGCAAACGTTCACGTGCGCTCGTATTTTCCAGAGACGCTGTACATCAATCCCGAGATCATCACGGACCGCAATGGGGTGGCGGAGATTTCCGTTCCATTGGCCGACAACATCACGACGTGGCGGATGTCCATGATTGCTTCGACGCAACGCGGGACGCTGGGTACGGCGACTTCGAGCCTGAAAGTGTTTCAGGATTTCTTTGTGGATCTGGACTTGCCGGTCGCGCTGACGCAAGGAGATCAAGTGTCGCTGCCCGTTGCCATCTACAACTACACGGATGTGAAAGGCGAGGTGCGGTTAAAGCTGAAGGACGAGGACTGGTTTGCATTGGTGGATGACTCCGGAGAGAAGTCCGTGGATGTGGATTCGCAGCATGTCGGCGGATCGCAATTCACTTTGGAGGCGAAGCGAATTGGGAAGTTTAAATTGACACTTACCGCGCAGATGAGAGGAAGCACGAAGCGTGCCGACGTGGTGGTGCGTGAAATTGAAGTGGTTCCAAACGGACGGGAGCAGAATATCGTATTCAACGGACAACTGGAGTCGAAGGCAAGTCAGACCGTGGAATTTCCCCCACGCGCGATCGACGGCGCAAGTAAGATTTTTGTGCGCCTGTACCCGGGGCCGCTGAGCCAGATCATCGAAGGAATGGATTCGATTCTGCGGATGCCGGGCGGATGTTTCGAGCAAACATCGTCAAGCACTTATCCGAACGTGCTGGCGATGGATTACATGAAGCGGACGAAAAAGTTGACGCCCGAGGTGCATGCCAAGGCGGAAGGATACATCGCCAACGGGTATCAACGGCTGCTGACGTTTGAAGTTCAAAGCGGCGGATTTTCCTGGTTCGGCCAGGCGCCGGCGAACAAGATTTTGACCTCGTATGGCCTGATGGAATTCTACGACATGTCAAAGGTGTATGAGGTGGATTCGCGCGTGATTCAACGCACCCAGCAGTGGCTCGTATCACAGCAACAGGCGGATGGCAGTTGGAAGCCGGATACGCAGTTCATCAATGAAGGAGCGACGAACCGGTACAACAAGGATGTGCTGCGCATTACGGCGTACATTGCCTGGTCGCTAGGCAATACCGGATACCAAGGGCCTGCGCTTGGAAAAGCCAGCGAATACATTCAGAAGAATCTTTCTGAGAAGTCCGATCCCTACACGCTGGCGGTACTGGCCAATTTCGCGGTGGATTCCGGAAAGGACCCCGAGTTCACTCGGCAGGCGATGCAGATGCTCCTTGACGCCCGCACGGAAAAGGATGAGCAGGCCTGGTGGAACTCGGAAGAAACGGGCGTCTACTCGACCGGAACGAGCGCGAGCGTGGAAACTACGGGTTTGGCCGTGCAAGCTCTGCTGAAATGGGGGCGAGCGCCAGGAACGACACGCAAAGCGCTGGCTTATATCACGGCGAAAAAAGACGCGACCGGCGCCTGGGGCAGCACGCAAGCAACAATTATGGCGCTACGCGCGTTGCTGCTGGCGAGTGAAAAAGGAACGGCCGATTTGCGCGGAACGGTGGAGATCGCAGTCAACGGAAAGACTGCCGAAAAGCTGGTCTTGACTCCCGAGAATAATGACCTGCTGCATCAGTTTATCTTCAAGGATGTTGAAAGCAGCGGGTCGAATCTCGTGGAGATTCGCTATGACGGCAAGGGGACGCTTGGGTATCAGACCGCCGGCCAATACTTCATTCCCTGGGAGCAAGAAGGCGAGAAGGAGCCGTTCTCGATTTCCGTGAATTACGACCGCACGAAGCTGGTGCAGGATGACATTGTGACCGCGACCGCCACGATGCGAAACAATCTGCCGAAATCAGCGAACATGGTGATGGTGGATTTGGGAATTCCGCCCGGGTTCGATTTGCTAAGCGAGGATTTGCAGGAGTATCAGGAAAAATCCTTCAAGCTGAAAAGTGGCCGGTTGGAAAAATTCAGCCAGACGGCGACGCAGGCAATTTTATATTTCAACGCTTTCGCGGCCGGAGAGACCGTGCAATTGAAATTCCGGCTGCGCGCGAAGTACCCGATTCGGACGCGAACGTTCCAATCGCGTGTCTATGAGTATTACGATCCAGACGTCCGGTCGGTGGCTCGCCCCGTGTCGCTTGAGGTGAAAAAACAATAGCCTGACGCGCCGCACAAGTTCGCGTTAAGTCGGTAACCGGAGAAGTGCCCACAATCAGTTGTTTTCGGAACCCGTACTAGGACTCCAATTTTCCGATAACTGGTAAAGTTCGTATTCGGCCGCGGCCCCAGGCACAATCAACGTACGGCTGGCGGCCGTCCGACGACTTGCGTACGAGGCGGCGGATACGGGACTCCTGAGCCCAGAACTTGCTGCTGGCATCCGTCGCGTGAAAGGAGCAAAAAAGCTGGGCATGCGGCTTGGGAATTGGTTGACCGTGGATGAGGCGCGCTCCCTATGGCAGCTTCCGAACATGCACAGCGTGAACGGTAAAAGAGATCGAGCCATCCTGGCGGTTCTCCTGGGGTGTGGGCTGCGTCGAAGAGAACTCATTGATTTGACCTTTGACCATATTCAACGCCGAGAAGACCATTGGGCCATCGTTGATCTGGTCGGGAAAGGAGGGCACATCCGCACGGTTCCCATGCCCAATTGGGTGAAGCAAACGATCGACGACTGGTTGACCGTCGCGGATGTCGTCCACGGTAAGATTTTCCGATGCGTTTGCCGCATAGGTGCTGTTTGGGGAACGGAGATTACAGAGAAAGTGGTCTGGCACGTTGTGAAGGAATACGCGAAACGATTGGGCGTGTCTAAACTCGCGCCACACGACCTCAGGAGATCGTGTGCCAGGCTTTGTCATGAGTCAGGCGGCGAACTGGAGCAGATCCAGTTCTTGCTCGGCCATGTGTCCGTGCAAGCGACCGAGAAATACTTAGGATGTAAGCAGAGATTTCGGGAAGCTGTGAATGATCGACTCGGCATCGAGCCTAACGCTTGAATCCAAAGCTTGAGGGACGCAGCTGGCGGATTGACCGGAGCAGCCCAGTCCCGGTACCCAAGTTACCGGTATTCCGGGCGGTCTCAATGGGTCGACGCAACACTAAGCTCAAAGTCTAACTGCTGGAGTCTCAAAGGCTAAAATCGCTTACAAGTGTTGAATCAAACGGAACAGTGCCCTGGCTAGGTTCTGATTGAGTACAGCCCGACAGATCGGTTCTCTCGGGAAGTGCTGCTGGATCAGGCTGTTAGAAAGTGTTGCGTCGACCGGTTGAGCTGGCACGACTTACCAGGCACTTGGTGCGTTGAACCGAGTCTCGCCAGCTTGCATGTCCTAGTTAAGCGCGAGCGGAACAGAAAGCGAACCGATGTTGCCGTTCGATGTGTCGCGGAGAACGACGCATACTTGCGTGGCTCCTGAGAGAATACGGATGTGTTTAGTATTTCTGAGACCGTCCTTCAGGGCCTGTTCATAAACATTTTGGGGCAAACTCAGCTGAAGCGTTTCGTCGAGGACCTGGATAATCTCGCCGTGGCTGTTTAATTGGAGAAAAACTGTCTCGAGTATGCCGGTCCAGAGGCCATTGTTTTGTTCCAGATGGACATCGTGCAAGTCAAGATGGAGATCGACGTTTAAGGCCCGCTCCCCGGCTGTGTGGGTTGGCTCAACATGAGCGCGCACGCCTATTCCGGTGGCATCGAGTTGACTGATGGCGGTTTGCGAAATGATGGCCTGGACCGAATTGGGCGGCGTCCTTGCGGAATCAGGAAGCGCGAAGTAGCCTGTGCGGGCGCGCACCTCTGCACCCGGGGCTTTCACTCTAACCTTGATGTTGTGAAAACTTCCGTCCCACTTCTCGGCGGCAGGATAGAAGCCGAGCGTGTAGGTCACGCGAGAGTCATCGATGGCGCGCCGGATGGCTTCGGAAAGATCGTTTGACCCGTAGAAGGCCTTGCCTCCGGTGCGTTCGGCCAAGACCTTCATGGTTTCAAGATTTCCTGGCGTAACGTGTGTGGGAAGGTGCTCATCACCGTCCGCAAACTCGGGGTGAGACGCTTCGGAATAGTCCCCGGCTGCCGTGACGCCATTGCCCATTAGGCCTCGTGCGTCTACGGGGTAAACGGCGACGCCAGCGTCGGTCAATGCCTGGGCAGCTCTTTCGACTTGTGCGGAAAAGCTGACGCCTGTGTCGTTGGCCCAGTTGAGATCAAACTTTTCGTTCCCAAGATCAAACGGAAAACTTCCGGAAACCCAAACCAGATTTTTGCGCCCTTTCAAGCCGCCGACGTGATGTGCGATGGCAATCAGCGCGGCCACGGTGAGGCGAACGCGGTACTTGGCGGATTCATTCGCGACTCGCTGGTCAAACGCAGACCTTAAGGCTTCCCGATTTGGGGCTTGAGGGGCGGGAACCCCCGATGGAATCGAGGAGTTGGGATTATTGGGGCTTAGATAATCCACGTCGGACTCTGAAAGCTCCCGGCTGGACTTTGGTGCGGAATGCGCTAGGGCCTCGCGAAGGTTTGCCACATCCGTGGTGAAATCCTGCAAGGTGTAAAGATTGTTGCCAAGCCAGTAGAGTGCGACGCGGTCCTGCGGCCGGAGCTGCTGGAGGAACCTCAATACCTGTTTTCGAGATAGGGCTTGGTCAGCGAACTCGGTGTTCAGACCGTCGAGGAGTATGACGGTTACGCTCGAAGGAACGGTGGCGCGCTCCGAAAGCAGGTTGGTGAAGGTATCGTGAGGGAGCGGTGATGGAGGCTGATTGCTGACCGAATTTGTTTCGGCAGAGAAGAGCCGGACCTCCTGAGGATGGTTGTTATCAAGCAAGATGAAGTCGTCTTTGGTGAGTCCCGTGATGGGAAGGCCGTGCTTATCGTTGACGATGACGTTGACCTGCACGAGGCGCGTGATCACGCGCAGAGTAACAGAAGGAACAGCACTTCCCGCCGGCGGGAGCTGCTCGCCTGATGGTGGCTGTTGCAATGCCAGTTCGACCCAGTCAGCCGTAGATTGTTTTGCCGGCGTGGCACCTGTGATTATCCAAGCGAGCGAAATCGAGAGCCCGGTTGAACACATAGCCGTCGCGATCGAAAAGCGGCGAAGCAAAATTGCCTACCCTACTCGTATGAGCCGTGGCCGGACAACCGCGTGGATTGTCTGTCCGGAAAGATAGTATGCCTCAGCGTTCATCCGCGAAAGAAGAAACGAGGAGGGGTTACAAACGGATTGTGACACGGTAATTGCAAGTCTGACGCCATCTGCAGTGGCTTTTGGCAATCAGTTTGTAGGGACCACCAGCGCGGCCCAAACCATCACGCTCACGAATGCGGGCAACGCAACACTCAACATCAGTTCTATTTCGATCAGCGGGGACTTCGCGCAGAGCACTACATGTGGCACTGCCCTCGCGCCCAGCACCATTTGCAATATTAGCGTCACGTTCGCGCCAACTGCGTCCGGCAATCGTTCCGCAATACTCTCTATCGCCAACGATACCCTCGGCGGGAGCCCGCAGACCGCATCCTTATCCGGCACGGGCACGGCTCCGGCGCTGTCGTTCTCCCCAGCGAGCTTTAGAAGCTTCGGGAACCAATTCGTCAACACCACCTCCGCCCCCCAGACCATGAGCATTACCAACACGGGAAGCGCAGGACTTTCTATCTCAAGTTTCACGATAACGCCGGGCTTCGGTCAGAGCAACACTTGTGGCAGCTCTCTCGCTATCAACGCGAGCTGTTCCGTCAGCGTTACCTTCACTCCCGCAGCGCAGGGAAATGTCACGGGAACTCTGATGCTGAACGGCAATCTACCGGGCAGTGCCCCAAGCTTCAGCCTGAGCGGTACCGGGACAGCTCCTGCGCTGTCCTTTTCTCCCATCGGTTTTAACACTTTCGGCACGCAGCGCGTCAACACTACCTCCGCGCCACAGACAATGACCATTTCCAACACGGGCAACGCCTCGCTTACCATCACCAGCTTCACAGTCAGCGCGGGTTTCAATCAGACCAATAACTGTGGGTCCTTTCTTGCCTCCGGAGTCAACTGTGCGGTTAACGTAACCTTCTCGCCAACTGCCCAGGGTCCGGTTAACGGAACGCTTACTTTGAACAGCAATCTGGCCGGGAATCCTCCTTCCTTTACCCTCAACGGGACAGGAGGCGCATCGGCCGTAGCTCTCTCTGTTAATTCTCTTAGCTTTGCGAGCCAGCTTGTGGGCACAACCGCTAGTTCGCAATCAGTGACCCTCACCAATAGCGGCAACGTCTCACTCAATATTTCGTCCATTTCCACTGGCGGCGATTTCGCGCAGACCAACAACTGTCCCGGTTCTTTGGCGGCAGGCGCGAATTGCACCATTAGCGTCACATTCACTCCGACGGCCTCCGGGACCCGTACGGGAACCTTGTCGATCGCCGATGACGCACCACTCGCCGGCAGTCCGCAGACCGTCGCCTTGTCGGGCATCGGATACACGCTGAGCGCCTCGCTAAACCCGAGTTCTCTTACTTTTGCCTCGCAACTCATCGGGACAACCAGCAGCCCGCAAAATGTGACTCTCACGAACACCGGATCTGGAACTCTTTCCATTACCAGTTTCACCACGTCCGGAAACTTCGCGCAAACGAATAATTGCCCTGCGGCCCTCTCCGCCGGTGGCACTTGCACGGTCAGCGTTGTCTTTGTACCGGCGGTGCGAGGCACTCTCACGGGCACACTCACACTCAACAGCAACGCCACAGGTACGCCACCTTCCGTTTCTCTGTCGGGCAAGGGAATTGGTCCTGTCGCGTCGCTTTCGCCGATGAGCCTCACCTTTGGCGTTCAGAGAGTCTCCACGACCAGTTCCTCGCAACAGCTCACGCTGACCAACAGCGGTGACGCAACAATGAACATCACGAGCATCGTTGCCAGCGGGGACTTTGCGCAAACGAATAATTGCAACGGAGCACTGCCGGCCGGGCAACATTGCAACGTCAACGTCACCTTTACACCGACGGCGAGCGGGGCTCGCTCTGGGACGCTCACCATTAGCGACAATGCAGTCAACGGAAGTCCGCAGAATACTGCCCTTAGCGGCACGGGTGTGGACTTCTCGCTTGGCGTGTCGCCCGCAAGCGTCGTAGCAACTCATGGCAGTTCGGTGAGCATTACGGTGACCGTGAGCGCCCTGGGCGGAAACTACAATTCTTCGGTGAACCTGCAATGCTCTGGGAGCCTCCCGAAGGGAGTGAATTGCAATTTCTCGCCGGGAGGGGTAAATCCGGGCAGCAGTTCGGCAAATTCCACACTGAGAATTAACACTGGCTGGGGGAACGGCAGGACACCACCGGGCTCCTATGCTATAACGATCAGCGGAACTTCCGGCTCGGCGCAGCATACAACCACGGTGACCTTGCAAGTGAATTAGGCTGGATCTCAAAGCGGTAGTCGAGTAATAGCGCGGTGCCGAACCTATCCACTGGTTCCGGCCCATCCTGCAAACTGTGGCTGCTCCATGTGGAACCCGAGACCCGCCGGCTTGGAATTGGCAAGTGGCTGGTGGAGGAGTGCGTCCGATTCGCCCGGCAGGCGGGATATCAACAGAAGTGCATGTTTTTTCGAGGATTGGAAGTGATTCAGCGCGATTTTAGCGATTTACGGCTGGACTCTTGGCAACGGCAATGAAGACTGAGCAAAATTCATATCGCCATCCCGTCGCAGTCCACCTGGAGAGGGCATAGGATTCCAGTCTCACTCTGCAGCGTTTCCGGATCGGCGTTTACAAGCACCCTCAGCCGGTCTTGGAAGCGCGCGCGTTCAATCGCCAGATACAGCTCCAACCTACCGTTTCGGCCAGCGAAGAAGTTACGCTGCGCCGTCCCCTCTCGTCCACCATCTTTCAAACGACCTCGAGCGTGCCAAACAGTCCTACCGCGGCACGCTCGGACTAAGTTCGCTGCCGGATAGCTTCCGGTACCTCGTCATCCACCCGGAACGACATTGCCTAAGCGCCACCAAATCGGTAAACACAAGCCGACTTCCGGGTACTAATCCCGTCGTGGAAGCCGGATAGCTTCCGGTTAGGCGACCATCCACGAAGTGACCTGATTCATCGACGTTTCGACTACACTTGACAGGACAACTATTGATATGTATAGTTAGCGCAGTGGCCCAAGTGAAAGCAAAATTGGACGGCGCAACAAAACAGAAGCACCTCGTGCATTCGCGCCAGCAAGACGCAGTGACAAGCATCCTGCGCACGGCTGATTATTTTGGCCGTTTTTGTTCACCGGTGTTCGATCAACATGGCATCACCTCGCAGCAATACAACGTCCTGCGCATCCTGCGAGGCGCAGGCCTGAGGGGGCTTCCGACACTGGACATCGCACAGAGGATGATCGAACAGGCTCCGGGTATAACCCGCTTGCTGGATCGCCTGGAAGGGAAGAAGCTCGTGCGCCGGGAACGCCCCTCCGATAACCGCCGACAGGTTCTTTGTTACATCACCAAGCCTGGGATCGATCTCTTGCAAGAACTCGACACCCCCGTTGGGAACAAGGTAAAGCAAGCGTTGCATCGGCTGGAAGAATCCGAGATCGAAGAACTGATTCGTTTGTTGGAACTCGCGCGAGGCGAACAGCCTTCGACGACGTAGTCAGCCAATAAATCCAAAAAGTATGTATCCAAACCTGGCCAAGTGCATCTCATTAGTTGACTAGTGAACAGTTGAGTGAGCACTGGTTATCAAAGGACTCTCATGAAGTTACTTCATCGGAAACAAACAGAGGCACTATGAATGCAAAGAACCAAGAACAAAAAAAGGAGAACAAGAGGAGACCACACATGCAGCAGAAATTTGTATTCAAGAGCAAAGGGATGAATTGTTCCGGCCTCTTTTATCTTCCCGATAACTACTCCGCAACAGAGAGCAAGCAGTTGCCTGCGATCGCTATGGCGCACGGTATAGGCACGCTCAAGGAGATGGGGCTGCCCCAGTACGCGGAGCGATTCGCAGACGCCGGCTTCGCTGTTCTGCTCTTCGACTTCCGTAACCTCGGAGAGAGCGAAGGCACTCCACGCGAACAAGTCTTTGCCGAAG
>Ga0210401_10007738_pt1 | contig 10742 bp, 9 predicted proteins | sample IncBWH32MmetaG_FD_150866 | JGI IMG/M metagenome (GOLD analysis project Ga0210401, IMG submission 150866) | Forest soil microbial communities from Barre Woods Harvard Forest LTER site, Petersham, Massachusetts, United States - Inc-BW-H-32-M | ecosystem: Environmental > Terrestrial > Soil >... | reverse complement strand
CTCGCAAACTCCGTCGTTACATCAACGCCTACTCCGCCAATGCTCGCCCGATCCAGTGGAAATACTCTGACTCCAGACGCCGCCTGCGCACTAACGAATTCACTGCGACAGTCCACTAGTCAGCAACCCACTGCCAAGTCGGAGTGCCGCCGCCAGTATAGGTCAGAGTAATGCTCTGGTTTGCAGGCAGGCGTATGGGCGCGCTCACAACGCCGCCACCAGGTACCAAGACACCGTTGAGGGTCGTCCCGTTGATTGCGATCGTTATGGGCTGAGCCCCCGAGGTGACATAGACGGTCACGTCGTAACCCGTATTGTTAATTTGCGGACCCGCGCCACTTGATGGGAAATCCGGGGCGGTAATCGGGCCGACTGGGTTGTGTCCGGCATTGTTGCGAATCACGAATCCCGAGAACGGAGCGGCATTATTTAGAATCCCAGCGGTCTTGTTCCCAATAACGTTGTTACCTTCTATGTCGACGTCGGCGAAGCCGAACCGTTGTCCATACAGACCTACTCCGATTCCGAAGCTTTGGGTCTTTGTCGGCTGGTCGTCGTAGGAGTGGTTGCCTTGAATGATGACATCCGTCAAGCCGGAGAGACCAGACCCTCCTACACCAAGATATAGCTCGATGCCCGCGTGAGCGCCATTGGGGTTTTGATTGTTGTTTTTCGCAGTATTGCCAATAATTCGGACTCCTCTTGAGGGGCCCAAATTACTTACAGCGATGCTGATGCCAGCGCTACTCGCGCCCTGCACGAAATTGTTTGTGACACTAACGTCGCTGCCTCCCAGGCCGATGCCTACGACGTTTATGATGGTATTGGGGGCGATATAACAGATATTAGAATCGACTTCACCGTGATTGGCGGGGGGGAAGTCTCCGACACAGCCGATGGCGAGTCCATTGTCGGACGTGGGCACGCCATTGTGATACATCACGTTATGGTCAATTGTGAAGTCGCTCCAGAAGGCCAAGTCGATCAAATTATCGACGTTTGTGTTTGTAGAAGATATGAAATTGTGATGGACATGCGCACCAGCGGAACCCAACACGCCTCCACCTAGTGCAACAGCGAAGCCGTCGAGATTATTGATAGTGTTCTGTCCAACTTCGATCTGCCCCCCGCCTGGAATGGATGCAAAGAGAGCAAACTGTTGCGCGTTATTGGAATTGTTTCCAATAACTCGGACGCGCAAAGGCTGAAGTAGGCGCAGATTGGCGCAGCGGATAGAGGTGATACACGATGAAAAGGGGTTTCCTTGATTCTCGAAATCGTTGTCTTCGATGAGCCAGTCGGTAGTGTAATTCCCCGCGCCGGTCACATACGATGCAATGTCGCTATTGGTGGAGTTCGCAAAACGCATCCGAAGGATGGTGATCTCGCTGAATTGCCTTGCAGCAGCAACGCTATCTGCCGATGAAGCAATGCCTGGACCTCCTTTGTTGCCATCGATAGCGAAGTCCGAAAGAGTTACACCACTGGAGCCAATTAGCAGAATCGATGCCCCGCTGGACGAGTTCTTGCGTTTCAATGTTGTGCCAAATCTTCCCGCGCCTTGGAGCCAGATACTAGCGTTGATCGAAACAGAAGCACCCGGGTCTATCATGCAGGTTCCGGGCGGCATGATAACTGTAGCGTTCCCCACATTCGGATTGGCAGCGGAGGCGAGGGCCGTTCGTAGCGCAGCAGAATCATCCGTCACACCGTCACACACCATTCCGGTTGCAAAGACCGGATTTATGATCACCCTTGGTCTTATCTCGGGCTCGGTTCCGACAGGAGAAGACGTTCGAGGTCTTATAGGTGACTGACCTTGCGAATTTGCAGAGCAACCAAGAATAATACTCAATAGTGATAATGCACAATTTCGCATCGAGCCTCCGTGGAGTAGAATCTGCGCACAAACTCACCCTTTCTCTCGGGACGATATTTTTTATCTTGCCAAAAGAGTGCGAGGATTTTTGCAGCATCACGGCTTAGGCTTGCATATGCGAAAGATACTCCTGGAGAGGCTGCCGAAGCAGGGGATCTCTGAGAGTCAGCGCGACATTCGCCTTGACGTAGCCCAAGGGGTCACCCGCATCGTAGTGCTGGCCTTCGAAACATAGTCCAAAAAGAGTACTATTTTTGCAAAGTCCGTTCAAGGCATCGGTCAGTTGAATCTCTCCGCGGGTGTCGGGACTCGTGTGCTCGATGGCATCCCAGACGGAAGGCTCCAGGACGTATCGGCCGAATACTCCAAGGCGGGAAGGCGTTCTATCGGCTTGTGGTTTTTCGATCAAACCCGTGACGCGAATGGGCTGGCCGGAAGTATCCCCTATCGAGGGCTCGGCCTGAACAATTCCGTGGCGCTCGACTTCCTGCGATTCGACCTGCCGAATGGCAACGACACTTCCACCGCGCTGTTCGTGAGCATGAATCAACTGCCGAGTGACCGGGTTGTCGTTCATCATGATCACGTCGGGAAGCAGGACAGCGAAGGGCTGCGCTCCCATCAAAGGCTTGGCGCAGCAAATTGCGTGTGCAAGTCCGAGGGGCTGTTGCTGTTCGACGAATTGCAGATCGACAAGCTCTGTCAGGTTACGTATGGCTTCTGCGGCAGTCGACTGCCGCCCTTCCAAAAAGGATTCGAGCGCGAGGTCACGAGCGAAATGCGATCGGATCAAGGATTTGCAGCTGCGCACAACTACAACTACAGCCATGATGCCGCTGGCCGCGGCTTCTTCGATCGCGTACTGGATTAGAGGCTTGCCGGCGACCGGGAGCATTTCCTTTGGGAGGACCTTTGTTGCGGGAAGCATCCTGGTTCCGAGTCCCGCTGCTGGGATCACTGCTTTCACGATTTTTTGAGGACTAGACACAGTGCTACCTTGTTCGAGACTTGCAGAGGATGCTTCGAGGTGAGAGTCAATCGGTAAATTGAAACGGGAATCGTTGCACTTTAGCTTCCGGCTGAATGGATTCCCACTTCATCTCGGCGACTCTCAATTTTGGGTGGGAGACCAACAAATGCCAAATCATCGCCTGAAAGGACTCGGTATGCGGAGTAATGGTGGAGGGATTCACGACCGGAACGAGGACACATGCATCTGCTACCTGGGCTGTGTAACCGCCGTCTCGACCGACAACCCCGCAGATGGTAGCGTGCACGGCGCGCGCGTGTTCGAGGGCACGCACGAGATTCGTACTTATATTTTTCTTGGCGTCACCACCACCAACGGAAAAGACGAATACCATATCGGCTTCATTCAGCCGGGATCCGCGAAGCCAATTGGCATAGCACGTGTCCCAGCCATCGTCGTTCACCCGGGCAGTCAGTTCGGAAACGTTGTCTGAGGGCGCATAGGCTTCGATCTGGGCAATTTTCCTGAAGTCGCAGACTGCGTGAGATGCGTGCCCTGCGCCCCCACCAACGCCCAACAGAAAGAGCCTGCCCGAGCGTTCGCGCAGCTCAAGAAGCAAGTCCGCCGTACGCTCCACGACGGATTGATCCAGCTGCCTCAGAATTTCGGAGGCTTCCTGAACGTATTGGGCGACGTAAGTCATCAGCTATCCTTTCTTAATTTTCAGTTGGTGGAAACAGATCGGATGGGCAACAATTATATTTGTGCGAAAAGGCGGCCAGTCGACGGTATCATCTGGGTGGCTCCGTCGATTTCCGATTGAATAGCCTGCGCCGCCTCCCACAGACTCTTCGCCACCAATGCCGGGCGGACGTGCGGAGCTTCGGTAAACTGGCAAATTTCGCACTTCCAACGACCGATGAAAACGGATCTGCAACCCGCGCGATCTGCGGCTTGCAAATCGGGAATTCCATCCCCGACCATGTAGCACTCTGCGAGCGTGACATTGAGATCCGTGGCTGCTCGTTGCAGCATGCCGATTTCGGGTTTGCGACAATTGCACCGTTGCCTGAGCTTGTCTACTTTGGCCTCTGGGTGGTGCAAACAGTAATAAATACGGTCGATATGCCCACCAGCACCGCGAATTTCGGAAAGCATAACGCGTTCAAATGTCTTCAGCGTTTCTCGCTTCAGATAGCCCTTGGCAATACCAGGTTGATTTGAGACCACCGCGACACGCAAACCCAGATCATTCAACAGCCGAATTGCTTCCGGGACCCGGGGCAAGAGTTTGAATTGGGATCGCTTGAATGGCGCATCGATCACACCCGCATCCTGGTGATAGATCAACGCATTGATAACCCCATCGCGATCGAGGAAAACGGCTTTCATTGAATTCGGAAACAAGCACGGATCGAGGCTATGCGGGAGTTTTGTGAACGAGCACGAGTCTCTCTTCGTGATTATTGCGGCGATGGTTGTGAGCAAGCCGCCCGTCGCGAGAGACGACGTCAAAGACAACCTTACTTCCTTCGAAATCGAACCGGAACTTCAATTCGCGAAGGCCCGCGCAACGCATCGCTTCGCGCAGGCGAGTCTTGTTTTCTTCGCAGTAGAGCATCAAGAATCCGCCGCCGCCCGCGCCGGAGATTTTTCCGCCAATAGCTCCGTTTTCCTTTGCGAGCTCGTACCACGCGTCAATTTGAGGATTGGAAATCCCTTGCGAAAGTTGCTTTTTCACGCGCCAATGCGCGTCCAACAATTGTCCAAACCGGCGCAACTCTCCCTTGGAAATAGCGTTGCTGATTTCAAAGCCGATGTCTTTTATCTCGCGGAGACTCGTAACGACCGTGCGGTCTCTATTGCGAGTGGCCTGATCCTGTTTCTTCAATATTGTCGTGGCATCACGCATCTCGTTGGTATAGAACATTAGAATGTTGTGCTCGAGGCTTTCGACGAGGTCCACGTCGAGATCCATGCGAGTTACCGTCACTCGTCCATTGGGCTTAATATCAAGTGCGGTCAAACCGCCGAACGCAGCCATATACTGATCCTGCTTGCCAATTGGTTTCTTCAGTACTTCCAACTCAATGTGGCAAGCTTCCTCGGCGAGTTTCTGGGGCGTAGCCTGATCCTGCAGCAGCGCATGCATGGCGTTCAGTAAGCCTACAAGGTACGAGCTCGATGAGCCTACGCCCGTCCCCGCCGGAATGTCCGCAATAGAAACGATCTCAATGCCGCTTGCAACGCCGAAATGACGCAGAGCTTCTCGTGCCAATGTGTGCTGCACTTCGTCAACATGGTCAACCATCTCGGAACTGGTGTAGCGAACTCGAATCTTGTCGTCGACGATGGGGGTGTTCACGTTGAGGAACATATATTTGTCAATGGCCACCGCCAAAATAAATCCGCCGTGTTCTTGATAGAAAGACGGAAGATCGGTGCCACCACCGCCCAAGGTGACTCGGAAAGGCGTTCTCGTAATAATCATCTTCGCTCCACTGTGAAATTCCGGACCCGAACAAGAAAGATTCTAGCCCCGAATGAGACGTAGTGTTATTACTTCACGAATGATGTGTTGCATTTGGTACCTCGGAGTCAGGTAGCCCGCCTCCGGTTAGACTCGCACTCGCATTTAACACACTACTCTGCAGATAGTCGATCGTCCGCTTGATTCCTTCTTTTATGGCAACGCGTGGCCTCCAGCCTAGACTTTTCGCGGCGGTGACGTCTGCAAGAGTGATTTCTGCCTCGCCGGGCAGGTCTGGTTTGTAGATTGGTTTGAGGCCGGTCTTCAATAGGCTTTCCACCAACTGGTAGATTTCATTCACGGAGTGATTGACTCCAGAACCTATGTTAAATACACGCCCGTTCGTCCGATTGTCCTGAAGAATCACAATGTGCAGGTCATTTACATCATCGACGTAGATAAAATCTCTCCTCTTTTCTCCAGTTCCATAGATGAGAGGGCTCTCGCCCTGAAGCATCCGGATGATAAAAGAACTCATGACGGGCGGTATGACCCTGCGCCAATCCTGCGCCGGGCCGTAGACGTTAAAATAGCGGACCACGGCGACATTCATTTTGTAGAGCCGGCGGTAACTCTCGCAAAATGTCGCGCCACCGTGCTTACTAGCGGCATAGACGCCAATCGGCTGGATCCGTTCCTCAGGCGTGGGAAATTCGTGGATGCCTTCGTACTCAGCGGAGGTGTCAGCGTAAATGAATTTGCGGACATTCGCTTTGCGAGCCGCTTCGAGGACATTCAAAGTGCCGGACACGTTCATGTCCGCAGCCTCGAGGGGGTTAGCCAGACAGTCAACGAGTGAAGTCTTCGCCGCAAGGTGAAATACTCCATCGGCTCCCTCGAATAATGGGTAGATTCCTTGCGAGCGAATATCCCCTTGGTGGAAGTCAACGCGAGGGTCGACATTTTCAATCGTTCCCGCCGAGAGGTTATCGATTCCTATAACAGCGTAACCCTTCTCGAGAAGCTTTTTGGCTAGATTGCTGCCTACAAACCCTGCCACACCGGTTACTACGACGCGTCGTTGCACGTGTCAACTCTCCTTTGCGATATGAAGAATAGAGTTCAAGGGAAATACCGAGATTGGGCATTTTATCGACGCGCGGTCCTGACGGAGTGGCGGCATCGAGCATTTCGACCGGTGTTATGTGCCTCGCAAATAGCTTTCATCCCAGAGGTACTCGGCGTAGAGTACCGGCTTCGGTTGACATGATCGTGGCGATGCGCGTCTCCATCTCTTCCCACTTGTCGTAAACCGCGCTGATCAAGCGGCCGGTGAGATTTCTGGATCGATCCGAGGCCAGAAAAAGCGCGAGAGAAGCCGCGCGTTCCGGCGGAACGCCGCCCGTGCGATCCATCTGCTTTAGCTCCTCCAGAAGCTTCTGGCCGCCCGCTGCGCCGGCCGCTCGCATTTCGTTCCACATACGGCTGTGAACCGCGCCGGGGGCGATCGCGTTCACCTGGATACCCTGGTCGCGAAGCTCTTCGGCAAGAGTTTCAGTAAAGCGGACCACCGCGGCCTTGGCGGCTCCGTACGCGCTGAAAAAAGGGCGCGCGGAGGTTGCACCACCTCCTGAGAAAAAAATAATCTTCCCGCCTCCTTGGCTGAGCATGATGGGAATTGCGGCGTGGGCCAGATAGAAGCAGCCGAACAAATTAATCTCAACGGCGCGGATCCATTCTTCCGGGTCCAACGTCTGCGCGGGACCAATCGGACCCTGGATGCCGCTGCAGTTGACAACCACATCGAGCGACCCCAACTCCTCGCGCACTTTCTGAAGCGCATTGCGCACTTCGTTCCGGCTACGGATATCGAGTTTAAGACGTAAGGTCTGCGCTTGCTCTGCAGGAGTTTGCGGGATTGCAGCACGCCCGGTGAGCGCAAGCCGCGCTCCCGCTTGGGCAAAACTTTCGGCCACGGCCGCGCCAAGCGTTCCTGATGCGCCCACGATCAGACAAACTTTGTTTTGCAGTTCGCCTGTGGAGTGTCTCAATAGGCACCCTTCGCACGGGCCACTTCCCAAAACGTCTTGCCGATAATTACGAGGTCGAGCCAAATCGACCATTGGTCCACATAAAACATGTCCATCTGAATCTTGTCTTCATAGGAGGTCGTTTGGCGTCCCATGACTTGCCAAAAACCTGTAAGGCCAGGCTTCATCGACAAGAGCTTAGGCAGCAGCTCAGCGTATCGCTTGCACGCTTCGGGAGTAATTGCGCGAGGACCGACGAAGGTAAGCTGACCGGTAAGCACACTAAAGAACTGTGGAAATTCATCAAGGCTGTATTTCCGCAGGACACGGCCAACGCGCAAGACACGCGGATCATTTTTAAGTTTGAAGGAACAATTAAACTCAGCTTTGAGCGCCACATCATTTTCGAGGATGGATTCGGCGTCCTCGACCATAGTGCGAAACTTCAGGAAATGATGCACCTGGCCGTCGGTGCCGATATATTGGCGGCGGTGGAAGATGGCCCCGCCGTCTTCCCATTTCAGAAGTATGGCGATGAAAGGCGTAAGTATCAGTGTCGCGATACTGCCAGCCAGCCCGACGCATATATCGATCAAAGCCTTCATCGCGCGCTGGACGGCGCGAGACCATCGAGGCGGCGTATAAAAACGGAAGTAGCCGGAGAATTCATCACGCTCGTAGCGCACATCGGCTGCGCCGAATAGCGTGGAGTAGATTGCGACTTCAATTCCCTTTTCATGGCAGCGACGAACGATATCGAGCACCGACGGATGACCTGCGGCCACGGTTTGTTCTAGATGAACAACAACCAGCCGCGCACCTTCGGTTCCAGCAATCTCTTCCCAGTTGACAAGGCTTCCGAGCAAGGGCGGCTGGAATCGTTCAACTTTCGCCGTCGGGCGGTCGTCGACACCTATGAGGACGCCGACCATGTCGTAGCCATGGTGTTGCTGAATGGACAAGCGCCGTTGCAGATCCATCAATCCTTTGGCAGAACCAAGCAACAGGGCCTTCTGGCGAGCATATCCCCGGCGCCATAGAGCCGCGTACATCGCACGCAGGCCAAACCGCGCAAGCAATACGAACACCAGTGTGAGGGCATACCATTCAAAAGCGATGTATCGAGAAAATATCAGCCCCTTGAAGAAAATAAAGTTTGCGCACGTCAGCCCGACGAACGAGACGGAAATACTCTTAAAGACAAGCTCCAGTTCTTTCTCCGGCCGACGTAACTCCAGCGACTTGTACCCTTCGAACACGTACAGAAGGGCGATGAAAAAGGGCACGTAGAAGAAAACATAACCCGGAGGGTTCAAGGCTGCGGTTGGCATCTTGATCCAACGCACGGCCAGGATTTGCGCCAGGTGGTGCGCGGAGACGATGGCAATGGCGTCAGCGGACAGGAACAGGAGCTTCTTTAACCAGGCCTGACTCATCAGGTCGGTGATCTGGGCCGGCTGCTGAGCGAGGGCACGCAGACGAACCGTCTGACTGCGATCTATGTCTGCGCCGTGATGAAGAATTGGTTCTGTAGCCATTCCGTGTCCTCAGACAGATGCGCTAGTTGAAAGCGATCGATCGCTAATCGATGGCACCACTACTCCGGGGGTATTGTCCGAAGCCTGGTAGATTGCCTGCGCCAATTGCAGGGTTCTCAGGCTCTCTTCTCCACTGCTCGCCGGTTGACGTCCCGTGGCGATACAGTCGAGAAAATCCTTCCATTCCTTTCCGAGAGATTCGTCGGGGCCTTCGTAGTCAAACCATTGCTCTTCGGGCTTGACGCCAATGGTGTGCCGCAAACCGAGGCAGAGGCGTTCCGTACCATAATGACCACCTAGACCAATGACGGACAGAAAACCCGTCTCGCCAAAGATATCGAACGTAAAAACATTTTTCCAGTTTGTCCAACTCGCGTGCATCGTGGCCACTTGACCGTGATCGGTGCGAAGCAGGGCAAATACGTTGTCTTCAGCGGGAGCAATCGGCCAGTAGGAAGTCGTGTTGAAGGCTTTGACCTCACTGAAGTCGCCGAGGAACCAGCGAAAGAGGTCCAAAGCGTGGACACCTTGATCCAACAACTGGCCACCGCCGGACTTGGGGTCGGACCGCCATTCCTTTTCATAGCCCTGCCGCCCTCCGTGCCCATAGACACAACGAAGGAACTGGATATCTCCGATCAATCTCTGTTCGAAGAGTTCATGGGCCTTCGCAATGGCTGGGTGATAGCGATGGTTGTACCCAACTTTGAGTAACAAGCTCCTTTTCGCTGCTTCTTCAACGCTAATTCGAGCTTCTTCGGCAGTTCTCGCAAAGGGTTTTTCGCACAGGACATGTTTCCCAGCGATTAACGCAGCATGCGTCACTTCAGAGAGAAACTGAGTTGAGGTTGCTACCACGACGGCATCAACATCCTTCCTCGATACCGTCTCTTCCCAATTGGTTGAGTGCTCGCAACCGATATTTTCCGCGAGACTGCGGGCGCTCTCCAATGCTGTGTCGGTAACGACTCTTATTTCACTCGCAGGGTTTCTGGCAATCGCCGTGGCACGTTTGGTTCCGAACTTCCCGGCACCCACCACTGCCACGCGAATTCGATTCTCGACGGACACTAATTTCCTCTCCTTCTCCCAGGGCCACGGACTCTACAACCTAGGTCCGCTTGGTATAAACGACGGCCTGGCTCCGAATGAATCTATTTCGGGTTGACCAGGAGGCGGTCTCCAGCACCCGTTCCAGGCTACGCTACGGAGGCTTTTGCTTTCTTCATATTCTTGATGGTCTTCTCGGCATCCTGCACGAACTGCCTGACTGTTTCCCGCGTATATCGATGATCAACCATTTTGGGCAGGAATTGAGGCGGAACGGTGATGATGTGCGCTCCAGCCAAGGCTGCGTTCTGGATGTCCATAACGGTGCGAATGCTCCCTACGATAATTCGGGACGAGAGATCCCAATCATCCAACCAGTGGCGAACGTTGCGGATCGTCACCGCGGGATCGTTTCCTTCGTCGGCTACGCGACCAGCGAAGATGCTGACGTAGGTGGCGCCGGCTTTTGCCGCCAACATCGCCTGATTAAACGAAAGGATGGCCGTGGCGTTTACTCCAATGCCCTCCTGGGAGAGTTTGTGCATCACGCCCAGACAGGATTCGCCGTGTTCATTCACAATCGGGATTTTGACGACGATGTTCCGTGCCCAGGTTGCGAAAATACGTGCCTGTTCCACCATGACCTCGCAATCGTTGGAGGTCACTTCGACGCTCAGCGGCCGCTCACCCAGAAGGGCCGCAAGCCTGCGCGCGCATTCCTCCAGGTCGGTCGCACCGTCTTTGAACATGATGCTGGGGTTCGTGGTGACTCCGTCGACGATGCCCTGATCGAGCCAATGCTCGA
>Ga0210401_10007737_pt1 | contig 10743 bp, 14 predicted proteins | sample IncBWH32MmetaG_FD_150866 | JGI IMG/M metagenome (GOLD analysis project Ga0210401, IMG submission 150866) | Forest soil microbial communities from Barre Woods Harvard Forest LTER site, Petersham, Massachusetts, United States - Inc-BW-H-32-M | ecosystem: Environmental > Terrestrial > Soil >... | reverse complement strand
CTGAAAGCTCGGGTGGTAATCTACGCCTATAATCATCACGTTCGGCTCCTTTCTCCCGAGCCTTTGGTCGTCGACAAACCACAGTCTACTCGGGCCAAGGAGCCGACATTGTTATGCAATCAAGTGGCACTAATAGCTGTCGCCGAACGGCTCCGCAACTATTTGGAACTCATCCTCATACACGACGTAGCCTACTCTTTCGCTCTTCAACATTTGCACGGTGATGCCGTGGTTCTCAAGAATGCCGACTAAATCTCTAATGTGGGAGATATGCGCTGCTGCCGTGTCCTTGAACCATGAAATCGCTTTATTTGGTTTTCGGTAGTGCGGAGGTTTTGACGCTGTGAACCGAGTGGGCTTTTCCAAATTATCGTTGAACCATTGGCGGGCTCACGGATGAGAACTTCGACAAGAAGGGTACCCAACGTCAGCTCTTTGGTTTGTCGATTGCGGCAAAACGCTATGCGCTCTACTCAACGAAGTGCGGTCGGCCAAGTTGTCGTCATCGCCGATGCGTCACAGTGGTCGATCCTAAGGCGCATGGCCTGATCTTTTGTGCCCCGACAGAGGAGCGCGAAAACGGTTCGCCACAGTGGTGGTGGGAGTTGTGGCGATTTCTCTTGGCACTCGAATTCAAAGAAATGCGAGAGCAACTTCCGCGTGTGCTCTTGTTCGCGGGTCGGGCGATCGACACCGAAAGCATGGCCGATGTCGATGGTCTGCCAGCATGGGCTCATCTGCCTGCCATGATGAAAATGCGAATTTCAACGCCGCACTACTTGGAGCAAATGAAGGGTAAGGCAAGCCCGTTCGGGTTCGTCTTACATCCTCGAACGCGCGACCGGCTGAAACTTACCCTGCTCACACCATTTAGCAAAGACCGCGAGGGTTGGGCGAAATCACGATGTATCAACACACACGACGGCAAAGTCTATCGTCTGGACGGGCTGCCCGCTGCAGATGTCATAAACCTGGGCGACATCCTGTGCGGCTACGTCAATCATCCCGAGATCAAGTCACTTGGACCAGATGGGGCGAAGTGCCACTCGCACACGCGAGGGCTGCTACGCCGAATGGTGATCGATGGCGGCCTGCAACATTGCATCGGTAAGGAAGTCTCACGTTTTGAAGAAGGCAAGAATGATTTCATCGAAAGCGTCGATGACATGTGCATTCACTATGACGGCGGTCGTGTCGCAGCCAACGAAAGCCTGATTGCAGAGATCACCAAACGCGGATTGCGACGAACGACCGCACAGACAGGTCTGGATCGGAAAACGATCCGGGCAGTCGCAGGAGGAAGGAAAGTAAAGATTTCGACGCTCGCGAAGATAGTCATCGGGTTTAGAGAAGAACAGCAAAGGAGCGCGTAGATGCCTTACAAAGATCCGGCACGAAAAAAGGAATGGGAAAGATTGCATCGACCCGAGAGGCTGGCTCGCCGTCGGGAGCTGCGCCAACAAGATGTGGGCAATATTCCTGTCTCTGAAGCAAAGGTGCCGACTCTCGATGGAGATAGTGCTCTCCTGCCCATTGTCGGTGGGCTAGCCGGGCTCGGCTTAGCTGCTTATCAGCCCAAACTTGCCATCGGGTCGGGCGGCCTAACGCTTCTCATTGCGGCAATCCTTAAGAAAGGGTCGATGTGGTGGATCTTGGGCACGATTGTTTTGGCCTTGGGAATCTTTTTCTTGTGGATCGAGCGCGATGAAAGAGCAACTCCGCAATCGGCATAGTTCAGTACGCCTAGAATGGTTTTCCGGGTCGAGCGGGGCGCGACCTGAACGGCGTTTTTCAGTAACTCATCAACTAGCTTTTGATATGCAGTCCATGACGGGAAAGGTCCACGAAACATGGATCGCTACAATCAACTGAAGCATCGAGTTTTGTCTGCCTTGTCCTCTGGCGAATGGGTCCGACCCGTTGATGTCGCTCGGCGAATCAATTTCTTTCCTTCCCGGTCGGCATGGACATACCTAAAACGGCTATGGAGCTTCGGACTTCTAGAAAGGCGAACATTCGGTAAGGGAACGTTGCATTACCGAATAAGCGAAGGCGGTCTTCAGCGACTTCGTTGGCTGCGCACTGACCAAGACTGACATCCCTGGGCAATTGCCTGGTTGCGTAACTTATTGAGCGCTGGATTGTTGTGCCAAAGGGGGCCTGTCCGAATTTCAAGGCATCGATTTTTGGTCTCAACAGTGGGTCGCGCCGCTGCTAGCGGTTCACCATTCTCTGGAGGTGTGCGGGATACCGATCTCCTTGGACATCAATGGCAGAAATTGCTTGGTGAATTTCTTTCAGGTCGCTCTCCGTTAGAGATAAATCCGCTGCCCCAAGATTTTCCTCAAGACGATGCAGTTTGGTCGTTCCGGGGATGGGTACGATCCACGATTTCTGAGCGAGCAGCCACGCGAGCGCGATTTGCGCCTTCGTCGCCTTCTTGCTCTCTGCGATTCTGCCGAGCGCATCGACCAAGGATTGGTTCGCTTTGCGCGACTCCTCTGAAAAACGCGGAACGACATTGCGGAAATCTGTCTTGTCGAATTCTGTTTTATCGGAGATAGCCCCAGTCAGAAATCCCTTGCCCAGTGGACTGAATGGCACAAAGCCGATACCGAGTTCCTCTAGTGTCGGCAGGATGTCTTTTTCCGGTTCTCGCCACCACAAAGAATATTCACTTTGCAGCGCTGCAACTCGTTGCACGGCGTGGGCGCGGCGAATGCTCTCCGCTCCCGCTTCTGACATCCCGAAATACTTCACCTTGCCCTGCCGGATCAGGTCCTTGACGGCTCCAGCTACGTCCTCGATGGGAACATCGGGATCGATACGGTGTTGGTAAAGGAGGTCGATTACCTCTGTCCGCAGGCGTTTCAACGCTGCTTCGACGTGTTCGCGAATTCGTTCGGGTCGGCTGTCCAGTCCCTTCGCAGGAGTGCCTTCTCTGAAGCCAAACTTGGTCGCTATGACTACTCTCTCTCGGAATGGTTCGACGGCTTCTCCCAGCAATTCTTCGTTCGCGTATGGACCGTACGCTTCAGCGGTGTCAAAGAATGTCACCCCTCGTTCAAACGCCGCGCGAATGATCACAATCGCCTGTTGCTTCTCGGTCGCGGGTCCGTAGCCAAAACTCAGTCCCATGCAGCCCAGGCCGAGGGACGACACTTCAAGTCCGCTCTTTCCTAATTCTCTTTTCTTCATCGCTATATCCTTATTCAGTTATTTGTCATGTGCTGAACGCCCGTCTTTCGACTAGTTGTTACCAGTCATCTTCACCGGTCTAAGTATCTGTGAGAACGTAAGCTGCGCCATCTTCCACTGGCCATTTTCTTTGACATATACCTCGGTCACCGTAAACGCATGGACGACCTGGTTTCCACCGACGACCGCCTGCAGATCGATGTCACTTAGGACTATGGCTGTGTTGCCGACGATGTTTGCTTGGACAGCGTAAACTTCAGCGTGCTTGTACCAGATTCCGCCGCCTTTGATGGTTTCAAGCTCCTGAGTTTTTCCCCACGACCCGCCCATGTGCACAAACATCGATTTCTCATCGAATAGATTCTTTAACGAATCCACGTTCTTCTCTGCCGTCCAATCCCATTTCTTCTTAGACAGGTCGATGACGGCTTGCTGTTCGGGTGTAGGATTCACAGCGGTCTTAATTGTTTCCGTCGGCGGCGGTGGCGGCTGCTGTGCGTAGGACGCTTGCACGGTCATTGCGAGTAGGAATAGACCGATGATGGCGTTTTTCATGACTCTCTCCTGTCTGGTGATCTTGTCACTTTCGACCTTATGGGAAGATCGCCTCCACGCGATAGCCCGATTCTGCCTACTTATTGCCTATTCCTCTTAGACCGCGAGGAAATCGTTGGTGTCCATTCCCGGCCAGGACTATTCTGAATTCCTCAACGGGGACCTTGCTATGAATAAACGCAGTAAAGTCATATCTTCCGGTGGCGACGTTGCAGACTTCTTGCGAATTGAACTCGCGCGAAAGATGACGGAGTTCATTGGAAACGCAGAGGATAAGGCAACGGACATTCCGGGAGTATCGCTCCATCGACGAACGGCTCCTACGCTGCCGTGCAGGACCACATATCACCCTGGCGTCATCGTGATCGCCCAAGGACGCAAACAGGTAAATCTTGGACGGAACAGTTTCATTTATGACGCATCGCGTTTTTTGGTGACCGCAATCGACCTACCCACCGTGGCCCGCGTCGCCGAAGCCACGAAAGAGACACCGTGCCTTGCGCTGACGATCAAGCTGGACATGTCGGTCGTGAGAGAAATACTTGGCCGTGAAGAGATTCACCTTGCCGAAAGTCCGTCAAGTACCCCCGCGATGTCCACTGGCGTAACTACGCCAGAGTTCCTCAGCGCGTGCTGTAGGTTGGTAGACCTACTCACCAGTCCTCAGGACATTCCGTTCTTGGGTGGGCTGATACTACGCGAAATTATTTACAGGGTTCTACGCTGTCCCGCGGGCGCTCGGTTGCGTGCCATTGCAACGCTTGGTGATCAAAGCCATCGCACCGCCAAGGCAGTCGCATGGATCACCGCGAATTATGCAAAGCCATTGCGAGTCGAAGACTTGGCTCAGGTCGCGAGCATGGGAGTCTCTACGCTGCATCATCACTTCCGAATGCTAACGGCGATGAGTCCGCTCCAGTATCAGAAGCAGCTTCGGCTTCAGGCCGCGCGTAGTCTGATGCTTAATAGCGGCATCGACGCGGCCAGCGCTGCGTTTGAGGTTGGTTACGAAAGTCCTACGCAATTCAGCCGCGAATACAGCCGATTCTTCGGCCAACCGCCCATCAGGGACGTCCAATCGCTGCGCGAGGCTGGCGCAGTCCCAATTATCAGCCAGCACATTGCGTAAGCACTTCCGTGTGCGAATGCACACATGGGAAGTCGCGGTCGCGCGATGGATGAGACTGAGCGCAAAAGTTCTCTAACGCCTCTGGAGCCCAGGGTGGTCCCTTTTTCGCGGGCATATACGCATACCCCCCGTCGCGTTGACAGGCGAACATAAGGCGGCAATACTGGCGAGCGATGATTGGCCAGCTTCGCGGACGCCTTACCGATAAGCGACCGAACCAAGTACTCGTGGATGTCGCCGGCGTTGGGTATCTCGTCCAGGTGCCGCTCTCGACCTATGCCGCGCTTGGGGAACTCCACACCGAAGTGACGCTGTTGATCCACACCCATGTACGCGAAGACGCGCTATCCCTGTACGGTTTTCTGTCCTCGCGCGAAAAGCATTTCTTTGAGATGCTGCTGTCGGCTTCCGGCGTGGGACCATCCCTGGCGCTGAAGATCTTGTCGGGCATGAGCGTTGAGGAGCTGGTCCCCGCGATTCGCGGCAGCGACCTGGCCCGGCTGACCAAGATTCCGGGCGTCGGACGGAAGACTGCCGAGCGCATAGTTGTCGAGCTGAAGGACAAGCTGGACGCCGTGACCGTCGAGGTAGAGCGGCCAGCGGCGTCTTCGCCGGCGGGCATTGAGGCCGACGTAGTTTCGGCGCTGGTAAATCTGGGGTACGAAGCGCGCGCAGCAGAGGGTGCCGTAGCCGAGGCCCGCCGCGAAAATGGCGCCGTCAATTTTGAGAAGTTGCTCAGGGCGTCGTTGCAATCCTTGAGTGCCCCGAAGGGACGCGCCGCACGGACGTAGAGAAAAGAGATGTCATTTTGAGAATTTCTCCGTGCTCTCTGTGTCCGATCTTTGTGATCTCTCTTTGTTAAGCATTTGATTCTCGCGTGTGATGGATAGATGGCTGACGGAACAGCAAAGCGGATGATGGCGCCACGACAACCGGAGCGCATTGTGTCTGGAGCGCCATTCGACGAGGACGCGCGAATTGAAGCGAGCGTGCGTCCGAAGCGCCTGGACGAATACATCGGTCAAAAACGCGTCAAAGAGAATATCCAGATCGCGATCCAGGCGGCGCGAAGCCGCGGCGAAGCCCTCGATCATGTGCTGCTATACGGGCCGCCGGGATTGGGCAAGACCACGCTGGCCCAAATCATCGCGAACGAACTCGTTGTACCCATCAAAACCAGCGCCGGTCCTTTGCTAGAGCGCAAGGGCGACCTGACGGCGATTCTGACTTCGCTCGAAGCCAAAGAAGTTTTCTTCCTCGATGAAATTCATCGCCTGCAGCCGGCGGTAGAAGAAGTGTTATACCCGGCGATGGAAGATTTTCGTGTAGACCTGATTATCGGCCAGGGGCCGGGAGCGCGGATTCATCCATTTCCGCTGGGCCATTTCACGCTGATCGGAGCGACGACGCGCGCTGGTTTGATCACCGCCCCGTTGCGATCGCGCTTCGGCATCGTGCACCGCCTGGATTTTTACGAGCCAGCGGACTTGCTGATTATTCTGAACCGCTCAGCGAAGATCCTGAACATCGAGATGGACGAAGGCGGCGCCGAAGAAATCGCGCGGCGATGTCGGGGCACACCGCGCGTGGCGAACCGCCTGTTGCGCCGATCCCGCGATTTCGCTGAAGTGCGCGCCGCCGGTCGTATCACACGCACTGTGGCCCAGGAAGCGCTCGCGATGCTGGGCATCGACGAAAACGGACTCGACGAGGTCGACCGCAACCTGATGCTCGCGTTGCTCGACAAGTACGGCGGCGGGCCGGTAGGCGTCGGCACCCTTGCCGCTGCTCTCAGCGAAGAAGAAGACGCCATCGAAGAGATGTACGAACCCTACCTGATGCAAATCGGCATGATTGACCGCACTCCACGCGGCCGCATGGCCACGCCCCGCGCCTACGAATACTTCGGCCGCGACCTCCCCCGCCGCCAGCCGCGGCTGTTTTGAAGACGCATTTGTGACCCAGAACTGATAGCACCCTAAGAACACGACCGTCCCGCCGAAATGCTCAGCCTCAACAGGCCTCGGCACTTCGAAGCCATACAGACTGCGCCTTTTATGAGATATGCGTGCGCCGTCTTCGGCCCAGTACGCCAACCCGAAGCCGATATCTGGGCACACGTGCCGTTCAGACGGCGTTGTGCCCACCGCGCGGCAAATAGTAAAGAATATGTCAATAGATACTATAACGCTTACATCGCGGTGACCTCGATGCATCTCACATAGTGAGCGGACAAATCTTTTAGGACCGCAACTGAAGACTGTTAGTCGAGGAGGAAGTCGTGAGTATTAGAAAGATGGTAGTAGTTGCATCGCTCGCGCTGTCAGGACTCATCGCAGGAACGACGCGGGCAAGCGAAGTAGACCAAGCGATCAAAGTCAATTTCAGCCAGCCAGTACAAATCCCGGGACGAACGTTACCGGCGGGCACTTACTATTTTTCGATTATCAATACGAGTGATCGGGAAACGGTACAGATCACCAATGAAGATCGTACTAGAACAATCGCGCTGATACAGACGATTAACCGCGAGCGTCCCGAGTGGGAAAGGCACGGGGGCACAGCATTTACACTGGCATTGGGAAAGGGAGTCGAGCCCGCAGCGGTGATAGCGTGGTTCTATCCCGGACGCACAACAGGTCATGAGTTTGTGTATCCAAAGCAAGAAGAGAAAGAGCTTGCGATGGCATCACAGGCCACCCAAGTCTCCGGCGACTAACTCGACTGCCGTCGGACAATGCAAGGGACGGCTGGCTTGGCAGCCGTCCCTTTTTTTCTGGAGCGACAGGTAAACGAGGCCTCAGATGCGACGAATCGCGTGGTACACCACCAGGACGATGATCGCGCCCACCACTGCGACCAGCAGGCTGTACAGGTTCAGACCGGTTACGCCCATGTGGCCGAACTCGTTGAAAAGCCAGCCACCTACGACTGCTCCGACGATTCCCAGAACGATGTCCAGGAGCAAACCTTCGCCGGTTTTGTTTACGATTTTGCTGCCGATAAACCCTGCTAATAGACCCAAGACGACCCAGGCTAGGATTGACATCAAATTTCTCCTTATGCGAATGCGTCGACCGAACGCTTGAATCTGACCCGACCGGTTCGTGGGCGGGCACTATGGCTGAGCCGACCGGATTTGCCTATACACTGAAGCCTGTATTCGCAACCGGAGCACCAGATAGGGCCCCAGATTGCGCCCTGGATAAACCAGAAATTCAGGAATGTTAAGCCTCAAGCAAATTATCGAGACGAATAATGGCCTGTGAAATCATCTACTTATCGCTAGGCTCGAACGTGGGCGATCGCGCTCAAAACTTGAAGGCGGCGATCGCGGCTTTGCCCGACGCGGGGGTTTCCGTGCGGCGAGTGTCAGCATTTTACGAGACCGAGCCCGTGGATTATTTGGAGCAGGCTTGGTTTTTGAATTGCACAGTGGAAGGTGAGACCGAGTTGGCTGCTTTCGAGCTTTTGCGCCGCTTGCGGGCGATCGAGTCCCGGATGGGAAGCAGGAAGCTCATCGCGAAGGGGCCGCGCCTGATCGACATCGACATCCTTGTGTATGGACAGGAGACGATTGATACACCTGAGTTGCAAGTGCCACATCCGAGGATGACGTTGCGAAGGTTTGTGCTCGTGCCGCTGGCGGAGATCGCGCCGGGGTTACGACACCCGGCTTGGAGTGGAACGGTGGAGCGCATTTTGGCCGAGACGCCCGATAAGAGTCAGGTTCGGCGGGTTGCCTGAACGGAGGAATGAAAGATAACGCTGAGACGCGGAGGTTCGCGTGAGGCAGAGGTGCAAACCGAGAGTGGCGAATTTAGTTTAGAGCGCGAAGTGGATTCTTTAACACAGAGTTCAATGAGGTAGGAGACAGAGGTCACGGAAGATCCTGGCATTCGATGGGATTCAGCTCGGCGAGGCGGCGACGGAGGTAGTTTTGCTCGATAGGATTGCGAGTGAGGCGAAGGGCGCGTGTGTACGCTTCGGTCGCTTCCCGCATGCGGCCGAGCCGCCGCAGGAGATCGGCGCGCGCGGCGTAGAGCAAATGATATTCGCCAAGCTCGCCAGAGGATTCGAGGGTGTCGATCAGGGCGAGGCCTTTTTCTGCACCCTCACTCATCGCGACGGCAACCGCGTGATTCAGGGCGACTACTGGGGACGGTGAAAGTTCCGCGAGTCGCGAATAGAGTGCGGCGATCTCGGTCCAATCCGTTTGCTCGAAACTCTTGGCGTGCCCGTGAAGCGCAGCGATGGCCGCTTGAAGTTGATAGGGGCCCACGTGTTGCAAGCGAAGCACGGTTTCGACAAGTTGGAAACCTTGCTCCATCCCCGTGCGATCCCAGAGCGTGCGATCTTGTTCCTCGAGCGTGACCAATTCGCCTGTAGAGTTGATGCGCGCGTTCCTGCGAGAATCGTGGAGGAGCATGAGCGCGAGCAGGCCAAGGGTCTCGGAGTCCTTGGGAATCAGGCTGCATAAAGTGCGGCCGAGGCGAATCGCTTCCGCGCATAGCTCCTTGCGGATCAGGGTGTCGCCGGCGGTGGCGGCGTAACCTTCATTGAAGATGAGATAGATCACTGCTTGCACCGATTTCAGGCGTTCGGGCAGCGCGTGAAGCGGCGGCACTTCATAGGGAATGTGCGCCTGCGCGATTTTGTTTTTGGCGCGCACGAGTCTCTGCGCGAGGGTGGCCTCGGGCACCAGGAAGGCGCGCGCGATTTCTGGCGTCGTGAGGCCACCAAGGGTGCGCAGAGTGAGCGCCACTTGCGCTTCCGTATTGATGGCTGGGTGGCAGCAGGTGAAGATGAGCCGTAAGCGATCGTCAGGATAGTTCACCGACGACGCGTCCAGACCGCGGTCGAAGGGATCGTCCGGTTCGTACGAGGTCGGAGTTTCATAGCGCAGAGGCTCTTGTTTATCGCGTCGGGTCTGGTCGCGTCTTAAAGAATCGATTAATTTGCGATGGGCGGCGGTTGTAATCCATGCCGCGGGATTGTCGGGAACACCGGTTACGGGCCAGCGCGCGAGGGCCGCAGCGAATGCTTCCTGCATCGACTCTTCCGCCAGATCAAAAGAGCCGGAAATGCGAATCAGAACGGCCGTAATGCGGCCCGATTGCTCGCGAAAGACCGATTCCACGACGGCTTTGATGTCGGTCATGCGAAAAGTCTAGGCCGGCGCCTTGGCGGTGAAGAATGCCGCCGCGAAACAAGCGGCGATAATCAATTCAGTGATCGCCGGACCGATGAAGAAATAGCGCCACGCAACGACCGTCATGGCGAGGTACCCGAAAAAGAACAAAACGACAATCGGACGCGTTAATGCTGCGTTGGTCTTGGCCATTGTGGCGAGTTGCCAGAAGAGCAGCGCCTGGACGAAAAGATTGATGGTGGTCATAAGACCGTAGCCGAAGTTGAAGTCCCAATAGCTGCGAATCGAGCCCATTACGTTGAAGGTGTGAGCTTTCATGGTCTCAACCACAAGCATCTCTTCGGAACCATGTTTCGGAGAGCTGAGCACGCCGCCGACGGTGTGTAGGATGCAGTGGATCATGGTCAAGACCGAAGCGATCCGAAGAAGCAGTGTAGTCTTCACCGAATATTCTCCTGCTGGTGGAGGTGCAGTGCCTGATTTCGCGCCGAGGTCTCGCTCAATACGCCTAACCGCGTATCAATCATGGGAAGCGTTCGCCGTCACCGGGTGCGGTTTAAGGATGGATTCGGGTACGCCCGGCAACTCCCCCAGCTGGCGGATTTCGATGGAGCCCTTTGCACCGCCGCAGGTCGTCGGAATTCTAGCGGCCCAGGCGATGGCCTCGTCCAAATCAGTGCAGTCGAGGACATAGTAGCCGGCGAGTTGT
>Ga0210401_10007736_pt1 | contig 10745 bp, 8 predicted proteins | sample IncBWH32MmetaG_FD_150866 | JGI IMG/M metagenome (GOLD analysis project Ga0210401, IMG submission 150866) | Forest soil microbial communities from Barre Woods Harvard Forest LTER site, Petersham, Massachusetts, United States - Inc-BW-H-32-M | ecosystem: Environmental > Terrestrial > Soil >... | reverse complement strand
CGCGAGATCCGCAAGTGGGGGGGAGTCGATCGGAGGCCACCGGCTGAAAGCCGTGACTTTACCGATCAAACCGCTGCCCGCGACAACCATGTTTACGAGCCGAAATCGCGGGTCGGTGTCAGCGACCGTGAATCTCAGTCCGGATGTAGTCGCTAGGTCTTCAACGAAATCGACATTGAAGCTCGCAAAAATTGAGTGCAATCCCGGCGAAATCATTCCGACCAGGTTCGACAATTGCGCAAGGCCGCCCAGTCGTTTGGCCGCAATGACTTTGGCGGCGTGCGGGAAGCGTTGCTCCAACCCATCGCACATTGTTTGAACGAGCCGACCGCTCAATCCCGATAGCTGCTCAAATGTCGGTGCATTTGGAAATTCTTTGGTAATTGAGATCTCTGGAGCGTCCGGAACTACGTCCGGCTCAGATGACTTCGGACCTTCGCGTGTCAGGCCGAGGGTCACAGAGACTGCGCTCTGGCCTCGTGCTGTCAATTCGAACCTCACCGCGCTTTGAGTACGCTGAACCGACCTGAGCGCGACTGGATCGTCGAGATAAATAAATCTGGCGAATCGGGCATTTACGCTGCCTACTTCCAAAGCGGGATGTTTTTGCGCTATCACGTCCAGCGCCCAGATAACAGCATGCATACCATGAACAACAGGAGCGCCGGCTGGCGTGCGACGGGCAACGATTTCGTCCAGATGCATAGGATTGTGGTCGCCCGACAAACGGGCGAATTCCAACTGATCTGCAATGGTAAAGATTTTGGAACCGCCAGTTTCTTCCTGCATGGCTCGAACCCTCCGACTCACCCCGCGGACGGCGCTACTGCTACCGCTTCCTCCATAGTTGATTACGCACCACGACCTTAATTGGCTCGGTAAGCCGAAACAGGCCGACAACGATAATAAGGTACACGCAGGCACAGAAGCTGGCGGACAATAAAATGCGCACGAAGCTCGAGCAATCGGCGAGAGCCGTCGTTTGCAGCCACCAACCTCCAGCCGCGGTGCTGATGACACCGATCAGCTGCGGGCCCACGGAGCGGATTACGAGTGCGGTGCCAATGCCTATCGGCCGGCCCGCATAGGTTATCGAGGGTACGGCGATGAGCACGCTTGATATGACGGTCGCTATCGCGACTCCCTTGGCGCCAAAGGGCAGACCTCCGAGAACCGCCACAACCTGGACAGCGGCGGTAACGATTCCCCAGTTTCGCCAACGGTCCGCTCTCCCGATGGAAAGATGCAGCCAGCCCTGTGAGCCTTCAATGACCTGGAAAATACCGCGCAGGGCAATAATGCTCAGGAGTGAACCGGCCGCACGCCACTTTTCCCCCAGCAATATGACGGTCACGTCTTCGCCTGTCACCGACAAGATCGCAGCCGTGGGCATGACGAAGAACGCCAGCGCAGACAATGCTGCTTCGTATTTTTGTCTAAGCGCAGCCGGATTAGATTGCAGTTTGCTGAGGGCCGCACTTCCGACTGTATGCAGCTGAGCGAGCACTGAAAAGATGGAGTTTTCGTAAAGTGTTATTGCGTTTTGATAGTAGCCGACTTGATCGGGCCGGTAGAACAAGCCCAGCCCAAGCCTGTCCACTGCTTTCGCCACGGTATACGTGACCGAAAAGCCTACCACGTGCAGTCCAAAACGGACCATCGACTTCACGTTATTATCAAAGACAGGAAATCCGGGCCTCCATCGGCACGCAACCCACGCTCCAAAGGCTACGAAGAGCGCATTCGTAATCGGACGCAGCACCAACGCCCAGTAGCCGTATCCGTAAACTGCGAGAACGACGGCAATCGCAATTCCTGCCAGGGTGCCGAGAATCTGTATTTTGGCAATTCTGCCAAACTGCATCGTTCGACGTAAAAGCGCCAGGTGCTGATTTGACACTCCCCACAGCACAAAGGTAATCGCATTATACAGTGCGATGGGCTCTAGCCTCGGTTCGCGATATATCGCTGCAATCAGCGGGCTGCAGGCGGCCACAACTACCGCAACTGCCAACCCGATCCCGCTACTGAGCCAAAAAAGGCTGCTGACTTGGCCTCTTGTGATCCTGCTTCTTTGAGTTGTAGCGTCTCCAAGGCCAAAATCGATAAGTAATGGTGCAAAGCTCGTCAAAACGGAGACGATCGCGACTAATCCAAAATCCTCCGGCGCCAAGAGCCGTGCCAGGATGACCGCCGCAGCGATCTGGAGAGCACCGTTACCGTATTGCGTCGCGACCGACACGATGCCGCCGCGCAAAGCCAGGCGCCCAAGGTCGTTCAATTCCTTGTGGTCCTCGAAATACGCTTCCGTGGCTTCGGCCATACTCAGTCAATTATCCTTGTTCAACTGGAAAGCAGTCGCGTACCGCATCTGCCAATCGGCTCTTTCTTTGTTGAGAGGCTCCAGGCCCCACCACGCCCAGGGCCAGTCTCGCCGCACCGATGGATCCCCTTCGTGTATTTCCTCGATTAGCTCGAGAACCGGTTGCCAGCCCAGGTCGCGCGCCACCTTTGCTCGAACATCAAGATCAACACCCGTTACAAAGAGAAACCCTCCCCGCTTCACTATACTGGCCAGGTTTCGCAAGCAATTTTCTGCTTCCGCGGGCCCCATGTGGCAGAGGAAGTTACTCGCCACCACGATGTCCTGGCGTCCAATAACGCTGACCAGGCCCGGATCACCTGCATCGCCCAAGTGCCAGCCGATTCCTTCCCTAATCCACGATCTGACACTGACCACCCTGCCGTCACTCTCAAACATCTGCTCAAATTCCGGTTCCGTCATCCGCTCGAATATCGATGTGCCGACGAAATCAGAATGTTGACTTGTGTAAACCGCCTCCCTGGCGACCTTCAGTACTTCGGCTGAATTATCGACAGCGCAAGCGCTCACGTTAAGGTCCGGCCGCGCGGCGCGAATCGTCGACAAGATGGAATAGATCTCTGCGCCGATGCTGCAGCCTAGAATTGCAATATTCAACGTCGGTCCTCCGGGTTTCTGCCCGGTCAAACGACGCATCAACTCGAGTTGTGGACGATTGCGGAAAAAGAATGTGCCAGTAAACTTACTGCGGTCCGCATGCCGACAAACAACCTTATGCAAAATTGTCCCGTACCCGCGCATCAGTTCGGTATCTCGCAGCCTGGAAGGAAGCCGCTTCCATAGCCCCGCATTCAGCCGAATGTAGAGGCCGACCGGAGATCTTCTCCGCATCAGGAACGCCCCTATGCTTCCCGTAGCATGCGTTTGACCCTCACCGAGCACAACACTCTCCTCGCAATTCTTGCATATGTGATAAGCTAGACTTCATACTTGATGATGGAATTGCCGATCTCTTCACGCAACTGTGCCAATCGAAAAATCACCTGCAACGAAGCCATCACCCACAATGACGCCGAATCCGGCCACGGTATCGGGGTTTGAGAATGCCCTCCCTACCGCTGAGTAATCCCCTAAAACGACGGTCCAAGTCCACGTGAAATCGGTGGGGCTTGCTTCTTTGGAAACTCCAGTCCTTCGGCACCTTCCTCTGGGCCGATACTGACGCATGCAACTTCCGCATCCGGTTGGTAGCGCGGACGCTCGGAAAGGAGAGACGCATACAGCGCATCAAGCGCTTGGCGATAGTGCTCCAAGCCCGCGTCGAGATGGGGTCTCAGTCGCTCCACGTCGTTCTCCAGTTGCTTGAATCTGCCGATCAGAATCTCAGGGCTAAGGTTCAGCAAGGGAAGAAGGTATTGCGCCAACCCAAAATCAGTCACGACCGAATCCAACTTGGCGTGATCAGACAGTGCAATCACTGGCTTGTTCTGAATGAATGCCATGACGATATTGTGGTATCGCGCCGAGATCACGGCTTCAGTCTCGCCCACTTGGCGCAACAACTCCTCGACCGTCAGGGCCGGCTCAGCAATCAACAGCGGCGCGTCCGTACGTATATTCCGGCTCTTCAGAACATCGACGAATTTCTCTACCACCGGGGTATCGTACTGAATATCACCGATGAGCAGCCGCACACTGTAACCTTGCCCCTGAAGCCACAAGACGAAGGCCGCCATCGTATCCAGGTATTCTTCCAGGTGTCCTCGGAATCGCTCCGGCTCCGTTGATCCGTAATCCTTGATTCCGAGTCCGACGATTGGCCTCTGACCGGCCCGAACTCCAGAGACTAGGTTCCCCTGCGAGAGGCCAAAGACCACATCCGGGTAAACCAAATCACGCTCGGTGTTGAAGCCGATCCTCTGCAGGTATTGCTTCGATGCCTCGTCCCGGTAACTGCGGTGGTGGGCCAGAGCGAGGCTCCTCTTCAGGAACCAGCGGCTGAGCGGATGGTGGATGGGTCCAACCCCAACGCTGAGAAACGCCAGTTTGACCCGACACAAGGCCGCAAGCGTCGACAGTTTGAATATGTCGTAAGGCCAGCCTAGCGGTCCACACATGTAGTCCGCAACGATTCCGGTTCCGGCAACGATGAGCATATCGGTCCGGCTGAGCGCGTGCAGGCACTTGATCCAGTGAACCAGTTCGAGAGGTGTCCGCCGGAAAGCAATTTGGACGAGCCGAGCCAGGCGACCCCGCCGCCTTCGTGAGCCGGACTTCTCTGCGGCAGTCTTGTAGACTGCTTCCGAGGGAAAAGCCGCGATGTTATGGCGTGTCCGCACATCTTGAGGGTTGGTGCAGAAACACAGCAATTGCGCATCAGGCCAGCGCCGTAGAATCTGTTCGATGACCGCCTGCAGAGTGGCTTCGTTGCCCAAGTTGCCGGCGCCGAAGTTTCCGTAGAAGCTTATTCTTGCAGGTTTGATGTTGCCAACTCGCTGCGTTTGCATGCCGGGATCCCTATGGAATTGCCTAACGGCCAATACCCTCATATTGAGCGAACGCCCCTGGATCGAGCACCCGGCGCCCGTCGACCACAAGCGGGCGCTGGCGCCGTTCATTCAGTAAACCGGCCAGCTCTGAGAATTCTGCCCACCGTGTAACCAGAATGACGATTTTCGCGTCGGCGACCGCTTCCGGCAACGACCCCACCAGATTCACGCCGATCAGATCCTCATGCCCCTGGGGGCGCGCGACCGGGTCATAGGCAGTCAGACGCGCGCCTTCTGCCTTGAGTCGACGAATGATCGGAAAAGCCGGCGATTCACGCACGTCATCCGTATCAGGCTTGAACGCGATCCCGAGCACCGCGACAGGCACATCTACCAGCGAAGCGAAGTGACGGCCGATCAGGCGCATAATTTCCTCCGGCTGGCCCCGATTGATGTCCAGGACGCTCTGGAGAAGGTTCATCGTTAGTCCTTTTTCACGACCCTGGCCGATCAGCGCCGTGACGTCCTTGGGTAGGCAACTGCCGCCGAACCCACACCCGGGCTCGATGAAGCTCGTGATTGGTGCGGTAACGCTGTCCTCCCCGCGTCGCATTGTGAAATAGGAGGCCTGATGCACGCCGCGTATCACGTCGATTGCGTCCACTCCGCCCACCGCCGAGCACAAGCGCGCGATTTCGTTCGAAAACGAGATCATGGTGGCGAGCACGGCGTTCGACGCGTATTTGATCATTTCCGCGGTGGTCGGATTGGTCATGATGCGGGGCACTGCCTTGTCAAAATTCGAATAGAGCTCGCGCAGGACATCGTGCGTGCGCGCATCTATGCCGCCCAGCACCAGCCGGTCCGGATGGGAGAAATCAGCGACCGCGGTGCCCTCGGTCAGAAACTCCGGGTTCATGCCCAGTCCGAACCCTTGCCCCGCAATCTTGCCGGATGCTCGTTCGAGCGCCGCTCGCACGACACCGACCGTTGTCCCGGGTATCACCGTGCTTTTGACGATTATGGTGCTGTAGCTTTTCTTGTGCCGAAGCGCGGCACCGATCTCGGAAGCCGCCGCCTCGACGTACGAGAGATCAATCTTGTCGCCAGAGGCCGGCGTACCGACCGCAACGAACGTCACGTCCGTTGCCGCGACCGCTGCGGCCAAATCCGTGGATGCGCGCAAGCGCCGGCCTACATGGCGCCCCAGGAGCTCCGGCAAGCCGTTCTCGTGAATCGGCGCCCGTGCCGAGTTGATCATGTCGACCTTGCCGGGATCGACATCCACGCAGGTGACGTCGTGCCCACACTCCGCGAGGCAGGCGCCCGTCACCAGACCCACGTAGCCCGTGCCGATGATCGAGGCTTTCATCATGCAGCCGCCGCTTTCTGATTGTGGCTGTACCAGATCAACGACCGATAGATGCCGTCCTCGGTCAAGACCTTGGGGGCGAAGTCGAGCTCATTGCGTGCCTTGTCGATGTCAGGGCAACGGCGGTCCGGATTGTCGATCAAATAGTCCGCTTCGGTGCTCTTGCCTAACACGACCTTGCCGCGGTACCCGCATATGTCGCCGGCCGCCTTGACAACAAGATCCGCCAGATTGGCTATGGATATTTCTGGGCGGTCGATGCCGATGTTGTAGGGCTCTCCGGTGCTGCCGCGCACCAGAACTTTGAAGTAGCCGGTAATCGCATCGGTCGCGTAGCAGAAGGTCCGCGTCGGCTTGCCATCGGAGAGCATGATGATGTCGCGCCCCGCGAAAATATCCTTGGCAAAATCCGATATCACGCGTCCGTCGGTGATCTTCAATCCCGGGCCATAGTTGTTGAACGGCCGCGCCATGCGCACCGGAATTCCCTCCTGCTTGGCGTACACGACGCACAGCGTCTCGCCGAAGCGCTTGCTCTCGTCGTAACAGGCCCGCGGACCGGTGCAGGAGACATTGCCCCGGTAGTTCTCGGGCGTCGGGATCGCCGTCGGCAGGGGGTCGCCGTAGATCTCGCTCGACGAATAGAACAGGAACCCTCTCAGCGGCTGGCCCCTCTCGCACTCGGCCACGGCATAGTCCAGCAGATTTCGCAGGCCGTTGACGTTCGCGTCGATGCACTTGAGCGGCTGGGCGCGATAATAGATGGGCGAAGCGATACCCGCAGCGTGGACGACGTAGTCGAAATGCCCGATGTCTCTCGGCAGCGGCTCGATCATGTCATGACGCCGCAGCTCCAGGTCCGGGCGCCCGCGCAGAGCTTCGAGCCATTCGGGCACGCCGCGGGCGTAATTGTCGTACACCGCGATATTGATCTTGCCGCCGGCCGCACGCGTGTCGTTCCAATGCAGGATGGATTGAACGAGGTAATACCCCAGGAATCCACCGCCGCCCGTCACCAGCAATCGTCCGCCGGACATGGCGCCGAACTCGGCCGTCAAATCCGTGCATATCGCATCCAGGTCTTCATCCAGGAGCTGTTGCAACCCAATCAGGCGTCTGTGCTTATGCATATCCGAAGATTCCATCGCTGAACTTAGAGAACGAGCTTTCGTGCATGGAAAGCTTCGGCGTAGCGCGTTGGCGAGTTGCACTCGACACCGCGAAGGCGCATGTGACCGCGGAACAGGTCCGCGTCGAACCACTGATGGCTGAGCTGTGAGGGAAAGCTTTTCAGCAGCGTCGCCACTTTCTTGTCGACTGTCGCCTGCGACAGCGGACAAAACACTCCCGGGTGTGTCAGATCCCCTTCATATTTCGGAATCTCGTATTCCAAGATGGCGTGATTGCGGAACGTATTCCACGTCAGCTCCGAAACGACGCGATGATCCTGGTGCCGGTCGGTGAGGTAGTGAGTCATTATCAGGTCCGGCGCGACGCGCGCGCGCATCTCCTCGAACGCATCCTTGACGTCTGCCACGCAGGAAGGGAAGTAGCTGCCGCGGAACTTGTGGACGTGCACGGTGATATTGGCGCCGGCAGCACCCAGCAGCGCCTCGGCCGCCCCGCGCGTCTCGCGCTCGCGCACGGTATCCCCGGAGAACAGCACCCAAACGAACCGCAATCGAGGATGGCGCTCGTGCAATTCGATCTGCATCCCGCCACATCCGATCTCGATGTCGTCGCAGTGGGCGCCCAGGCAGAGGATCGTGCCGTCTGCGGGCAACTCAGGCTTGAATCGCAGCATCGTCGATCTCCGCCAGCGTATCAGAGAGGATCATCAGTTGGCTTTGGACAGGACCTTGTTGAGGGCGTTCTCGCCGCTGACGAAGGATTGGTCGGTCCAGATGTAGGCCCAATCTCCATAGCGACCGCAGTATGCGATGCCGATATCGTCGAGGAATCCGTGAACCGCCGCCGCGGATGGCGTCGACTCCAGGTCGAAGATCACGTTGGCGTAGGGAATGTGCATGGCGTCGCGGAACAGGATGCGATCGTCCTCGCGCAGTACGCCGCACCGCTTGAGATCGGCGATTACGGGCTCGATGCAGTCCTCGGGCCGCCGGTCGAGGGGCCGGTACTTCCTAGAGTAGTAGCACTCCGCCTGCAGGCTCCCGCATCCGGCGGGCACGTTATGCGGGGACTGCAGATGCGGCGTGCTGACACGCGTGAAGAATACGTCGCGATCGTAGAAGTACGTCCAGTGAGCATCGACGAGGTCCGGCCGGTCGATGCCGAGGTTGACGATGACGACCTCGCTGCAGGCCAGCCGTGCGGCGGCCTCGAGAATGTCCCGCGGCGTTCCGGCGATCATCGGTAACAGCTCCGGGAGCGGGATCGACGAGACCAGGCGGTCATATGATGCCGTCGCGCCGTTCTTGAAATGCAGTACGCGCGCCTTCGGCTCGATGCGCACGACCTCATGACCGAGCTTGATGTCGGCAATCTTCCGGAACGGCTCCAGATAGCTGACAAAGCCGCCGCGACTTGGATAGCGAAAACCGCTGATGTAGTGCACATCGTCCGTGCTCGGCTGCAGGGCGCCGCGGAACACTTCCTCCAGCTTCGGGCGATACAGACGCGGTCCGATCCACTCTGTGTTCAGGTTGGCCGCGGTCGTGGTGTGATACTTGATCGTGTATTCCATCGGAAACGTTTCCGAGAAGGTCTTGCCGTAGCTCGCGCGAAGCCAGTCTTCGTAGTTGCGAATGGGCGGCGATTCGGCGCGCTGTGCGACGTCGACGAATTCCAGCAGGATTTTGGTTACTAGGTCGGCCGGCAAACCGTGCAGGTTGATCTGAGCCGGATGCTTGATCCAGTGCCCCTTCCAGTAGTTGTTGACCCGTGTCGCGAATTTTTCGTATTTGCCGCCGACGTTGGCCGCAAGCAGATCTTGAATGCGGACATTATCGGTGAACGACACGTGCGGACCTTCATCGAAGGTCCAACCGCCCGGAAGTTGATACGAAGCGGTATGGCCGCCGATGTGATCGTGCATGTCATACATCACCGGTCGCAATCCGGCCTCATGCGCGGCGTGCGCGGCGCCAAAACCCGCCATCCCCGTGCCTAGAATTGCAACACTTGTCCTGTCCATTCACCCCTCGCGGCTGCCCAAATGCGCTCGCCACCAATCGACCGTGTGCGATAGTCCCGCTTCGAGCCCGAACCTCGGCTTCCAGCCGGTGTCGTTTAATGTCCGACGGCCGTCGCCAAGTACCAGCGGTACATCGTTGGCGCGCGCCGGCAATACTCCAATCTGCAATAGGTCGCCGCGGCCGGTAATCTTGCCCAGCAGCTCGACGATCTCACGGATCGTGGTGGCGGTCCCGGCGGCGATGTTATAGGCACCCCGGCATTCCGAGGTCAACAACGCTACCATTCCGTCCGCGACATCCTGAATGTGCAGATAGTCTCGCACCTGCAGGCCGTGCGATGACTTGGCGGGCAGGCCCTTCAGCAGCGAGATGATCACCGACGACACCAGTCGGGCAGGATTCTCGCGCGGTCCATACATGAAGAACGCGCGTCCCCAGGACCCCGACAGACCAGATACGTTACAGTAAGCCAGGAATGTACGCCTCAGACTATCCTTGGCTGCACCGTACAGCGTGTCAGGCTCGCATGGCGTAACGTCCTCGACGCAGTAGCCGAACCGCCAGTCGTATTCGTAGCAAGATCCGCTGACCGCGCAACGTTCGCCGCCGCTTTCACGAAATGCGCGTATCAGATCGAGGCTGGCCGAGACCCAAGTGAGATTACTCGAGTCGGTGATGAGCTTGCCGGGCTCGACGAACCACGCAAGGTGCAACAAGCCCTTCGGCTTGTGTTGCTCAAACAGACTGCGCATCGTCGCACGGTCCATGACATCGCCGCGTACCCAGCGGACGCCGGGAACGTCCGGTGGTGCTCGCTCGTGATACAGCCCGAGCACATTAAATCCGCGCTCGACTAGCGGCGCCAGACAATGGCTGCCGAGGAAACCGGTGGCGCCGGTAACCAGTACATGATTTGCGGTGGTGGTCATGCGCCGGCTTCAGCTCGGTCGCTCGAGAAGCTAGGCCAATTCTGGTCCTGCGGCGAAACCACGCCAATTGCTCCGGGCCATGCAATATTGAACGTCGGATCGTCATGACGCACGCCAGTGGCACTGTTCGGCGCGTAGGGTACCGACGCGTGGTACACGAGATCGGTATTCGGAGCCAATGTCAGATAGCCGTGTCCGCAACCCTCCGGAATGTAGAGCATGCGCCCATACTCTTCGTTGAGTTCGGTGCCGAACCATTGACAAAAAGTTGGGCTGCCGGCGCGCAGGTCGACGGCTACGTCAAACACCGCGCCGCGAGTACAGCGCACGAGCTTGACCTCGGCATGTGGTGCCTTCTGATAATGCACTCCCCGTAGTGTGCCTGCCGCGACGCTGCGAGCCGTATTGATCTGGGCGACTCTGGGGTCGAGCCCGGCGCGCGTAAATTCCTCAGCGCACCACTGTCTTGCGAAGAAG
>Ga0210401_10007733_pt1 | contig 10747 bp, 14 predicted proteins | sample IncBWH32MmetaG_FD_150866 | JGI IMG/M metagenome (GOLD analysis project Ga0210401, IMG submission 150866) | Forest soil microbial communities from Barre Woods Harvard Forest LTER site, Petersham, Massachusetts, United States - Inc-BW-H-32-M | ecosystem: Environmental > Terrestrial > Soil >... | reverse complement strand
TAAGATGAATGCACATTCTGCTGGTATCGAAGGACGGCGACGGAGCATGGTTCGTTTGGCTCCTGATCCACGAAGGCCATAAGGTTGAGTGGACCTGCGCCAATCCCAAGTACCAAGACTCCCTCAAGGGCTTAGTTCCCCCACCGCTAACCAAGGTCTCTGATCCTGCCGCTTATGATCTCATCATCTACGACGACTCCGGCTTTGGTGACAGTGCCGACGCCGCCCGCGCCCACAGCCCCGTCATTGGAGGGTCCGCCTACGCCGACCGCCTTGAAGATGACCGTGTCTTTGGCATCCAGCAAATGGAAGCTGCTGGCATCAAAGTACCGAAGTGGGAAGCCTTCTCCTCCCCCGCCGAAGCCCTCTCCTTCCTAGCCAAGAACAACCGCCGCTACGTCCTCAAGCCCATCGGTGACGCCCCCTCGGACGCCACCTACGTGTCCAAGTCCCGCGACGACATGACCCACTTCATCGAGACCAAGCTTGACGCCAAAGTTAAAAGCTTCGTGCTCCAAGAGTTTGTGGCAGGCACTGAGGTATCCACCGAGGCGTGGTGGACCGGCCGAGAGTTCGTGGCCATGAACCACACCCTGGAGCTAAAGAAGTTCATGAACGACGACATGGGCCCTAACACCGGCTGTGCGGGCAACGTCGTATGGATGCCCACCCGACCCAACGCTATCTACGAGCAGGGCCTGAAAAAGTTGGCATCAGAGCTAGGGGGGTTTCCTCCACAGATGTTTGACCTTAACACTATTGTGACGGAGGCTGATATTTATGGCTTGGAGTGGACTCCTCGATTCGGTTATGAGGGAACCTGCAATCTCACTCGTTTGCTTAATGGTGGATTTGGTGAGTTTCTATTTGCTGTGGCTACTGGCACGTCTCCTGTGGTGGAACCACGTGCACGGTTCGCGGCCACGATTAGGCTATCCGTGCCTCCGTATCCAAACGCGGAGCTTGCGCGGAAAAGGGTGCAGGTACCGATAGTAGGGGTTGAGGTTGAGCGGCTGGACAGTTTTGTGCTGTATGATGTGATGAAGGATGAGGACGAAGTTATCATCACGGGAGGGTACAACAATGGCATCGGTGGTCCAATTGGATGCGGAGAAACGATTGACGGCGCTTTCCAAGAATGTGACGAGGCGATTCACCGTCTCGACATCCCGAATCTCCAATACCGAACGGATGCGAGCAAGTCTCTCCAAGCTCGCTATAGTACCCTGCAAGCCCAAGGCTGGTTGCGACCAATCGGGTGAGACGCCCGATGTGCCACTTGACGAGGGCGATTATGATGACGACGAGGGAGATGGACTGGAGAACGTATGAACGCAATTGATGCAACTGCAATGGCCATATTCATTTTTGAGGGCGGCTACCATCCTAAGAGCCGCAACGTGCGGGATAACAACCCCGGTAACCTGGAACCGATTCCAGGGTCGGCGGTGGATCATGAGGGCGCTTACCGGACGTTCAAAACGTTCTCGGACGGTTGGTTGGCGTTGACCGAGGATATTGCGTACAAGATTGCCCACCACCTGACGCCCGACTCGACCATGGTGGACTTCTTCAATCTGTATGCGCCAGCGGCTGACCATAACGATCCGCATGGGTACGCTCAGTTCGTGTGCGGGTGGGTGGGACCGGCCATTGGACGGGTCATCACGTTGGAGAGCAAGATCAAGGATATTTATGTTTAAGTGGATAGCAACGTTTCTAGTTTTGGTTGGGGCGGCCCTTGGGCAAGCTACCACCGTGTTCTATACGGATAGGGCGCTTGGGGTTAACCCGTTCTCGGCATCGGGCAATGGCTCCACGCCTAGCGCCATCTTCTTGTCGTTCGCGCAGGTGCGGGTGTGTACGCTCCCGGCGACCGGCATCCCATGCACTCCGGTGGCGTCGATCACGGATCAGTTTGGTAACCCTCTCTCCATTAGCGGAGGTAACTTTGGGCAACTGACGACCGATGTGGTAGGACGATTTTCATTTGGGTGTACGCCGGGGTTGTATCAGGTTCAGGTGGAGGCGGTTGGAAGCAACACGCCTAACCTCAACTATCCGGTTACGTGCCCTTCGGGGAGCGTTAACGGGGCGGTCAGTGTGTCAAGCATCGACACTATACGCTATGTGGATGGTGTGTTCTTCACCACGGTGCAGGCGGCTATCAACTCACTGCCTTCGACGGGTGGGACGGTAATCGTGCCTCCTGGCACCTATGTTGGGCCAACCAACATCCCTAACAACAACACCACGATCCAATGCTCTGGCTGGCTTGAGTGCAAGTTTACCTACACCTCTAACTTCAACCTAGGTAACGGGACAGTAACACTAAGTGGTATTAAGCTGGACGGGATCGTGTTTGACTTTGGGGGTACTGCGTCAGGCATTGTGATGACTAGTGTGCAGTATAGCGACTTCCGATTTCAGGTGCAAAATAGCACTGCGGTGTTCCCCTCAGCGGCCCTACTGGTGACCACCACGAATACGGCGGGAGCTACCTTTCAGAATAAGTTCGATTGGATCAGCTTACAGAATGTGGGAACGGGACTAATCCTAAATGGGGATGCTAACATTGCCGTTTGCGGTGGTGGACAGACTGGCCCCGGTGCCGTGTTCTTTAACCAGTTCCACTATCTGGCTATTGGAGGTTTGAGTCAGGGGCCTTCTGCGGATGCAATTGATTTCACTTCGGGTGCGGACTCCAACGACTTCGGCCTTGTCACAATCATCTTGGGGCAGGGCAACACGACCGGACATGCGGTCAACTTTGGTACCCGCTGCCCTACGAACTTTGGAGACATAGTGTTTGAGCACTTCTTCTCGCTATCGGCTAGTGCCCTACAGTCGGGATATTCAGGACCATTCTTGCAGTTCGGTGATTCAGAGGGGGCCATCGACACTTATGTATGCGGGACTAACTGCGGTGGGGCCAACTTCTCGGGCTATAACCCTACGGCGTTGGCTGCCAACCTAATCAACTGGAACATTGATGAGATTGGTGGGAACTTGTACTCACTGGTTAACCCGGTATGGGTGATGAACAACCTAGCTGTAAACCAAGGGATTTTGAATATTCCACTTCCAGTTGCGACAGCGTCAGCTAACTTTTCGTGCCCATCCATGAAGTTCGATTCGGCAGAGTGGACTGGTAGCTCTAATACCTACTCTAGCTGGATTATCAATTGTTCCTTGGCGGCCTCCGGCGTACCCACCTTCGAGAACCTAAACCTAACCTATGGGGGACCAACCACAAACCTCAACTTTATTCTAGGCACCAACATCAAGCTTGGTCTAACTGGGGGTGGCTTTAACGCTTTCTTTCAGGGCAATCCGAACATGACCGGTTCTGTGACCCTATCAAGCCCGTTAAAGAACGGAACCCTTGTCTCGTCTAGTAGCACCATTGGATTTATGCAGCAGACAAGTGGGGCGGGTTGCGCGACTACTGGCTCTACCCCATGGGCGGGATCATGCACGACAGCTATGAACTGGCCAGTCAGCTTCTCTTCTGCATATACTGTAACGTGCACTGCTGATGGTATAACCTCGGGTGTTCCAATTTTACAGGGTACTACGGGGCAGTTAGCGGGTTCTATTACAGCTATCACCCAAACAGCAACGGGGGTAGCTTCCCAGTTCTCAACCATCGAGTGCATCGGGTACCAGAACTAGCATCCGATCAGTTTGAATAGGAACCGTTCTAGAGACTCAATATGATCGCACAACTCTTTATAGCTATCTAGGTCTCCGCGAACGGTTGCGTGATGGTCAACGTACTCAAGGTGCGCCATAGCCTCGTGGGCGAGCGCGCGTAGTCGTTCATTTGAGATGGAGGCCATTAGTTCACCTTCGTGGAACCCGGCGTGATTGGTGGGGCATCTTTGTTAATCATCTCGGCGGAGAAGATCATCATAGCCTGCCCTACAGCCTGCATAGTAGCGGCTACGAAGTGCGGATCGGACTTACACTTCTCTAGCCAGTGAGGACTCCACCCAACCGAGTAACCCTTATCGTCCTCATCCCTAATTAGGACCAGCATCACATTGTCTTGCCTAACGACGTTCATATGATCTCCTTCAAGTAGTCGGCCACGGACCCTATCCGACGATTAACCTTGGCGTCCTGGTTCCATGGGCGATCCAACAAGTAGGCTCGGTGCTTGCCGCGACCGTCGGGAATGGGTCTATGGTCAAGCATAGCATCGCACTGCTCCACCGTCTCGGCCTTATCGTCGATGCTATAGCCGATTTCCATGGCCTCGTAAATCTTCCACTTATCGTCTGAGTCCGTGACTGGAACCACGGTCACGTCCTTCCCATTGATGTCACGGCAGCTACACATATGCAGCCAGTGGGCGGTCTGTTTGGCCACGGTCATACCCGCAGTTTCCGCACGGGAGGTAACAATCCAAACGTCCGCACCGGGGTTCCGATATACCCACCGTACTAGAGCGCTAACGTTATCTTGATAGGCCCTCAAGGTTAGCCAGAAGTTATCAGTGGTCCTAATGGCTTTCCACACCTTGCTTTGTTCTTTAGCGGTGTACAAGCCCCCAAAGTTCCAATCCCCTGGCTGCCAGCCATCCTTGTAGCGGTTGTCTCCAAGGACGCGATTGGCCATCTCGCCAAAGGCGTGGGTGAAATCAGCAAGAACGCCGTCGCAATCAATCGCTATTGCCGTCATTTTCTATCTCCTTTTGTAGAAGGGCTAGAGCCCTCCATGCCATCTTGGCGCTGTGCCGCACGCCGTCGCTATCGCGGGTGCCACGCTGTAGGAAGTGGCGCATCATGGTGTCGGCCTCATCGGTTGACTTGCTACGGTTCCAGTGGAGAGGTTGGCCTGGATTGTGCTGCTCGTTGCCCACGTGCGACACATTCGAGACCGCCACAATCGCGTCAGGAAAGTAGTCCATCACCCCCGAGGCCACGGGGAACTTCTTCCGTTCGGTGCCATCGGCTGGAAGCGTGAACGCTCTCACGGTGCCACCGCCCAAGGTTGAGACTGTTCGACCTTCGGGCTTCTCGAAGATAGCCCCGAGTGCCATCTCTTGGTTGTCCACTCGCTGATTATGGATGCGAAACATTTCCGAGGTATCAAAGTCGTCTATTGAATCAATTGGCTTATCGGCCTTACTCCACGTACTACCCGCCATACCGCTTTCCTCCATAGGTACATTTGCCGTCGATCACGATGACGGGATAAAGGTTGAATAGCTTGGCGTCCCACATCTCCACAATAGTAAAGCCGTTCATCCACGCGGTGGGACGATTGCGTAGGTGGTCGGGGTTAGTGTTACCCAAGATGGGAGCGATCCAACTCATGTACTTCTTCTTCTTCTCTACCGGAGAAACCTTTGTAAACGATTGAGGAGAGTGGGTATGGCCTGCCAGTACATTGTTCGCATAAAGTTCCATGGCCTTCTTAGAGGGGAAGATCCCAGCTTGGTTACCGATACCTGTGAGTAGTTCTCCATGGATGACATTAAGGGATCCAAGTTTGTAGGAGTGTCCAATAGGGATAACTTCCCATCCTCGTTCAGCCAGATGGAGCCCTGCCGGTCGATCCACAACACCCTCGAACTCGGGGTGGTCTTCGATGAACTCGAACTCCCAGAAGTCGTGGTTGCCGATAATCCACACCTTCTCACACGGATTGAGGGCAGCCTCCAAGGGCGAAAGGATAGTCTCATCGAACTTCTCCTGATTATTCAAGTACGAGCGCCGTGGCTTATAAAAGGGTTTGCGGCGATTGTGATGGCTAATCTCCGCATTGTCAAACTGGTCGCCCCCAAACACGAACACGTCAGGTTCAATATCCTCGATCACCTGCATCATGGCGTTGACAGTTTCAGGTTGAAATTTGGGGAAGTGAAGGTCGTGTCCGATGACAGCCCGCTTAACTCTATTCATGCAACTCCTTTGATGGACGCCCAATCAGCGCCCGCTTGAACGTCTACCTCAACGGATAGCCCATGGGGAGCGACAATCGGTGATATTAGAATATCAGAGGGTCGTTCCATTATCAACTTAATTTTTGGGATCGCCTCACTCACGAGCGCGTTGGGGCACTCAAACAAGAGGGAGTCATGCACATTGTTAACCATCCCATAGCGCTCATCTAAGCCAGCGTCCGCGATCACCAACATACGATCCTTGATCTCCCCAAAGGCATCGTTAGCGGGGAGGAAAGCGATAGCGGACTCGCTATCGTCGCCACTTTTCCACTCCCCATACTGCCACCGGTAGACTTCCCAGAAGTACCGGATATAGCCGTGGCGGCTGATAAGGTAGCCCTGATCGTGCGCCTTCTGGCGGATAGCATCGCGCCAAGCCTTGGTGACCGGGAACACGCTATCCAGCATGTCGATGGTACGCTTGGCCTCACGCTTGTTATCGAAGCTCTCCTTGTTCATGTCGTACAGTTTGCCCGCACCCATTCCAAAGCCATACCCAAGGATGGCTCGCTTGGCCTTGTAGTCCCGCGTGAACTTATGGTTCTTCTTGATCCACGCCAGATAGTCCCCAAGAGACTTGTCATCCCACGATAGGGACTCCCCAGCTTTTGGCTCATGCACGAGGTGGGCTGCAAGGTAAGAGTGAATGTCCAGCTTGGCCAACCGTAGGTAGTCCTTGTCCTCCGACTCGAACGCTAGGGTTTGGGCATGGAACGATTTGAAATCGAACTCTAGGATAGTGTGATCGGGCTTGGCCCTAATCATAGACCGAAAGACTTTAGCGTATCCTCCAAATTCTGGGTCGTCGTGCTTGGGTGCATTCTGTACATTAGGTCTACGACTGCTAAGTTGCCCAGTGGCAGGGTCCGCATAAAACGTTGTGTGTACTCTACTGTCGGTTCCCGGCTTCCAGTTTTTAACATGATTCTTAAGTACAGTCTGTGATTTCCGGTACTGAATGACAGCCGCATAAAGTGGATCCTTTGTCTTGCGTGATAACCGCTGCACTTCTATCGCTCGGGTGGTCTTCTTCTTGGTCTTGAAATCGGTGGGCACCTCATGCCCACGAAACTCAATGTAGCGCAATAGACCCTGATTCGATGGCGACCACGGATGCACTCGTTGGGTGGTGCCATCCTTCTTGGGGCGTTTATAGACCTTCACCTTCTTGCACTCTATAGGCACAAGCGTTTGCATCAACTCCTTGGAAGCGTTGAAGTCATCGGTTAGACGCTTGACCACGGCCTCGAAGGCGACCGGTTCAACCGGCATACCCCGCTCGGCCATTCGTACCAGCACCGGTTCCAGCCTGACGATGTGGTTAAGGTATCCGCGCCACAGGCCCTTCTCACGAAGCTGTTGGAATATGCTCATTTCAAAGCCCACGTCAAAAATATCAAGGCTAAAGCTAGAACTACACCAACAGTAAGCATGTAGGCAATTCTCACAGGGTCCCCGCTAGGAAATGGAGAACGTCCACGTCCACGATGCCATAGAACTGCTGGTCAGAGGTGTGGTAGTGTTTCCACGGCCACGGCCACCCAGATTGGGCGGCCGCGAACTGGAGACCACGCGGCAAGTCCGGGTTGAGGTGGTGCCACGCCCACATCAGGTCGTGTACCTCTCCGTTGATAGTACACCCTTCGGATTTGAGGAGAGGATCGTCAAAACGCCAAACGTTCCATCCGAGTTTAGCCACACGATTACTGAGTATCCTCCGGGCAACGTCAATGAAAGGCGGTCGCCACGGAAGAAAAATTCCTTCCTCACCGTGTATTGAAAACTGGATTGACTTAATAGTTTGCACTCCCTCAGCTTCTTCCGCAGCGTCGTCTCCAGAGTACGGCGTTTCAATGTCATACGCGATGACCCTCGCGCGCTCCGCTTCTTTTTCATACGCTAGTGCCTCCTCCTCATTGGGGAACATCTTGTAGCCAACAGGCGGCCTAGAGAGGGGAGGTAGTACCGGCACCCTTCCCTCTCTAGCAACGGACACCGCCAGCCGTATAGCCCGTAGCAAAACACCAAAGTGGCTCATCTTCCCCCGCCGCAGGTAGGACGGGTGGAAGCATGGAATCACGGGCACTTTATCATAATGGGAATTGAGGACGAAGCCGGTTAGGCTGGAGACGCCCAGCTTGTCCCCAGCCAATCCGGTAGTCGCCCGAGTTGCCACACCGCCTAACGCCAAGATGGCCTTAGGGCGATACTTCTGGATCACCTCCTCTAGGTAGGTTTTACCCCATGCCACAGCCTCAAGTTCCCACGGAGCACCCTCCAGCCAGTTGTTGGGCGGGCGAACCGGAACCACATTCCACATTAAGAATTGGTCCCGGTCCATGCCACCTCGACGGATGGCCCTCTCCAGCACTGATCCGGCTGGAGCCCACTCTACAAACCCACGGGACTCCTCGGCCTCCTGCTCCCCCATGGCTTCACCAAGAATCAAGACGCCAGAGGAGCCCTTGCCGCTAATATCCTGCCAGCCATAAGCACCTGGGATTGGGCAGCCGTTCATATGCGGTTGGAGCCGGTGCATCAGTTCTCCTGATCTTGCTTGGTAATTGCGTAGTTGAGGGTGGTGGATGCGCTATCATCATCGCCAGTATAGCGATGGTGCGGATGGTTGCGTAGGCGCTGGCCCCAAACGTCATCTCCGGGACGTGGTTCAGCGGGTGGATAGACTGTGCATAGGTAGGGCTTACCGTCTACCTGTACGACCTTGACTGCTAGTGGCTCGACGTGCATCTTCCTTCTCCTTCGATTGGCATTCTTTGCACTGTTCTTTAGGGCCATCTATCACCACGAACATGGGCACTTCGTGCCCACGAGGACCGGGTCGTTTAGGGTTAAGGTGGGTGTGTTGCATCCTAGCATAAGCCATTGTAACTCCAAGGAAAGTAAAAGGGAGGGACTGGCAATGGCATCACGATTGAGTACGTGATTGTGTTGCGCTCACCCTCCCTTAAAAATTAGGCGGCCCGCTTGACCTTCTCGCCAGCCTTGGCGAACTTGGTCACTTCGTTGAAGCCGTCCTTAATGCCAATGAACACGTCAACCGAGTGCCCAATAGCTTTAGCGGGAGCCATGCCATCGGGAGTGCGAAGCGGGAAGCCAAGAGACTTCTCGATAGCGCCCAACTTGGCCACAGCGAGCGAGGACCGCTGCCCATCCGGATCATCGTTCCACCTTCCCTGAACGCCCTTGTGGTCCTGACGTGCCTGCTTAATATAGTCCAGCCGTTCAGGCGTGAAGTCAGAGGTACGGTAGTTGAAAGACTCTTGCATCTGGCGCGGCTCGCCACCCGTCGCTACATTAAAGCACAAGCGCAGGTTGCGGCTGTCGCCCTTGCCCGACGGATTATCCGACGTGGTGAACACTTTGCCAGCCTTGCGCGTGGTGTAGCCTTCGATAATATCGGCAGCGTACCAACCGGTAGTGAGTGCCCCACCAGGTTCCTCAGCGAAGTCCGCAAGAGATGGAACCTCTCCCTCTGAGGCAAGATTGGAAGTCATAGCATCAAGCGTTTCGGTAGTCATGTTTCTCCTTTAGTTTAAGTTACAGTCGATGAAACCCCCCACTCTCTGATGCCCCCGTGCGAGGTGTACCTCGGTTTAGGGAACATCAGAGAAGGGGTATCGGAGCAGCATCAGAGACCGGGTCGCGGGGGGTTAGATCGTTGCCCGGATTTTGGTAACTGCTCCAAACTTAATTCGCAAAGTACAACCAAGCCAATTACTACAATGGCTACGGTTAACATGTCAAGCCTCCTACTGATACATGCAGACCGCTATCACCCCTGCGGCTGCCCAGTACACAGCCAACCTAGCGTTACCCTGAAAGGCGTAAAGCACAGCGGCTGCAAAGTCAAGCGACCCCATCAAAGCTACAAAATACTTTGCCACTACGCAATCGCTCCAGCCAGCCTAGGCACCTCGACCGGGGGAGCCTCATCAGCCTCCACTCCAACCGGAGCAACCTCTTCCAGCGCCTTCGACAGCGCATTACGGCGGAGCATGTACTGCGGCCGGTCCTTCCAGTTTGGGTTGTTGGATTGGGGCAGGAACCACTCCGACAGCGTGGTCTCGTACACCACCGGCTTAACCCAATCCTTCACCAGCACCGTCACTTTGGCCTTGTAGTTGGGGCCATCGTAGGTGCCGAGGGATTTCATTGGGATTTTGATGTTAGGGCCCGCAGTGATTTCCACCTCGTAACCAGCAATTCGGCCAGTACCCATAGCATGGCGAATCTTAGCGCCAGCGGTAGTGCTAAGACGGCCACCTGCGGCGCTGTAGACATCACCAGCCATAATATCAAGACCCATAGAATCAGCGTAGAGCACAGCATGTAGAATAGTCGCAATGTCGTAGTCCTTCCACGTTGTCTTTTTGAGAACAAATGTTCTCAATTTAACTGATGCGTCCCGTGCCGAGACGTTGTCAGGGATAGCCATGGAGAACGTGGTCCCCTTGCCAGCGGCATCAATTTCTCGCACGCTGATGGCATACTCCCCGTTGACTTGCGTAATCGCTGCGGTGTTTTCTTGGGTGGGCATGTAACTAGACTACTCCTGTCGCGCTCACAGTGTCAAGCGGTTTCACCAATTTTGATAAATAATTGCCAACGATGGAGTGGAAGTCACTACCGATTTCGAGGGCCTCAGACGTTTCGTGAAAGCCAACGCCCTCCCAATTGCGCCGGTACTGCTCCGGGCACTCAAGCCAATCCGCCACCCTCGATGACGAGAGCACGACCAGATCGCCCACATTGCGGAGGGGGCGACCATCA
>Ga0210401_10007732_pt1 | contig 10747 bp, 12 predicted proteins | sample IncBWH32MmetaG_FD_150866 | JGI IMG/M metagenome (GOLD analysis project Ga0210401, IMG submission 150866) | Forest soil microbial communities from Barre Woods Harvard Forest LTER site, Petersham, Massachusetts, United States - Inc-BW-H-32-M | ecosystem: Environmental > Terrestrial > Soil >... | reverse complement strand
GAACAAGGCGTGAGGGCGAGTATGAAGATGTCCGGCTCAATTCGGCGGACGGAACGGAAAACCGGCCGATCTGTAGCCAGCTGGGGATCTCCTCCCCGACTCGCCTTCCAAGATGGAACAGCCTCCCTAGGTCCGGGTGCACACCTGTCCGGACCCGGCTATTCCTCTGCGTTCGATCTGCCCAAGGTGTTCTGTACGGTTCCCAAGCCTGCTCCGCCGCAGCGTACGTTTACTTCGTATTTCATGCCGCTGGAACGAAAATCCCGCTTGGGAGCAGTGAGGAGCAATTTCCATGAGCAAGGCTCTGCTGTACGACGCGACCATGTGCATCGGTTGCAAGCAGTGTGAAGGCGCCTGCGCCCGACAGAACAAGCTTCCCTATGACGACGCGGTAGCCGCGGAGTCGGTGCAATCGGAACATAAATACACAGTTGTTCTCACCAAGGACGACAAATTCATGCGCCGGCTGTGCATGCACTGCGAGCATCCGGCTTGCGCGTCGGCTTGTCCCGTCGGCGCCTTCCACAAGACAAAAGAGGGGCCAGTCGTTTACGACGTCTGGAAGTGCATTGGCTGCCGCTATTGCATGGTGGCTTGCGCCTTTGCCCAGCCGAAGTACGAATGGCACTCGCTGAACCCGCGAGTCCGCAAATGCATTATGTGCCCGGATCGCGTGGTGGCGGGCAAGCAGACGGCATGCGCCGAGATCTGTCCGACTGGTGCCACCAAGTTCGGAGACCGGGATGACCTCATTAAGGAGGCGCAGGACCGCATCCGGCAAAATCCATCCACCTACGTGCCTCGTATTTACGGCCTTCATGAGGTTGGTGGAACCTGCGTCCTAATTCTTTCCAGCGTGAACGTTGAAGGGTACGGGTATCCCGCGTCGGCAAAAATCGGCGACACTCCCATGCCGGAATACACCGGGAAAGTGATGTCGAAGATTCCAGACTTCATCCCCGTGTGGTCGTTGGTCCTAGGGGGCATTTATTGGATTTCGCATCGCCGTGAAGAAGTAGCCGCTGCGGAACGCGAAGAGAAAAACGGGAGTGCGCGATGAAAATCAAACTGACCTTCTGGCGAGGCGTATTCCTTGTGATCATGGCCCTGGGCCTTTACTCCGCATTCATTCGCTATTTCCGTGGCCTGGGCGCGGTTTCTAACATGACAGACCAGTTCCCCTGGGGACTCTGGATCGGTTTCGACTGCCTGTGCGGAGTCATGCTGGCTGCTGGCGGCTTCTGCGTAATTGGTGCGGTCTACTTGTTCAATGTCGAGCGGTTGCACAGTGTGGTGCGGCCTGCCGTGCTGACCGCCTTCCTCGGTTATTTGCTTTTCATTGTCGGGCTGTTGTTCGATCTCGGCCGCCCCTGGTACATCTGGCATCAGCTCATCTACATGAACCCGCACTCGGTGATGTTCGAGGTGGGAATGTGCGTAATGGCCTACACGACGGTGCTCTTTTTCGAATTCCTTCCCAACGTGCTTGAACGCTTCAACCTTAAGACTCCTATCAAGTGGATCAAGAAGATTTATGCAGGTCTGGTCGTGTTGGGAATTTTGCTTTCCACTCTCCACCAGAGTTCGCTCGGATCGCTCTATCTGATCATGCCGAGCAAGCTGCATCCCTTCTGGTACACACCCGCATTGCCATTTCTCTTTTTCGGATCGGCGATTGCGGTTGGTTTGGCTGTGACAATCTTTGAGTCCACGCAGAGTGCGAAAGCTTTCGGCCGTCACCTCGAACTGCCAGTTCTAGTCGAATTGGGCGGAGCTTTACTGGTCGCTCTCTGGATCAATGCGCTGCTGAGGTTCGAAGATTACCTCCATCGCGACATGCTCCGGCAAATCATAAAACCGAGCTACGAAGCTTACTTCTTGTGGCTCGAACTGACGCTGGCCTTCGTGATCCCGATCACAATGCTCAGCTTCAAGAAGGTCCGGCTATCGCCCAACGGTTTGTACTTGGCCTCCATCATCAGTCTGCTCGGCTTCATCACCAACCGCCTCAATGTCAGCCTTACCGGCTTTGAAACCTATGTCGGGCATCACTACGTGCCGAAGTGGACGGAGTTCTCCGTGACCCTGATGATTGCCGCCGCAGGCTTCGCCCTGTTCGGTTTGGCGGTAAAGTACCTGCCGATCTTCCCCGCAGAAAAACGCACAGTCAGGAATCGTCCGCGAACCGAATCAGCGCACTCGGTCGGCACAGCGGTATTAAGTCATGCGGGAGATTGAGCCAACTCGGGTCGGCCTGCGATGGCGGCGGATGACCAATAGCATCAGCACAAAGTTGATTGGGTCTCTACTGGCAGTGATGGTCGTGATATTCGCTCTGCTGGGCTATCTGAATATCCGATTGCATCGCAAGCACCTGGAAGCAGCCACGTTGGCTAGCGCCGAGCGGGTTAGCGACGTTATCAAGCGCAGCACCACCTATTACATGCTGCGCAACGATCGCGAGGGACTCTACCACGCGATTCAGACCATGGCGGACGAACCCGGAATGATCAAGGTCCGCATTTTTGATCAGGAAGGGCGGGTCAGCTACTCCACCGACCCCGTTGAAGTTAGCCATGTGCTCGACAAGAGCGCCGAGGCCTGCTACGGCTGCCACACCCAATCGCAACCGCTGGCGTGGCTGAATCGTCCTGACCGGTTTCGCATTTATCGCAATGGCAGAGGACATCGGGTGCTCGGAATTATTACCCCCATCGAAAATCAGCCGAGTTGCTCCAACGCCGACTGCCACGCGCATCCCGCTAGCCAGCAAGTTCTGGGCGTGCTGGACACAAATCTTTCACTGGCGAAAGCTGATGTGCAACTCGCGGACAGCAGCTCTCGCATGCTGTTCTATACAGCCGGAGCAATGTTGATTGTGGCCATACTGAGCTGGCTATTCGTCTGGCGCGTGGTCGACAAGCCGATCAACGCACTCAAGAACGGCACGGAACATTTATCCCAGGGAAAGCTTGGCTACCAGATCGACGTGCGGTCGCGGGATGAAGTTGGGGACCTGGCGCAATCTTTCAACGGTATGAGCTTGCAGTTGCGCGCGGCCAACGAAGAAATCGTGACCTGGGCGAAGACGCTCGAAGATCGCGTCGAGCAGAAGACAAGGGAACTCAAGCGCGCCCACGAGCACGTCCTGCATGTCGAGAAGATGGCTTCCATTGGAAAAATGGCGGCCGTGGTGGCGCACGAGGTGAACAATCCGCTCTTTGGAATTCTGACTTATGCCAAGCTGCTGCGGAAGTGGGTCGCATCGGGGCAGACCGAACATGAAAAACGCGAGGAGGCCATGGAGTGTCTGGAACTGATCGCCGCCGAAAGCCGGCGCTGCGGCGACTTGATTAAGAACCTGCTGACTCTCTCGCGCAGTGCGCCCATGAATGTGCAGCTCACCGATCTGCACACGGTGGTTGATCGTTGCCTGCTGTTAGTTCGGCATCAACTCGAACTCGGTGCAATCCAGTTGCAGCTGAACCTGATAGGAGACCTGTCGCTTGTGCCATGCGATCCAGCCCAGATGGAACAAGTTTTCTTGGCTCTGATCATGAATGCGATCGATGCCATGCCTCGCGGCGGCAATCTGTGGATCGAAGCACGAATGAGTAACGACCAGACTGAAATCAAGATCCGGGTGCGCGACGACGGGGCTGGCATTGCTCCCGATGTACTGCCCCAGATCTTCGAACCTTTTCTTACGAACAAAGAAAGCGGTCACGGAGTTGGGCTGGGACTGGCCATCAGCCGCGGCATCGTGGAACGGCATAACGGGCGCATCGAAGTCGCATCGGAGCTGGGACGGGGCACGACTTTCACGATAACTTTGCCGGCTCAAGCGAATGCCGCCTCGCTGGCGGCCGTCGGCGACCGGGATGTCGTGATGAATTGAGGTGATTCAAGTGAACACACAAGGAAAACTCCTTATTGTCGACGACGAACTGAGCGTCCGTGACTCGCTGGGCAAATGGTTTCGCGAAGAAGGGTACGAGGTCACCACGGTAGAAAATGCGAACGATGCATTGACCAGGTTGGCGGAACAGCGCTGGGACGCGGCCCTGGTGGATATCAAAATGCGCGGCACCGACGGTATCGAACTGCAGCGTCGCATGCACGAAATCGATCCCGACCTCATCGTGATCATAATGACCGGCTATGCCTCGGTTGAGACCGCGGTCACGGCGCTGAAGAACTGTGCCTATGATTACGTGACCAAGCCGCTCGACCCCGACGAAATTGCACACTTGGTAAGAAACGCGTTGAGACATAAACGGACAGCGCAGGAGAACGTGCTGTTGCGCGAGACCGTCGCCGAAGTCGCGCGTCCCAGCGAACTGATCGGACAAAGCGCAGCCATGCGCAAGGTCTTCGACGCCATTGAGACGGTCGGTCCCACCGATGCTACGGTGCTGGTCACGGGTGAGAGCGGGACAGGGAAAGAATTGGTGGCGCGTGCGATTCATCAAGCGAGTCCACGAAAATTTCATCCGCTCGTCGTCATTCACTGCGGTGCTTTGACTGAGACCCTTCTCGAGAGTGAACTTTTCGGCCACGAGAAGGGCGCGTTCACCGGCGCGCAGTACCGCAAGAAAGGCAAATTTGAAATCGCCGAGGGTGGAACAGTTTTCCTGGACGAAATCGGCGACATCACTTTAAAGACCCAGACTGACCTTCTGCGCGTTCTGCAGGAACGCGAAATCACTCGCGTCGGCGGCAACCAGGTCATCAAGGTGGACTTCCGCTGCATCGCCGCCACTAACAAGGATCTGGAAAAATTAATCGAGGACGGCAAGTTCCGTCCCGATCTTTTTTACCGGCTCAACGTCTTTCGCATCGAACTGCCACCGCTCCGCAATCGGCGCGAGGATATCCCTCCGCTCGTGGATCACTTCGTCCGCAAGTTCTCGTTGGCGATGAACAAGCGCATCGCTCGCGTCTCGCCTGAGGCGATGAACCAATTGCAGCAGCAGCCCTGGCTGGGGAACGTCCGTGAACTGGAAAACGCCGTGGAGCGAGCTATGGTTGTGGGACAGGGACCCGAACTGCGCGAGCGGGACTTCATCTTCAAGCCGCAAACCGTCTCAAATGGGTCGAGCAAGACCCTTGAGGATATGGAACGCGCCCACATTCTGCGAGTGGTCGAGGAATGCGGGGGCAATCAGAGCCATGCCGCGGTGATCCTCGATATCGACAGGGTCACTCTTTACCACAAGCTCAAGAAATATGGATGGACTCGCACTCCTGTTGAAACACGTTGAAGCTGGGCCCGATGAAGCTGCTGCAAATCTTGCCGATCGGGAGTGTGGAGGACGGGCTGCTGAAGGATCTGCGTCCTGCCCTGGAGGAAACGTTCTGCGTTCCGTGTAAGGTGCTTCCCGTGCGGCTGGATCCGGAGTTTGCGTTCCACGGAGAGCGGCAGCAATACCACTCCTCGGAAATCCTGCAGCGCATGCAAAGTGTTCTTACTGCAGAGTCCTGGCGAATGCTGGGAATCAGCACCGTCGATCTCTATATCCCGATTCTTACTTTCGTTTTCGGCGAGGCACAAATGGGTGGCCCCTGTGCCGTGGTCTCCGCTCACCGGCTCCGGCAGGAGTTCTATGGGCTTCCGCCTGATCGTGAACTGTTTCGTCAGCGCGTAATAAAGGAAGCAGTTCATGAGCTGGGACACACTCTGAGCCTAACGCACTGCGACGACTACCGCTGCGCCATGGCCTCCTCACACGCCGTGGAACGGATCGACCTAAAGGAAAGCGCGCTGTGCGCCGCCTGCCGAGCCGTAGTCACGCCGCCGACGTGGGTCCAGTGGGAGCGGAACTTCTGAGATTGTCTCCGGCGCGCTGCGGAGCTTGCTCCGCGCCGGACGGGCGAGGACGCCCGTCCTCCACAAGCTAGAGTTGCAAAAACGCCGGTCGACCTGGGGTTCCTGGCTGTTTCGCCGGAATCCGGCCGGCCGGTGCTTCAGCGGTCCTCGGCGAGGCTCCTCCACCTCGTGGGTCCGCGAGGTCGCTTATGACAGGAAGAATTCTTTCGCTAGCCGCAGCCAATCCTGGTCTGGAATCTGGGCTGAGGCGTCGTTGATGGCGACTCCTCCATCCTGGGCCAGTGCCCCCAGCGCGATTGGCATACGGCGTTGCAGGCGGTTTACAGACTCTTCCGTCCACCAGCGGGCGAGCGCGCCTCCCAACAGGTTGCGGAAGCCAGTTTTCGGATCGGGGGCTTGCACCGTCAGCAGCCAGCCTTCTCCATAGGGATCGCGGAGGGCGAGCCTCGGGTCCTGCATGAGCGCTGGGTTGACATCAGAGACGGTGCCCTCGATGGGCGAAACCATGTCGACCGCGCAGCCGTCGCGATGGACAGTGCACATCTTCTGACCTTGGCGAATCCACTGGCCGCGTTGCGGCAGCGTGATGCTCTCCAGCTTGCCGGTCAGCTTGGAGGCAAAGTCATCCATGCCGACCCGCACCAGACTGGGGCTCTCGCTCAATGCCCAGGTGTGGCCAGGGTGGTAGCGCAGGTTGTCTGGCACTTCGAAGCCACCGACCAGCGCTGGCTTGAGGCAGGGCACTACGTCCGGCGTTGCCGCGGCGGCCTGCATCGGCGCTCGCACAGTCGCGCGGCGGCTGCGGTAGTAGTCGATCAGTAAGAACGCTGCGAATGTGAAGAGAACCAGTAGGACTGTCATAAGTCACCTCGTCGTTGCTTGGGTGGAGGCTGTCTTGCGAGCCACTCACACTTTTCTAGGGGCAATCGACCTGCCAGGACGAGGCGACCTTCAAGTAAGCGCGTAGTGGGGCAGCGATCTTATGCAAAATAAACGGGATAGGGAACGGCTATTTCGTTGCGCGCGCTTCAGCAGCGAAATTGTTAACAGCGCTTTGATAGAGATCGCAACAGATTGGAGCTCGTGTTAGCAGTGTTTCGAGGCGAAGGAAAAAATAAATGTTTGCAGTCAAGGGCTTGCGGCTTGACTGATGTAGTGATGAACTTCGCAACAGCAAGAGCGGAAGAATGCAACGGCAAGGACAACCGCCGGCGAGATGATGTCAATTTCGACAGTAGCCTGGGCCGACACAACAGTCGTAAGGTCGAGCTTCGGCAACAGCGAAAGCAATCCACGAACCGGCCTCGTCCTGGATAAGGAAGAGAATCTCTACGGCACAACACAGGGGGGCGGCGGCTACGATCGGGGAGCTGTCTTCGAGTTGAGCCGTGGTAACGCCGGGTGGACCGAAGAAACACTGTACTCCTTCAACCAATCCGACGGCTCGTCGCCCATGGCGACCCTGATCTTCGACCACGGAGGAAACCTCTACGGCACAACCATAGCGGGAGGAGTATATGATGCTGGTGTCGTATTTGAGCTGACGCCTGGCCTTGGAGGTGTATGGACTGAAACGGCACTCCACAACTTCGCTGGCGTCAACGGAGATGGAGGGGCCCCTCAGTCCAACTTGATGTTCGACAACTCGGGCAACCTGTACGGCACCACTACGCTCGGTGGCATTAATGGCGGTGGCTGCGGCGGCCTTGGTTGCGGCACGGCGTTTGAATTAGCGCCCACTGCGGACGGGAAATGGAAAGAACGAGTGCTGCACAGATTCACTGGCGGTTTAGACGGAGGTCAGCCGTATGCCGGGTTCATACTCGACGCAGCAGGGAATCTGTACGCCACAACCAGCAGCGGAGGTGCTGCCGCCCAAGGCACAGTGTTCGAGATAAGGCCGTAAGACACCGCAAGTCTTTGGTTGTCCCGTTTTCATTAATCTGTACTTAACACTGGCGAGGCGTAGCGGTATTTTGGCTGCTCAGCTTAATAACGTCCGGCGAAACGCCAACCATTTTCGCCAGAGAGCCCCAATGCCGTGGATGGGGACGGTGTCGGCCCGCGCGGATGTCGGCGGCATAGGGTTCGGAGACTCCAAGCGTCGAAGCCAGAGCAGAGATCGTAACAGCCGACAGCTTAGGTTGAATCTGCCGGACATATGTATTTTCATCGGGCCAATCAGCTTTTGGCGAAGAAAGCCACGCGCGTTTCGCGGCCTCATGTCGCCGTTGAGTTGCTGATCGCCGCGTTTGCGCTTGCGAACTCTGCGCTGCCGTCCTGCCAATTTTCGCAAGTTCGGTGAGCTGCGGACACTTCACGACCACACTTAGGACAATGCTTCCCTCGCTGCGTGGTCACACCGCAGCCACGGCAAACCCCATCAGGTTTGGGAACCTTGACAGAGGGAATTTCACTTCCCTTTGCGGAACGTCTCCGACTTTGAGTAAGACGAGTTGCGATCATTCGCTGATTGGTGGTTGATCCGGGTTTAGAAATCGAGGACCATAGTTCTTGCGCAACATATTCAGCGACCGGAGCCACCAGTCTGCGCCACGTGTCGGACGTTCCGCAGAGCTTGATTGCCAACGATGATCCGATGGGGCAGTTTCCGTTGCGATCTTCCCAGAAATCCGACTTTCGAAGAGGCTCGCTCTGCAGCCAGTTCAAAACGAAAGCATCCACTTTTGGCCGACAGACCTCCATCAGGTCGCAGCTTAGGGAATTCTGTTAGCAGCGTCGCAATGGAGTAGGCCGATTTCAGGCAGGAGGCCCATTGCAGATGCCGCTACTGTCGCTTCTGCCTCCAAGAGCCCGTACAAAAAATTAGCCAAGGCGTTGGGCGGGTTGCAAGCCAAGCGTGGGCTGTGGGTAATTGGCGAGATGCGGGAACCGAAACGCTTCCAATGCTCAGCTATACGGCGCTCGTCCTGGCGCGGCCAGTGAATCGGCAGATCACTCCAAGACTGCCAATAGGAGCGAGCAGCTTGCGATTCGATCAGCCGCACAACCTCTAAACTCTCCGCCCTCGGTAGCTCGTCCCTGAATCGAGCAATCGTGTCTGCCGTCACAGAATCGTGCAGCATGTCACGAATGAGTAGCTCCTGCCCGGTGAGTTTCCGGGAAATGAGTTCCTTGGAAAGCTTGAGCGCCGTCCCGTTGCCGACCGCGAGGGTTTGCGATCTGCGGAGCTTGGCATCCGCCGGAGCGACCGGGCCAGTAACGGCGAGCACCTTGCCCTTGCGGTCCAACATCAAGAAACTCGCGCCCACGCTAGAAACCCAGCGGAGACTTTCGAGGCTGATAAATCCATCGCTCCCGATTATCACGAGCCTCTTTAGTCCATGATTAACACGGGGCAGACGGATCGTACGGCGCTCATCGGCTATTCCATCGTGCAAGAGCAAATGACCGGCGTTCACCTGGACGCGAATGCCGTAGCCATTCAAAACGAGCACGCCAGATTTGCGGATGGTGTGCGAGTGCGGTAGCGTGTGCGAAGCTGCCATCGGAGGTTCCTCTCCATTGGTGGTTAGGGCTTGTCGGCTGCTGGTAACAGACGGCAGGCCCGCTTAAAGCCTTAATTCTATAGCTTAGGCTTGGACGGCTCAAAGCTATTTAACGGCTATCTTGGGGAGACTTTTTCTGATGCTCGGCCCATATTCTCTGCATAGTCCGGTAGCTTATTGAGTTGTTCTTCGCCACCTTTCGCAGGGCAGCTGACGGTCTTGTTCCCCCTTTGGAAAGCAAGACCAATAGCTCTTTTACTACTTTCTTTTTCTTTTGATCGGGTACACTCGGACGCCCGCCACCTGGCATACGTGGCAGTCCTTTGACCATTTCACGCATGGCGGTTTTGACGATGCTTGGCGCTTTACCCTCGACTGTGCTCAGACAAGCAGTTAACTTCTCGACATCTGTGACATTTAGATTTGGATCAGCGAGGGCGCGCTCAGTGAATTGCTTCACATCTGTAAACTTGCCAGCAACCTCTTCACTAAAGCCAAGCTTTCGTAGAATTTCTTGGGCGCGTTGGATAGTTCCGGGTGCAACGCTCTCGTAAAGTGCCGTCACTTTCAGAGCCAACTCTCGCTTCCTGTCCTCGTTATCGGAACTACTGTCGATCACCGATTCTTGTCGTTTCTTCTGTCTCATGTCCGCTACTGTGACGAGGGAAGCGCCAAAACTTCCTCGCGTAATTTTGGCACGGCTGCGCCAAAACAAAAAAGGCTTGTTGATGCACAGACGATCATAGACCCTTGGAGCATGAGTCGAGCACGTCAGGGGAAAGAGCCGCGCACGGGACGCCGTCGAAGTCTGTCAAGCGGTTCTCTACCTGAACGGTGCGAGTCGGCTCGTGACAGGTCTCTCCACGTTCTCTCAGCAATGCGCCGCGATAAAAACCTATCTCTGACTCGCGCTGCGACGATGCAGGGTGTTAAACCCGAAACTGTAAAGAAATACCTCCCGTCCGCTCTTCCGAAAACAAAGGGGAGATTTCGGGTCACGAAGAGTGACCGCTACACCGCTACTCTCTTCGTTCCTGATGTTCACGGCAACGCTGTCCCCGTCAGGACCCATTCGTCAAGGCAGCGCGAACAGCTAAGCCGGTATCTTCGTGACCTGGGAAGGCACTTACGGGGTGATCGCAATGCTCTCGCGCGATGGCACGGGAAACGGATCGCGGGTGTGGAGCTAGTTACGGCTGGGCGCACTATCGTGGCAATCGAACCCGCACTGTCCGATTTTTCTTTGTATCGCGCATTCAACGGCGGTGCGGTGTGAGGGACTGGCAGCCAATCCGTGCGGCGCGGCGCAAGGTGCTGAGGAAAGATCGGTTCGGTAGCAACGCTTTTTGCTTATTTTGCGGCTATGCCTGTTTGGAGTCGCTCACCCAGGTGTCGCGGCGATGGCTCG
>Ga0210401_10007731_pt1 | contig 10748 bp, 10 predicted proteins | sample IncBWH32MmetaG_FD_150866 | JGI IMG/M metagenome (GOLD analysis project Ga0210401, IMG submission 150866) | Forest soil microbial communities from Barre Woods Harvard Forest LTER site, Petersham, Massachusetts, United States - Inc-BW-H-32-M | ecosystem: Environmental > Terrestrial > Soil >... | reverse complement strand
GCGAACGATGTGTTCAATCATCTGCTGTTCCGCTGGAGTCATGCGAAGAGTGTTCTCCTAACTCTGCTCGCTCAATTCGGGATGCTCGCGCAAAAGCTTCTCGCGCGTGGCCGCACGCGCGGCTTTTGCCAGCCGTGCTCTTTCATGATCCATTTTGGTGGCTTCAGAAAAATCCTCCGCACCGCGACACCCTGCATGCCTGATCGGCAACGCGTCAGCTCACGAGGACGGCAGTGATGTTGCCGTGGTCACAATGCGGACGGAAGCCAACAACGCGCTTTCCACCATACGCATGAACTGGCAGGTCAAGATGGTACTGCCGGTTGCCATCGTCCTGCTGAACGGCTTGTTGTTGTTCCTCCTCGCGACTGTTTCTTTGAGAGATCCCGAGCGGCATGAAGTGCTGATCGTCGCCGGTGCTGGCGCCGTCGCCATCTGTGCCGCGGTTTTGCTCGCGCTGGCATACTTCGTTCAGCGGCCCATGGTCGAGTTGCAGGACAAAATTGCCCGTGTTGGAGAAGGCGATCTAAACGTCGGCGTCGGGTTCGCCAAGCGCAATGACGAGATTGGCGACCTTGGGCGAAACTTCAACCGCATGGTGGTTCAGCTGCGTGAGAGCCGCGACGAAATTGAACTACTGCACCGCACGCAGATGTCCCGCGCAGAACATCTGGCGACGCTTGGCGAACTTGCCGCCGGCCTCGCCCATGAAATCCGCAATCCTCTGGCCGGCATCGCCGGCGTCATTGAGATCATCGGACGCGACCTGCCTTCGACGAGCCCGGCTCGCGCGGTCGTGAAGGACGTTCGTCAGGAAATCGCGCAGATCAATCGCATCCTTACTGACCTGTTGCAGACCGCCCGCCCTCACAAGCCCGAAGTTCGCCCCAGCGATTTGAATGTGACGGTCGAGCATGCCGTCATGCTGGCGCGCCAGCAGGTGATCTCCAAACCCATCAAAATTGAACTGCAAAAAGATTCGAGCCTTCCCAACGTTGAACACGACAGCGATCAGATCCATCAGGTCTTGCTGAACCTGTTGCTGAACGCCGTTCAAGCCATTGAAAACTCCGGGACGATCCGAGTGAATCTATTGGCGCTGGAACACGAAGCCGTCATCACCGTCTCTGACACGGGCCGTGGAATTCTGCCCGAGAATCTTCCCAACATCTTCCGTCCCTTCTATACCAGCAAGGGCAACGGCACGGGATTAGGCTTGTCGCTCGCCCGCCGAATTGTCGAAGGTCACCACGGCCATATCGAAGTCGAGAGCGAAGTCGGAATGGGCACAGAATTTCGCGTTTTCCTTCCCTTTCGGCAGGATGCCCTTGACGCCGCGGCCTCGTAACCCGTCCGACTACTACCCCCATAGGAAACCTCACCCCCAGAACGGCCATACCCTTCCGTCAGCGGGTTCGAGTCCCCTATGGGGGGCCCGTAGTAAGCTAATAATGTATGCCTGCGGAGAAAATCCTCATCGTCGACGACGAGCGCCTGGTGCGCTGGTCTCTGCGCCAAAAATGCGAAGAATGGGGATACCACGTACTGGAGGCGGAGTCGGGTGAACCGGGATTAAAGGTCGCCCAAAACGAGTCTCCCGATCTGGTCCTGCTCGACGTCCGCATGCCGGATCTCACCGGACTCGAGGTCCTCGACCAGCTTAAGAAGAATGGCGATGCGCGCGCCGTCATCATGATCACCGCCGACCCGCAGCTCGACGACGTGAAGGCTGCCTTGAAGCTGGGCGCCTATGATTTCGTCGGCAAACCGCTGGATTTTGACGAACTTCACGTCACCATCAAGAATGCGCTCGAAACCACTCGCCTGCGAACGGAGGTCCAGTCTCTCCGCGGTGAAATGCATCGTCGCGCCGGATATCACAATGTTGTCGGCATCTCGGGAAAGATGATCGAGCTTATGAACTTCGTCCGCAAAGTGGCGGCCAGCGAAGCGACGACGATTCTGATTCAGGGCGAGAGCGGAACCGGCAAAGACCTCATCGCCAAGGCCATCCACTACGAGAGCGTTCGCGCCGAGAAGCCCTTCGTGGCGATTAACTGCTCGGCCATTCCCGAGACCTTGATGGAAGCGGAGCTCTTCGGCCACGAAAAAGGCGCCTTCACCGACGCCAAGCAGATGAAGAAGGGCCTGTTCGAAATGGCCGACGGCGGGACGCTGTTCCTCGACGAAATCGGCGAGCTTTCTCCGCTGCTTCAGGCCAAGCTGTTGCGCGTCCTCGAAGATCAGGTGATTCGCAGGGTCGGTGGCGTGCGCGATATGCAGGTCGATGTTCGCGTCATCGCGGCATCCAATCGCGACCTGGAAAAAGCGGTTCGCGAAGGGCAGTTTCGACAAGACCTCTATTACCGGCTGGCCATCATCGCGATCTTTATTCCACCGCTGCGGGACCGCAAAGAAGACATCCTGCCGCTCGTGGACTTCTTCATCGACCGCTACAACCGCAAGTTCAAGAAATCCATCCGCGGAATCGGCGACGATACCCGGCGACTGCTGCTAACCCATACCTGGCCGGGGAATGTGCGCGAGCTCAAGAATACGATCGAACGAGCTATGATCCTGGAAGACGAGCAGGTTCTGCGGCCGATGTACCTGCCGTTCTCCGTTGCAGAGACCGGAGGCCGCACGGTGTTTGAGCGCAGCGCGGCGCCCGAGAATGGTCCGACGCTGCCGAACGGCCGCATGCTCCCACGACTCTATATCCCGGAGGGCGGCACATCTCTGGAGGAAGTCGAGCGAGCCATGGTGGAGTTGGCCATGCGCCAGGCCAACAACAACCAGACTCAGGCCGCCAAGCTGCTAGACATCAGCCGCGACGCTCTGCGCTACAAGCTGAAGAAATTCGGGCTGATGCACGGCGAGGAAGAAGAGTCCCCTCAGTCGTCTTCCAGCGTTCGCTGAGCCCGGTTCTCGGTAGCGCCGGCGTCCCGCCCACGAATTGCACACCTGCTAGACCGCGCCTTCAGGCGCCGCTGCCTACTTTGTCGCTGTTTGCGGCCCTTCTCCGAACCGTTGCGTGGCGTATCCGATGATCGTTCCCACAATCCCGCCGGGCAGCATAATCTGCCAGTAGTAATGGTCCGGCCCAGGCTGCATCGCCGCAACCGCAAAGGCCAGCAGAAGCCCGACGGCCAAACCGAATACGATTCCCAAGGCCAGCGAGTTCACCTTGCGCGCGAAATAACCAATCAACACCCCGGCAATGAGCCCCTTGATGCTGGACCCGATTACAATGCCAACCAACTCGCTGCGAACCGCAGGCGTAAACCACGCTGTCAGCCCGTCGAAGACCCCGAGGACTACACCCAAAACTAGACCCAGAAGCGGCTTATTCATTCCTGTTCTCCGGCGGGAATACCCGCTCTGTCGTTCTATTCCACGTGCTGCGGAAATCGTTTAGCGCGGGCGGAAGAAAATCAGTAGTGTTCGCGCCAGCATGTAGGCAAGCAGCAAAAGGATCCAGACCTGATTGCGCCGAATCCATCGCCAACCGGCGGCGAAGGGCCCCTCCGGATACGCGCTCACGGCGAACCCATCCAGAAAATGAGCGACATCGGTTGCCAGCTCTGGAACCGATGGATAGCGCTGGCCGGGTTCACTCGCCAACGCTTTGCTGCGAATCGCCGTCAACGCCTTCGGGACGGGTAAAGCATCTGCGATCAGGAACTGCAGAAGGGCGCCGAGCGAGTAGACATCCGCCCGCTGATCGAGCTTCGCATCTCCTCGTACTTGCTCAGGCGCCATGTAGCCGGGCGTACCCAGAACGCTGCCGTGAGCCGTCTCTTGCCCGAAAGAGTGCGCGGACGGACCCTCGCCCCCAACTCCCGAATTTTGCTTCGAAGTGACTCCGTTGGAATCCGCAACCCGCAAGAACTTCGACAATCCCCAGTCCATGACCAGAACTTCTCCAAACGGTCCGATCATGACGTTCGCGGGCTTAAGATCCCGGTGTAAAACTCCGTGCGCGTGGGCGAAGGCGACCGCATCACAAATTCGCAGGAAGATTCGAAGGCGGTCCGAGAGGTTCGCGGCTGCTGCAACATACTCATCCAAGCGTTGCCCCTGCACCAGCTTCATCGTGTAGTAGGGACGCCCGTCCGGCAATACGCCCGCGTCGTGGACCGGCGCGATGCCGGGATGCTCAAGTTTTGCGATGATGCGGGCTTCCTGCAGCAAACGAGCCGACCACGCTCCGTCCGGATCGGGAACGCTGATGACCTTGAGTGCGACTTTCCGTTCCAGTTCACGATCTTCCACGCAGAAGACGCCGCCCATCCCGCCCTGACCGAGCTTACTGACGAGTTGATAGCGAGTTCCAGTGAGATCCGGCGCGTCGGCCGCCTCCCGCAAGCGCTCAAGCGCGGAATCACTAAGGAAACGGGTCACGGCTTCACCCCGAGAAGCGTCTGCGCCTCATGGCGGAACTCATCTTCGGACGCAGTCATCGAACGCAACTCGTCCAGAACGATGCGCCGGAATTCCTTGCGTGCATACGAGAGATAGTTGGTGACGTCGGTAGGCTTGATTCCAAACCGCTGTGCTACTTCGCCGTAGGTACGTTCTCGGCCGCCGTCTTCGATGTCGTACAGCTCCAGAAGCTGAAAGTGAACGGACTTCTTCTTCTCATCACATTCCCGCTGCAGCCGATGCAGAGCCAATTCGAACAGACTGCGTGAGAACTCGCGCCCAAACAGCGTTTCGGGATCGTCCGGCGCGGCGATTTGCAGGAATCCAAGTTCGCCTTCGGCGGATTCAAAGTCCAGCGACAGGAAAGAACAGTCGCCGCCCCGCTTCAGGCGTTGTGCAGCTTTGTCTTCGTTCATGACCAGACCATCGACGCATAGCCGCAAGTACGTTCGTAAACGGGCTCGGGCGGGATCAAACTGATCGAGCAGCCGCTTTTCAACGAGTCGAAGGAAGAACTCCTGCGTCAAATCTTTGGCAGGTTCGTTCTCCTTTTTCCAGTGCAGACGAATGTACTTGTACACCGGCTTCCAGTAAGCGCTGATTAAAGTATCGAGAGCACGTTCGCGTTCTTCTCGATTGCCCCTGCGAGCCAGCTCGATCAACGAAAATCGCGTGGAGGGAAACTGGTGCCGCTCTCCGCCGATGCTCGTGTCGTGTGTCATCTCAGTCAGACGCAGCGGAGTGTAGCCGGAGATAAAGTTCCACACAAGGTGAGTTCGCAGGCAGCCGAAGTGCGAGAGAAGGACGATCGAAAGCTAACGGGCTGAATGTGGAAGGCTAGCACTGATGACAAAAAGGGAGATCCGACCGAATCTCCCCTCGTGGCGCCGTCACTAGGAGCGGATGAAGGGTGCCAATTCTTAATGTGTGGTGCCGGCAGTCGCCTTTTCCGGCGTTTCCAGATGGAATACACGATGCACCAGAGAGGTCATCTGTTCCTGCGCCATCTTCTCCGGAGACTCTTCGAGTTCGCGGACCAGGGAACCAGCAATCTTACGAGTAATGCGCGCTGCGACCTCCCCGAACAATGCATCCTGGTCCTTGGAAAACGGCCCGCAATCGTGTTTAAAGTACTCCAGTTCCTGCCGGCAAATCTCGTCCAAGCGGGCACGCAGCGCAACGATGGTTGGCACTACGCGCTCCGACAAAAGCTTGCGCCGAAAGCCTAGCGCCTCATCTTCTACAATCTTCTGCGCTTCAATGGCTGCCGCTTCACGCTCCCCCGCGTTATGGGCGACAACTCTCTCCAGATCGTCGAGGTCGTACAAAAAGACGCGTTCGATTTCCCGGATCGTAGGATCGATATCGCGGGGCAGAGCTATGTCGACGAGCACCAGCGGTCGCGACCCTCGCTCCCCGACGATCGATTCCGCCTCTTCGCTGGTTAGAACATAGTGCGGGCAGGACGTGGAACTGATCACAATATCGGCGGCTGCCAGGTGTTCCCAACGATCCTCGAAGCGAACGGCGGTTCCACCCAGCGTGGCCGCCAGTTCCTGCGCATGTTCCATCGTGCGGTTGATAACAATGACGGAACTCGCGCCGTGATTTACCAGGTAACGCGCAGAGAGTTCGCTCATCTTTCCCGCGCCGATCACCAGCACGCGTTTGTTGTTCAATGTTCCCAGAACATGCTTGGCGAGTTCGACGGCGGCATAGGGCACCGATACGGCGGAGTTCCCGATGGCGGTCTGTTGCGCACGCGCTTGGAAACCGTCAAGGCCTTCTGTAACACGGCATCAAGGAAGCGGCCCGTACTCCCGGCTTTTTGCGCCTGCGCCCAGGCATTCTTCACTTGCGAGATGATCTGCGGTTCGCCCAGCACCATGGAATCCAGGCTCGACGCCACCTGAAAAATATGCAGCAGAGCTTTGTCGTCGAGGAGCCGGTAAAAGTGCTTCCATTCACACAGCTTCAAACCATATTCGGCTGTCAGGAAGCGAAGGACGGAGTTCACCGCCAGCGTCGGATCGCTTGCCCACAGAAAGAATTCGGTTCGGTTGCAGGTCGCGAGAACGACGATCTCTTCAATGCCTTCCGCCTGCGAGAGCTGGTCTAGAGCTTCGATCCGGCGGGTTTCGCTGATCCAGTAGCGTTCTCGCACAGCTACCGGAGCCGTTCGGTGGTTCAGCCCGATCACCATCAACGTCGGTTCCAAGGCACGACTCCCCTGATACTTCATCTTCATTTAGGGCACCCCCACTGCCAAAGAACGCGCCGCCTACGCTGCCCGGAATCCTGCTCTCTTTTCAAGCATTTGATTCGAAACACAGAGCGAAAGCGCTGGTGGTCCGCAATTGGAATTGCGGCTTCTCACCCCAATTGCGTGTTTTTTAACGCTCCTCGAGAGCGATCGAGGTTGCTTCCTGAATTGGTATTTCCTTACACTTCAACGTCATATGGGAACGAGACCGTCTGGCACGGCGCGTGCCGTGTAGACGCAACGAGGGAGTTGTGTGCCCTCGCCAATCGATCAGGAGAAGAAAGCATGAAAACTAGTTTGCGAGTTTTACTGGTTATGGTGGCGGTCGTATTTGCGTGTTCCACCCGGACGTTTGCTGCCGACTCGGGCGCCGACCTCTACAAGGCGAAATGTGCGAGTTGCCACGGAGCCGCGGGCAAGGGAGATACAGCCATCGGCAAGACCATGAAGGTGAAGGATCTGGGATCAGAGGAAGTGCGGAAGCAGTCCGACGCGGATTTGACCACCATCATCGAAAAGGGCAAGAAACCAATGCCCGGCTACGAAGGCAAGCTTACCAAGGATCAAATCGCGGACGTGGTGAAATACCTTCGCACGCTGAAGTAAACACGAATCATCGATTTTCACGGGAATCAATTCTTAGCAATCCTCGAGGCCGGTGTCCCTCGCCGGCCTTTTCTATTTCCACCTCCGCGAGCCGACCGCATCTTCGCCAAAGTTGTATACTTCTCAGCCTGCAGAATTTTCTCCGCTCAACATTAACCACCTAACCTGTGGTTCCCAGCCTCGTCCAACCCAGGATACGGACAGGCACAACCCGGCTGTGGCGCCGGAAGAACCCGCCACGCGGAGGACAGGGATGCGTGATGACGAATCCACCCAGGATGATTCCAAGGGCCCAGTTGCCGTAGTAGAAGAACGATCCGGCGTTTCCCGCCGCGACTTCCTCAAGATCTCGACCATCGCGGCTGCGGCACCCGTGGTCGCCGGTCCGCCGGTGGTGATGGCGGCCGGACAGGAAGTTCCGGTTTACGGCCCCGGCAAAGTGCCGATGGAATTCAACGTTAACGGCAAGACCTATAAGACCAGCCTCGAGCCGCGCGTTACGTTGCTCGACGCCCTGCGCGATTCCCTCGACATCACTGGCGCGAAACGCGTCTGTGACCGAGCAGAATGCGGCGCCTGCACGGTCCTGCTCGACGATAAAGCCATCTACGCCTGCTCGATTCTCGCTATCGAAGGACAGGGCAAGAAGATCACGACCGTGGAGTCACTGACCGAAGGCGGCCAACTCCATCCCCTCCAGCAGGCTTTCGTCGACAACGACGCCTCGCAATGCGGGTTCTGCACGCCTGGATTCGTGGTGGCGTGCAAGGCGATGCTCGACAAGCATCCCGATCCGACCGCCGACGATCTTCGCCACGAACTCAGCGGCAACGTATGCCGCTGTGGCACCTACGCTGGTATTCGCGCCGCGATCGCGCAGGTCGCCCGGAAAGGAGCTTAATCCATGCCTGACTACCAGTGGCCCGATCCCGAACATCGCACTCTTATCGGGCAGCGCGTTTCGCGCGTCGACTCGCCCGATAAAGTCTCTGGCAAAGCACGCTACACCTACGACGTGAAACGCCCCGGCATGCTCTTCGGCAAGATGGTGCGCTCTCCTTACGCGCATGCGAGAGTTGTCAGCATCGATATCAGCGCGGCCGAGAAGATGCCCGGCGTCAAGGCCATCGAGATCGTTCAGAAACAAGGCTCAACCGTTCACTGGGCCGGCGATGAAGTCGTCGCCGTGGCGGCGGTGGATGAAGCCACGGCCGAGGATGCAGCGCGGGCCATCACGGTGAAGTATCAGAAGCTGTCTCATTTGGTGAGCGACGCCGAACCACCCCAAGGCGCCGCCGAGAGTCAGGGACCGCTCAGCATTGATGATATCGGCGACATGATCGACAACCAGGTGCCGGAAAATCAGATCATCGCCCAGATCAAGCAGTACGGGGTCAGCTTCAAGGTCACGGAAGATGAAGCAAAAGAGGCCAAGGAAGAGGGTGTTTCCGAGGCGGTAATTAGCGCTGTTCGTAGTGCCGAGGTCCACCCGGAAGCTGCCGGCAAGGTGAAGTCGAATTATCAGAAGGCCGCGACTCAGACGCAGGGCGACTTTGAGAAAGCCTTCTCCGAAGCCGAGGTCGTCTCGGAAGGGCTCTACGGCGCGAACGTGATCACGCATTGCTGCATGGAGTCCCACGGTTCCACGTCCGAGTGGACCGACACCGACCATCTGCTGGTTCACATGTCGACGCAGAACGTCTCAGGCATCGCCGGCCAAATGGCCGATCCTCTAAAGGTGCCTTCCTCGAACATTCGCGTGCACCAGGACCACGTGGGCGGCGGCTTCGGCAGCAAATTCGGACCCGATCGCTGGGGGATCGTGACGGCGCAGCTCTCCAAGAAGGCCGGAGGCCGCCCCGTCCGCTTCATGCAGGAACGTGATTCGGAACTGAAAGTCGCGGGAGCGCGCCCATCGGCGTTTGCTCGTGTGAAAGTGGCGGCGAAGAAAGACGGCACACTGGTCGCGTGGCAATCCCAATCCTGGGGAACGGGTGGACCGGGCGGCGGTGGCATGCCTCCGATTCCGTACGTCTTCGCGATCCCGAATCAGAAGAAGGAACACACGGCGATCCGCACGAATATCGGCCCCGCGCGAGCGTGGCGCGCGCCGAATCACCCGCAAGCCGCTGTGCTCAGCATGTGCGCGCTCGAGGATCTGGCGGCGAAGCTCAACCTGGACCCGTACGAGTTCTTCCTGAAAAACATCGAACTCACACGGCTCCCTAACGTTTATCGCGACGAATTTCCGATTGCGGCCGAGTTGATTGGCTGGAAAGAAAAGTGGCGGCCGCGCGGCCAGAATATTTCCGGCAACATGGCTCGCGGTCTTGGCATGTCGATGCACACCTGGGGCGGCCGCGGACACCACAGTGACTGCGATCTCACCATCTATCCCGATGGTTCCGTCGACATCAAGATGGGCACGCAGGACATCGGCACCGGCACACGAACCTGCATCGCCGTCGTCGCAGCCGACGCGCTTGGCCTGAAAGTCGAAAACATCAAGCTCTATATCGGCGATACCCAGTACCCGCCGTCGGGCGGCTCAGGCGGTTCGACAACTCCGGGAGGCGTGAGTTCGTCCACGCGACGCGCTGTTGTGGACGCCCGCGATGCCTTATTCGCAAAAGCGGCCTCGGCTCTCAACGCAAAGCCCGAAGAACTTGAAGCTCGCGACGGCCAGGTCCGTGTGATCTCCGATCACACCCGCTCCCTCAGCTGGAAGGATGCTTGCGCGCGGATCGGCGCGACTCCGATTACCTGCCACGGCCATAACGATCAGGCTGCCAGCAAGAACAAGCCCGATCTCACCAATAGCGGCGTCGGTGGCGTGCAGATGGCCGAGGTGGAAGTTGATACCGAAACCGGCATCGTCCGCGTCACCAAGATGGTCGCCGCGCAGGACTGCGGTCTCGTCATTGATCCGAAGATGGCCGAGAGCAGCGTGTTGGGCGCATTGATCATGGGGATCAGTTCGGCACTGTATGAAGAAAAAGTGATGGACTCTAGAACCGGCATCATGCTGAATGCCGACATGGAGTTCTATCGACTGGCCGGGTTCAACGACGTGCCTGAACTCAAAGTGCACATGATGACCGGAAAGGGATACGACGAGCGCGGCGTGATCGGGCTTGGCGAGCCGCCAGCGGTTTCTCCGTGTGCGGCGATATCGAATGCTGTGGCGAACGCCATCGGCGTGCGTGTCCCGTTCGTCCCGCTCATCCCGGACAGGGTTCTGGCCGCCTTGAACGACAACGCGGCGCGGAAGGCAGGTGCGTGATGCGAGCATTCGAATACTTAAGTCCCGCCAACACGAAGCAAGCGACCAGCCTGCTGAGTGCGACCTGGGGACAAACGGAAATCATCGCGGGTGGCACTGATCTGCTGGCTCTGATGAAAGAAGATGTGGTCACTCCGCGGCGCCTGATCAACATCAAGGAGATTCAGGACC
>Ga0210401_10007730_pt1 | contig 10749 bp, 7 predicted proteins | sample IncBWH32MmetaG_FD_150866 | JGI IMG/M metagenome (GOLD analysis project Ga0210401, IMG submission 150866) | Forest soil microbial communities from Barre Woods Harvard Forest LTER site, Petersham, Massachusetts, United States - Inc-BW-H-32-M | ecosystem: Environmental > Terrestrial > Soil >... | reverse complement strand
GCAAGCGTGCACGTTGCGATCGTCGCGCAGACTTTGGCGCACGCGATCGTAATTCCCGCGGCCGCTCTGCTCACGGCGACCGACGGCTCGACCTCCGTCATCGTGCTGGACTCAAAGAACAAGCCACAAAAGCAGGACGTGAAGGTCGGCGTTCGCAATGGTGACGACGCGCAAATCACCGACGGCCTGAAAGGCGGCGAGCGCGTCGTAACCACCGGCGCGTTTGAACTGAGTAACGAAGACCCCGACGTTCTCGCAAAAACCACCATCACCGTGGCCGCGCCGAAGCCTGCCGGCGGAGACGACGCGAACTGATGACGGGTGCAACTCCATGGCAGCGCAGGAGCGCTCGGTGAGCGTGCGTCAGAGGGAAGCTTCGCGGTATTGGTTCGCACGGCATTCGAAGTCGATTATTTTTCTGGTGATCGTGCTGGCGGCCGTCGGAATCTACGAAGCGCTTTCGATTCCGATTGCCGTGTTTCCCGCCACAAACTTCCCCGTAATCATCGTCGGCATCGACAACGGCGTAATGCCGATCGATCAGATGGAAGTCACGATCACGCGCCCGATCGAGGAAGCCGTCAACAGCGTCCCCGGATTGCAGGACGTGCGCTCCACGACGAGCCGGGGATCGGCGGAAGTCGACCTTTTCTTCGACTGGACCGTCGACATGTCGCAGACGCTTCTGCAGGTGAACGCGGCTCTTGCGCGCGTCCAGACATCGCTGCCCTCAACGGTCCAAATCGACACGCGCCGCACCGATTTCGCCAGCTTTCCGATCCTGGCGTTCAGTCTCACATCCGACAAGGTTCCACAAACGCAGCTCTGGGAAACGGCAACGTACGACCTGAAACCTTCGCTCAATCGTCTGGATGGCGTCGCGAGCGTGCTCATCCAGGGCGGGCAGGTCCCGGAATTCCAAGTCACGCCGGATCCCGCGCGAATGCTGCGCGCGCACGTGAGCCTGCAAGACATCCTCGACGCGGTCGACAAAACGAACCTGATCGATTCGCCCGGTCTGCTCAGCCGCAATCACCAGCTCTTTCTTGGGCTCGTCACTGCGCAGGTGCAGACGCCCGAGCAGATCGGCAACATCGTCGTAAAAGACGCGAACGGCATCCCGGTCTCGGTCCGCGATGTTGGCAGCGTCTCGGCTTCCACTGCGCCGAACTACACGGTCGTCACCGCGAATGGCAAGTCGGCCGTACTTCTCAGCATCAATCGTCAGCCGAACAGCAACACGGTCGACGTGGCCAGCGAGGTGAATGCGGACCTGGCAAGTCTGAAGTCCTCGCTGCCACCGGGCGTAGAGCTTTCCGTTTTCTACGACCAATCGAACATTGTGAAGGCTTCGATCGCCAGCGTGCGGGACGCAATCCTCATCGGCCTCTTCCTCACCGGCCTGATCATCTGGCTATTCCTGCGCGATCTTGGAACAGCCGTGCTGGCAGGTGTCGTCGTGCCCGTTACGATCTGCGTCACGTTCTTGGGAATGAAATTTCTCGGCCAGAGCTTCAACATGATGACGCTCGGCGGTCTTGCCGCGGCGGGCGGACTGGTGATCGACGACGCCATCGTCATGGTCGAAAATATCGTACTCCACCGCGACGGAGGAGAGCGGCCGCTCGAAGCCACCAGCCGAGCGCTCAAGGAACTCACCATCCCGCTCATCGGCTCTACGCTCACGCCGATCGTCGTTTTCTTGCCGCTTATTTCGATCACAGGTGTGACCGGCGCATTCTTCCGCGCGCTCGCCATCGCGATGAGCATCTCCCTGCTCACGTCGCTCGTGCTGGCGCTCGGCTGGACGACCAATCTGGGCACCTATCTGATCCGCCATAAGGGAACCCGGGCGCAAGCAGACGAAAACGGTGAAGACTTGCGCCCTCAGGAGCTCTCGCCGGAAGAAGAAATGCGCCGATTGATGGCCGCCGAAGAGGCATCGCTCCAAGGAGGATTTTTCGGCCGGGTCCTGAAGTTCTACGAACGTTGGGTGCGGTTCGCACTCGAGCACGCGCTATGGCTGGCGCTATTTTGCGTGGCACTGGTCGTCATCTCGTATATCTGCTACCGCAATTTGGGAACCGATCTTCTGCCGGCGATGGACGAGGGCGGATTTGTCCTCGACTACACGATGCCTCCCGGCAGTTCGCTCGATGAGACCAATCGAGTGATCAATCACGTGGAAAGTATCATCCGCGCCGTGCCCGAAGTCGAAAGCACTTCGCGCCGCACTGGCCTGCAACTGGGCCTCGCCGCGGTGACCGAGCCAGACACCGGCGACATCGAAGTCAAGCTCAAGGATCAGCGCAGCCGGGCCATCGACGACATCATCAGTGAGGTCCGCGCCGAAGTGACAAAAAGCGAGCCGGAGCTCGACATTGATTTCACTCAAGTGCTGCAGGACATGATCGGCGACGCAACTCTGGCCCCGCAGCCAATCGTCGTGAAGTTGTTCTGTCCCGACGCGAATCTTTTGTCTACATGGGCACCCCAAGTGGCGGACGCCCTCGGTAAAATCACCGTGAACGGAAGCAATCCGGTCGTCGACATCGCCGACGGAATTGAGAACACCACCAGCGGTCCGGCCGTCGTCTTCAACGTCGATCCCGCCACGGCGGCCAAAGCAGGCTTCACGACCGACCAGATCGACGTGGCGGCGAGCGCCATCGTCGATGGCGAGCCCGCGCAGACGCCGGTGATCGTCAACGACAGGCCGTACACCCTGCGCGTCCGCTATCCTGAAGCGAATCGGGCTTCGCTTGAGGCGATGAGCAACACCGTCCTGGTGAATTCAGCCGGAGGAACTGCAACACTCGGCTCCCTGGCAACCATCACCGAATTGCCCGGCCAGACCGAAATTCTGCGCGACAATTTGCAGCGCGAAGTGGAAGTCACGGCGCGGCTGGAAGGTTTGGACCTCGGCTCGGGCGTCGCGGCAGCTCAAAAAGCGATTCAGGGGCTGAAAATGCCCCCTTCAATCCGTGTCAATTACGGCGGAACGTACGCAGCACAGCAACAATCGTTTCATGATCTTGTCGTGGTCCTATTACTCGCTCTGGTACTGATTTTTCTTGTTTTGCTCTTCGAATTCAGGACATTTTCAGCTCCGCTTGCGATTCTTTCTTCGGCTGTGCTTTCTACATCGGGAGTTTTTCTGGCGCTGCTCATCACGCGAACGACGTTCAACGTTTCGTCGTTCATGGGGCTGATCATGGTGATCGGAATCGTGGCGAAAAACGGCATCCTGCTGCTCGATGCGAACCAGAAATTCGTTTCGGTGGGATTTTCGGCGGAAGAAGCGTTGATCCAGGCGGGCCGCCGGCGGTTGCGGCCGATCGTAATGACGGCCATGGCCGCCGTCGCGGGTATGCTGCCGCTCTCGCTCGCGTGGGGCGCGGGCTCGCAGATGCTTCAACCGCTTGCGATCGCGGTGATCGGCGGAATTCTGATTTCGATGTTCCTCTCGCTGATCATTACGCCCTCGATCCAGTTCTATCTGACTCGGGAACGCCAGCCGCTTCGCTGATTTCGCCGTCGTGAGCGAGCATCAGCCCGGGACATGCAAAAATGAGATTTGCTACGGCATTTCAAATCGCTTTTCGTGCGCTCGGACGCAATAAACTACGCTCCGCGCTGACGATTCTTGGCATCACGATCGGTATTGGAGCAGTGATCTGTACCGTCGCCATCGGCGAAGGCGGCTCCAACATGATTCGTGAGCAGCTCGCGGGCCTCGGCGAGAACATGATCTGGGTCGAAGCGGGGGGAAGGAATCTGGGCGGCGTGCGCACGGGCAACGGCGCCACAAAAACGCTGACCGCGGACGATTCCAGGGCGATCCGCGACTTGATCCCGCATGTCGTCGCCGCGTCGCCAAACGTGGATGGCAGCGTGCAGGTCGTCTACGAAAACCAGAATTGGGCCACGAGATTTCGCGGAGTCTCAGAAGACTATCTGGAAATTCGCAAGTGGGACGTGGCGTTTGGCAGCTACTTCACCGAGAAAGACGTCAACTCGATGTCGAACGTCTGCGTAGTCGGACACACGGTCCAGGAGCAGCTCTTTGGCGGCAGCGACCCGCTCGGCGAGACGATTCGCATGGGCACGATTCCGTGCCTGGTGATCGGGGTGCTCCAGACCAAAGGTCAATCCAGCACCGGTCAGGACCAGGACGATCTGATCGCGATTCCCTACACCGTTGCGATGCACAAATTGCGGGGCGTTTCGTGGTTGGACGACGCTTACTTCTCCGTCGATGCGCCCGAGAATATTTCCTCCGCGGAGGACGCCATCTCTCGCCTACTCCGTCAGCGTCACCATCTGCGCACAGACGAGCCGGACGATTTCAACATTCGCCATCCCGAGGACATTCTGCAGGCGCAGGAACAGACCAGCGAGACGTTCACACTGATGCTGGGCAGCATCGCGTCGGTTTCGCTCCTCGTTGGCGGCATCGGCATCATGAACATCATGCTGGTCTCGGTCACAGAGCGGACGCGCGAAATCGGCGTGCGCATGGCGATCGGCGCCACCGAACACGACGTGCAAACGCAGTTCCTGATCGAAGCGCTCGCGCTGAGCTTGATCGGCGGTGCTGTCGGTATCGCCTTTGGCATCGGCGCGTCATTCGGCATCTCTCGCGCCCTGGAGTGGCCCACGGCGATCTCGTTCCTCGCGATCTTTGTGGCTGCTGCTTTTTCGGCAGGGATCGGAATTGTGTTCGGCTACTATCCGGCGAGAAAAGCTTCAGCGCTCGATCCGATTGAGGCGCTTCGTTACGAATAACTCTTCGTCCGGCAAACAGGCCCCTAATCTTTTCTTGCTCAAGCTGGATCATTGCGGGCTTTTTGAAGAGGGTCCCGCTCTGCCCAAGGATCAGAAACGACATCGGCCCGCAATCGTCTCCTCGGTGGTGTACTTTTCCATGTAGAGTACATTGTGCAGGCATGTCAAGAGTGGATGCAGATTTCTTATTCGCCGCCAGCCGCAGGAAAATCTAGGGCTTTTCTCCGGATACGGGAACGTTCAAAGTGGATTTCTCTTGGGGTGTCAGCGGACGGCTGGCGCCCTTCGGCAACTTGCCCAGCTCAACGGCTCCGATCGCCACACGAACCAGCCGAAGCACTTCGATGCCGAGCGCATCAAGCATCCGCCGAATCTGCCGGTTCTTGCCTTCGTCCAGCACGATCGATAGCCAGCTATTCCGCTCGCCTTGTCGAATGACTTCTGCGCTCGTTGCGCGGAGTAATCCGTGCTTCGCCACGTAGACACCCTCCATCAGTTTGTCAGTGATGGCAACGTCTGCGATCGCGCCAATCTGCACGTGATAGGTCTTGGGCAGATGGCTTTCCGGATCGGCAATTCGCGCCGCCCACTCGGAATCGTTTGTCAGCAAGAGCAAGCCTTCGCTCGCCTTGTCGAGCCGCCCCACGGGCGCAACCCACGATAGATTGGGCAGGCAGGAGTAAACCGTATCGCGCCCCTTCTCATCGGACGCCGTCGTAACAAGCCCGCGCGGTTTGTTCAGCATCAGGTAGATTTTCTTTTTGCCGCCAACACGCTCCTGATCGACTTCGATCCGGTCGCTGCCAAGCCGGACCGGCGTTTCCGGATCACGCCGCATGGCGCCGTTGAGCCGCACGCGTCCTGCGCGAATCAGTCGAGCGGCTTGCGAACGAGAGCAGTATCCAAGCTTCGAAAGTGCGCGAGCAAGGCCGACGCGTTGCGATTCGCCGCCGCCCTGCAGAGGCTGGATTGAGTTCTTCCGCATTCCCGTCTTATTTTCCATGCAGCCCTTGCGGCAAGCAATCGCGCGCTGTGCCGGAGTCGCCGAAAACGCTAGAATCCTTGCCGTGAACGACACAAAATCGCAGCTGGGATTGGTGACGGTCGGAGCGGTTGTGTGCCTTGGAGTCGCGATCGCTGCTTGGCCTGCAACACAAACCACGCGCGCGCACAATACACAGCAAAAATCGGCGCCTTCGCCGAAACCGAAACAACCTGCAGCGACCGAAGTAGCCTCTCCAAGCGACCGATCAACGAGCGGCAATTCGCCGGCGCCGGTTGAAGGCATCCGCGCAAACAATCTCGGCGTCGTGCTGATGGACGCCCGCAATTTCCCGGAAGCCGCCGGGCGTTTTCAAACGGCGTGCATCATGGCACCCGATACCGATGCAGGCTGCCTGAATACCGGAATCGCTTTTCTCGCGATGAAGCAATACGAACAAGCCCGTCAGATCTTCACGATTTCCGTCCGACGCGACGCGCAAAGCCCTCGCGCGTGGTTCAACCTGGGACTGCTGGAGCGCGCGCAAAATCATGCCGACGCAGCGATCAGCGACTTTCAGAAAGCAGCCGCGCTCGATCCCGGCGATGCGGCTACGCAATGCGAAATCGGACAAGTCTATGCGGTTCAGCAAGACTACGATCGCGCGCTCACCGCGTTTCGCGAAGCGCTTCGTCTTGATCGGCTCAACGCAACGGCCGAGCACGGCATCTCCGACGCCCTCGCCAAAAAGGGCGATCGTGAGGGTCAGAAAACACATCTCGATCGCTACACTCACCTGACGAGCCTGGGCCTCAGCAAACCTCTCGGCGAAAACTATGGCGAACAAGGGACATACTCGCTCGCCGTCGAAATTCCTCCACCGAATGTCACCGATGGAGCGATCGCTGTCCGCTTTGCTGACGTCACTCAAAGCGCGGGCCTGGTCCCGAGGCATCACGCGGCGCCTCGCCAGTGGGCCGTGGCGCTCCGGGGCGCAGCCTGCCACCAGCGAAGCCGTTCGTGAATGCCTCAGCCGAGACCAAAATCCACACGATGGCCGATTTTCTCGGCAGCGGTGCCTGCGTTTTCGACTACGACGGCGACGGCCGGCCGGATATTTTTCTTGTCGATGCCGATGGCACGGGAGACGCGGCCCTGTTTCATAATCTCGGGCACGGGCGTTTTGCCGACGTAACAAAGGCTTCGAAAATCGACTTGCACGGCGCCGGAATGGGCTGCGCGGTCGGCGACTACGACGACGATGGTCATCCGGACCTCGCCGTCAGTGCGAACGGCATCCGCCTCTATCACAACGAAGGCAATGGCACGTTCAAGGATGTCACGGACGCTTCGAGGATTCGCGCGGACGGACTGGTGATGGGCATCTGCTTCGTCGATTACGATCGAGACGGCGATCTCGATCTTTATGTCACCCGCTTTCACGATTTTCCACTCGCAAAACCGTCGCAGCCCTTCGTCTGGCCCGAAAATGACCCCCCGCCGGGCAACATGCTTTGGCGCAACAATGGCGACGGAACTTTTTCCGACGTCACTGCCACACTTGGCCTCGCGGCCAACGCGTCCACATCAAACGCGATTGCCAGTGATTTTGCGGGGAACGGTGCGCTCGATCTGTTCCTCACAGGCCGGAGCGCCACGCCCAGCATGCTGATGAATCCACGGGAAGGAACATTCAAGCCGGCCGCGATGTGGGGCGCGGAAACACAAGGGCCATCGGCGGGCGCGGTGGCGTTCGATTTCGACAAAGACGGCGAGATGGATGTGGCCGTCACGCATTGGGCGCCGACGACGCTTGGACTCTGGCGCAACGTTGGCGGCAAATCGTTCAAGCGTGTGGCGCTTCCCGATCCCGGGTGGATGCGCGCGTGGGGAATCGCCGCGCTCGATTACGACAGCGATGGCTGGATCGACCTTGCCGCCGTCGGAGAAACATTCTCCGGCGAGAGCCGCATCGTGCTGTTACGAAATGAAGCCGGAAAGGGATTTCACGATGTAACCGCAGAGACTGGACTGGACAAAATCACGCTGCACGATCCGCGCAGCGTCATCGCGTTTGATGCCGACGGCGACGGCTCGGTCAACCTGCTCATTACACAAAATCGCCGCCCGCCGGTGCTGCTCAAGGCGACGGGCAGTGAGAAGCACAATTGGGCCGAAATTGCGCTTCGCGGGGACAGGGAAAACACGATGGCGTTGGGAGTTAAGGTAGAAATGTTTTCCGGCGCACTCGGTCAGACATGGGAAATACCTTGCGCATCCGGCTATTTAAGTCAGGGTCCGAGCACTATTTTCATGGGTCTGGGAGACGAGGGTGCCGCCGATGCGGTGCGTGTGTTCTGGAGCAGAGGCCCGATACAGGTCGAAATTCCCGTCGAGCGTCGAAAACTCACGACGGTCGCACAGCAAGACGCCGGGGCAAGAAGGTAAGTGCCCTGTCTCCATCACAAAATCGCCTCAATTTACAGCGAAACCCTGATTGTCGGGTGCCACTGCCTAATGGTCCACTCGAACTGTCGCGGAGCGCTCGGTGCCGGCCCGTAGAGCCGCAGCAGTTCGCTGTTGGCAAGTCGTTTGCTCTGAACACTTCCAGTCGACCATTTGATCAGGGACAGGTGTCCGATGGCCTCTCAGCATACGTGCCCTATGTGCGGAAGTATTCAGGTTCGCCGGTCACGCCGTCGCGGACTTTTTGAACACATCCTGTCCTGGGTGCTGCCTTTGCAGCCCTACCGTTGCGCTCGCTGCGACCATCGCTTCTCGGGTCGCAGAATAAAGCCGTCGGCTCGCCAGCGCACCGAAACCGGATCTTCTCCCTCGCCTTCGCCGCACGCGTCTTAGCGCTTCCGGACAGCGTAACAGCTTCAATTCGTTGTATTATCGACCCCGATGGGAAAAGACCGTCCCGAACGCAGCCGGCCCGCAACCTATTGGATAGGTGAAGGCGCCGGCTGGCTGCTGCGCCACGTGGTGAGCGGTCTGGCCGCCACAGGAATCACACCCAACATGTTCACGTTTCTCGGCCTCGCCGTGAATTCGTGGGCGGCCGCTTGTTATGCGATGGGCCATTTCGCGCAGGGCTCTTCGGTACTCTTTCTCGCTGCGTTTCTCGATATGGCCGACGGTCAGGTCGCGCGCCGCATCGGCCGCGTGACCGCGTTTGGCGCCTTCCTTGATTCGACTCTCGACCGATACTCCGACCTCGCCCTTTACATGGGCTTCGTGGTGCACTACACGCTGATCCAGCGCTTCTTTTATATGGCGCTTGCGGCCGTCGCCATGGCGAGTTCGTTCATGGTCAGCTATTCGCGCGCACGCGCCGAATCACTGATTCCTTCCTGCAAAGTGGGGTTCCTCGAGCGCCCCGAGCGCCTGGTGCTGCTGATCTTGGGAGGATGGTTCGACCGCATGGCGCAGGCGTTGTGGGTCGTGGCTACGCTCTCCACAATCACCGTCGTGCATCGCGTGGTTTATACGTGGCGCGAGCTAAAGGAAGGGCGCGTTCTGCCCAGCGCCACAGCTTCGTAAGGCTATTCCCGGTTCCACTCTCGGACCGCTATGCGAACCGTCCTGATCGTAGACGACGAACCCGCGGCGCGCTACGGCCTGCGGCGCGCTCTTGAACCCAATTACAAAATCACCGAAGCAGGCACGGCGGCCGAGGCGCGATCGGCGTTCTTTGGCGGTCAGCCCGATATTGTGCTGCTCGATATTGTGATGCCCGGCGAGGACGGCCTCTCGGTGCTGCGCTGGATGCGCGAAACCGGCCACGATTCTCCTGTGCTGATTGTGTCCGCTCTCGACACGGCAAAAACCGCGGTCGAGGCGCTGCAAGGCGGCGCCACCGATTACATCGTCAAGGGCTTTGACATCGGCGAGCTTCGCGCACGCGTCGCAAATCTGCTGCGCGCAGCCGATCTTGGCGCGGAAAACGAACGCCTTCGCCGCGAGTTGATCGCCGATGGCCACTTCGGCCGCATGATCGGAGCGGGGCCCGCGATGCGGCGCGTCTTCGAAATGGCCGAACGCGCCGCGAAAACCGACGCCACGATCCTGATCCTCGGTGAAAGCGGCACGGGCAAGGATCTCCTCGCGCAGGAAATTCACGCGCGGTCGTCGCGAGCCGCGAAACCGTTTGTCGCCGTGAATTGCGCAGCGTTACCTGAAAACCTGATTGAATCGGAGCTTTTCGGTTACGAAAAAGGCGCCTTCACTGGAGCCGCGCAGCAGCGCAAAGGTAAGTTCGAGCTCGCGTCAGGGGGCACGCTTTTTCTCGACGAAATTGGCGATATGAATCCAGTCACACAGGCCAAGGTGCTCCGCGCTCTGGAAAATCGCACGATCGAGCGTCTCGGGGGTTCGTCACCGGTTGAAGTTGACGTCCGAGTGCTTAGCGCGACGCACCGCAATCTTCCCGGCGAAATCGCCGCGGGCCGCTTCCGCGAAGATCTTTACTACCGCCTTCGCGTGGTTGCGCTCGAACTGCCCGCGTTGCGCGACCACAAAGACGACATTCCCGGTCTGGTCGAAGTATTCGTCGCGCAACTTGGCGCTCGTCACAATCGCCATCTCCGCATGAGCCGTGAAGCGATGGACGCGCAATCTCGGCACAATTGGCCCGGCAACGTGCGCGAGCTGCGCAACGCCATCGAACGCTCCATTGTGCTTGCCGAAAGCGACGAGATCCGTGCGTTGGATTTGCCTGAAGAGATTCGTTCGGGCGCACCCGTCGTACCCGCGCGCGACGGCGAAGCAGCTTTCCTTGGCGAGCCTGATTTTCGTGAAGCCAAGCGGAAATTCGAAGTCGAGTATCTGACCCGCCGGCTGAAGGCCCATCAGTGGAATGTCTCAAAGACCGCCGACGAAATGGGTTTGCACCGCCAAAGCCTGCAGGAAAAACTGCGGGAACTGGGGATCAAGCGTCCGGGAAAAGAATAGCCTTCATCCGACCAGGTGGCGTC
>Ga0210401_10007725_pt1 | contig 10752 bp, 12 predicted proteins | sample IncBWH32MmetaG_FD_150866 | JGI IMG/M metagenome (GOLD analysis project Ga0210401, IMG submission 150866) | Forest soil microbial communities from Barre Woods Harvard Forest LTER site, Petersham, Massachusetts, United States - Inc-BW-H-32-M | ecosystem: Environmental > Terrestrial > Soil >... | reverse complement strand
CTATGCTCGTCATGGCTCCACTCAAGACATGCTGGACCTTCGAGCTGGGCTTCACTACAGACTTAAAACCCGAGACCAGCAACATCGCCATCTTAGTCTCTCCCAAGTGCTCGGAGCCTGCCCGCAGAACGGACATGCAGCGGAAGAATTAATAGCGGATTGTAGCGGCGGGGATGGAGCGGTTGCATTGGATGTGCGCGAGGGCGCGCGAATGTTCAATTCGTGACATGGATTGAGGGAATGCGGCGTTATTCTGGCATCCAGTTCGGGCCAATCAGCTCGCGCAGTGCCATGGGGGTAGCCCAGGAGGCTGAGTTTGCGAAGCGTTTCACCCATTCCCGACCAGCGCCAATTTTCACACGGTCCGGCGTAAATTCCGGCGAGAGCGTGTTGGCCATCAATGCGTAATTTGCGCCATCGCGCAGCCGCAGCGCCTTCCAACAACCTCCCGGCACGGCCACCACAGGTCTCTGCCCTGCGGCAAGGTCAAGGCCAAGCGTTACTTTTTCGGAGTGGCCGTCGGGATGAAAAATGAAGTAGTCCACGGGGCCGCCCTCGATGAGGATGTGCGTATCGTCCGGCACCAGCCAATGGAGATAATTGATCGGCCGGTCGCGCGTGAGCATGTAATAGTTTTGGCTTTGCACGGCTAGTGCACGGCCGTCCACTGTTACCATCTGCGCCGAGCGGCCGATGATCCCGAGATACCCCGACTCCTTGGGCAAAACAGAAAGGTGGAGCATTTGAATCAACTCGCGCGCGCGCGCGTCCGATCCTGCTTGAGTGGCGGCGTGGAGGGCGACCATGCTGGCAAGAAATAGTGAGACAGCAAGTAGACATTTCATGCCGGCAAGAATACCAAAGAAAATAACGTGGGCTTTGGAAAACTAGTCGATGCCCCGTGCGAGAGTTGCGGAACCGACATCGCTAAACAGGTGTACAATGGCGCCGTTCCAGGACATATAGCGACAATTTCAAACTGTGACGAGAAATTGCGAACGAAAACGTTCGCTTGAAGGGTGAGAATTCGAGGAGGATTCATGCCGGAAGGAAACGAATTTAAGGGTGATGGGTTGACCCGGCGCGAAGTTTTGGCCCGCACCGCTTGGGCGGGCCTTGGAGCGACTGCCGGTGTGATCGGTGCGGGCAGTCTGGAAAAACTCTTAGGAGAAGTGCAGCCGCGCGTCGATGAATCTTCGCCACGAATCTTTGGGGCTTCTGTCGAGAAGCTACCTCCGATTGACGATCGCTACCCGATCGTGCCGACCTGGGGAACGGAATTGAAACAACTGGCGCCAAACGTTTACGCCTACCAGCAGGAGGGCGGCACCGGACACATTAACGCGGGGATTTCCAATGCCGGCCTCTTTGTGGGAGACGACTCGATGCTGGTCTTCGATGCGTTGGGATACCCGATGCAGTCCAAGGCCTTCATCGCCGCGGCAAAGAAAGCCGGCGGAGGCAAGCCGATCAGCCATTTGATTGACAGCCATCATCACGGCGATCACGTCGCGGGCAATCAATTTTTTCTCCCGGCGCAAATCGCGAGTCATCCTTATTGCCGGCAAGAGGTGCTGAAGGCCGTTCCAAATACGCCGGCATCCTGGCCGAAAGCGGAGGGACTCGCGGACGGCACGGAGGTGCGCAAGCTTGCGCCGCCGACCGTAACGTTTGAAGACAATTTGGTCTACAACATTGGCGGGAACGTCGTGGAGTTCCGTTTCGTCGGACCGGCGCACACTTGGGGAGACCTGGTGGCTTATTTGCCGCAACACAAAATTCTCTTTGCGGCGGACCTGGCATTTTTCCATCTCGTGCCCTACTGCCACAACGCTCATGTGTCCAAGTGGATGGAGGCCATCGACAAAGTAATGAAGATGGACGTGGACGTGATCGTCCCTGGGCACGGACCGGTCGGAGGAAAGAAAGAGCTCGCTGAATCGGGAGAGTACTTCCGTTTCTTGAAGACAGAAGTAAAAAAGCGCTATGACGCTAAAATGAGCGCCGCAGCGGCCGCCGCAGACATCAAGATGGGCAAGTACGATAACTGGATGGGGCCGGAGCGAATCGTAATGAATACCGTTCGCCTGTATGACGAATTCAAGGGCGCACTCTCACCGGACATCGATGTGGAAGGCACGAAGCAGGCGATTTTGGAGTACAACTCGATCAAAGCCGGTAAGAAATCGGCCTGAACGAATTGCCGGCCAAGGAGCGTAGGACGGACTCTCTGTGCCACTGTTTTTCTCAGTGTTCTCTGTGTTGAGCACTTCTCACTGCCAAAAGCTAAATACTTAACACAGAGAACACAGAGAAAAGCGAGAACGCAGAGAGGCTTCCTTCCAGTTTCTCGCAGCGCAAAGGAATCACTTGGGCTTTGCGGCGTGCAAGACCAGCGTGTTGCCGCCAAGCAGGACCGGGTCCGACGCTAGCTCCTTCGTCCACCGCTCGCGGCGCTTTCGCTCGGGCGTCAGCCGCGCGAAAACGCGAATGATGGCGACAAGCGGCCAATACAACCAAATGTTTGGTTTCGGTTTGTCGCGATAGACGCCTTCGATTTTGAATCCGTATTTTTCTAAGATGTAACGCAACTCCGTGTAGGCTATGGGATTGATGTGCAGGACGACTTCTTCTTTTTCTCCCCACTGTTCATGGCGCATGCGCAGGTGATCTTCGGAGATCGGCTTGAAATGCGACGTGTAACCATTGAGCAGCCATTTCACGCGCTCTTCGATATTTAAGATGTTTGGAACACTGATCACCAGTTGCCCACCGGGAACGAGCAAGCGCGCGAATTCACGAATGGCCTGGTGGGGGTTCTCGATGTGTTCAAGGCCTTCGAGGCAAGTGATGTATTGAAATTCCCCATCCAGGTACGGCAGAACACCGGATAGATCGCCGCGCCGCACTTCAATCTCCCGCAGCCTGAAAATTTCCGGATATAAATCGCAGGCCCGGACTTGGAAGCCCGCTTTGGAGAGCCGCGCCGATAGCGCTCCTTCCCCGGCGGGAACATCGAGCAGATTCCCTCGTGGGAAAGGATCGAGGATCCGCGCCACGGTTTCGTGAATTTCCAAACGGGCAATCGGCGCCGGCGCGCGGCCGGATTTTCCGGGCCCAGCATTTGTTTCCTCTTGCGGTGAGGGTCTCGAAGGATTTGCATTCACGACTGAGGACGATAGCATGGTTCGAGTGCGGTTCGTGATCCTCGTCGCCGGAAAATCGTTCTATCGACTCGCGCTTGGAGGCGCAGGAAGTTATTTGGCTTTGTTGAGATCCAAACGGACAATTGCCGCTTGCTGTAGCCCGCGTCTTCAGACGCCGGGGGTTTTCCTCGTGATCGACGGCAAACCCTCGCCTCTGAAGAGGCGAGCTACAGCACCCCAGCCGACTTCCGAGGATGTCAACAGAGCCAGACGGCCTCTACGCGGGATTCAATTTCACGATTCAAGTTAAGTGCGGTTCGAGAAGTAATTTCAGTTCAGCAACGAAACTTTCCAATTCCGATAGGCGCTCCGGTGTGGCCTCCAGACGTTGCTTCTTCCAAACAAACCAGGTCTTTCCTTTTTCGGTGATGCGAACGGTTAGATTTCCCTCCAGGAGCATGCACGGTTCGCCGAACACGCGAAATCCGCCAGTGGCGACCGGGTCGAGCAGCGCCGCGCAACTTCCCTTCCGGACGCCAACAGCGTTGGCATAAAGCGGGAACGCGACCAGGATAAATTCCTTCGCGACCAAATGCTGCAGAATCCCGATCTGCTGTGCGGTAAATTCGGTCATGACAGAAGGAGTTTAGGTGGTCCCAATGCGTGGGGGGAAGAAAAAGCTTTTAACACAGAGAACACAGAGGGGCACAGAGAAAAACTCAGACCGCAGAATCGGGGTTTGCCGTCTCCAGATTTTCTCTGTGTCCTCTGTGTTGAAATCCTTGGTCTTGAATCTCGTCAGGCTACCGCCGGATTGCTGCGCCCACCTTCTTCAGGAGAGGACTTCGCATCTTGCTCCAGCATTTCGATGAGGTTGCGCAACGTGTCGATCAATTCCGAGCGCGAAACATTGCTCTTCCGGAACTGGATGCGCAACTTGAAAGCTTCGTTTTCCGGCCGAAAGTTGAAGATGAAGGGCTGAGGTCGCGGACCGGCGTTTTGCTCCTCCTGGCGTTCGCGGCGAGCTTCGTCGCGCGTGAGGCCGGCTTGGGCGATGCGATGGATCGCTTCCTGCATTTTCCGTTCGTTCGGCTGGCGTGCAATCTGCAAGAGCAGCGACTTGGAGACGATGCCGCTATCCACGCACATCTTGCGAAGCGGCTCGGGAATCACGCGGAGCGACATCGTTTCGGTCACCGACGAACGCGCTTTCGCGATCTTCTTGGCGATATCTTCGTGCGTGTATTCAAACTGCTCGGCGAGGCGTTGCAGGCCGTCCGCTTCTTCAAAGGGGGTCAGATCTTTGCGCTGCAGATTTTCGATGAGGGCTAGTTCGAGCGTTTCCGCGTCGTCGGCAATTTTTTCGATGCAAGGAACTTCGCGCAGTCCGGCGGCGCGCGAGGCGTGGTAGCGGCGCTCGCCGGAGATGATGTAATAGCAATCGTCGCGCGGCATGAAACGCACGAGCAACGGTTCCAGCACGCCCTTTTCCTTGATGGAGTCCGTGAGTTCGCGCAGGTCGCCCAGGAATTTCCGGGGCTGATCGGGGTTGGGCCTGATTTTATCGACCGGCACCATGCGGCCAATGGCTGCGCCGCTAAAACTGGCGAGTTGTTCTACGTAGTGCGCGTCATGCCGCATCTTCAGCGTGACGGGCAATCCCATTCTCTTCGACACGTTGGATAACCTCCAGGGCGAGCTTGCCGTAATCCTTCGCCCCAGGCGATTTGGGCGCGAAAGTCATGATCGTTTCTTTATAGGCTGGGCTCTCCTCCAGGCGAACATTCTTACCGATGCGCGTCTTGAACAACACGGCGCCGAACACAGAGCGAATCTGCTCGTGAGTGTCCCGGGAGATGTTGGTGCGCTTGTCAAAAAGCGTAATGAGCACGCCGAGCACCTTGAGCGCCGGATTGGGCCGGGCGCGAATCCGCTCATAAGTTTCGAGCAGATCGTCGGTCCCCTCGATTGCAAAGTACGCCGCCTGAATCGGCACCAGCAGGTGCGTGGAAGCCACCATGGCGTTCACGGTGAGAATGCCGAGCGCCGGCGGCGTATCGATGATGATGTATTCGTAATCCTTGATGACCGGCGCGAGCGCATCTTTCAGTTTGTATGGCGCGTCAAACTGCCCCGCCAATTGTTGTTCCAGCTTGGCCAAGGCCAGCCGCGAGGGCGCTACTGAGAGCATCGGGTCCTTGGTCACCTTGATTACGCTGGCCATTTCCGCGCGGTGTTCGCCAAGCACATCGAACATCGATGTCTGCACCTCGGCCAAATCGAAGAAGCTGATGGTCGAATTGCCCTGCGGATCGAGATCGACGAGGAGTGTTTTTTTCTTGCGAAGAGAAATTGCGGCAGCAAGGTTAATGGCGGTGGTCGTCTTTCCCACGCCGCCCTTCTGATTGGCAATGGTCAGGATGGCGGTCATAATCCGCCCCGGCGGAGTCGGGGCATAAAACCTCCCTGGGTGGCCGCTTCCCTGCAAACCTACACTAATTTGCGGGATTGCCCCCAGCAGTCCGGGTGCGGGCTATACTTTTAGCCCGCCGGGAAAACGTACGCCCAAATCTACTCGCCCCTTGTGACCAGTGCAAGCGAAAAAGCGAGTTCGGGGCTTTGCAGACGTGGGTTCGACACGAAGCCGAACCTCAATCTCCCTTCAAGCGTCGGGCGCGGGAACCAGTCTCCGTCTGAGACCAGAATTACTCGTAGATCTCGCGGCGATGCGCAACCCGCATCACGCTAACGAGCTTCGCGCTGTCGTCGATGACGTAGACCACACGCATGTCACCGACACGGGTGCGCCATAGGTCTTTGTGGCCCTTCAGCTTTTTGCATCCTGCGGGCCGCGGGTTGCCGGACAACGCCAGAATTTTCCGGTCTAGGCGGGTGAATAAAGTGCGGTCGACGGCGTCCAATTCCTTCTGGGCCGACTGCTTGATTTCGGCAGAATAGTTAGGCACGAGAGAGCGCGCGCTTCAGGCGGGCTGCGCGGTACTGTTCGTAAGGGACGCTCTTTTCCTTACGGCGCGACTCGGACACAAGGCCATCCCAGAAATCTTCCCAGATAGCCCCATGTTTTTTCAGGTCGATGAGTACGCCGACCTTGCGGCCCTTATCATCGGTTAGAAACTGAATTCCACCCATGAGTGAAATTTACTCGCCCAATGGAATGAGTGCAAGGGAAAAAGCGGTTTGCGGCTGCGGACCGCGTCCAATGTGGGCCGCCACGCGGGCAGAATCCATGATTCGCTCTGTCAGCGGAAGCTGAGATAACCAAGCACTGCCCGACGTACCCGGCGCTCGAACTGCGGCGCATTCGTTTCCTGACGCTCGCCGGCGGCGTCGAGCATCCCTTTTACGATAGCTAACAAGTCGAATTGGCCGCGCGTTTCGAGCCGATCCTCCTCAAGCATCGGCCCAATGTGACGCTGCGCTTCTATGCCCTTTGTGACCTTCAAAGGGTGGGGGTCAGATTCCTTAAATGATGTGAAGTGATGTGATGAGTTGGGATTTAAGCAAAAAGTCCCCACCCTTGCAAGGACCGCAAGGATGGAGCGCCAAAAGTCACCATTTGTGACACAATAGAAAACCGCAGGGCCAGCAAGCCGTTGTAGCGCCCGCCTTTCAAGCGGGCACTTTGCGGACGCCGAGTCATATCCGCGAGCGTGACGCTTGGAAACTTCAATCGCGCCGTTTGGAGAAACATTCGCCCATGCCGAAAGCCGACTTCCGTCGCATCCATCACCGCTTACCCCCTGAAGAATACCTAGGTCGAAAGTGGCTCTTCGTCACCATGTGCTGCCATAACCGCGCGCCGATTTTCTCCAACCCCGGGTGCACCACCCGGGTCCTGGAATTTCTTCGAGCAGAATCGATCCTCCACGAATTCTTTGTCGACGCCTATTGCGCCATGCCGGATCACCTACATTTCCTCGCGTTCGGCAAATCCGCGACAAGCGACCTGCTCAAATTCTGACAGAGCTTCAAACAGAAGACGACGTTCAGATATTTGGAGACAAAAGGCCCCAAGCTTTGGCAAGACAATTTCTATGATCATATCCTGCGATCCTACGAGGAGCCCACCCGAGTTGCGTCCTATCTATGGCTAAATCCGGTCCCAAAGGGACTCTGTAAGGAATTTCAGGAGTATCCGCATTCGGGCTCTTTCACTCGCCCTTGGAAAACTCCCGTCGCGGCTTCGTGGATGCCCCCGTGGAAGCGGGAACGGATGCCCGCTTGAAAGGCGGGCGCTACAACGCCGGCTGCCCCGCCCTTTGTGATTTTTTTCAAGGGGTGGAAGTTTACGTCAGTTACTCGGTCGTATTGGAATCGGAGGCTTTTCGTTTAGGAAGCGCTGTCGAAAATTCAGCTCATCCGAGATCGTGTACATGATTTCGGTCATGACGCCGTCGGTTTTCAACTTGAAGGTCAGTTGTGCGTTCCAAGGTTTGGTATAAGCCTTTGGGTCGTCAAACGTGAAGTTGAAAACCAAGGTTTCCGGGTTGACTCGCTTGATGCGCTCGACGATGTGGAGATCTTCCGTGTGCGGGTGGCCGATGGGATCGAGCCACGTGGAACCATTGAAACCCACCGAATCCACCACCAGTGTGTCCCCTTCCCACTTGCCGACGGATTCCCCAAACCACGAAATGTCCGGATCCTTGGAATGCGGCCGGTTCATGGCAATCTGCCGCCAGGATTTGTTGTACTCCCAGAGTTGATAAATGGTGTCCGGGGTTTGCACGATTTTGAATCTCATGGGATGAATCGAGGCGCGCGGATAGCCGTCCGGATCGGCATATCGAATTGCCGGATCGGTAGTGTTTTCAAAAACGGCATTGGGTCCCGTGGCTGGGATCTCGGCCTTCATCTTGGCAAGCGCCCAGGGCGTGTACGGGATGTCACTCTCGGCCCCGGGCTTATGGGCCGATGGATCGGAAGGACTCAAAGATTGAATTCCTACTCCCTGCCAAATACCCGTTAAATCGGGCGTCTGGACTGCCGGCCTGCCGGCAAACACCGCGGAACACCAGGCGATCAAACCGAGCGCTCCGAGCAGCCATACCGCTGACCAGCAGAATGACAAAAATTGATTTCGCATTTTCATGCGCTCCTCATTGCGCAGCAACACGAGTCAGCTCCGTGCCATCGGCCTTGATCAACTTGATGAGGCGCCCGACGCTCGCGCCCCTCTGCGCGGGATTGAAAGTTACTTTGACAACGTCTCCGGGCTGGAGAATCTTTCGGTTCCAGCCGCGACTCACCATGACCGGTGGCGAGCTGGCCTCAAGGAGCCAATGCGCCACGTTCCCTTTGTCATCTTTGGCGTCCAAACCGATCTCCACGTGAGGATTCGTCCATACGAATTCGGTGATGGTCGCATCCACAGTGATCTGCTTCGATATGTCGTATAACGATGTACCTCCATGGTGCGCGAACAACGGAAAAGCCGTCAGAAGCATAACAAGAACGAGTAGCTTGCCTTTCATTCGCACCTCCAGCGATCCTTTAGAATGATAGCGAAACCGAGGCATCGGCAATCTCGAGACGATTTTATCGCGTCTGGGCATTGGGCCGAGAACGCACCTCGAAACTGGACTTGTGTGTGTGACTCCGTGCCCGCATCATGCTGCAGGCGGGCCATCGACTACAATGTTTTTTTGCAGCCGGTATCGTGTAAATTCCCGGGATTGGGCCAAAGCACAAAATAGACATATCCGCGAGGCGCTCGAATTTCATGCCTGAAAAAGTTGACCTCTACAACACTTCCTACGGCAACGATGAAGTGGAAATTTATGCCGAGGTTCGCCGCGAGATTTACGGGCAGGATCTTGGCCAGACGAGTTGGGCAAGCCTCGAAGAGTTCGCGGAGATACCGCGCCTGTTGGGAATTCATGCGTCGAGCAGTGTGCTCGAAATCGGCTGCGGCGCAGGTGGCTGCGCGCTGCATTTCGGCGGGACGATTGGTTGCCGTGTAACGGGGATTGACGTCAATGCACACGGCATCCGCGCCGCGGAGCATGCGGCCCAAGTACAACGAATTGCGGACCGCGTGCGCTTCATCGAACACGACGCCAGCACGCGGCTTCCCTTCTCCGATGAGACATTCGATGCGGCCTATTCCAACGACGCTTTTTGCCACATCCCCAATCGACCAGGCTTGCTGCGCGAATGCCGGCGCGTCTTGAGACCAGGAGGCCGCCTGCTGTTCAGCGACGCGCTGGTGGTTAACGGGGCGCTCACCAATGAGGAAGTCGCCGCGCGCAGCTCGATTGGACTCTACATTTTCGCGCCGCGGGGCGAGAACGAGCGGCTCATCGGTGAAGCCGGCCTCACCGCCGAGCGATCGAAAGACACGACGCAGCAGGCAGCCGCTGTTTCGCTGCGCTGGCGAGATGCGCGCGCACGGCGAAGATCGGAGTTGCTGAAAATTGAAGGAGAGGCTAACTTTGCCGGGCTGCAACGATTTCTCGATTGCGTTCATACATTGACCAGCGAAAACCGGCTGGCTCGTTTCGTCTACGTCGCGGAAAAGTAATTTCTCGAAAGGCGCCAATGAGTGTTGCCGAGCCAGTGGCTCCCATGCCGGAAAGAAACAGCGCGGCCATGCTCTCTACGGATGCCGACATCGGGCGCTCCGCGCTGAAGAAAGCAAGCTGGCGCCTCATCCCCCTCATCGGTGTGGCCTACGGAGTAGCGTATACGGATCGCGTGAACATCAGCTTCGCCGCGCTGCAGATGAACCTTGACTTACACTTCAGCGCTTCCATTTACGGCTTCGGCGCAGGGCTCTTCTTTCTGAGCTATGCCGCTTGTGAGATCCCGTCAAACTTGTTGCTGTACCGGTTCGGCGCGCGGCGGTGGATCGCAAGGATCATGATCACCTGGGGTCTCTTGGCGATGGGCATGATGTTCCTCAAGACGCCCGTGGAGTTCTACGTCGTGCGTTTTCTGCTGGGCATGTCCGAAGCGGGCTTCTTCCCCGGAGTGGTCTACTATCTCAGTCAGTGGTTTCCGGCAACCGTGCGCGCGCGAACTATCAGCCGCTTTTACGTGGCGCTGCCGCTCAGCTCGGTATTCATGGGCGGACTGGCAGGGGCGCTGCTCAATCTACAAGGGCGGCTGGGCCTTGCCGGCTGGCAGTGGCTGTTTGTGGCAGAGGGTTTGCCTGCCGTGATTCTCAGCGTCATTTTCTTTTTCTTTTTGCCGAACACGCCGGGCGAGGCCAAGTGGCTCACCGCCGAGGAGCGGGACTGGCTACTCGATCAACTGCGCGCGGACAATTCCGTGGCCGGCGGGGGCCATGGCAAAGGTGCGCTAAGCGCCATACTGAATCCCCGGGTGTTGCAGCTCGGCCTTTTTCTGCTGTGCCTCTACATCGGCTACTATGCGTTCACCTTTTCGGCGCCGGTAATCATTCAACAGATCACGGGCCTCAGCAATACAAACGTCGGCTTTGTGATTGCGCTCATGGGTATATTGGGCGCGCTTGGAATGTGGCTGAATGGGCACCATTCGGATCGCGCGTGCGAGCGTTACCTGCATATCGCCGTGCCATACCTCCTGATGGCCGCGGCGTTTGTGGTGAGTGGCCTGACCG
>Ga0210401_10007724_pt1 | contig 10752 bp, 10 predicted proteins | sample IncBWH32MmetaG_FD_150866 | JGI IMG/M metagenome (GOLD analysis project Ga0210401, IMG submission 150866) | Forest soil microbial communities from Barre Woods Harvard Forest LTER site, Petersham, Massachusetts, United States - Inc-BW-H-32-M | ecosystem: Environmental > Terrestrial > Soil >... | reverse complement strand
CGCCCGATTTTGAACGGGATCGCATTACCGAGTTCTACTTCGAGCACGTGGTCGAGCAAATGGCTCACCTGGTCGTCGATCGCGCGCTTACCGGAAACGTGGCAAACACTTGGCCGCGCTGGGAAGAGATGCTCGGCAAGGGCGCGGCCCGCGGCTTTGTCGGCACACCGAGACCTGGAGTCGCCAGGGCCGGCATCGCTGGTCAACCTGTCGTAGAAGGCCAGTCTGGTGTCGCGGGCCAATCCGCAGCCGCGGCGCAATCCTCAACGGCCTCCACATTCACCAGCCCGCTGTCCACAGGCCCGGCCGGAGTCAAACCAAAATGACGAGCGCCACCGCGCCTATGCCAACGGCGGCGAATCCAGCCGAGCACTGGCACGCTTTGCTGCAACCAGCGCTGGAGAGTTCTCCGAATTTCGCAGGAGAGTTCTTCGCGCGCCTGCGCGTCGCGAAGTTAACTTTCGGCGATCGCGTCCATTGTCCGTTTTTGCGCCCATTCTTTCTTTCGCCGGAAGACGAGCAGCGCGTTCGTGTTGTTGCCGAAACGATTGCCGATCTTGGGGAGCGCGTCGTCTCCGCGGCTCTGGCCGATGCCGGTCTTTTCGGGCAATTGCATCTCCGCCCGGAAGAAGAGCGTCTCGCCCGCATGTCCGTCGGATACGGGCGCGCCAGCACGTCCTCGCGCCTCGACGCTTTCCTGCTGCCGGACTCGCTGAAATTTGCCGAGTACAACGGTGAAGCGCCTGCCGGAGCAGGCTACTCCGAAACGCTTGCCGAAGTATTCCGCGAATTGCCGCTGATGGCGCAATTTTCCAGGCAGTACGAAGTGCACAGTTACCCGCTGAGTGCGAAGTTGCTGGACGCGCTTATCGCCAGCTACTTCGACTGGGGCGGCACGTCGAAGCGGCCGCAAATGGCCATTGTCGATTGGCGCGAAGTTCCGACCTGGAGCGAATTTGAAATCCTGCAGGCGCGCTTTGAAAAAATGGGCGTGCCCGTGGTTCTGGCCGATCCTCGTGACCTCGACTTCAATGGAAAGGCGCTCTTCGCAAACGGCGAGAAAATCGACCTCCTCTACCGGCGCGTACTCATCAACGATATCGTCGCTCGCCCAGACGAGTGTGCCGCGCTCGTCAAAGCCTATGAAGCGAATGCGCTGTGCGTCGCCAACACCTTCCGCTGCAAAATCCCGCACGTGAAAGCCTTCTTCGCGGTGCTCACCGACGAGCAGAACGCGAAGTTCTTTTCCCACGACGAACGCGAACTCGTGCGGCAGCATATTCCATGGACCAGAGTGGTCGCCGACGTCAGCACCTCACACTACGGGGAACCCGTCGAACTGCTCGCTTTCATACGCAAAGAGCGCGAGAAACTGGTGCTTAAGCCCAGCGATGAATACGGGGGCACCGGCGTGACTCTAGGATGGGAAACGAGCGAGCACGATTGGGACGCCACGATGGAAAAGGCGGTTTCCGCCGTCCGCGCTGGCGGCGACGCCGGCTGCTGGATCGTGCAGGAACGTATACCCATCCGCCGCGAAGTCTTCCCCTGGATCACACCGGCGGGCGGTGTCGAATTTAAGGACATGCTCGTCGATTTCGCTCCTTATCTCTTTCGGGGCAAGCTATCGGGTTTCCTCACGCGCCTGAGCGCCACAGGCCTCGCCAACGTGACCTCTGGCGGAGGCCAAGTCCCGGCCTTCCGAGTCACCCCGCGGATGGCTTGAGAGCTTGCTCAGTCTGCGCCGCAATATCCCGAATTCCCGTAGAATGGGGTTTGTCATTTCCGATGACTCACTACACCAATCGAATCACCATCGAGAAAGAAGACAAGCAGTACTATGCCTACAGCGAAGGCCTGCCCGGCGTGTACGGTGTCGGCACTTCGATGGAAGAAGCCAAGACAGGCATTCTCGATGCCATCCGCATCTACTTTCTTCAGTGCAAGAAAACCGGTCGCCCGCTTCCCCTCCGACGCATTTCCAAACTTTTGCTCCAGTATTAACGGGCCAATACAAATCGTCGCGGAATTTGTTAAAATATTTTGCATGGGGACATTTGGTTTGCCGCAACCCGACCTGATGCCCGGCGCAAAAAACGCCGTGGAAACTTGCCTCGCTGTTAAACCTGGCGAGCAGGTTGCGCTTATTGCCGACGAGGCCAGCCGGTCCGTTGCTGCCAGCCTTGCCGCCGCGTTGGACGCCCGGCGCGCTCCCTACACCGGCTTGCTGTTTGAGGATTTTGGCCCGCGCCCCATGAAGGCGGCGCCGGGTCCGGTGCTTGAGGCTCTCGAGACCGCCGATGTCGGGGTCATGTGTATGACGCCGCAGCCTGGGGAGCTTGGCGCGCGGATGGCTATCGTCAAGATCGTAGAGCGGCGGCAGATTCGTTACGCTCACATGGTCGGCGTTACGCCGGAGATCATGCGACAAGGGATGCGCGCTGACTACAAAATGGTGGACCGGCTGAGTGACCGACTCCGCGATCGCATGCTTCGGGCGCAGACTTTGACGGTCAAAACCGATTCCGGTACGACTATTGCCGCTCACTTCGATCGCGGGCTTGACTGGGTCAAGACCAGCGGGTTGATCAGCCCGCGCTACTGGTCGAACCTTCCGGCCGGAGAGGTTTTTACTACACCGGCGACGGTGGATGGGACGTTTGTGTGCGACGCTACCGCCGGCGATCACTTCAACGGCAAGTACGGCGACCTGCAATCCACACCGCTTACTTTGAAGATCGCGAATGCGCGGCTGGTCGAGGTTCATTGCGAGCGCAAGGACCTTGAACAGGAATTCTGGGACTACTGCCACACGGACGAGAATAGCGACCGCGTCGGCGAGTTGGCCTTCGGCACCAACCTGGGGCTGTCCGAGATGATCGGGATTCTGCTCCAGGATGAAAAATTTCCTGGCGTGCATATTGCGTTTGGGGATCCTTACGGCAGCCAGACCCACGCGGACTGGAAGTCGGGGACTCACGTTGATGTGCTGACGCGGAAGTGCGACGTCTGGATCGACGCGGACCAGATCATCTCCAAAGGCAAATACCAGCTCGACCACCTCGGCTTGGCCTGAAGGTTACTTCCGGAAGTTACATTCGCTGCCAAGCACAGGCTCTTTCCTTCCCCTGAACCTCCCCTGGAGTCACGATCCGCTTGCTCCTGAAATTCAGAAAGCGATCCCCACCCCCTATGGTTTTTGCGCAGTGATTTGATTCTATGGGACTTATCGTTTCGCTTGGCGCAATGATTTGTTTCTAAAGGAGTTAGGCGAATTTCGCGGCGGTTCAGAGAAATTGGAGCGGATGGAAGAGTGATTCGAATGCGGAATTGACTTAACACGAGCAATAGTACCATAGAGTTACTATAGTTGTCAAGTTATTTTGCGGCACAAAACGCTTCGAATCGCAGTTTGCTGCGATTATCGTTGGTAACGGTAGGAAACGACATGGAATGTAGGTTGAGTCGCTAGCTGCCGCGGGAGCGACAGCATAATGGCGACGGGATCCGCGCATTCGTGGCGTCGGGGCTTTTTGCGATTTGGCGACTCCCCTGCGACGGTGCATTTGGTCTAGAATGGCGGCCGTGGGGGTGAATTATGCGCGCCGATGGTGCTGAAATTTCCTGGGACGCTGCGAAATCCAAATGGCTGGTTCGCATCTCGTTGGGGGACGAAGTTATGCGGCGGTATTGTGTGCTGCCGAAGGACGCTGGGGAGCCTCAGCTGCGGTCCGCAGCAGAACAGACTGTGCGCGATGATGGGTACGAGTTGGACGCGGCTCTGATTACAATTAAACGTTAACGTTCGTGTAGCGCGGTGGCGACGAGAAAGCAAGTTCCTCAGGGGCTAAAACGCTCCGTGCCGGGCGCGTTTGCGTCGGAGTTGAAGCTCCTCCCTCGTAAAAAACAAGGAAACAGCAGATCCCTCGCGCTGCTCGGGATGACAGTGTGGCCGCGTGACATGCGAAACTAGAGAGGGGTCAGAGAGGCGGGCGACGTGTCTGCCCATGGCGCGTTTGTTGATTTAGAAGAGGCGGGCGACGTATTCGCGCATTTCGTTCTTCCAGTAGGGCCAGTCGTGGCCGCCTTGGGGGCCCCAGTCGTCGAGAGAGTGGCGGATGCCTTTGCTGGCCAGGATTTGGGAGAGGCGGTAGGTGGGGGCGGGTTTTTCCCATTGGCCTGTGCCGGTTACCAGATGGATGTCGCAGGTGGCTAGCTGCCCGTATACCCACGGGTCGCTGAGGTTCTGCAGGTAATCTACCGGATTGTTGAAGTAGAAATTGTCGTCGTACATTCCGTCCATGAAAGTTTTCAGGTCGTAGACACCGGACATGGCGAAGCAGCGCTTGATTACGTCGGGGTGCTTGAAGAGGGAATTTGCGGCGTGGTAGGCGCCGAAGGACATGCCCATAGTTGAGATGCCGATGCCGGGGGATTGGCAGTTGTCCCAGATGAAGGGGACGACTTCTTCGCGGAGGTAGGCGTCGAAAACGGACTGGACGTAGCTGCGGTGGAAGGGGTGGGCGTTGCGATTGTAGAAGCTGGCACCGTTGATGGAATTTACGCTGAAAAGTTTTAGTTTGCCGGCTTCGAGGAAATCGGACAGAGCGCCTACCATGCTTTGGTTTTCGAGCTCCCACTCATCGCCGGCGCTGGTGGGGAAACCGATTAGTGGGGAACCCCAGTGGCCGTAGACTGCTACGCCCATGTCGAAACCCAGACGAGGGGAGTGCCAGCGGTGGTATTCGCGTTTCATCTTTCTCCTTTTGTCCAGGTCACGGAGCCGGCAAGGATGCCGGCGCTACCAGTCGAGGCTCGGCGGCGCTCTGTGGGTTAGAAAGTATGCCAGTCTGGTTACTTAGCGGCAACCTTGGGAGTTGAGACTTGCGTTACGACCAGATTCCGACGCGTGGGACACCTAAGACGGCGAATGCGCTCCCCGGACACATCGAAGAGGGACGCGCTGAAGCGCGCGCCTACATTTAGTCGGAGGTTCGGGCGGGTCGCCGCGCCGGAGGCGGAAAGCGTTTCGCTGCGACTCGCGCGTGTATAATGGCCGCCACGCAACACCTGACGGAGAGGAGCCTGCAAATGGCCACGGCATCCCACGGAGCAAAACCATCACCCGAGCGAATTTTCGCCACGCTCACTGCGTTTCAGCAGACGGAGGCTTTGAAGGCGGCGATTCAGCTGGATATCTTTACCAAGATTGGGGAGGGCGCCAACGACGCGGGCTCGCTGGCGAAGGCGATTGGCGCTTCCGAGCGCGGTGTGCGGATTATTTGCGACTACATGACGATTTTTGGTTTTTTGAGTAAGGAGAACAATCGGTACGGGCTCATGCAAGATTCCGCTGCTTTTCTGGATCGGCGGTCGCCTGCGTATATGGGGTCAATGTCGAACTTCCTTGCGTCGGACATGCACCGGAAGAGTTTCGGGGCTTTGGCAGAGGCGGTACGCAAAGGTGGTTCGGCAGTCCCGGATGGGGACAACACTCGGCCGCGGGATGATTTTTGGGTGGAGTTTGCGAGGTCGATGGGCGGATTGGCCTTGCCGGCAGCGGAGTTCATTGCGGCGCTGATCGGGGCTGCGGAGGGTAAGCCGTGCAAGGTGCTGGATATCGCGGCGGGGCATGGGATGTATGGAATCACGATTGCACGAAGAAACCCGGCGGCGGAGATTGTTGCGTTGGATTGGCCTGCGGTGGTGAGTGTGGCGCAGGAACACGCGAAGAAGTTTGGGGTTGCCGAGCGCTACAGCACTCGCCCGGGCAGCGCTTTCGAGGCCGACTTCGGTGAAGGTTACGATTATATTTTGCTGACCAACATCCTGCATCATTTCGATCCGGCCGGTTGCGAGATGATTATGCGGCGGGTGTACGCGGCGCTCAAGCCCGGCGGAAAGGCGATTACCCTGGAATTTGTGCCCAACGAGGACCGTATTTCGCCGCAGATTCCTGCAGCGTTTAGTTTGGTGATGCTGGCGAACACGGATGTCGGCGACAGTTACACGTTTGCGGAACTTGAAAAAATGTGCGGCAACGCGGGCTTCTCGAAGACGACGCAGCATCCAATACCGGAGATGCCGCAAACGGTGCTTGTTTCGGAGAAATAGCTTTGAAAAAAGCCAAGATCAAGAAGCCCACGAAGTCCGCCAAGCGCGAAAACAACAAGAAAAATGGGAACGGGAGAAGCGACGCTGCGCTGCGGAAGGAACTCGCCTATTTGCTGAAAGGTGGCGGGGCGCACGTTCATTTCATGGATGCGGTCGAGAGCTTTCCGGAGGGGAAGCGCGGGACCTATGCTCCGGGGCTGGCTCACACCGGTTGGCAACTGCTGGAACACGCGCGTCTCGCGCAGTGGGACATCCTGGAATTCGTCCGCAACCCGAACCATGTGTCCCCGGAATTTCCGGAAGGCTATTGGTCGAAGACTCCCGCTCCACAGGCGGAAGATGAATGGAACGACAGTTTGTTCAAGTTTCGGCGGGATTTGCGGGAAATGGTACGGCTGGTCGAAAATCCGCACAATGACCTGCACACACCTATTCCGCACGGCGACGGGCAAACTCTATTGCGGGAGGCGCTGGTTCTTGCGGACCACAACTCTTATCACCTTGGGCAGCTTGTGGACCTGCGGCGGGCGCTGGGGAGCTGGCCGGAGGAGTCGAAGTAACGAAAACAAAGAAGTAACGAAAACAAAGAAGTAACGACGTAAAGAAGTAAGGACGTAGAGACAAATTCGGGTCGAAACTGTGTGAAGGCGCGGCGACTTGGGCGTTGCTTAGTATTGCGTTTTGTTGTCGAGCTTTTTCCACGCAGAGAAAATCGCCAGCGACTCATCCCGCAGAAACTGCACCATCGGGATTCGGCGCATTTCATGTGCATGCTTTAGTTCTTCGTAGATGAAGGCGTCGTCAAATCCCGCCGCTGCCGCGTCGGCGGCAGTGCCTCCATAGAAAACACGAGATGGCCGCGCCCAGTAGATGGCGCCCAAGCACATCGGACAGGGTTCGCAGGTGGTGTAAAGGTCGCAGCCCGCAAGCTGGAAGGCGGCGAGGACTCGGCAGGCTTCGCGAATGGCCACGATTTCGGCGTGGGCGGTGGGATCGTTGTCGGGGGTTACGCGATTCGCGCCTTCGGCGAGGATGCGCCCGTTTTTGGCGATGACCGCGCCGAAAGGGCCTCCGCCGGAGCGCAAGTTGTCCAGCGCGAGGGTGATGGCTCGACGCATAAATTCGGTGGCGGGTGGATGGGTGGTTGCTGACATGGTTGGTCGGTGATTTCGGCTTTCAAGCTTGCCCGTGTCCAAAGAAAATCGCAACACACTGGAACTGGTCCCCTGCGAAGCTGCCTGGAGTACGATGGAATCGGAGATTATTATGGAAGTCATTCCCATTCATCCAGGGGAGCATCTGGCGGAGGAATTGAAGGCGCTTGATATGAGCGTCGGCGGAACTGGCGCGAAAAATTGATGTGCCGACCAATCGGATCACGCAGATCATGAACGGGACCCGATCGGTTAGCGGCGATACCGCGCTGCGGCTCGCGCACTTCTTTGGTACGAGCGCGCAGTTCTGGCTTAATTTGCAGAGTCTGTACGACTTGCGCATCGCTGAGCAGAAGGCGGGAAAGTCCATCAAGTCGCTTCCGAAGTTGAAGCGACACGAACTTCTGCACGCGTAACGCCGCACGTGTTGCGCGGTTGGAGTTCGGGCGTTCGGGGTTGCAAGGCGCGGATTTGGCGGTAGGATGTAGCAGTAGATTGGACTGCTGGTGGCGGCTAATGAGAGCCGCCGGCGCCACGTAGTGACGAGGGGGACTTCCGTGATCAATATCGAAAATTTGAGCCGTCGTGGATTTCTGAAGGGGATGGCGGGGACTAGCGCGTTTGTGATTGGCGTGAGCCTGCTGCCGGAGTCTTTGTTTGCGGCGGGTGGGGACGTGACGTCCGTGAATCCGGCGGGGCCGATGAAGAAGGCGGCGCTGCAGCCTAGTGTGTACCTGGCGATTGATACGGACGGAACTGTGTACGTGATTGCGCATCGTTCGGAGATGGGGAATGGCGTGCGGACTTCGCTGCCGCGCATCGTTGCGGATGAACTGGATGCGGATTGGGCGCGCGTGAAAGTGGTGCAGGCGACCGGGGATGAGAAATACGGGGATCAGGATACGGACGGGTCGCATTCGGTGGTGAGCTTTTTCATTCCGTTGCGCGAGGCGGGGGCGGCGGCGCGTTTGATGATGGTGCGCGCGGCGGCGCAGCAGTGGAATGTACCGGCGGCGGAATGCTCGACGGAATTGCACACGGTGGTACACAAGGCTTCGGGAAAGAAATTGGGTTATGGGGAGCTTGCCGAACCGGCGTCGAAGCTGGAAGTGCCGAAGAAGGAAGATTTGAAGCTGAAGCTGCGCAGCGAGTGGCGCTACATCGGGAAGGACGCGGTCAGCTACGATTTGAAGGATTTGTGCACCGGCAGGAGTATTTACGGGCAGGACGTGCGCATGGACGGGATGTTGTATGCGAGCGTGATGCACCCGCCGGTTCTCGGCAGCTCGCCAAAATCGATCGACAACACGGCGACGCTGGCCGTTGGGGGAGTGAAGGGGACCGAGACGATCGATACGTTTAAGCCGCCCGTGGTTTACCAGGCACTTGGCGGTGTGGCCGTGCTGGCGGACAACACGTGGTCGGCAATGCAGGGGAAGAAAAAGTTGAAGGTGGAGTGGGAGACGAGCCCGCACGGCGCATACAACTCGGATGCGTATAAGAACGAATTGAGAGAGACGGCGCGGAAACCGGGGAAAGTTGTGCGCGAAGTTGGAAATGTGGACGCGGCGTTTGCAAAGGGCGGAAAAGTAGTGGAAGCGGAATATTATGCGCCGCTGCTGGCGCATGCTTCGATGGAACCGCCCGCGGCGCTGGCGCTATATCGTGATGGGAAAGTGGAGGTGTGGGCGCCTACGCAGAGTCCCGTGGGCGCGCGCGACGCCATTGCCGCCGCGGTCGGAGCGAAGAAAGAAGATGTGACCGTGAACGTCACGCTGCTGGGCGGCGCGTTCGGCCGGAAGTCGTTTCCGGACTTCGCGGTGGAGGCCGCCGTACTTTCGAAGAAGACTGGGAAGCCCGTGAAAGTGGTGTGGAGCCGCGAGGACGACATCAAGTTCGATACTTACCATTCGGTTTCCGCGATGTACATGAAAGCGACGCTGGGTGCGGACGGAAAGCCGACGGCCTGGCTGCAGCGCACGGTGTTTCCTCCGATTGGGTCGACGTTTGATGCCAGCGCGGTGTATTCAGCTCCGGACGAACTTGGGTTGGGCTTCAGTGATTTGCCCTTTGCGATTCCGAATCATCGATCGGAGAATGGGCCGGCTACGGCGCACGTGCGCATTGGATGGTTTCGGTCGGTTGCCAATATTTATCATGCGTTCGGGATTCAGTCGTTTTCGGACGAGCTTGCGCATACGGCTGGAGCAGATCCCGTGCAGTACACGCTGGCGCTGCTGGGGCCGGACCGAATCGTGCCGAAGAGCGAATTGCCGAAGGATTACACCAACTATGGCGGAGACTACGCGCAGTATCCGATCGACACGGCGAGGTTCCGGCGCGTGGTGCAGCTGGCGGCGGAAAAATCGGGTTGGGGAAAGAAGAAATTGGGGAACGGCGTGGGCATGGGGATTGCGATGCATCGCAGCTTTTTGACGTATGTGGCGACGGTGGTGACCATGCATGTGGATGACGCGGGCCGCGCGCACATCGATCGCGTGGATACGGCGCTGGACGCCGGAACGGTCGTGAATCCGGAGATGGCACGCAACCAGTTTGAGGGTGCGGCAACCATGGGTACGAGCATTGCGTTTTTTGGCGAGATCACCGCTACGAATGGAGTGGTCGACCAATCCAACTTTGACGATTACCCGATGGCGCGGATGAACAATGCGCCGCGCGAGACGCACGTGCACATTGTGGCGAGCGACGCGCCACCGGGCGGGGTTGGCGAGCCTGGGTTGCCGGCGTTCGCGCCTGCGTTGTGCAATGCGATTTTCAGCGCCACGGGGAAGAGGATTCGGGAGTTGCCTTTGTCGAAGGCGGGTTTGGCCTAGATAGATACCCTAGATATTTATCCGTGGGACGAGGAGCCGCACGCCAAGCTTGGGTAGTCCGCTTTTGGGTGCTGCGTTCTCTTTGAGGGTGGTCGTCGGAACACAGGCAGGAGTGCCTGTGCTACTTGGTGGTGCCAAGATTTTTACATCTTGCCGAGATGAGGCGCCAAAGCGCTGCGCTTCTACGGGTAGCTTTCGCGATGTACGATTCCTTTTGCGTGTTGTGATTTTTTGCGCTTCCGCTCTCTGCGGGTTTTTGCCGGCGCTTGGGCAGCGCAGATATGTTTTGCCGCAGATCGATCTGCCTCATCCCTACTACTATCACGAAATGTATTTGCCGCAATTGACGAGCGGGCCGAGCAGCGTGGCTTGGTCGCCGGACTCGCGCGAAGTGGTGTACTCGATGGCGGGTTCGCTCTGGCGGCAGAGCGTAGATTCGATGGTTGGGTTGCAACTGACGGATGGGCCGGGATACGACTACCAGCCCGATTGGTCGCCGGATGGAAAATGGGTGGTGTATAGCTCGTATCAGCACGATGCCATCGAACTTTGGCTGCTGAATTTGGAGACGGGAAAAACGCAGCCGCTTACCGATGGCGGCGCGGTGAATGTGGAGCCGAGGTGGTCGCCGGACGGAAAGCGGATTG
>Ga0210401_10007723_pt1 | contig 10753 bp, 7 predicted proteins | sample IncBWH32MmetaG_FD_150866 | JGI IMG/M metagenome (GOLD analysis project Ga0210401, IMG submission 150866) | Forest soil microbial communities from Barre Woods Harvard Forest LTER site, Petersham, Massachusetts, United States - Inc-BW-H-32-M | ecosystem: Environmental > Terrestrial > Soil >... | reverse complement strand
AGAAAAGACACAGTCACCGTCTGATAACGCGAGATAAACTGGTCCAGGGCGGGATTGTCCGGCGACTGTGCATTGAAGTTGCTGAGGGAGGAAGCGGTGCCGTTTCCCAGGATATCGTCCGGCGTCGTCAGCGTGCCGTCAGGCAGGGCGGTAAGGCTGGTCAGGTTGTTCAGCAACTGGCCTTCGGGTGTCTGCACATAATCGGTTGCAGACGCGGTGAGCATGTTGGTCGGACTTAGATTGTAGACCAAATTGCCGTTGAAACTGAGGCTGTTATAGCGCTCCCCCGCCTCCGCCTGGAGCCTGAAATCCTGTCCCAGCGTCAGGCCGAAGCCGCCCATCGCAACCGGACCGGTTACATCGTGAAGCAGGGCCGTGCTGTTGGAGATTGAGTCGTAACCCCCAGTCACAAGAAGCGACCATTCGTAGTTGAGGGCGTAACGTCCGTCTGCGATCCCGGATTTTTCCGACAGAAGGCTTTGCTGCCGATCGGTTTCGCTGAGCAGGCCAACGAGTTTCCAGTTCAGCCGGTCGAAGTCTGTCCCGCTGGAAATCTGCTCGGTAACCGAACGTATGGTCGTATTCTCCGGCGTGACGAAGTTGGGAATGGAATTGGCCGCGGTCGTTCCGCTGGGCAGGGTAAAATAGACCTGCCCATAGCTCGGCATGGTCTGAGAAGTGGCAAAATCTCCCCAGTTGAATTTCAGATCGGGCGTCGCAAAATAACCGTAAGAGTTGCGGAATGTGCCTGGTATCTCACGATCGCCGGCGCTGACGGCGCCGAAGTTGCTGGTCACGACCGGCTGCGCAAACGCCCTCAGATTCAGGTCAAGATATTCCGGGATGACTTCGGCATCTCCGAGCGCCTGCAGGTTGTTGTAGACTTGGGTCGGCAGGGTGCCATCAGCATAAAAATCGGATGTGAGGCTATAGTTGGCGTCGAGCGTTATGCGGCGCGAATGCTCATGAAGATCGGAAGTGAGCCCAAGGGTCGACAGATAGTCCGGCCGTGATCCTCCCGGAACACCGGCGGCGTTGCTGACATAGGACTCACTGAACCGCACGCTTGAATTCCAAAGGAATTCGGGCCCTGTCCACGGCGCGGCGTTCGATAGATTCGTTCCGCCCGGACGATTGGCGGATGCACCCGGTGCCGTTGGCGCGACGGAAGACGAAGGCAGGGGGCCTGAGGGCGCGGAAGACGGTGGAGCTACGGCCGAGGTATCCGGCAGCCCCGCGGGCGCGCTGGTGTCAATCGATTCCCCACGCAAGGGCGGGGTCTGCGCCTGCGCGACTTCGTTGCCGCCAATCAGGACGAGTGCAGCCGACGAGAGCAGGAACAGCCTGAATTTCACCCTGCAGGCAACTGACATTTTATGCCCCGCCATTTGCAACAAACGCTCGAGCGGAGCGCAAGCCATGTTGTGGCATCAAAAATAGGCTTGAGGAATGATGATGATGTCGCCCGGACGCAGATCCGTGTTGGCGCCCAAATCTCCATTCTTGAGGAGATCGGTCAACCGCACATTCAGATCCAATTCCTTTCCATCCACATGGCGGACGATTTTCGCCCTGTTGCCCGCGGCATAGGGCGTCAATCCGCCCGCGGCGATCATGGCGTCCAGTGCCGTCATGTGAGCCTGGTAGGGGATGGATTTTGGGGTCACCGCCTCACCCACAATGCGAATCTGCTCGCTGTAGGCGCCGACAAAATTGCTGACGATGACCGTCACGATGGGGTCGGCGACATACTTCTTCAGCCGCACTTGGATGTCCTGGCCAAGCTGCTGGGGGGTCTTGCCCGCAGCGGTCTCGTCGTCAATGAGCGGAGTTGAGATGCGCCCATCAGGACGCACCGGCACACTCGTCGACAATTCCGGATTGTGCCACACGGAGATCTGTAGTGTGTCGCCTGGTCCGATCAGATAGGCGGCAGGTTCGGCCGGGTTGGCCGAGACAGGTGAGGCCGGCGTTCCGGGCGCGGCGCAGGCGGTCAAGCCGGCAAGCGCCAAAACTACCCACGCAAAGGCGCGGCTCCGAACAAATATTGCTTTTTGCATGTGGCCCCCGTCCAAAGAATCATCCCGGTGTCAAGGCAGATAAGGTATTGATACCTAAGTGAAACTGCAACGCACCTCATACCTCTTAGCTGCGACATTCAGAACACAGTGGCCCAGCATATAGCCGAATTGCGCCCGGGGAAGCGGTGCTTTGCACACCTGGATTTTCCGCCCCGCGCGGATGGGTGAGCGTAGGCGCACACCTTGTTCCATCACCCTATTATGCCAACAGCCAAAGCTCCCCATAAAAGTTACGTAGTAATATCAATAAGTTAAATTGGGACTCGTGAAGATGATGGGTGCATCTACCGGAAATTGAAATGCGGGGCTCCCATGCAACGACCGGTCAAAGGCCGGGAGGGCAAGTTGCCCTTGCCAAAGGGCCGCACTGCTTCATTGCCGCTAGGGCTGCCGCGATGACCGGCAAAAAACCACGCGAAACTCGGCACCGGTCATTCACCATCCCGCGCTTCAACCAGCCCTTTCTTCAACATCCTTTTCCGTGATCCGCGGACGCAAGTCACCTTTGTCGAATTTGCGGGACGCTATCGCCAGGATGGAGTCCTTGTGAATTTCGAAGACGCCCATCAACTCCTCGCTGCTCGCATTCGGCATTTCGCCCAGAAGCCGCAGGGCCTCGGTCGAGACTTCACAAATGACCATGGGCGGGTGCCGTGATGACGTGGGATATCCGGCAAAGCGCACGCCTCGCCTCGGCGGATCCATGCTTGCGCTGCCACGAAATTCAAGCGGCATGTCGTTAACCTTCTCCGCGCGAAAATAAACCGGCTCCAAGGCCGAATCGTAAAGGTGGCACAGGGACACATTGCCAATCCCGAAATTGCGACCCCGTCCGGCTCGTGCGTGCAGTCGCCTATCAAGGCGTTCGCGCGGGAAAATGCACAGAAAACAGGCGCGGACCGAATGTCGCGGCGAAATTGATTTTTCGTATAGGCGCTGTCACCGGACTGTCAAACGCACATGGGACTACCATCGCACAAGACGGGGCAATCCATAAAAGCCGCGCGTGGTGGGTTCGCGATCAACAGCGATTCCGCCAACGCGATTGTTTTGCCTCGTCGAAATTATTTTTGCGGGGACCATCATGTCACTACGGAATTCCAACAAGCTCCATTGCGGTGCGGCCTCTTTGGCCATTCTGGCATCCTGCCTGCTGGCGGTGCCGGCGTTCGCCCAGCAAGTCGCGGCCAATGGCGGCGGCGCCTCGGCGGGCGAAGTCGAGACCGTGGTCGTGACCGGCACGGCCTTCAATCCGGACACCGCCCCCGCCAAGGCCTCGCTGGAGACGACTGAGCCGCAGACCATCATCAGCAAGTCCTATATCCAGGACTCGGTGGCGGCGACCGGCACCTACACCACCATCCTGGCGATTGCCCCGTCCATGACGGGTAGCGACCTCAACGGCCCCGGCCTTTCGGACGGCGGCGTCAAGAACACGCTGCGCGGCCAGCCGGATGGCAATTTCGACATCACCTTCGACGGCATTCCCTTCGGTGACACCAATGGTCCGAGCCACCATTCGGAATCCTATTTCCCCGCCAGCGTCCTGGGCAACATCGTCGTGGACCGCGGCCCCGGCAATGCCGGCAATATGGGCCCGGCCACCTTTGGCGGTTCTATCAACCTGTTCTCCGAGGATTTGACGCCTGACAGGCATCTGCGGCTGGAAGGGACCGGCGGCACCTGGAATACCAGCATGGGCAACCTCAATGTCCAGAGCGGCGACTTCAATGTGCTGGGCATCAACAATCGTGCCCTGGTCAATTTCCAGGACACCAACACCGGCGGCTACCTGACCGATCAATCCAGCGCGGCGCAGAACTATCTGGTGAAGACCCAGACCGATATTGCTCCTGGCTGGACCGTGACGGCGCTTGCGGATTTCAACGGCCTGTTCCAGCAGCTTGAGGACAATGCCGGCGCCACGGCGGCTCAGATTGTGGCCTATGGCAAGAACTATGCGATGCAGAACACCACCCCGAATGAAGGCACCTATGCCCCCTACAACCATGTCCACAAGAAGACCGACATGGACTATGTGCGCCTGCAGGGTGACCTGGGCAATGGCATCAAGATCGACAACACCGCCTATACCTATGCCTATGTCAACAAGACCCTGAGCACTGTCTCGGTGCTGCAGACTGCCGCCGACCTCAAAAACGGCGTCACCGAGAACAATGTCGGTTCCCCGACGGTATCCAACGGGACCATCGTGAACGGCGTCGGCTTCCCCAATGACATACCCGGCTATACCAAGCAGAACGCCTATCGCAACTGGGGCGACATCTTCCGGCTTTCCGACGATTATGATCTCGGCTGGCTGACCGGTCAGGTCCGCGCCGGCGTGTGGTGGGAGCATTCCAGCTCCCAGCGCGCCCGCTCGGACTTCGATGCCACCCAGTGCTTCGCCTCGACCGTGGCTTGCGATCCCTGGCACCAGCACCTCTACGCCGATTCCCGCCTTTTCACCGGCCAGAAGACGCCGACCTCCAGCCAGTTGCCGCTGGCCACTCAGAACGGCAATACCAACTTTTATGAATATTACGAACATTCCGGCTGGGATCAGTATCAGCCCTTCGTGGAACTGGAAATGCATCCCTTCACTCCGGATCTGACCATCACCCCGGGCTTCAAGTATGTGTGGTGGAATCACTATGTGAACGCGCCACTGGAACAGAAAAGCAAGCCCGTCGTTCCGGTGAACGAGCAGTTTACCACCATCCAGGACCTGCCGTTCGCGACCGTGAACTACAAGATCGAGCCAAGCTGGAGCGTTTATTTCCAGTATGCCAAGGGCATCTACATTCCCGACATCAGCGCTTTCGAGCAGAAGGTGCCGACAGCCGTATTCCCCAAGGCGGAGACCACCACCAACTACCAAGTCGGCACCGTCTATTACGCCGACAACTGGACGTTTGACGGCGACTTCTATTACATCGGCGTGAACAACAACTACACGTCCAGCGCCTGCACCGCCTCAGGGCTTTTCGCCGGCCCGCCCGGTGAGACCTGTTTCGTCAATACCGGCAGCGCCACCTACAAGGGCATCGAAGGTGAAGGCACCTATGCCTTTGACGGCATGCTGGAAGGCCTGTCGGTTTTTGCGAATGCCTCCCTGATGTCCTCCAAGACTCAGGGCCTCTGGATCAAGAGTGCCCCGATGTGGACCTCGGCCAGCGGCATCTTCTACAAGATGGACGAATGGAGGCTGTCGCTGATCGACAAGCTGGTCGGCCAGCAATATTCCGACGCCGCCAACACGCAGTTCTACAAGCTTGGAGCCTATAACCAGATGGACTTCAAGGGCAGTTACAGCTTCTCGAACTATGAGTTCAGCCTCGGTATCTACAACCTGCTGAACTCGCGCAGTCTGGCGGCTGTCACCATCAATGACTCCAGCCTGGTCGGCGGCACCAGCGTCCAAGACTTTACCAATCGCCAGAGCAGCCTGGACCAGTATTTCTTCCAGGCCTCGCGGAGCGTGCAGTTCACGGTCAAGGCGCAGTATTAGGAGGCGTTCATGCGCTACGCGGCCTGCGTCCTGGCCCTGGGGCTGATGTGGTCAGCCTCGGCCCAGGCCGGATTGCTGGATCCGGCCACGGTCGAGGCTTCCCGTTTCGTGCCGCCGCCGCCGGCGGAGGGTTCGGCCGACGCCAAGGCGGAATTCGCCGAGCTCAAGGCGATCGCCGCGCGCAGTACGCCGGCGGAGCTGGCTGCGGCTGCGCGTGATGCCAAGGATGAAAGGCCCGACCTGTTCAACGCCACGGTAGGCTTCGACATCTCGGCCATGCCGGAGACCAACAAGCTCTTGATGACGGTGGTCGAGGAGGAGGGGGCCGACGTCAAGGCCGCCAAGGCGTACTTCCACCGCTTGCGCCCCTATAGCGTCGATCCCACGATCAAGACCTGCGAACCGGTCAAACCGGGCAAAGCCGCCAATTCCTATCCCAGCGGCCATGCCGATCTGGCTTTCTCCGTGGGTGTGGTGCTGGCGGCGCTGCTGCCGGCCAAATCCCAGGCCATCATGGCCCGGGCCTCGGAATATGCCGAGCACAGGTTGGTCTGTGGCGTCCATTTTCGCAGCGATATCGTGGCCGGCCAGCAGTATGGCACCATCATCGCGCTCAAGCTGATGGACACTCCCGCATTCCAGGCCCAGATGGCCAAGGCCCGGGCCGAGCTCGCGGCGCACACCTGATACGGCCATTACCGTCGCTCAGGCAGGAGCTGTCCGGCTCCGGGCGCGCCCATGCCGTCAGGCGCTCATTCTTGTCCATGACTTGGGCGGGAGGGGGATCCGCCGGCAGACCCGGTAAAGCCAGAGAAAATCCCCTGTCGCTGCTTGCGCTTTCGCCGACTTACGGCAGCCCCTAAAATGAGATCAAGCTGAAATGGTGTTGGTCGGGCTGCATCCCAAAGGGCAGCCAAACGAGGCGCGCCAACCACAAATGAAAATGGCGCCCGAAGGCGCCGCTTCCGGTTTCACAACTGAGACGGATCAGGCTTTGGCTTTGCGACGGCGGCGCATCGCAACAGCACCGGCGAGGCCTGTACCAAAGAGCGAGAGCGTCAAGGGCTCGGGCACCCCCTTCAGAAACGTGTCTGGTGAGGTACCAAATGCGAACACAACACCTGTTATGTCGGGGGGGAGTGTCAAAGCTGCGTCGTGGATGAAGAATATTCCCGTTCCCAAGATGTATGGCGAAAAATGCCCGTCATCGACGGAAGAATTGGCGTTGCTGTAGTTGCCGCTGCCATTCGGCTGCCCGATGATCATATTGGTGGGCTTGCCGCCCTGGGCGTCGTTGCCGGCTGTCTCAAGCGTTATATCGTCGCCAGAGCTGCCAACGCCCCAATGGGTAGGCGAGCCAGATACCGTGGTGTACCCGTTATTGTTGCCTGTCACGTTTATGAGCGGTCCCGATTGGGACGTCAGTGATACTGGTCCGGCGGATTCACCCAGGCTGATGATGATGCCGCTCAGAAGATCGCCGGCCGACTTCGGGTTTGCTTCGGTATCCGAGAGTTGAACTTCGAGAATTCCGGAACTCACAAAGGTGATCGTCGCGGTGGCGCGACAGGCTTCGCTGCAGCCTTTGTTGCCCATGCCTCCGATGACGTACCAGTGCGTGGTTGTGGGGGTCGCCTCCGCGGGCGCCGACAAGACTACTGTCGCGGCCATTGCGCCAAAAGCGGCACTGATCAAACCAACGAACTTCATCCCATACCCCTGCCGCGCACGCATACCGTCGCGGTACACAAGCAATATGCCACGTCGCTTAATGTTTCATGCACAAAGCGAGCCAGGGCTCCGTTATTAGCATTGTCAGCCACTTATTGATGCGAATGATTTGCAACTGTAAAGGGAACTTACAGCAGGCTTGAGAACATGGTTAACAGCGTCTGTCCTGCCAAGACCGGTCCCTAAGCACCCGTTCTAGCGTAGGTCCATGCCAAGGCACAGCTCGCTGTGCTATCTGGGACGAATGAATCCGCAAAGCATGCACGCGGCCTGTGCGCTGCTCTATCGCCACTGGTCGGACGAAACCCAGCTCGAAGCGCTGCCCTCCGAGCTGATCCCCGCCGGCCGGGCTGAAGCCTATCGCGTGCAGGCCCTTCTGGAAGGCTACAGCCAGGCCCCCCTGTACGGCTGGAAGATCGCCGCCACCAGCGTGGCGGGTCAGCGTCACATCGGCGTGGACGGGCCTTTGGCCGGCAGGCTGTTGGCGGAGCGCGTCATCGCCGATGGCGGCGGCTGCGCTCTGGGCAACAATTTGATGAAGGTGGCCGAGCTGGAATTTGCCTTCCGGATGGCCGGCGACTTGCCGCCACGCGACAGACCCTATGCGCAGGAAGAAGTGCTGGCGGCGGTGGCAAGCCTGCATCCGGCGATCGAGATTCCGGATTCGCGCTTTCTCCACTTCGAGCGGGTTGGGCTTGCCCAACTCATCGCCGACAATGCCTGCGCCCACCGCTTTGTCCTGGGATCGGCGGCCGGGACAGATTGGCGGGCGCTCGACTTGGCCGTTCACAAGGGCCGCATGTTTCGCAATGGCGCGCAGGCCGAGGAGGGTATCGGCCAGAATGTGCTGGGCGATCCCCGCATCGCGCTCACCTGGCTTGCCAATGAATTGTCAGCCCATGGCGAGACGCTCAAGGCAGGGCAGGTCGTCACCACCGGCACCTGCCTCAAACCTGTGCCGATTGCCCAGGGCGACCATTTTGAAGGCGACCTGGGCGTTCTCGGCCGTGTCTCGGTTCGGCTCAGCTAGCCGATCCGCGAGGTGATCGCCTTGGTCTCCAGATAGTTCGACAGCACGACCTGACCCATCTCCCGGCCCCAGCCCGACTGCTTGTAGCCGCCGAAGGGCAGGGCGGAATCGAACACATGGTAGCAGTTGATCCACACCGAGCCCGCCTTGATGGCATTGGCGATCCGGTGCGCCTTGCTGATGTCACGGGTCCACACGCCGGCCGCCAGGCCATAGATGGTGTCATTGGCGGCCGCGATCAGGCTGTCATCGGCCTCCTTGAAGGGGATGGCGACCACGACCGGTCCGAAAATCTCCTCGCGCACCACCTTCATGCCGGGCTTGGTGTCGACCAGCACGGTAGGCTTGACGAAATAGCCGCGGCCTTCCAGCGCACAACCACCGGTGACGGCGCGGGCGCCTTCTTCCAGCCCCGACTTGAGGTAGCCCTTCACCCGTCCATGCTGGACTTCCGAGACCATCGGCCCCATCTCGGTCTCGGGATCAAGACCAAGGCCCAGCTTGATCTTCTCGGCATTGGCGGAGATCCCCGCCACCACGCGATCGAACACCTTTTCCTGGACGAACAGGCGCGAGCCGGCGTTGCAGCACTGGCCATGGTTGAAGAAGATGCCGGCGGTGGCACCCGCGATGGCCGCGTCAATATCGGCATCGTCCAGAATGATGTTGGGCGATTTGCCGCCCAACTCCAGGCTCACCTTGCGCAGGTCCTTGGAGGCCGCCTGCACGATCAACCGGCCCACATCGGTCGAGCCGGTGAAGGCCACTTTCTGCACATCGGGATGGGAGGCCAATGCTGCGCCGGCAGTCTCGCCAAAGCCCGGCACGATATTGACCACGCCATCGGGCAGGCCTGCTTCCTGCAGCAATTCTCCCAGCTTGAGACCCGACAGCGGCGTTTCCTCGGCCACCTTCAAGACCACGGTGCAGCCGGTGGCCAGCGCCGGCGCCAGTTTCCAGGCCGCCATCAGAAGCGGGAAATTCCAGGGAATGATCTGGCCCACCACGCCGATCGGCTCGGGCCTTGTGTAAGAGAGATAGTCGCCCGGCGAGACCAGATGCGACAGCGCGATATGCTTGCCTTCGATTTTGGTCGCCCAACCTGACATATAATGGAACATGTCGGCGGAGAGCGGCACATCGGCGACGCGCGCCACGCTGAACGGCTTGCCATTGTCCAGGCTTTCCAGCTGGGCCAATTCGTCCAGATGCTCCAGGATCAAATCGCCGATCTTGTGGATCATCCGGCCGCGCGCCGAAGGCGTCATGCGGCTCCACGGCCCTTCGAAAGCGCGCCGTGCAGCCTTCACGGCGGCGTCAATGTCGGCGGCGTCGCCTTCGGCCACCGATGCCAGCCGCATTTCCGTGGCCGGGTCGAACACGTCGAAATATTTGCCCGATTTGGCTTCGACCCATTTGCCGTCAATCAGCATCGGGCGCGGCTTGGCGAGCCAGCTTTTGAGCGACGCCGGCACGCGATCGAGTGTGGAGGTTGGCACTTGGATGTTCATCTTCGTCTCCCTTTTTTGACCCGCGTCTTGCTGGCGCGATGACCCGGGCAAAACGCTAGCAGAAACCGGGCGTTCTGGCTTTGGCGTCGTAAATGGCGGAAAGGCTTGGATAATCCAGGTTCCCTGCGCTAGCCTGACGGCTTGGGGGCCGCCATGACCAGGATTTTTCTCGCCGGCATCTTCCACGAGACCCACAGCTTCACCGACGATCGCACCGGCATTGCGTGCTTCACCATCCATCGCGGCCAGGCGCTGCTGGACCGGATCGGCGACGGCTCGCAGGTGGATGGATTCCTTACCACGGCAAAGCGTGAAGGCTGGGATGTCGTCCCCGCCGCGAACTATCTGTGTGGCGCCTCAGGCCTGGTGGACCATGCCGTGTTCGAAAGCTTTTGGGATGAGATCCGTCCGGTGCTGGCGCAGGCGATTGCCGGTGGCCTGGACGGCATCTTCCTGTGCCTGCATGGCGCCATGGTCACCACCGAACTCGAAGACCCTGATGGCGAGTTGCTGCGGCGTATTCGCGCGATACCGGGTGCGGAGGCGCTGCCCATATTCGGCGTCTACGACCTGCATGCGACCTTGACCAAGGCGATGGGCGAATTGTCCGATGGCCTGGTCTGTTATCGGCAATGCCCTCATGACGACACCTATGACAGCGCCGTGCGGGCTGCCGAACTCCTGGTCCGGTGCCTGAAAACCGGTGTCAGGCCGCGTCAGCATGTGCTGGTGACGCCGATCGTCTGGCCGCCCACCGGCACGGGCACCCGCGACGGTCCGATGCATGCCTTGGAGCTGGCCGCGCGCCGGATGGAGCGCGAACTGCCGGGCGTTCTGGCGGTGAATGTGGTGGGCGGTTATTCCTTCGCCGATGTGCGCGATGCCGGCC
>Ga0210401_10007721_pt1 | contig 10755 bp, 11 predicted proteins | sample IncBWH32MmetaG_FD_150866 | JGI IMG/M metagenome (GOLD analysis project Ga0210401, IMG submission 150866) | Forest soil microbial communities from Barre Woods Harvard Forest LTER site, Petersham, Massachusetts, United States - Inc-BW-H-32-M | ecosystem: Environmental > Terrestrial > Soil >... | reverse complement strand
TGCTGGCTGCCGCTGGCGAAGGACCAGCTGGCGGTGACGCGGTAGCCGCCCGGCACGACCCGCGCCTCGCCGGGCCCCGGCCCCCAGGCGAGGATGCCGCGCGGCCCGCCGAAGATCTCGCGCGCGATCTCCGGCGCCAGCAATGCCGCGGTCATCGAGCAGCCGGAATTCTGGTTGATGCACCAGGCGGTGCTGGCGTCGATCTTGGCGATCTCCTCGATGATCGGGACATATTGCGCCGGCACCAACTCGGCGCCATCCAGCGAGTGCGGCAGCAAGAGGCGGAACAGGCCGCGCTCGACCAGCCCCTCGACGATCGCCTCGGGCAATTCGCGACGCCGGTCGATCTCCTCACCCGCCGCGGCCAGCGCCGGCGCGATGTCGCCGACCGCGGCCAGATAATCGGCCGCCGGGTCGGTCTTCGCCCGGCCGCGCGCCGACCGCTCGACGGAAGTCACCGCCATCGCTTGCTCCCACGCTCTCTGAGGCGCACTCCATCGGGAACCGGATGGGCTGTCAAGGCGGCCATCCGGTCAGGTAGCGGCATTTGGCGCGGCGCAACCTCGCACCGGCGGTGATCGCCACCGAAATGGCTTCGCCGGAACCTTATTGGCGAACCGCTGGCACACTTGATCGTTTGTAGCACCGTATCCGAAGCGGCCTTGCACGCATCGCGGCACAAGGAACCGGCATGACGGCTGCCTCGACCAGGGTCTGGCTGCTTCTGGGCATCGTGTCGTTTGGCGACTTTGTGTGGTGCGCGAGCTTGGGGATGGGGCTGTCGCATTGGTGGCCCCTGGCACTGCTGGCGGTCGCCTTGATGGCCCTGACGCTGGCCTGCCGGCTGACCGGGATCGGGCCGCGGCTCGGCGCAACCAACGAATGGATCCTGTTATGGCAGATATTTTCGGTGGCCGGCGCGGTAATGACCTATCTCGCGGCGGCGCAGGACGGGGCGGTCTACGATGCCCGCCTCGCCCTCCTCGATGCCCAGCTGGGCTTCCGCTGGAGCGGATGGCTCGGCTATGTCGAAAGCCATCCGCTCCTCAAATTCGCCTTCGCGGTGGCCTATGGCAGCCTGCTGGCGCAGGTCGTCTTTTCGGTGTGGTGATTTTCTTTTCTCCGCTGGGATCAGCGCAGCGCCGAATTGCTGACCAACGCGATGCTCGCGTTGTTACTGACGACCGCGGTGTTCTTCCTGTTTCCGGCGCTCGGCCCTTGCGTCGGCGCGCCGGCCTGCCACGACGCCTATGTCGAGGATCTGGTCGGGCTGCGCCACGGCAGCCTGCCGTCGCTCAACATCATGCTGCTGAAGGGGGTTATCGCCTTCCCGTCGTTTCACGCGGTGCTGGCGACCTTGTTCGCCTACGCGCATCGCCGCTCGCCGACCTTCCTGCCGATGGTCGCGTTCAACGCGCTGATGCTGCTGTCGATCCCGAGCGAGGGCGGGCACTATCTGGTGGACATCATCGGCGGGGTCGTGGTCGGCGGCGTGGCGATCCTGGCGACCAGCGTGTTGCCGCCGCGGGTCCCGGTACTGGCGCCGGCGACGACGGCGTGAAGCCGTCGCGCTGGCAGCCGTCCCCTGGCTCTAGTCCCCCTGGGGCTTTAGTCGCCTTGGGCCTTACTGGATCAGCGATGCGGTTTGGGGCGCCGGCTTCTGCGGCATCACAAAGCGGTCGTAGACGAGTTCGCCGTCGGTTGTTGCGACGCACATGACGTGGCGCGCCGGCAGGCCGATTCGCCATTCCTCCTCGACCTGGCCGAGCCGGCCGCACTCGCCGCCAACATGCGGCGAGGCCCATTGCACGGTCATGAACATCGCACCGGTCAACAACCCGGCATAGAGCCCCCAATGGCTCTGCCAGCGATGGCGAAACAGAGAGGCGGCGTGTCTCATGGCGCTATGCTCCCGCAAGCTCCTCCTGTCTACCGCGCGAAGCTTAACGGAAGGTTTACGGCCCGGCCGGCGGGCCCGCGATAACCATGTTAGGAGCGCCGGCGGTGGCGTAACATGACCGCCATGACGATCCGCCAATTGCCGCCTGTCATCGTCAACCGCATCGCCGCCGGCGAGGTCATCGAGCGCCCGGCGGCGGCGGTCAAGGAACTGGTCGAGAACGCGATCGACGCCGGCGCGACCCGCATCGAGGTGGTGTTGCGCGAGGGCGGCCAGGCGCTGATCGCGGTCAGCGACAATGGCGCCGGGATGACGCCGGACGAGCTGTCGCTGGCGGTCGAGCGCCATTGCACCTCGAAGCTGCCCGACGACGACATCCTGCATATCGCGATGCTCGGGTTTCGCGGCGAGGCCCTGCCGTCGATCGGCGCGGTCAGCCGGCTCTCGATCACCTCGCGCCCGCCCGATGCCGCGAATGCCTGGGAGATCCTCGTCGAGGCGGGAACAAAGCGCGCCCCGGCCCCGGCGGCCTACCCGCCGGGCACCCGGGTCGAGGTGCGCGACCTGTTCTTCGCCACCCCGGCGCGGCTCAAATTCCTGAAATCGCCGCGCAGCGAGCGCGACCAGGCGGTCGACATGGTAAAGCGCCTGGCGATGGCCTATCCGGGGGTTGCCTTCAGCGTGACCGGCGACGACGAGCGGGTGTTGCTGCGCCTGCCGCCCGCCGCCTCGCGCGAAGCCCGCCTCGCCGCCCTGCTCGGCCGCGATTTCGCCGAGAACTCGATCCCGGTCATGGCCGAGCGGCAGGGCTTCCGGCTGAGCGGGCTGATCGGCCTGCCAACCTTGAACCGCGGCCTGCCGCGCGACCAGTACCTCGTCGTCAACGGCCGGCCGGTGCGCGACAAGCTGTTGGTCGGCGCGGTGCGCGGCGCCTATCAGGACGTCTTGGCGCGTGACCGCCACCCGATGGTCGCGCTGTTTCTCGACGGCCCGGCCGCCGAGATCGACGTCAATGTCCACCCGGCCAAGGCCGAGATCCGCTTTCGCGATGCCGGGCTGATCCGCGGCCTGATCGTCGGCGCGCTGCGCCATGCGCTGGAGGCGTCCGGACAGCGCGCCTCGACGACGGTCGCCGATTTGGCATTGGCGGCGTTCCGCCCGGGGGCAGGCGGCGCGGGCGACACGGCGGCGATGCCGCGCTTCGCCTTTCCGCCGAGCCCGCCGCCGGTCGGGCTGGCCGAGGCCGCCAACCGCTTTCTGATGCCGGGTAACGTCGCCGCCGCAGCCGAGCCGGCCGCACTCGCAGGATCATCGGAGGCGGCCGATACGCCGCTCGGGGCGGCCCGGGCGCAACTGCACGGCACCTACATCCTGGCCGAGACGGCCCAAGGGATCGTGCTGGTCGATCAGCACGCCGCGCACGAGCGGCTGGTCTATGAGCGGATGAAGGAACAGCTCGCCCGCCACGGCGTCGCCCGCCAGAGCCTGTTGTTGCCGGAAATCGTCGAGCTCGACCCGGCGCTAGCGGCGCGGCTCGCCGCGCGGGCCGAGGAACTGGCCGAGTTCGGCCTGGTGCTGGAGCCGTTCGGCCAGGGTGCGGTGATCGTGCGCGAGGTGCCGGCGCTGGTGCCCGGGCTCGACGTCAAAGCGCTGGTCCGCGATCTCGCCGACGAACTCGCCGAATGGGGCGACGCGCTCGCTCTGAAAGAACGGATCGAGCATGTCTGCGGCACTCTGGCCTGCCATTCGAGCGTGCGCGCCGGGCATCGGCTGGCGCCGGCCGAGATGGACGCGCTGCTGCGCCAGATGGAGGCGACGCCGAACAGCGGCCAGTGCAACCACGGCCGCCCGACCTATGTGACCCTCGCCCTCAGCGACATCGAGCGACTGTTCGGCCGCCGCTGACGGCCTACAAAAGTTGGGGTGGAACCCCGACTGGGGCGACATTGCGGCTACGCTATCGCAATGCTATATAGCATTAGCATCTATCAGCGAGACGAACATGCAGACCGCCAAGCTTTTCTGGTCGGGGCGATCACAGGCGGTACGCCTTCCGAAGGAGTTCCGCTTGCGCGGCGGGGAGGTTCGCATCCGGCGCCACGGCAATGCCGTCATCCTCGAGCCGCTCGCGGACGATTGGGGCTGGCTCGATGCTCTCGCGGGCCCCCTCGACGAAGATTTTGTTCGCGCTGTCAACGAACAGCCACAGCCACAAGAGCGGCCTGCGATCGACAAAATATTTCCTTGATGCGCTACCTCCTGGACGCTAACGCCATCATCGGTTTGCTGAACAACACCAGCCCAAAACTGGCATGGCGGGCGCGCAACGAAAACCCTGCCGATGTCGTTATTTCGGCTGTTGTGGCCCACGAACTTTTCTATGGCGCGTTCAAGAGCCGACGGATGGCGCAGAACCTGGCAATCGTTGACGCTCTTCAGTTCGCGGTGCTCGCCTTCGACAAGGAGGACGCGCGCAAAGCCGGCGAAATTCGGGCGTTTCTTGCCACCAGAGGAACCCCGATCGGGGCCTACGACGGGCTGATCGCCGGCCAAGCCGCGGCCCGCGATCTGATCCTGGTGTCGCACAATACCGGCGAATTCGGCCGCGTCCCCGGGTTGCGAATCGAAGACTGGGAAGCATGACGCCAGAACCTCGCGGCAGCGCTGATATCGTCGATCCGTTCGCCGGTTCATGACCGCCGCGGATCCGCTGGCGGCGCGGCGCAACCAGATCCCGCGCGGCATCCTCTACATGGTCCTGTCGACCGTGATGTTCGCCGGGGTCAACGCGATCGTCAAATGGGAGCTGGCGCTCTACCCGATCGGCGAGGTGGCATTCCTGCGCTCGCTTTTTGCCTTTGCCGCGGTCTGCGCGTTGATCCTGCCGCGCACCGGCTTCGCCGTCCTGCGCACCAACCGCTATCGCGAACATTTTCAGCGCGGGCTGTCGCAATTTGGCTCGATGACCTGCATGCTGATCGCGTTTCAGCTGCTGTCCTTGGGGTCGGCGGTGGCGATCAGCTTTTCGGCGCCGCTGTTCACGACCTTGCTGTCGATCGTCGTCTTGAAGGAGAAGGTCGGGATCCATCGCTGGACGGCTTTGATCCTCGGCTTTGTCGGCGTGTTGGTGGTGACCCATCCGGGCGCCGAGACCTTGTCGATCGGCGCCTTTTTCGCGCTCGCCAACGCGGTGCTGATCTCCAGCGTCGCGGTCTCGATCCGGCGGATGAGCGCCACCGAATCGACCGAGACGCTGACGATCTACCAGATGAGCGTGATCACGCTGTGCACGATCTTTCTGCTGCCCTTCGGCTTCACGGCGCCGGCCTGGCTGGATGCTCTCGGGCTCGCACTCGCCGGGGTCGGCAACGGCATCGCGCAATTCTGGTGGACGCGCTCCCTGTCGCTGGCGCCGCCCTCGGCGGTCGTGCCGTTCAATTATCTGTCGCTGGTCTGGGCGACGATCCTCGGCTTTGCGATCTGGGGCGATGTGCCGACCCCGAGCCTGCTGTTCGGCTCGGCGATCGTCGTCGCCTCGGGGCTCTACATCCTGTGGCGCGAGACCGTGCGGCGGCGGCGGGCGCCGGCCTAGCCCGACGCCGTTACGGAACCCGGGCGGCAGCGCCGCTGACGGGCACTGCCGCCGCGCCCTTGGCTCAGGTCTGCTTGAACAGGCGGTCGGCGTTGCCGGCCATCAGCTTCGCCCGCACGTCGGGCTTCAGATCCCACTTCAGGAAATTGTCGACGGTCTCGGGGAACTGGCATTCCGAATGCGGGTAATCCGAGGCGTACATCAACACATCGTCGCCGATGAAGCCGCGGACCGCATCGAGCATGTCGGCGCCTTCATGCCGCTCGACGCTGCAGAAATAGCGCCCGCTGGTCAGGTATTCGCTCGGCTTCATCTTGAGCTGCGCGGTCGAGCCGACATAGGCGTACTGCTCGTCCATGCGCCGGCCCCAGAACGGCAGCCAGCCGAAACCGCATTCCAGCGTTCCCACCCGCAAATTGGGGAAGCGGTCCATGATGCCGCCGCCGATCACCGAGGCGATAAAGCGCATCGCGCCCCAGGGATGCGAGGCGAGGCGGCCGAGGAAGATGTTGTCCCACAGGTCGAAAACGCCGGGAAAATAGGGCGGCGTCCAGGTGAAGCTGTGATGCACGATCGGCAGATCGTGCTCGTCGGCGGCGCGCCAGACCGGGTCGAGCGAGGGATGGTCGGCCGGGATGTCCTTGGTGACGAGCGGCATTACCGCCACCGCCCAGCGCGACTTGCCCCATTCGCGGATCTCATGCACCGCCGCGTCGACGTCGCGCGCCGAGGCAACGATCATGCTCTTCAGCCGGTCGGGATGCTGGCTGCTGAAATCCGACATATGCCGGTGGAACGCGCGGATGACGTTGACCTCGATCGCCGGATCTTCGTGCCCGACGAAGCTGGTCCAGGAGGTCGGGATCAGGAAATGCGCGTCGGTCCCCTCGTCGTCCATGTCGCGGACCCGGTCCTCGGCCCGGTCGTCCTGGGTACCGGCGCGCGGCTGCTTCGAACCCATCCATTGGGTGTCGCGGCCGCTATGGGTCTCGCGCGGCGCCGCCTCGCCGAGGATCCGCTTGTAGGAGATCTGGCCGTAGCGGTAGACGTGACGGCCGGGTGCGCCGCCGGGCGAGCCGGCCCTGACCGGCTGACGGTATTGCGCCAACTCCGGCAGCCGCGGCCGGAACCCCGGATCGACATATTTGTCGATCACTTCCGCCGTCGGCTCGACATGGGTGTCGGCGTCGTATACGCGCAACCCGTTCTTCATCACATGCCTCCCTCAATGGCCTGTTGTCTTCTCTATACACCGGCATCGCGGTGCGCGGAAACGCCGGATGACATCACAAGAAAAATGCTCGACCGCAGGCGGCAGATCGCGTAACGCTCCGGCGCCGGGTTCACCAGGACGACAAGCACCATGCCGCGGGTTACCTATATCACTCACGACGGAAAAGAGACGACGCTCGACATCGCGGTCGGCACCAGCGTCATGCAGGCCGCCACCTTCAACGGGATCGACGGCATCACCGCCGAATGCGGCGGCTCCTGCATGTGCGCGACCTGCCATGTCTACGTGCGCGACGACCAGCTGCCGCTGACCCCGCCGATGGCAGCCGACGAGGACGCGATGCTCGAAGGCACGGCGAGCCCGCGCCAGCCCAACAGCCGCCTCTCTTGCCAGCTGGTCGTGTCGGCGGAGATGGACGGCCTCGTCGTCCGTCTGCCGGAGACCCAGACCTGAGCCCCGAGCATTGCCGTGTCGATAGTGCAAAAAAAGATCGGCGTCCCGGCGAAAGCCGGGACCCACCCCGCAGAGGCTCGAACGATGGCAGGGATGGGTCCCGGCTTTCGCCGGGACGCCGGCCAAAGGGGGGCGAGGACACGGAAGCTCGTTTGTAAGGACGGCCGGTAAACATGTCAGCCGAACGCGTGGTCATCGTCGGCGCAGGCCATGCCGGGTTTCAGCTGGCCGCCTCGCTGCGCCAGGGCGGGTTCGACGGCATCGTTACCCTCCTCAGTGAGGAGCCGGTGCTGCCTTACCAGCGGCCGCCGCTGTCGAAGGATTATCTCGACGGCAAGATCGGCCTCGACCTGTTGCTGATGCGGGCGGACGCGTTCTACCGCGACCACCGGATCGATTACCGTGCCGGGACGCGCGCCGCCGAGATCGACCGCGCCGCGAAGCGCCTGCGCCTCGCCTCGGGCGAACAGCTCGATTACGACCACCTCGTGCTGGCGACCGGGGCGCGCAACCGGGTCCCGCCGATGCCCGGGATCGAGCTCGACGGGGTGTGCTATCTGCGCACGCTGGCCGAGACCGATCAGCTGCGCGAGCGGCTCGCCTCAGCCGAGCATGTCGTGGTGATCGGCGCCGGCTTTATCGGCCTCGAATTCGCCGCGGTCGCGCGCAGCCAGGGCAAGCCGGTCCGCATCCTCGAACTGACCGACCGGGTGATGGGCCGGGTCGTGTGCCCGCCGACCTCGGAATTCTTCGCCGCCGCGCATCGCCAGACCGGCGTCGAATTCAGCTTCGGCGCTCAGGCGGTGCGGATCGCCGGGCGTACCACCGGTCCGTTTGGCGGGCGGGTCGACCATGTCGAGCTGGCCGGCGGCGAGCGGCTGCCGGCCGACCTGGTGCTGGTCAGCATCGGCGTCGTGCCGAATGGCGAGCTGGCCGCGGCGGCCGGGCTCGCGGTGGCCAACGGCATCGTCGTCAATCAGGAACTCTCGACTGCCGACCTCAATATCTCGGCGATCGGCGATTGCTGCGCCTTCCCCTCGCAGCATGCGCGCGGCGCGATGACCCGCCTCGAAGCGGTGCAGAACGCCGCCGACCACGCCCGCTGCGTCGCCGACCGGATCCTCGGCAAGCCGCACCCCTATAGCGCCCTGCCATGGTTCTGGAGCGAGCAGGGGCCGCTGCGCCTGCAGATCGCCGGGCTGACGGCGGGCCATGACCACACCGCGTTGCGCGGTTCGATCGACAAGGGCGAATTCTCGATATTCTGCTACCGCGATGGCAAGCTGCTCGGCATCGAATCGGTCAACCGCCCGGCCGACCACGCCCATGCCCGCCGGCTGCTGTCCGCCGGCCGCCAGGTGACCCCGGAACAGGCCGCCGATGACGACTTCGACCTGCGCGCCGCCGCCGCCCGGCCCGCTTGAGCGGCGGGGGTCGCAATAAACCCCGGCCGGTTCCCGCCGCCTTGCCTCGGGTGATCGTCGCAGCATGAATTCGGATCCGGCGCTGGTGATGACCGTGATTGCCGGACCCGGCGCCGAGGCGCAGCTCGCCGAGTGTGTCGCCGCGATCGCCGCCGCACTGGCGCTGCGGGCCGTCCCCGACTGGCTGGCGGCGGGCCGGGCCTGCGATCTCGCCTGCCAGAACATCGACGCGAAGTCGGCTGAGGCGGCCGCTCGCCGGGCGATCGCCGGCGCGGCGATCGACGTCCTGGTCCAGCCCGCCGCGGGGCGCCGCAAGCGCGTCTTTGTCGCCGATCTCGAAGCGACGATGATCGAGAACGAGATGCTCGACGAGCTCGCCGACTTCATCGGGCGGCGCGCTCATGTCGCCGAGATCACCCGGCGGGCGATGAACGGCGAGATCGATTTCGCCGCCGCGCTCGCCGAACGGGTCGCGCTCCTGAAGGGCCTGCCGGCCACGGCGCTCGACGAGGCAGCGCAGCGCATCCGGCTGATGCCGGGCGCGCCGGCGCTGCTCGCCACCTTGCGCACCGCCGGGGTGCGGACGGCGCTGGTGACCGGCGGCTTCACCGTGTTCGCCGAGCCGGTCGCGGCCGAACTGGGTTTCGACGAGGTCGTCGCCAACCGGCTCGACCTCGCCGAGGGGCGGATCGCCGGCACGATCACCGCGCCGATCGTCGAGCGCGAGGCCAAGCGCGACACGCTCGTCGCGCTGGCGCGGCACTGCGGCGTGCCGCTCGCGGCGACGCTGGCGGTCGGCGACGGCGCCAATGACCTGCCGATGCTCGAGGCGGCCGGGCTCGGCGTCGCGTTCCACGCCAAGCCTGCAGTTGCCGCCGCCTCCCGCTGGCGGATCGATCACGCCGACCTGACCGCGCTGCTCTACGCCCAGGGTTACCGAAAATCCGAAATCATTACTGCGTAGGGCGGGTGGAGCGCAGCGCAACCCGCCGTGGTGCCGACCGGGGATAGGCGGGTTGCGCTGCGCTACACCCGCCCTACAAGGATGCCGCAGATCCGCCTCAGCTCTGGTCGAGGCGCAAGGCGATGAAGCGCAAATCGCCCTGGCGCTCGACCAAGAGCAGGATCGATTTCCGGCCGGAGCGCTTGGCGTCGTCGATCTTGCCGGCGACCTGGGTGGCGCTTTTGATCTCCTCTTGCGCCGCTTCCATGATCACGTCGCCCGCCTTCAGCCCCTTGTCGGCGGCCGGGCTGTCCTTGACGACGTCGACCACGACGACGCCCTTGGCGTCGTCCGCCAGCGAGAATTTTTCCTTCAGCTCGGGGGTGATGTTGGACAGGGTCAGGCCAAGCGTCGTGACTGTGCCGCCGTCCTCCTTAGGTGCCGCTTTTTTCGGCGTCTCCTTGGCGGCGACCTGCTCGGTCTCGTCGAGCCGGCCGACCTTGACGTGCACGGTGTTCTGCTGGCGCTTGCGCCACACCGTTACCGGGACGCTCTTGTCGACCGGGGTCTCGGCGACCAGCCGCGGCAGGTGGCGCATATCGGTCACCGCCTTGCCGTCGAAGCTGAGGATCACATCGCCCGGCTGAACCCCGCCGGCCTGGGCCGGGCCGTTGTCGGTGACGCTGGCGACCAGCGCGCCCTTCGGCTTGTCGAGGCCGAGGCTCTCGGCGATCTCGTCGGTGACCGCCTGGATGCGCACGCCGAGCCAGCCGCGATGGACGATGTGATCGGGCTCGTGGATCAATTCGCCGACCACCGCCTTGGCGAGGTTGGACGGGATGGCGAAGCCGATGCCGATCGAGCCGCCCGAGGGCGAGTAGATCGCGGTGTTGATGCCGATCACCTCGCCGTCCATGTTGAACATCGGCCCGCCCGAATTGCCGCGGTTGATCGAGGCGTCGGTCTGCAGGAAATCGTCGTACGGGCCAGAATTGATGTCGCGCTGGCGCGCCGACAGGATGCCGGCGGTGACACTGCCGCCGAGACCGAACGGGTTGCCGATCGCCAGTACCCAATCGCCGACCCGCGACTTGTCGCTGTCGCCCCAGGTGACCCCAACCAATGGCTTGTCGGTCTTGACCTTCAGCACCGCGACATCGGTCTTAGTGTCGCGGCCGATCACCTCGGCCTTGAGATTGGTATCGTCGG
>Ga0210401_10007719_pt1 | contig 10756 bp, 6 predicted proteins | sample IncBWH32MmetaG_FD_150866 | JGI IMG/M metagenome (GOLD analysis project Ga0210401, IMG submission 150866) | Forest soil microbial communities from Barre Woods Harvard Forest LTER site, Petersham, Massachusetts, United States - Inc-BW-H-32-M | ecosystem: Environmental > Terrestrial > Soil >... | reverse complement strand
GCGTTCGGCAACTATTCTTGCACGAAAGCCCGGCAAATTGAACCCGCCATATGCGGGACGCCGACTTGCGGCGCATGCTGGATATAAGGTCAGCGATGTGGCGCTGGCAAGGTGGCTCCTCTTCCCTTCTCCCCTTGTGGGAGAAGGTGGCGCGGACGCAGTCCGTGCCGGATGAGGGGTTTGCTTCCGCGGAGAGCACCCCTCACCCGCCCTCGTTAACACTCGGGCACCCTCTCCCACAGGGGGAGAGGGAAGATCGGCATCACACCGCCATCTTGCGATGCCGCACCGGGGCGCCGACGGTCAAGGCTTCCGCCGCATCGATGATGGCGTTGGCGTCGATGCCGTGGTGGCGATAGAGGTCGGGAATCGTGCCGGTCTGACCGAAATTCTCGACGCCGAGCGCCTCGAGACGGTGGCCGCGCACGCTGCCGAGCCAGCCGAGCGCGGCCGGATGGCCGTCGATCACGGTGACGAAACCGCAGTCGCGCGGCAACGGCGCCAATAATTGCTCGATATGGCTTAAGTGCTGCACGCCGCGCCGGTCGCGGCGCAATTGGCGCGCCGCGGTCCAGCCCGCATGCAGCCGGTCCGCCGAGGTGATCGCGAGCAGCCCGATATCCCGGCGGCTCTCGCCGACAAAACCCGTCGCCTCGATCGCTTCGGGCGCCATCGCGCCGGTATAGGCGATCACGATTTCGCAATTCGGCCCGGGCTTGCGCAGCCAATAGGCGCCTTCGGTGATGTCGCGCTGCAGCTCCGCTGTCATGATCCGCTGCGGCTGTTCGATGGTGCGGGTCGAAAGCCGCAAATAGACCGAACCGCCGTCTTGGCCTTCGCGCTGCATGTGCCGAAAACCGAAAGCCATGATCACCGCAAGTTCATCGACAAAGGCCGGCTCGAACGAGGCAAGCCCATCCTGCGCCATGCCGATCAAAGGCGTCGCGATCGACTGATGCGCGCCGCCTTCGGGTGCGAGCGTAATGCCCGACGGCGTCGCCGCCACCATGAACCGCGCGTCCTGGTAGCAGGCGTAATTGAGCGCATCGAGGCCGCGCTCGATGAAGGGGTCGTAGAGCGTTGCGACCGGCAGCAGCCGCACGCCATTGATTGCATGCGACAAGCCCAAGGCCGACATCAGGATGAACAGATTCATCTCGGCAATGCCAAGCTCGATGTGCTGGCCTTTGGGCGAGAAATCCCAGTTGAAGGTCGATGGAATCTTCTCCTGCCGGAACAGGTCGGCGTTCTCGGCTTTTGCAAACAGCCCGCGTCGGTTGACCCAGCCGCCGAGATTGGTCGACACCGTAACGTCGGGCGACGCCGTCACGACGCGCGAGGCGAGTTCGGTATCGCCGCGCGCCAATTCATTGAGCACCAGCCCAAACCCCTGCTGGGTCGACATCTGCGGCGCGGGTTTGAACGGGAGCCGCTCCGGCACCTCGATCACCGGCGCGGTCAGGCGGCGGCGTCCCTCGCGGTTGAATGGCGCGTTGGCAAGAAACGCCTCCAGCTCCGCAGGGCTTTGCGAAAGCCCCTCGAATTTTTCCCACTCATGGCCCGGGCGGATGTTCTGGTGGCTGCGCCACTTCTCCATCTGCGCCACCGTCATTAGCCCTGCATGGTTGTCCTTGTGGCCCTGGAACGGCAGGCCGACGCCCTTGATGGTGTAGGCTAGAAAGCAGACCGGGCGATCGTGATCGACCGCCTCGAAGGCCTCGATCATCGCGGCCATGTCATGGCCACCGAGATTGGACATCAACGCCAGCAACTCCTCGTCGCTGCGGCGATCGATCAGTTGCGACACCTCGCTCTGATCGCCGATGTCATCCTGGAGATGCTTGCGGAACGCGGCGCCGCCCTGAAAGCACAGCGCGGCATACATCTGGTTCGGGCAACGATCGATCCAGCCGCGCAGCGCCTCGCCGCCGGGCTCGGCGAAAGCCTGGCGCATCAGGCTGCCGTATTTCACGATCACCACGTCCCAGCCGAAATTGCGGAACATGGATTCGAATTTCTCCCACAGCCCCTCGCGCACCACGGCGTCGAGACTCTGCCGGTTATAGTCGACCACCCACCAGGTGTTGCGCAGGCTTTGCTTCCAGCCTTCCAGCAGCGCCTCAAAAATATTGCCCTCGTCCATCTCGGCGTCGCCGACCAGCGCAATCATCCGCCCCTCAGGCCGGTCCTTCATCCAGCCATGCGCCTTGACGTAGTCCTGCACCAGCGAGGCGAACAAGGTCTGGGCGACGCCGAGGCCCACCGAGCCGGTCGAGAAATCGACGTCGTCGCTATCCTTGGTGCGCGACGGGTAGGACTGCGCGCCTTTAAAGCCGCGGAAATTTTCCAGCTTCTCTTTGGTCTGGTGGCCGAACAGATATTGGATGGCGTGAAACACCGGGCTTGCATGCGGCTTCACCGCGACGCGGTCCTGCGGCCGCAGCACCGAGAAATACAGCGCCGACATGATGGCGGCGAGCGAGGCGGAGGAGGCCTGATGGCCGCCGACCTTCAAGCCATCGGTATTTTCGCGGATGTGGTTGGCGTGATGGATGGTCCATGACGACAGCCACAGCACTTTGCGCGCCAGCGCGGACAAGAGTTCAAGGCGTGCGGGTTCGACCGCCATGACGTGTCTCCGGATACTCGGCCGCTCATTCCAGGGGGTCTCATGTTAGTCCTCCGGCCGGCGCCAAAAATCTCAAATTTTGGCGTCATACCCATCAAAATTGGGATATCTTGCCACCTCTGCCTCCATTTCACGTGGTTTATCCCAATGCATGCCCTCGACGCCATCGACCGCAAAATCCTTTTCCTGCTGCAATCCGACAGCCGCATGACCATGGCCGAACTCGCCGACAAGGTCGGGCTTTCGGTTTCGCCATGCCATCGCCGCGTCAAGCTTCTCGAAGAGCGCGGCGTCATCACCCGCTATATCGCAACTGTCGACCAGAAATCGTTAGGCCTGCACGTCAGCGTCTTCATCTCGATCAAGCTGGCGCGGCAGAAGGAAGAGGATCTCGATCGCTTCGCCAGGGCGATCTCGAAATGGGACGAGGTTTTGGAGTGCTATCTGATGACCGGCAATCGCGACTATTTGCTGCGCGTGGTCGCCACTGATCTCTCCTCCTACGAGGCGTTCCTGAAGACCAAGCTGACCCGGCTCGACGGCATCGCCTCGATCGAGTCGAGCTTTGCCCTCTCCCAGGTGAAATATTCGATCGCGCTGCCGGTGTGAGGCGCCTGCACCTTCGTCATTGCGAGCGAAGCGAAGCAATCCATCTCACCGCGAAAGAAAGGGTGGATTGCTTCGTCGCTTCGCTCCTCGCAATGACGTGGAATTCCAGATGCGACTCCGCATTCTCGCGGCGCGGATCGCGCCCGAGCTGTGCAAGAAGCTTGTCCCTCAATAAACAGAGGGCGCAGGGAAAGCCGGGTGCCAATGCACCCGCAGCCTCGCGTGCGAAAGTGATAAAGCACACGAGCATAGTCACTACAGGTTCACCGAACTGGTCCGGCCTCCCCTGCGCAATGGTTTACGGCTGCTCTCCCCGGTGAACGGCTCTTTTGCCGCCGTCGCCTGCAGGTCACTACCCGCAAGCTTGACTCCAGCGTCGCGAAGTCAGGACCACACGATTTTGCCGTCCGCCTCTCGCGCCACTCGTCAACGGCACCTCCACGTCCATTGCATCCCGCCCCACGTTTCGTGACGACGCGTACGCCCCTCTTGTCTCTTGTCGAGGCGGGACACGAGAAACGTACCACAATTTCCGATTTTCGGAAAGCAATATTTAGGCCAGGACTGGAAATCCCAATCAGCTTGAATCCGCTCACGAAATTGGCTTTTGGGCGCAAGCGATTTCGCATCGTTGAGCGCCGGGCGAGCGAGATGAATCGGTACCAATGGATCAAACTGAGTCGCCGTCGTAGCCCGAGGGCATGCTTTTCCGGATCGTGCTCTAGCGCCAGGGCTCGACGATGATCTTGGTGTGCGCTCCCGGATTGGCGAGATCGGCAAACGCCTGCGCCACGCCGTCGACACCGACGGTCGCGGTCACCAGCGACGCCGCGTCGACTTCGCCTTCCGCGATCAGGCGCAATGAATGCGCGAACTCGTCGGCCGTATAGCCGAGCACATATTGGACGCTGAGCTCCTTCAAGATACCGAGCATCGGCTCGGAGCGGTCGGTCTCCATGCAGACGCCGACCACGACAATCCGGGCATCGCGCGGGGCGCCCTCGAACAGCTGTTGCAGCAGGCCCGGAATGCCGACGCATTCGAAGATCAGCGCGGGCCTTAGCGCCGGCAACATCGCCTGCAACCACGGCCGCGCGGCTTTTTCCACCGCCGACATCGCGGCGTGCTCGGCCCAGGCCGCAAAGACTTGCGCGCGCGCGGGGTCCACAACGATGTCGGCGCCCATCCTCTCGGCGAGCGCCCGCCGCGCCGGCGAATAATCGGATGCAACGATCGGGTGCACCCCCTTGATCCGCAGCGCCGCGATCACCGCGAGCCCGACCGGTCCGCAGCCGATTACCAGCGGCACCTCGTTGCCAACGATCTTGGCTTTTGCCACGGCATGAACGCCAACCGCCAACGGCTCAGTGAGCGCTGCATGCTCGGCCTTCAGACCGTTGGGCACCTCCAGCAGCAGCGGCACGCTGAGCAGCATGCGCTCGGCATAGGCGCCGATATTATCGTTGGAATAGCCGATGCCTTGCGGGCCCTGCGGCGTCAGCAGCGCCGGCAACGAACACACTTTAGTGCCGGGCTTGAGCTTGCGCGCGGTATCCGCCCCGTAGTCGAGGATCTCACAGCAGAACTCGTGGCCGAACACGACATCGCGGGAAAGATCCATCGGCTTGCGGCCGGGGAAATGTTTGGTCATCTCGACCATGCGATGGGCGTGCTGGCGCGCGTGCAAATCCGAGCCGCAGATGCCGCAGGCGAGCGACTTGACCAGCACCTGCCCTGCCCGCGGCTTCGGTTCCGGCAGCGTGTCGACGACGATCTCGCCATTTCGGAAAATAGCCGCGCGCAAACGATGTCCTCCTAACGATATAGGGTGGAGAGGGCTACCAGGCGTAAGGCACAGCTATTCAGTTGATTTGTCGGAATGGAGGCGTTGGTATTCGGTTCGCTCCGCCTGGCAAGGAAACCTTCACGCGTTCGGAGAAGGCTCCGCCGGCAGCGCCAGAAGCTGCGAGCGCCGGATGCGCTCGCGGTGCGCGGTGTAGAGACCGCTGGCGACGATGAAGGCTGCACCCGTCACGGTCCAGATATCGGGCACTTCGCCGAAGATCAGAAAGCCGAGCAGGCTGACCCATACCAGCTGGGTGTAGGAGAACGGCGCCAGGACGGAGGCATCCGCATAGCGGAAGGCGAGCACGACGATCCATTGTCCTGCGGTGGATGCCACGCCGATCAAGATCCCGAACAGGATGTCGTGCCATCCCGGCGCGACCCACACGAACGGCACCAGCGCGGACAGGATGCAAACGCCGGCGATCGACGAATAGGTCATGGTGGTGAGGGCACGCTCCTTGCCGCTCAGCATGCGCGTCATGATCAGCGTGCAGGCCCAGGTGAGCGCGGAGATGAGCGGAAAGAACGCCGCCGGATGAAATGCGCCGCTCCCCGGCCGCAGGATGATCAAGACGCCGATCAGGCCCACGGCGGTTGCGATCCAGCGCCTGATGCCGACTCTTTCGCCGAGGAAGACAATCGACAGTGCGGTGACGAACAGCGGCGAGACGAAGCCGGTTGCGGATGCTTCCGCAATCGGGAGAAACCTTAAGCCCGAGATGAAGAACAGCGATGAGCCGAGCAACGCCGCGCCGCGCATCAGTTGCAGGCCGAGGTTTTGGGTTTGCAGCGCATAGAGCCGCGTACCGGGCAGCATCGCGGGAGCCATGATCAGCGCGAACACCGAAAACCTGATCCAGGCAATCTCGATCGAGGGCAATGTCGCCGACAGATATTTCGCGGTGACGTCGGAAGCGCCGAGAAATACCGTCGACGCCAGAATCAGCGCGATGCCCTTGAACGGCCGATCGGCGCGCGCCGGCGCGCGCTCGGCGGCGGATTTCTTTTCAGGCAAAGACGATAAGGCGCTGTCGAGCCTGACGGCTGCGGCGGAAGGCGGGGTCACGATAAAACTCGGGCCGTGAATCGAATCGGGCGAGGATTTAGAAGACGGCAAATGCGCTGCTTCGACAAGACCCGAAAACAGGATGCCGATATGCGCTGACAGGCGCTGCGGCGTTGCGCTGAAACAATTTGTTAAGAACATGTCTCGAGCTGAATCGGCGCGGGCGGTCCCGTCACCTCGCCCCGCTTGCGGGGAGAGGTCGGATTGCGAAGCAATCCGGGTGAGGGGAAATCTCCACGAGTTGAATCGGTGGAAAGAGCCCCTCACCCCAACCCTCTCCCCGCAAGAGCGGGGCGAGCGAGAAACGATTAGAGCATCGGCAAGCCCTGTGATTTCGCCCCGCGCGGAAACGCCGAGTCGAGCGCGGCGATCTCGTCCCTCTCGAGCACAAGATCGCCGGCCGCAGCGTTCTCGGTGGCGTGTTCGGCGGCTGATGCTTTGGGAATCGCGAACACCGTCGTCTCACGGGTCAGGAAAGCGAGCGCGATCTGGCGCGGCGTCGCCTTGTGCGCCTCGCCGATCTTTTGCAGCACTTTGCCCACATCGCTGCGCGGCGAGGGAAAATCATCGTGCCCGAACGGCGAATAGGCGACCACCGCGACGCCATGCTGCGCGCACCATGGGATCACCGCGTGCTCGATCGCGCGCTGGCGCAGATGATAGAGCACCTGATTGCAGGCGATGCTGCCCTCGCCCGCGACCTCAAGCATCTCGTCGAGATCATCGGTGTCGAAATTGCTGACGCCCCAGGAGCGGATTTTTCCGGCGCGCTTCAGTTCGTCGAACGCCGCGACCGTGTCCCCAAGCGGATACGATCCGCGCCAATGCAGCAGGTAGCAATCGAGCCGGTCGGTCTTGAGCCGCTTCAGCGAGCGCTCGCAAGCTGCGATGGTGGCGCGCCGCGAGGCGTTGCCCGGCAACACTTTTGAGACCAGGAAAAGATCGTCGCGTCGTCCTTCGATCGCTTCCGCAATCACGAGCTCGGCGTCGCCATACATCTCGGCGGTGTCGATGTGGGTCATGCCGAGATCGATGCCGCGGCGGAGCGCCTCGACCGCAAGCTTGCGATTGCCCCGATCGATATACCAGGTGCCCTGCCCGATCGCGGATACTTTTGGGCCGCCGTGGCCGAATGTTTGGGATCTCATTGTTGTAGGTCGCACCAGCGATGGCAGAACAGGCGCACCATAGATGAGGAACGTCGCTGCGTCGATCACCCCCCGCCGTCATTGCGAGCGAAGCGAAGCAATCCAGCTATCCGCGGAACGATGGATTGCTTCGTCGCTTACGCTCCTCGCAATGACGACGGAACTAGCGAGCCGCCGCCAATTGCTTCGGCACGGAACTCGCATCCGCCTGCGCGATCAGCTGCTTCAATTCCGGAATGCAGGACCCGCAATTGGTGCCGGCCTTCAGGCGCGTGCCGATCTCGGCGGCGCTGGCCGCGCCGGCCGCAATCGCATCGCAAATCGTGGTGCGCCCAACGCCGAAGCAGGCGCAGACGATGGGGCCGCTACTCGCCAACCCGTCGGCCGCTTTGCCCGACAGCAACATCCGCCGCTCGTCATCGCCGAGCAGATCCGCGGCAAACAGCCCCTTCACCACGTCCCAGTCGCCGGCATCGTGGGCGGGGCCGACGAACAGGCAGGTTTCGATGCGGCCCTTGGTGAACGACGCCGCGCGGTAAACGCCGCCGCCGAAATCGCAGTATTCGGCCAAGTCCCCGCCGGCGAAGGATTTCAGCCATGACGGCCATCGCGCCAGATCCGCATTGTCGGCGAACAAATGGGCGTAGCCGCCTGAGGTGGCAGCGCGCGCCCACCACAGATGTTGCGGCAATTGCAACGGCGTTCGCGACAGCGCAAAGCCGCGAAACACATATTCGTACGGCGCAATCGATGCCGGCGTCGCCTTGCTCTCGGGCTGGCCGGAGAACGGATCGGTATGCGGCGAAATCAGCGCACCCACGCGCGCATTCGATGCGGTCGCCTCGCTCCAATGGATCGGCGCAAACAGCATGCCGCGCTGCTGCCGCGCATCGACGACGACCTTCAGAATGCATTCGCCGTAGTCGGTGACCACGCGTGCAAAACTGTCGTCGGTGACGCCGAATTTTTTTCCGTCGTCGGGATGGATCTCGACGAACGGCTCCGGCAGATGCGAGCCCAACCGCGGGCTCATGCCGCTGCGGGTCATGGTGTGCCATTGATCGCGGATGCGGCCGGTGTTCAGCCGTAGCGGCCGGCCGGCATTGGTCTCGGTTCGCAATGCCGGCATGTCGGGCGCGGCGAAGCGCGCCTTGCGGTCGTTGCCATAAAACCCGCCGTGAGCGAAGAATCGCGGCTGCGGCTCGGTATCACCAAGCCGCAGCGGCCACAACGCGGGGGCCATCGCATCGAACGCCTCGTCGGTGGCCTGCTGCAACGCGCCGATATCGAAATCCCGCACCCCATCGTTCTCGAACGCCGACAATGCCGCATGCTCGCGAAAAATGTCGGCCGCGGAATTGAAGTTGAACGCTGAGCCGAAGCCGAGCCGCTTTCCGACCTCGCTGACGATCCACCAATCGGGCCTGGCTTCTCCCGGCGCCGGCAGGAATGTGCGCTGCCGTGAAATCCGCCGCTCCGAATTGGTCACCGTGCCCGATTTCTCGCCCCAGGCCAGCGCCGGCAGCAGCACATGCGGACCGGCGTCGACCGTGTCGTTGCAACGCACGTTCTCGGAGATCACGAACAGTTCGAGCATCTTCATCGCCTCGCGCGCGGCGTCCGCCTGCGGCAGCGACACCGCCGGATTGGTACCCATCACCCACAACGCCTTGATCTCGCCACGGGCAATCGCCTCGAACATCTGAACCGCCTTCAGCCCTTCATGGGTCGCGATGCGCGGCGCGTTCCAGAACCGGCGCACGCGGTCGATATCCGGCGGCGTGAACCCCATATGGGCGGCGAGCTGATTGGCGAGCCCGCCAACCTCGCGGCCGCCCATGGCGTTGGGTTGGCCGGTCAGCGAGAACGGCGAGGCGCCGACCTTGCCGATCCGAGCGGTGGCGAGATGGCAGTTGAGGATGGCGTTGACCTTGTCGGTGCCCTGCGCCGACTGGTTGACGCCTTGCGAATAGAGCGTGACGACGCGGGGCGTGTCGCGGAACATCTGGAAGAACGCCGCCACATCGGCTTCCGCAAGCCCGGTCGCCAGCGCCGTCGCCGCCGCGCTGCCGGCCATGCTTCGCGCGCGCGTCAGCGTTTCGTCGAAGCCGGAAGTGTGAGCCGCGATATAGTCGGAATCGAGCGCGTCACGATCGGCGAGATGCACCAATAGTCCGCAGAACAGGGCGCTGTCGGTGCCCGGCCGCAAGCCCAGGACCAGGTCGGCCTCGCCAGCGGTATCGGTGCGGCGCGGATCGATCACGACGATGCGGGCGCCGCGCTTTTGCTTGTTAGCGAGCATGCGCTGGTACAATACCGGATGGCACCACGCCGCGTTGGAGCCGACCAGCACCAAAAGGTCGGCCTGATCGAGATCCTCATAGCAGCCGGGCACGGTGTCGGCGCCGAAGGCGCGGCGGTGGCCCGCGACCGTCGACGACATGCACAACCGCGAATTGGTGTCGACATTGGCAGAGCCGATGAACCCCTTCATCAGCTTGTTGGCGACGTAATAGTCCTCAGTCAGCAATTGCCCGGAGAGATAGAACGCGACCGCGTTTGGGCCGTCGCGCGCGATAATATGCGAAAGCCTGTGGGCGACGTGGTCGAGCGCGTCGCTCCAGGCGACCTGCTCCATCGCGCCGTTGCCGCAGCGGATCATCGGATAAAGCAGGCGGGCTTCAAGACCCAGGGTTTCGCCGAGCGCGGCACCCTTCGAGCACAGCCGCCCGAAATTGGCCGGATGCTCCGGATCGCCCGAGATCGCCGCACCGCCATTGTTGTCGGGTGTCGCCAGCACGCCGCAGCCGACACCGCAATAGGGACAGGTGGTGCTGATAGCGCGAAGCGAGGGATCGACCGCGGTCATGGGAGTGAAGAGGTCATGGCAGCGAAGCGGTCATGTGAGTAGAGTGGTCTTGGCATCACGCCGCCTTCGACGGCAGCGCGAGCGCGCGGCCGAACATCATGCGGTCGCGGATTGTTGCGATCGGCGCGCGGCTGCGGATCAGTTCGAGATACCAGAGGGCATCGGCGACGTCGCCGACCAGCACGGCGCCAGTCAGCCGGCCATCCGATATCACGAGCTTCTTGTAAGTGCCGCCCCACGCGTCGTTGAGCACGATGCTCTCGGTTCCATCCGCACCAAAAAAGTCGCCGGCCGAAAACACGCTGACGCCGGACACTTTCAGATTGGTCGCAACGACGCTGCCGTGGTAGGCCGCGTTGCCGGAGGCCAGGTGCCGCGCCAGGACGCGCGCCTGCTCATAAGCCGGTTCGACCAGTCCGTAACAGATGCCGCGATGCTCCGCGCACTCCCCGAGCGCGAAAACGCAGCTGGCGCTGGTCTGAAGATGATCGTCGACGACGACGCCGCGATTGACCGATATTCCGGCCTCCATGGCGAGCGCGGCATTCGGCCGGATCCCGGCGGCGAAAATCACGGCCTCGGCCTCG
>Ga0210401_10007717_pt1 | contig 10758 bp, 11 predicted proteins | sample IncBWH32MmetaG_FD_150866 | JGI IMG/M metagenome (GOLD analysis project Ga0210401, IMG submission 150866) | Forest soil microbial communities from Barre Woods Harvard Forest LTER site, Petersham, Massachusetts, United States - Inc-BW-H-32-M | ecosystem: Environmental > Terrestrial > Soil >... | reverse complement strand
GGGAAGCCAGTCCAATGAGCAGCGTCATTACCAGGGCCATGGGATTTTGAATTTTTAAACCCATAATCGCCTGTTTCCAAAAAATCCCGGTGATCGCCGCAAAAACCAGCCAGATGAAAAACATCGCCTGCATTACTGCCCGAAATTCGCTGGCCACCTCCCGCTGCTGTTCGCCGGTGATTGCCCTGGACTGCTGCTGCGCGATGACCGGCTGCAACCCGCCTGCCGGAATCGTCATCATCGTGCCCACTTGCAGCAACGTCGTAAATACACCGTATTCAGATTCCGGCATTCCCCGCGATACGATGGGATGGACCAGATACATGATCATCCCGCTTGCGGTGGACGCCATCATCATCCAGCCGGTTTGGCGGAAAAACGTAATATGATGTTTTTCGGCCGTCACGGGTGCAGTTTGGGTATTTTCCGCGAGCATGAGACTTTCGACAATTTCAACAATCTTTGGTTCAACAATGCCATTTGACAGACGAACCCTGCTGACTAAGGCAAAAATGGGGTGGCCAACGGGATTTGAACCCGCGACAGCCAGATCCACAATCTGGGGCTCTAACCGGGCTGAGCTATGACCACCAACCAGAACCTAAGAGTGTAAATTTTTGCCCGCCGCCAGTCAAGCCTTGGGGTCCGCAGATTCCACAGATTTTCGCAGACTAAAAGCCCTCATAAAATAATCTGCGTCCATCCGTGAAATCTGCGGATACCCCCCTTTTCCTCTGCCTTTTTCCTTTTTCCTTTTTTCTTTTTCCTTATAAAATGAGTTCTCATGGCCGAATACAAAGTCCAGTTCGAGGTCTTCGAGGGCCCGCTCGATTTGCTGCTTTACCTCATCAAAAAAGAGGAAGTGGACATTTACGAGGTCAACCTCACGAAGCTCGCCAAGCAGTTCATCGAGTACATCGATACGATGCGGCTGCTCGATTTGGACATCGCCGGCGAATTTCTCGTGATGGCTGCAACGCTTATGTACATCAAGAGCCGCGAACTGTTGCCGGTGGAACAGCAGGCGCAGGTCGAAGGCGAGGAAGAAGGCGAAGATCCGCGTTGGGAACTCATCCGTCAGCTCGTCGAATACAAAAAATTCAAGGATGCCGCGGCCCAATTGCAAGCGCTCGAATCCCGCCAGGAACACGTCTTCCCGCGCATTCCGGGAAAACCGGATTTTGCCGAACCTGCGGCGCAACCCGTCAAACCGGACGTGTCGATCTTCGATTTACTCAACGCCGTCAATACCGTCCTCAAGCGTTTCGAGCAGCGCGAAGGACAGGCGCGCGAAATTTTCGACGACAAATGGAGCGTCAGCGAGAAAATCGAATCGGTTCTTAAGATCATCGGCGAACGCGGGTTGGTGAAGTTTTCCGATTTATTTGAGAACGCGGCCAGTCGTGGAGAAGTGGTGTGCACATTTTTGGCCCTGCTCGAGTTGATTCGTTTGAAACAACTTGTCTGCGTCCAGCCAGAGGCGTTTGGGGATATTGAAATCGGCCGGGCGGTGGAATCGCCAGTGGCGCTGCCACTGCCACTGGCGAATGGGCCACCAGGGGGAGCGGAACCGGTCAGCGTGCCGGCGGTTCCGGTAGCTGAACCGGACGCCCAAGCCGGAGAAAAGAGTTGAAACGGGATTGACGGATAAATGGATTTTTGGATAACCAGAATACATATAATGAGCTGGAACAAATACGCTCACTTCGCCATAAGTCGTCCGAATCGCCGCAAGGTCATGGAGTGCGGTGGCTGTGACACCGCTTTTGGAAGGCAAAGTGACGTCTCGTTTTCTAAGTCGCACACCTTTCGAAAGCGGTGTCGCGCTGCGCTTGCCACCGCACTCCAGGACGCAAGCGCGGAATCGGAGACTCATCGTCCTAATGCGGCTCTGTTAATCGTAAATTTTAAATCGTAAATCGAAAATGGAACTAAAATTCGTACTGGAATCACTGCTTTTTTCCGCGCAAAAGCCTTTAAGCGCTAAAGAACTTCGCGAAGTCCTGGCCAATGCGGCCGACTCTGAGGACGCTGACGCGACCGTAAAGTCGCTGGCCAAAATCAAGGAGGCGGATTTAATACCGGCGCTTGAAGAACTCGCGCGCGATCACGAGGGTGCGGCGCGAAGTTATCGGCTCGTCTGTGTCGCCGGCGCATGGCAATTCGTCACCCAGCCGGAGTTTGGCCCCTGGGTCCGCGCGCTGGTCGGCGTCAAGGCGCGTCCGCCTCGGCTGTCGCATCCCGCTTTGGAGACGCTGGCTATTATCGCTTATCGCCAGCCCCTTACCCGCGCCGAGATCGAACAGATTCGCGGTGTGAGCGTGGATGGCGTGATGCAGACCCTCACCGAGCGCGGTCTCGTGGAATCCGTTGGCCGCGCCGAAGCCGTGGGCCGCCCGCAAACCTACGGTACCACGCCGATGTTCCTCGAATATTTCGGACTGCGCGGCCTGGAAGATTTGCCCGCCGCCGACGAATTGCGACGGATCCCGATAGAAAAACCGCCGGCGCCCGTGACGGTGGATCCTGGGCTGGCGACCGCCACGCCGGAGGAGCTGAAGGCAGAAACGCCGCCGGAGGCGGGTTGAAGCGTTGAAGCGGTTATTTTCGCGCGAAGGCCGCGAAGGACGGAACGCTAATGCGTATTAATTCGGTCATTGCCGCAAAGCCCAACAGTTGAATTTATGGATTGATGGGATTGATGGGGTTTTGGGCCGCGCTGCCGTTGGGCGGCCTGGCCGAGCGGGAGTTCCGCCCTACCGGGATGGGTTCGATTCCACACATTAACGTTTCATTTGCTGGCAGCCCGAAAATCATATAACTTGTCCGTCTGACATTTCAGCAGAATGATTATGAACAAGTCCGAAACGCAGACGGAACATGAGGGCAATGCCGAGCCGGTGGTGATCATCGACCCGGCGTCGTTGACCGTTGAACAGCTCGAGGAATTGAAGTCCCGCGCAGCCAAAGCCGACGAACATTGGGACCGGTTGCTGCGCACAACAGCCGATTTCGACAATTTCAAAAAGCGCGCCGCGCGGGAACGCACTGATGCCAACCAATTTGCGAACGCCGAGTTGCTTCGCAAGTTATTGCCCGTGCTGGACAGCTTCGAAATGGCCCTCGCCGCCGTCCAAACGGCGAAAGATGCGAAAGACGCAAAATCGTCCTCGTTGCAAGCCGGAATCGTGATGGTCCAATCACAGCTCAAAAGCATCCTTGCCGAATCGGGCCTCGAAGAAATCGACGCCACAGGCAAGGAATTCGATCCCACGCAGCACGAAGCCGTTTCGCAGCAGGACACGGCCGACGTCCCGGAAGGCCGCGTCGTCCAGCAAATCCGCAAAGGATACAAATTGCGCGACCGGTTGCTTCGGCCCGCGGCAGTGGTTGTCGCCAGGAAACCGGCCGCCGCAAAATGAGAATTGAGGATTGTTTAACTCGAGGATGAGGATGAGGATGAGGATGAGGATGAGATTGAGAATGATTTTGATTTAACTCAGATGGCCAAACGCGATTACTACGAAATCCTGGGTGTCAACCGGGACGCTGACGCCGACGATATCAAAAAAGCCTATCGCAAGCTCGCCGTGAAGTATCACCCGGACAAGAATTCGGGCGATCACACGGCAGAAGAACGATTCAAGGAATTGGGCGAGGCTTACGAGGCGTTGAGCGACCCGCAAAAGCGCGCCGCCTACGACCAATACGGCCATGCCGCGTTTGACGCGCGCCAGCGCGCCTCCCGCGGATTTAGCGGCGGTTTCCATGATCCCTTTGACATTTTCAAGGAAGTCTTTGGTGGCGGCAGCTCCAACATCTTCGAAACCATCTTTGGAGGCGGGTCTGACCGGTCCGGGCCTCAGCGTGGCGATGACCTTCGTTATGATTTGGAAATCACGCTGGAAGAAGCAGCCGCTGGTTGTGAGAAGGAGATTTCCGTGACCAAACTGGACCGCTGTGAGACGTGCGGCGGTTCGGGCGCTGAAAAAGGTTCGGCCGCAAAGGCATGTCCCACCTGCGGCGGCCGCGGACAGGTCCTGATGTCCCGCGGCATTTTCAGCATCGCCCAGACCTGTCCGCACTGCAAAGGCAATGGCCGTATCCTGGAAAAGCCGTGCAGATCCTGCCAGGGCGAGGGCCGCCAGGAGCGGTCCTCCAAAATAAAACTGAAAATTCCGCCCGGCGTGGACTCTGGCACCCGGTTGCGTTCGTCCGGAAATGGAGAAGCCGGTTTTCGCGGAGGAGCGCAGGGCGATTTATACGTCATCCTGCACGTAACGGCCCACGAAATTTTTCAGCGCGATGGCGACGATTTGCATTGTGAAGTCCCCGTCAGCTTCGTTCAAGCGGCGCTGGGATCGGACGTGGAAGTCCCCACGCTCGAAGGCAAAGCAGTCATCAAGATTCCAGCCGGTACTCAGCCAGGGGCTACATTTCGCGTCAAAGGCAAAGGCGTCAGAAATCTCCAGGGCTACGGCCACGGCGACCTGCACGCCCGCATCCAGGTCGAAGTCCCCACCCGATTGACCCACGAGCAAAAAGCCAAACTCCAGGAATTTGCCGCCCTTTGCGACGGACGCGAAATGCCCATCACGCAAGGCTTTTTTGAAAAGGCTAAGAAATTCTTTCGATAGAAAAGCCTGGGACGCACTTGGTCCGGGCGCAAACATGCAAAGCAGTTGAGGGCATTGCGTGGCACGTGACGCGTCAAGTATTGCAGAGCGATTTCCGACCATTCTTGACGCAACACGCATTGATGCTTAAACATTCTCTGGAGCTTGGATATTGGAATTTGGACGTTTAGGATAACGCCTTCATGCTACTGCATCGCTTTTATCTGCCGGCGTCTGAATGCCGCGGCGACCTATTGCGCCTTGAGGGCCAGGAGGCGCGCCATGCGCTACGCGTCTTGCGGCTGCAGGCCGGCAGCCCGGCCGTGGTTTTTGACGGCGAGGGCAATGAATTTCATTGCGAAGTCGCGGCCGCGTCACGCGATTCGCTGTCCCTTTGCGTGAAGCAAAAAAAAGTCACTCCCCAGCTCCACTGCTCCGTCACATTGCTCGTCGGAATTCCCAAAGGAAAAATTATCGAGTCGATCATCCGGAAATCAGTCGAACTCGGCGCGCGCGGGATTGTTCCGCTCTTGGCCGAACGCGCAGTCACGAGGCTGGATGAGAGGGATGCTCGGCACAAACGCGAACAGTGGCGGCAAACCGCGATTGAAGCCATGAAACAGTGCGGGGCGCCGCGCCTGCCGGAAATTGAAATTCCTGCGCGGGTCCCTGACGTTTTGGCCCTAAAGAAAACATTCGACCTGCAACTCGTTGGTTCACTGCAAAAGCAACGGCAACACCCGCGCGCGGTATTCGACGAATTTGAAAAAGCAAATCGCCATCCTCCACAAAGCGCGGCAGTGTGGATCGGCCCGGAAGGAGATTTTACTCCGGACGAATTGAAAATGATCGAGGACTCCGGCGCGCGCCCGGTGTCGTTTGGAAATTTGATTTTGCGCGTCGAAACCGCAGCGATTTATTGTCTTTCTATGCTCAATTACGAATTCAATTCGTCAAGTTCGCGGGATACCAAGGGCCCTCCATGAAGCGAACGTTGGATTGGACTAAGTTTAGGCGGCGCGAAAGCATCGCACTGCCGATTCTTTATTTAGTATTGCTCTGCGGGTTATTTGCGCCGCCTAATTCCAGCGGCCAATACACGAATATATGGAAATTCCACATGCCCAGCAGGTGGAGCGACACCGCCCCGGCAATCGCCGCTGACGGCACTTTATATCAACCAACTTTCAATGGAACCCTCTTTGCCCTGGCGCCGGATGGCCGCGTCGTCTGGCAGTTCAAAGCGGGGATAGAAATTGAGTCTTCGCCGGCAATCGGAGGTGACGGCACGATCTATTTCGGCGCGCGTGATCGTAAGTTTTATGCCATCACCCGGGATGGCGGTTTGAAGTGGACATTTGAAACCGGCGCGTGGAACGATTCGTCCCCCGCGATTGCCGACGATCGAACTATTTATTTCGGATCATGGGACAAACTATTCTACGCGCTCAATCCCGATGGCTCACTGAAATGGAAATTCTCAACCGACGGGATCATTGATTCTTCGCCGGCGGTTGGCAACGATGGAACCGTCTACTTCGGTTCACACGACAAAAAATTATACGCTCTCACGCCGGACGGAAAATCGAAGTGGTCATTTCCAACTGGCGGCCAGGTCATCTCCTCGCCCGCAATCGGGGCTAACGGCAATATTTACTTCACCTCGACCGACGGCAATCTTTACGCTCTGAAGCCGGACGGCGCCGAGTTCTGGCATTTGCACACCGGCGGCGCTTCGCCGTCTTCGCCGGCGATCGACAGCCACGGAACCTTGTATCTGGGGGCAAATGAGTTCGCCATCGCGGTCAGTCCCGACGGAAAGAAATTGTGGCAGCACGACCTTTGGGGCTGGATCGAGGGCACGCCGGCGGTAACGGACTCGGTGGTATACTTTTCGTCGCGTTCACACTGGATAACGGCGCTGTCCACCAGCGATGGAACGTTTCTTTGGTCGAATCTCTTCAGCGGAGACCTTAGCGCCCCGCCCACCGTCTCAAAAGATGGTGTTGTTTACGTCACGGGTGACAGCTTCCTGAAGGCCCTGGTTCCGACCAATGCCGGGCCTCTGGCACGCAGCCCATGGCCCATGTTTCGGGCAAATGCAAGGCACACGGGAAGAGTGGGGATTAATTAATTGAACGCCGAGCACCGAACATTGAACGCCGATCGCTAGAGCCGCTCACGTCCTGCGAAGCCTGATTCCAGGTCGTGCCAGAATTCAATATCGTCTTCGTCGGATTCCCAGCACAAAAAGACTTCGCGTCCGCCGATGATGGCTGGGAAATCGACAAGCCCACGGTCCAGGTCCTTGATAATGATCTCCCGGCGCTGAAATTCGACCAGCACTTCCTGCATGTCGGCCAGCGCGCGAATCCAGTCGTTGACCGTTTCGCCCCCAATGTCATAGTTTTGCGCGGCCATCCGGCTCAGACGCTGCTCGAATTTCTCCACGTCCTTGCGCAAGCGGTTGAGGCGCTCGAGCCACCGGCGGATTTCCGGCAACATAGCCCGCGCTTCTTCCCGCGTGTAATGCTTTTTAAAACGAAGTTCCATTTCGATTATTAAAACAGGCCCCGCCCGCTCATTGGGCTTGCCATCGATTGGTTTCGCATTCCGACGCGCAACGGCGGACATCGAACCTTCAATGTTTCCAGTGGAAAGTCAAGGCGGCCCGCGCGCAATTGAAGAATTAAAAAGCGCGGCAATTTACGCCTGCCACGTCCGCTTCTTGTGACGGTGCATGCGCAGCTTCTTGCGGCGTTTATGACGGTTAATCTTTGCCTTGCGGCGTTTCTTGAGTGATCCCATTTCGGCTTACGTTACACAAATTCGCCTCCAAACCGCAACCCCAATTTATTGGATAAATGGATTATTGGGGATTCGTAACGCGCGACCCGATGAAAAGAACCGGGCGAAGTTATTGCGAGTCACTTAGAATTTGGATTGGTGGACCGGTGGTCTTCCCATCAATCCATTAATGCCTGCGTTATACGGAGGCGGTGCCAACACCGCTACGGACGATGGCGGCGCGGGAGCGCCGCCCTACCGAGTTGTGCGCGCCGCCTGCATGACTGCGTCCGCGAGTTCCTGCGGCGTCCATTGGTTGCCGTCAAATTGACGCGCAATGCGGCCCTGCGGGTCCAGCACCACCGTTCGCAAATTGTGAGAAATCGCGTCGCCTTGGTGAATGACCATCAGGTCCAGGGCGGGCGCCAAAACGGCCAGCGCCGCTTTTGTCGCCGCCGCAAAAACCCAGTGATTCGTATTGTCCCCGCGGAAAAGCTGGCCGTAGTTTGCCAGCGCCTGCGGAGTGTCGTCCTGGGGATCAAACGAAATCGAAAGAAGCTCCCAATTTGTCGGCGCGTCGGCATTCGATAAAATCAGGTCCCGGGCTGCGGCAAAGTTCCGATTCATCAATGGACAATAATTTGGCATCGGACAACGCGTGTAAAAGAACGTGAAAGCCACCGCCTCCCCTCGAAACCTGGAGAACTGGATGCGTTGCCCATCCTCGGCTATCAAAGTCCCGTTTGGCAATTCATCTCCCGTTTTGAGTTCCGCGAAGTTGTTCGCATTCGCCGGCATTAGATTGGTCACAGCCGAATGGCTGACGTAATGGACATTTTCGATCCAGTCGTTTGTCTTCGAAACCACCAATGCGAATGAAATTCTGTCGCCGGGCGAAATGCCGTGCAGTTCGATCGTGTTCACGACCGGATAATCCATGGTCATTTTCGCCATGTACCCGGGAATGGCGTCAGTATCAATGGTTGCCCTGCGCAAATCGGGTGTGATCTTCTCAACAACACCGGCGGTCTGATAACGCGTAAGGGAATGGTCATCGCCCGTCGGCGTTGCGACCGCCCGAATGGCAAACATCAGGACAAATAGCACGTATATTTTATTGAGCATGGTTTGTTTTACTTTTTCCCTCATAAATTTTGATGGCGCAGCTTGTTCACTTCAGAGACTACGGCGCCTGCCGTTTCCTGATTCAAGCCGTCAAAAAAGCCGCGTAGTTGTCCGTGGGCATCTACAATGGCGATGCGTTCGGTGTGCGCAAAATCTCCCGGCATATAGCCAACGGGATCATTCGTGTCCTTCGCCAAAAAGCTCTGGCCGATTAAGCTATAGAGCACGGATTTATCACCGGTTAGAAAAAACCATCGATTCGTGTCCGCGCCGAAACCGGCGCGATATTTTTGCAGGACCGGCGGCGTGTCATCACGCGGGTCCACGGTCAGCGAAACCAATTTTACTTCGGGATCATTCGTCGTGAGTCGCTGAATCTGGGCCATCTGGCCGTTGACGGCAGGGCACGTCAACGAACAACTTGTGAATAAAAAGTCCACCACCAAAATTTTCCCGTCAAAGTCCCGACGCGTCATGATTCCGCCGTCGCTATTGGTCAGCGAAAAATCCACCAGCTCGCGGGGATGATCCGGCTGGATCAGCGCAGGCGCGGTGTCCGGCAGATTTTCCGCCGTCGACGGCTGCTTGCCCTGGTAATTGAGGGCGACCAGAAGGGCGCAAAAAGCCGCGCCCAAAATCAGGCACAGGATCACGGCAACGATTGCAAAGATGCGCTCATCATTCCGCTGTTTCTTTTTAGCGCCGGTACTTTTTGCCATATTCAGTTCTATTATAACTCAATGACACGCAATGGAACAAAACTATTCATTGGATGCCGGCGTTCCGCGGACGTCCACTGAAACCGCGTCCCTGTTTGTGATTGCAGCGCGACGTCTTTTTTTTGGCCATCTTTGTTATTGTCCCTCTCTTCCGGGCTTAAAACATCCAGCTCACGCTACATTTGTAGAGCACCTGGGCTGCAAGCTGATTGCCCTTGAAATTTTGAAGTACGGGCACTTCAATGTCCGCATAGATACTGACTGGATGAATATGAACCTCAACGCCAGGCGAAATCATCAGGCGTTGATAACCTGAATTTGCGGGATTAGCCTGTGAACCAACGTCGTGCGTTCTTTCAGAAACAATCAACTGCCCGATCGGCATAACCGTTGCCCGGCCGAGTTGAGCGCCCTGGTAGCTTATGCCGGCAGATGTATCTAATTCAAAACCAGGCCGATATCCAGCCTGGACCAAAGTGGGCGCATCGAACAGACCCTGAGCGAACCAGTTCCACTTTTCGTCCTGCGTTAAATTGCCTCGGTAAAACCCACCCAGCAGGATATCTGTGCTGCCGGTCCCGATTTGTGTATCGCGGTCCACCAAGCCAGCCGGATTGTTCACGTTGGCGGATGGGTCTACATTATATTCGCCTGTCGGCAACTTCACGCCAAATGTCACTCCCGCAGACTGATTGTCAAAAGCATATATCCCTTCGAGTCGGATGTCGCCGAGCTGGCTCCAGCTATAAGACGTAACGTTGCCGGCAACGTCCGTTCCCTTAAAATAACGGAAGTCATACGGAATCTCGACTTGTGCACCCCAATGTTCGTTAAACATATATTGCAGGCCCGCCGTTATGAAGTGGGTCTGAATTTCCTTGTCGGGATTATTATCCGCCTGCCCCGGCTCAAGACCGCTCCAGTCCTGATTTTGGTCCATGTAATCATATTGCAGCCATGCCATCCCGCCTGGTCCGTTTGGGAACATGTAACTCGTTGCCACGTCAAACACACCGCATCCGCATGCGCATGCGTGCACCACGCTTGGCGTCATAACTACCGCCAACAAACCGCCGCCGATTTTCACTGCTGAACTAAATTTCTTTTTCATATTTAAATCTCTAAATTTTTGGGACGCGCCACGGCGCCTCCCGGGGTTAAAGGTCAAATGGAAAAGGGTCGTCCGCGTCCACACGACGCGAACAATAACTAACTCGGAACAATCAGACGAAGAACCCGCGCGGCGGAGGCGTGGGCGGTTTTGGGGAAGTCGATGCAGCGAAGGTATTCGGACAGGAAATTTCCACGGGTGACGGAGCAATCAGGACCAGGATTCCCTCGACAGGAGGAAATTCCAATTTTTGCTGCTCGGAACTGGTTTGATTCTTTTGCTCTGATTTTTTGGCGGAAGCGATCGCCTTGCACAGAGGACACGGATGCTGGCCGTCAAATGTCATGCTCACAGCATCATGAAAAGAGCATGACTGAAGATTGCCGGCAAGCATGCCCGT
>Ga0210401_10007714_pt1 | contig 10758 bp, 11 predicted proteins | sample IncBWH32MmetaG_FD_150866 | JGI IMG/M metagenome (GOLD analysis project Ga0210401, IMG submission 150866) | Forest soil microbial communities from Barre Woods Harvard Forest LTER site, Petersham, Massachusetts, United States - Inc-BW-H-32-M | ecosystem: Environmental > Terrestrial > Soil >... | reverse complement strand
CCGGGCCTGACTCGCCCGCACCCGGCTCGCCGCTCTCGGGCTTGGGCGGCATTGGAGGCTCAGGAGGCTTTTTGCCATCCGCGGATGGGTGACGCTCGATGCGAACGCCGTTGTTGTCGATCACGACGGTCGACTTCTCCCCGTCCTTGTCGGTTTCGACTCGCACCCCTTTTTCGTCGATTCGAACCTTGGGTTTTGCCTCCGCGGCGCCATGCTCGCCGCCCTTGACCACCTTCTGGCCGTCGGCAGGGCGGGCGATGTGCAGACCGTCGGAATCGACCGTGATCTTCACTTCCACTGGAACGTCGGGCGGGTGCCGATGCCCCTTGTGCGACGAAGAAAACATGTCGTCGGCCAGCGAGAGCGCCGCCAGCATCAGCAGCGTCAGCAGGAAGAATTTTCCCCAGCCGATCGATGCCAGCCAATTGCCGATGGCGCCCGCGACGCTTGCCGCGGACTGCGCCAACGCGCGGCCTCTGTCTGCGCGCGGTGGCCTGCCTGCAAAGCTGTTGGCGGCTGACTCCGCGCCGCCTGTCTTCATGCCTTGGGTCTCGTCGGGCGAGCGCGCTCCCGCCGCGGTCGAGCCCGCGGCCGGCGGCGGCGCAGAGGCGCCCTCTGTACTGGGTTGTGGATCGGTCATGTTCTAAGGTAAGGATCGGTTCGCAATCGGTTCGCGACGAGCTCGCGACTTGAGTCGAACTGTACGGCCATGCGGCCGCTCGTGGTGCGACGATACGACGGGCCGCGCATACCAAGGGCCAGACTGCATGGGCGCGCGATCGGCCGGGATCGTCGTCCGTGCCGCTCAGCGCAATCCCGTCGGTTCAGAGTTCGTTTCAGGTGGCCTATCATTATTGGCTCCCGCATCGATGCGCTGCACCGTGAAAGCCACCCGCGCGATGACCACTTTCGACGCCAACAATCCGATGGGCACCGACGGCTTCGAGTTCGTCGAGTACGCCGCGCCAGATCCTGCCGCCTTGGGCGCTCTTTTCGAGAGCCTCGGGTTTGTCGCACTGGCACGCCACCGCCACAAGAAGGTGACGTTGTACCGCCAGGGCGATATCCATTTCATCATCAACTCGGAGCCGGATTCGTTCGCGCAACGCTTCGCCCGCCTGCACGGTCCGTCGATCTGCGCGATCGCACTGCGGGTGCAGGACGCAGCCCACGCGTACCGGCGGGCGCTCGAGCTCGGAGCGTGGGGCTTCGATTCGCGTTCCGGGCCGATGGAGTTGAACATCCCCGCGATCAAGGGGGTGGGGGACAGCCTGATCTATTTCGTGGATCGCTGGCGCGGCAAGCACGCGGGGCAACCGGGGTATCAACCGGGCCGCATCGGCGACATCGGCATCTACGACGTCGACTTCGAGCCGATCGACGGCGTCCTGGCGGGCGTGCCGGCGCCCGGTGCTGGCCTGGTCCAGATCGACCACCTGACCCACAACGTGCACCGCGGGCGGATGAAGGAGTGGGCCGAGTTCTACGAACGCCTTTTCAATTTCCGTGAAGTGCGCTATTTCGACATCGAGGGCAGGCAGACGGGGCTGAAGAGCAAGGCGATGTGCAGTCCCTGCGGCAAGATCCGGATCCCGATCAACGAGAGCTCGGACGACCACAGCCAGATCAGTGAGTACCTGGATCTGTACCACGGCGAGGGCATCCAGCACGTGGCACTGTCGACCTCCGACATCTATCGCTCGGTCGAGGCGCTGCGCGCACGCAACGTGCAGTTCCAGGACACGCCGGACACCTACTTCGAGGCGATCGACGCGCGCCTGCCGGGCCACGGCGAATCGCTGAAGGAGCTGCGCCGGCTGCGCATATTGATCGATGGCAACCCCCATGCGGCCGGCAAGGAGCTGCTGTTGCAGATCTTTACGCGCGATCTGATCGGCCCGATCTTCTTCGAGATCATCCAGCGCAAAGGGCACGACGGGTTCGGCGAAGGAAATTTCCAGGCACTGTTCGAATCGATCGAGCTCGACCAGATCCGGCGCGGCGTGCTGAAGCCGCACGCCTCGCCGGCCTGAACGGGCTCATCCGGCATGAAAGTCGTCCCGGCCACCTATGGCGAATCGCAGCGCCCACCGCGGGGCGACTACTCAGTCGCGCGAGCCGACTACACCTGCGATCAGATGTGGGCCAGCTACACGCCGGAGCAGCACGAGCTGTACGCCCGATTGTTCGAGCGCCAGCTGCGGCTGGTGCATGCACGCGCCTGCGACGAGTTCCTGCAGGCCCTCGCGCATCTGAACATGGGGGCGCGCATCCCGCGCTTCGAGGAAGTGTCCGATCAATTGGGGCGCGCGACCCGCTGGGAGATCGTCGCGGTACCGGGGCTGATCCCGGAAGAGGCGTTTTTCCGACTGCTGTCGAAGCGCCGTTTTCCCGTCACGGTGTGGCTGCGCACACCGGAAGAATTCGACTACATCGTCGAGCCGGATCTGTTTCACGATCTGTTCGGGCACGTGCCGCTGCTGTTCAACCCGGTCTTCGCCGACTACATGCAAGCGTACGGCGAGGGAGGCCTGAAGGCGCACCGCGGCAACGCGCTCGAGTTGCTGGCACGCTTGTATTGGTACACCGTCGAATTCGGCCTGATCGACACACCCCGCGGCCAGCGCGTATACGGCGCCGGCATACTGTCGTCGCCTGGAGAACTGGTGCGGGCCCTGGTCGATCCGAGTCCGCTCAGGGTCGCCTTCGATCTGCGGCGCGTTCTACGAACGCGCTACGAGATCGACGATTTTCAGAAGACCTATTTCGTGATCGACGGCTTCGGGCAGTTGTTCCAGGAGACGGCGCAGGACTTCACGCCGATCTACGAACAGCTGCTCCCTCTGCCCGCTTATCCGTCGGACCTGGCTCAACCCGGCGATCGCCTGCTCAGCGTCACATCCTCCTGAGCTGCGCGATCAGCGATTCGATTTCTTCGAGTCGGTCCCGACAGAGCCGAGCGCTTACTGGGTGGTCGGCATGCCGACCACGTCATGGCGCCCGGGCATCCCAGGTGTCATCTCGGCACGCGACTCGACGCGCGGTGACATCGGCATGCCGGGCGACCGGCTGGCCACCGGACGCGAGCCGGGTGGCGTTTCGACCATCGGCGCCGTCAACACATTGCCGTGCTGTTCACCGCGCGCGGGCGCCGGACCACCCGCGGCCACCACCGGCGGATTCGGTACGCGCAACTGGCGCCGCACACCGCCCGAATCGAGCGTCACGCCGTCCGGACTCACCTCGACCAGCGTGGAACCCGGCGCAACTTCCTGACCCAATCGGACCGCTCTGGCCGGGCGATCGCCAACGATGAACACGGCCGCCGAATCGCGCCCCGCGGCGTAAACACCAGCCACCTGGATATTGGCGATCGCCGCCGGTGCGGCAGTGTCCACCTGACCGAAGGCCCGCGCGACCAGCACGGGATCCGGGTCATGAATCCCCACGGCCTGTACCGGAGCGGGCGCCGGCGCCGGCGCAGGAGTCACCAGCTGGATCGCCCAGTACGCAAGTTGGGCGCAGGCCAGCCCGGCCCCGACGAAATGAATCAGCAGTCGACCCAAATTGGACACTCCGTTCCCCGCGCAGCATCGCTTCCGCACCCCGGGCGCGCCACCACGGTATTATGCGGCGCGCGGGCCGGACACCGCAAAAAGCCCTGGTGTTTCAACCATTTCCGTTGATATCCGGCAGTTGAATCGAAACATGGGCCCTCCGATGAATCTGACCAAGAATGAGGCGATCGGGCGCTTGCGCAGGACGCGCGGCTTCACGCTGATCGAAATCATCGTCGTGATCACGATCATGGCGATCATGGCCGCCTTGATCGTTCCGCGTGTGGTCGGCCGAACAGACGATGCCCGGATCGCCGCGGCGCGGCAGGACATCGCCACGCTGATGAATGCATTGAAGCTGTACCGCCTCGATAACGGGCGGTATCCGACCACGGAACAAGGCTTGCGGGCGCTGGTCGAAAAACCAACCGTCGACCCGATCCCAAGCAACTGGAAGTCCGGCGGATACCTCGACGCCCCCAGCGTGCGCAAGGATCCGTGGGGCAACGACTATCAGTATCTGAATCCCGGTCTGCACAGCGAGGTCGACGTGATGAGTTTCGGTCGGGACGGGCAACCCGGTGGTGAAGGGCCGGACGCTGACATTGGAAGCTGGACGCAGTAGCGTGGCTGGGCGCGGATTCACGTTGCTCGAACTGCTGGTGGTTCTGGTGTTGATCGCCGTCGTTACGTCGGTGATTTCGATCAGTGTCACGTCCGATCCGCGCCAATCGCTGACCGAACAGGCGCGACGCCTCGGCTTGCTGCTGTCGCTGGCCAGCGACGAGGCACGGATCCGGCAGCAGCCCATTGCGTGGGAGGGCGATCTGAACGGCTACCGATTCGTCACCGAAGCCGGTGGCGAGCGCCAACTGCTGAGCGACGACGACCTGCTTCACGAGCGGTCATGGCAGCGGCCGTTGACCCTGTTGGCGATCTCGCGCGAGGGTCAACTGCCGCAGGCGGTGCTGAGCCGGGATGCGCCCGCGCTACGGCTGCCGATCGCGCGCGAATGGGTGCAGCCGCACTGGAAGATCGAACTTGCCGATGGCAGCGTGGACGTCATACTCGACTTCGATGAGAACGGAATTGGGCGGGTCGCGAATCCCTAAACGGGCGGGCGCCGGGTTTACGTTGCCCGGGTTTACGTTGCTGGAGGTGCTGGTTGCGATGGTGGTGATCGGCGTCGTCCTGCTGTCCGCGGTACGCGGCGCCACATCGCTCACCAACAGCGCGCACGACGCCCGCGCCAAGTTGCTCGCCGTTTTGGCGGCCGAGAATCGGATCCAGGAGCTGCGCCTTGGAGGTCCCCAGCTGGTGGTGGTCGGCGACAGCAGCCAGGCGTGTGATCAGGCAGGCCTGCATTTCCTGTGCGAACAGTCGATCCAATCGACGCCCAATCCGTTCTTCAAGCGGGTCCAGGTGCGCGTGGTCGGTTCGGATTCCGGCGCGGAGCGCGAATTCGCGCTCCTGATGGCCATCCTGCCGAGCGGCTGAACCGGGCCGCCGCCATGCTGCCCCTACGGCGCACCGATCAGACCTCCGAGACTGCTGCGGCGCGCCGTTGCGAAAGCGGTTTCACGCTGGTGGAGCTGCTGGTGGCGATCAGCATCATGTCGATCGTGGCGATCATCGCCTGGCGTGGCCTGTCAGCGCTGGTCGCGACACGAGACCATCTTGGCCCGCAGGCCGACGAGGTGCGAGCCTTGCTGACCGCGTTCGGTCAGATGGACCGCGATCTGGCGCACGCCGTCCCGCCCCTGGTTCCATCAGGGGGCTCGCCCGTCAGCGTGCAGACCGTCGATGGGTCGCCGGCGTTGCAGATCCTGCGATTTGCCGAGCCGCTGGCCGATGGCGGGAGCGCCGTTCAAGAGGTGACCTACGCCGTGGTGGACGGCGCGCTGCTGCGTCAGTGCTCGGCGGCCGTGCGCAGTGTGCAGATCGCCGCCACCGCGACGCCGTCGACCGTGCGCCTGATGATCGGGGTCGCTTCGATGCAGGTGCGAGTATGGCGCGTCAACGAAGGCTGGATCGTGCCCGCGCCCGACGATCCGACGCCTCCGCCTGGGGTCGAAGTGGTGATCAATCGCAGCGACGGCACCAGCCTGCGGCGGGTGCTGCTGGTCGGGTGAAGGCAATTTCAATATGGTTGACGATCGGCGCATCACCCTCACCCGCGGCCCCTTTTCCGGCCTGCGGCCGGAAAAGGCGATAGCAAGAGAACGAGGGGGCTGGGCTGGCCCCCTCGTTGCTCCTCCAGCCAATGTGAAGCAAAAGGAGCCGTTCCTCCCCTCTCCCAGGCCAGTGGGAGAGGCGCTGGGAGTAAGGCAGAGCGGGGCCGCGCTGTTGATGGCGCTGGTGGTCGCGGCGATCGCGACCGTGATCGTCAGCGGCCTTTTCTGGCGCCAGTTCGTGCTGGTACGCACGATCGAGAATCAGCAGTTGATGTCGCAAAGCCGCCTGTTGCTGCGCGGCGCACTCGATTGGGCGCGCTCGATTCTGCGCGAGGACGCGGCCCAAACCCACTATACGGCGTTCACCGCACCGTGGGCGCAGCCGCTGGCCGAGACCCACCTCGATCAGCTGGGTGAGAGCTCCGCGCTCGCGTCGCAGGCGACGATGTCCGGCTCGATCGAGGACGCACAATCCCGCTTCAATCTGCGCAACCTCGTGAACACTGGAACGGTCGGTAAAACTAAAACGGAGCACGACGTGCTCGCACGCCTGGCCTCCGAGCTGTCGCTGCCGGAACCGACCGCCGACCTGATCACGGCCTATGTCCAGCAGACAGCGCTGCCTAACGTGACGCCGGTCGGCGTCCCCGCAGCGGCCCGTCCGACCCAGGCATTGCCGCTGGTGTTTCCGGCAGATCTCGCGATGATCCCCGGCCTGGACCCGGCCGTTGCTTCACGGCTCGCGCCCTACGTCGTGATGCTGGATCAATCGAACACGCTGGTGAACTTCAACACGGCCTCGGCCGAGGTGATCGCGGCCGAAGTGCTCGGTTTGTCGCTGTCCGATGCACGGGCACTGGTGGCCGATCGGGATCGGATTCCTTTCAACGGCACCGGTGATCTGACCAACCGCCTGGTTAAATGGGGATCAGGGCTGTCGGCCAATGACGCATCGGTTTCGTCCCAATATTTTTTCGTCCGTGGCGAAATCAAACTGCAGCGCGCCGACACGCGGATGGAGGCGCTGGTGGTGCGCGCGCCGCTCGGACAGGTCGGTCCGGTCAATATCCTTTGGGAGCGGGAGTTATGAGTCGCGGAGCCGCGCAACGCCTGCTCGTCTTCCTGCCTCCGCGAGGCTCGCTGCTCGACAGCGACGGTCAAGGCTCGCCGGGCGTCGCCACGCTGGTGAGCTACGGCGGTGTCGATGCCTCGCATCAGCCCTGCAGCGCCGGCGATGCACCGCTGTCTGAACTGCCCAAGGCATTGTCGGTGGACCTCCTGTTCGACGTGTCGGACCTGTTCGCAACCCAGCTGGAAGCGCCGCGGATGTCCGAGGTGCGGCTGCGCCAGGCGCTGCCGAGCTTGGTCGAAGAGCGCCTGTTGACGGACGCCGCCGACTGTCATCTGGCTTACCGGATCGACGGCGCCGACGGCAATGTGATCCGGGTTTCGGTCGCCGCGATCGACCGCGTGACGCTCACGCGTGCGCTGCAAGCCGCTGCCGAGTCGCAGCTGCAGCCGCGCAGCGCCTACAGCACGCTGTATTCGATCCCGGCGCCGGCGGCCGGCTCGCTGTCGGTCCGCGTGAACCGGGGCCGCGGGATCGTCCGCACCGCCGAGCACTCGGGCTTCGCATTCGACGTCGACGACGAGGCCCCGGCCGCATTGTCGGTCGTCGTCCAGCAACTGGGCATCCAGCGGATTCAGGCCTATGGACGCGACGCCGCCAGGCTGCTGGCGTTTGCTTCGCGACTGGGTGTCGATGTGGTCGATATGAGGCAGGACTTCGACGTCGCCTCGACCGCCAGCGCCGTCAACCTGCTGCAGGGGCGCTACGCCCCCAGCGGGCGCTTCGGCCTGCCCGCTATCGCAGCGTTCATTCGCAGCGGCTATATGAAGCCGATGCTGACCTGGGCCGCGGTCTGCCTCACGATCTTCGTGATCGGTTTGAACGCGGTCAGCTGGAAACTCGAGTCCGAGGCTCGGGGGCTGAAAGCCTCGATGCAGACCGCCTTTCGCAGCGCGTTCCCGAACGAATCGCTGGTGGACACCGTGGCGCAAACGAAAATCCACCTGCGTGAGCTGCGGGCCCGTGCCGGTCAATCGTCGCCGGACGACTTCTCGGTCCTGAATGCACAGGCCGCACAGTTGCTCGCCGGCGCGCCGGTTGGCGCGCTGGCCGGCCTCGAGTACCGCGACGCGGCGTTGACGCTGAAGTTCAAACCCGGCACCGCCGCCTCGAGCGGGTTCCAGAGCGCGCTGCGCACTCAGGCAGCGCAGCAGGGGCTGAATCTGCACTTCGATGCCGACGGCTCGGCGCGCGTCGTCGCGAGTGCGCCATGAACCTGGAAACGCTGCGGCAATTCTGGTCCGAACGCGAGCCGCGTGAGCGCCTCGTACTGGCTGCGGGAATCCTCTTCGCAGGCGTGGCGCTGCTTTACCTGATGATCGAGCCGGCCTATTCGAGCATCACCCGATTGAAACGATCGCTGCCAAGCGCGCGTGCGCAGTCGGCGCAGCTGCAGGCGCTGCTCACCGAGGTGCGCGCGTTGAAGTCGCGGCCACCGGTCGCCAACGCGGCGGCGACCGATGCGCCGGCGGCGGTCGAAAAGTCGCTGTCCGCGGCTGGGCTGAAAGCGGCGCGCATCGTCCCGCTGGCCAATGGCGCCTTGCAACTGACGTTCGCCAATGTCCCCTACTCCGTGTGGTCGGTGTGGCTCGCGACCGCGGAGCGCGAGCTCGGAATGCGCGCGACGGCCGTCACCGTCAAAGCCACGGCCACCGCCGGAAACGCGGACGTGGACGTCGCGCTGCGATCGGGCCATGAGTGATGGAGGCAGGACGGTCACGAGCGTGGATCGTGGCCGCCGCCGGCGGGGTTCTGGCGACGCTCGGGACAGCCGCCGTGCTGGCGCCCGCGCAATGGGCCAATCCTGCGGTCCAAAGGTTATCGCGGGGCCACGTGGAGCTCGCCGAAGCCACTGGAACGATCTGGAACGGATCGGCGACGCTGGTGCTCGCGTCGGGCGGACCCGGCAACAGGGACCGTGTCAGCCTGTCGGATCCGCTGTCCTGGCACTTGAGCCCCTGGTCCCTGCTGGCCGGAACGGTCGACCTCACTTTGCGCCATCCGTCGGCGCTGGACGCGCCCTTGCACCTGAGCGCGTATGCGGATGGGCGCTTGCAGCTGGGGAGCGCGACGCTGACTTTGCCGGCCGCCATCCTGGCCGGCTTGGGCGCTCCATGGAACACGGTGCGCCCCGGTGGTCTGATCAGCCTGCACACCGACGGCTTCGAATTCGCGGGCGGTCGGTGTCGTGGAAACCTGACTGCCGATTGGGAACATGCGTCCAGCGCACTGACTCCGGTGTCGCCGATCGGTCATTACCGGCTTCAGACATCAGGTGAATACCCGGGTACAAAGTTGCAACTTCAAACGATTTCCGGGCCCCTCGAGTTGGAAGGCAGTGGCACAATCTTTGACGGTTCCCACTTCCGCTTCGAAGGAATTGCTCGTGCACAAGCCACGGCAGACCCGGCGACCAAGAGTCAGCTCACCGGGCTCATCTCGCTGCTGGGGCGGCGCGAGGGAGATGCGGCCATTTTGAGCTTGAGCTTCGGATCATGAGATGAGGCGATCAGGCGCAATTCCTCGGCCCGCGACCGCAGCGGCGGTCGCTCGCGGCACCCTGTGCTGTGGCGTTCTGGCACTGCTGGCGGGCGGCGGCGCAGCGCCGCGCGCCGCCGAACCCGCCGCCGGCGCGACCAAAGAAACGACCGAGGTGCGGCGCGGCGACAACACCGTCGTGCTGAACTTCGTGAACGCGGACCTGGAGGCCGTCGTACGAGCCGTGGGTCAGTTCACCGGTCGCACTTTCGTGATCGATCCGCGCGTGAAGGGGACGCTGACGCTGGTGACCGAGCGGCCGGTCACACGCCAGCAGGCGTTCGAGGAACTGCTCTCGGCCCTGCGGCTGCAAGGTTTCACCCTGGTCGAGTCCCCCGAGGCCGGGGGCGTCGCGCGCATCCTGCCCGAGGCCGACGCAAAGCTGCAGGGCGGACGCGTGGTGACGCCGTCCACGGGTGCTCCGCGAGGCGACCAGGTGGTGACGCAGGTTTTCCGGCTGCAGTACGAGTCCGCCACCAACCTGGTACCCGTCTTGCGGCCTCTGATCGCGCCCAACAATACGATCTCGGCGTATCCGGCCAATAACACCCTCGTCATCACCGACTATGCGGAAAACCTGCGACGCCTGGCGCGCATCATCGAGGCGATCGATTCTCCGACGACATCCGAATTCGAGGTGGTGCCGCTGAAGTACGGGCTCGCCACCGACGTCGCGGCCATCCTGAGCAAGGCGCTCGACGACGGCGCGCGCAACTCCGGCCAGGCGGCCGATTCCGGCCAGCGGGTGTCGGTGCTGGCCGAGCCGCGCACCAACGTGCTGATCCTGCGCGCCGCCAGCCGCGCGCGGCTCGATCAGGCCAAGGAACTGATCGCGCGCTTCGATCAGCCGAGCCTGACGCCCGGAAACATCAACGTCGTGTACCTGCGCAATGCGCAAGCCGTCAAGCTGGCCCCATTGCTGCGCGCGGTCCTTTCGAGCGATCCGTCGTTTCTCCAGCAGGCCTCGGGCAGCGGCCTGTCGGTGACCCCGATCAGCTCCTCGCTCGGCCAGGGCACGAGCAATCCTCAGACACCGTCGACCCCGACCTCGCAGCAGTCGAGCAGCTCGGGCGGCGGCGCCAACTATCCCTCGTCTTCCGGCGGCGGCGCCGGTGGCACCAGCGGGGCCGTCGCCGGCTTGATCCAGGCCGACCCCGCGACCAATTCGTTGATCATCTCGGCCCCCGAGCCGCTGTACCGCAATATCCGCTCGATCATCGATCGACTGGACGTGCGGCCGGCCCAAGTGATCATCGAATCGCTGGTGGTGGAGCTCACCGGCCAGCAGGCGGCCGAATTCGGCATTCAGTGGCAGGCCCTGAACGGCCTGAGCAACGCCGCGAACAGCAACAGCACGCAG
>Ga0210401_10007713_pt1 | contig 10758 bp, 12 predicted proteins | sample IncBWH32MmetaG_FD_150866 | JGI IMG/M metagenome (GOLD analysis project Ga0210401, IMG submission 150866) | Forest soil microbial communities from Barre Woods Harvard Forest LTER site, Petersham, Massachusetts, United States - Inc-BW-H-32-M | ecosystem: Environmental > Terrestrial > Soil >... | reverse complement strand
TCGGCGCTGGGTTACAGGCCGCCTGCCCCCGCGGCCTGTAACCCATGGGTGCCAAATCAAAATTCGCAGCCGATGGCTGTGATATAAACTCTCTCGATGAACCTGGTACAAAAACTCGGGCAGGTCACTTTAAGTCGTAGCTGGTGGTGCAGGCTTCGCTACTGATGCGGGGCCGTATACTCCCACAAGGGCTTCAACTGCCGTGCAGTCAGCAGCATGGTTTTGATAGGCAAGAAATTTTCCAGCCAAGATCAAAATACAAGTGGTGACCGTTGTCGTTGCCTCATAAATTTCCTGTTCGTCATAGTTCGGCTTAACCTTGTCGCCCGTGAAACGGCGGCCAAGCTGAAGCATTCCCGAATGGGCATAACTGCATAGTGCTGCCCAACCACGATTTTTCAAGTCTTCAAAAAATCCGTGTGCGTTATAGGCGGCATCAATGCCTTTAGCCATGTCAGGCATGCTCACAGGAAATTTGTCATCCGTATCGAAACTCTGAATCTGTTGCTGAGTCGCGCAAGCACCTATCCACAAACCGCGATACATGCTTTCAACAATGCTGCGTGCCAAAGAGAAGGATGAGCCAACCAAACCCTTGCCGATTAGCAGCAACATACTTCTGTGGTGTTCGATCATTGTAGAGAGCAGACCAATTACCATGACGGTGCGTGAATCGTCTGGGTAGGTATGCTTGGCAAGAATGTGGTTCGCGTCAGCTATGGCTTTTTCTACTTTCTTTAAGTGCTCTACCGTTTCTGGTTTCATGTGCCCTGCCCTTAACTGAAAGTCTCTGCGCAACCCCAGATAGAGAAACAACACGGCCATCGCAATCAGTAGCCGCGTCCAAGTGTGCGTGTAGGCCGCAATAATGACGCAGAACCCGGCAACGATCTTTGACAGGTAAGGGTGGTTCCGCATCCCCAGCATTTCAAACCCAGCGCTAAGAATGCCTGTGAGAACCAGACCTGCCACAATTAGAAATATAATGTGAATCATGGTGGCCTCAGCTAGTCCAAAGAGATTTCTCAGTGAGTAGATGGCGGCACGCTAAATACTGCTTCATCATCGGCAAAGATTGTTCCTTCACGAATACTCAGTGCCTTAAAGGCTGGGGTTTTTGAAGTGGGGTCAGGCACATAGTAGACTTCGATAGGATTTTGTCTGAGATTTTCAATCGGTTCGCCCCAGTTGAAAAATAAAATGTTGTTCTTGATAAGCCCAAAGGAGTTGCGGGGCTGAGAGGCTACCCGCCACTTCAGTTCCACGGTTTGAAAAATGGGTGCAGACTTTAGCAGCATGAAAACGAATGCACTGTTCTTGCCAGCCACCTGAAGGGAAACTATGACAGCAGCAGGAGAGTTCGCACTTGTCTGAAAATATTCTGTTATTCCTTTAGAGAAAAGAGCCTTAACAAGTTCATCGGTGCTTGCAAGCTTCTTCTCTTGTTCTAACATTCCCTTGGAAGTAGCATCCATTTGTTGATGCAAGTCTTTTACCTGAGCCTCAATTCTTTCTGTTGAGGCACGCATCTGGCTTGAAGATTTCTTCTCAAGTTCAGACACTCTGACGGACAGAGCCTGTACGTTCCTTGTAATTTCCTTTGCTGCACCCAATTCTTTATTAACTTCGGCAGTCACTGTGTCAGTGGTTTTCAACGCTTCATCTGCGTTTGCCTTTGCATTGGTTGCCTTTGTTTGGGCTTGCTCAATCTCTCCCTTAACCTGCTCAATTCGCTGCTTGACCTGACTCTGAGCTGTTTCCACCATACCTGTGAAGTCTCTGTACTTTTCAATTCCGGCCACTGTTAACAAGAAGAGAAGCAATGCGGCAGGAATACCAGCAAAAAACAAAAACTGTTTGACGCGATGTTCAACGTGATCGAAAACGGCTTGAGAAGTCTCGTTTCTTACTGCGTTTTGGTCTTTGAATTTCCGGTGAATAACTTCTTCAATCTGCGCTTTGACGAAGGTTTCCAGATACTTCGTCTGCGGGTCAAAAGGTGCCCCGCAGTCTGCGCAGTAGTTTTTTCCATCAGCACTGGGGCTGTTGCAGTGTGGGCAGTTCATCTGCCGCCTATTCTACATGTAATCAACCCAGACATTCAGCCGCAAATAAAAAACAACCCGGCCATCCGAAGACAGCCGGGCCATTCTGATTTATTTTTCTTTCCGCTGGAAACGAACCACACCAGTAACGTCTCAATCGGTGAAGCTGATCGCTTTGCCGGGCAATGTCAGGCCGCGTGACGGTGCGACGGAGGCAATGTGCGGCAATTTTAGTTATTGGTTTGCGTTCTTACTTCTTCACTTCCGGCGCAGCGATTCTGGCAGTAAGCTCTGCGATCTTGGCGTCCAATACCACCATCGAAGCGTTATAGGCTTTGCAGAGCGCAGAAGACGCGTCCACAGAGCTTGGCCCAATCAAAACAAGACCAACGTTCGGTGATGCCGCGTGAATATCACGGCGGTCATAGTCAGCCATCGCAGTGAGATGCGTTTTGGTCACGCGCTCGTTTTCACTAAGCTGCTGTTGCTGGTCTTTTTCCTTGAAGGCTGCTGTGGCCTTTGCCCGGTAAATCAACCCCTTGTTTTCAACAGTGGGTTGCACATCAAGCGTGTTGTTGCTCTTCATTTCAATGTTTTCCTTTTCTAGTTTCGGTTCACGCGTTAGCTGTGCAGGGTTGCGTAGACCACGGGCTGCACACTACCCGGAGCAATCAGGTTGGCATCAACGCGAAGCATCGCGGTGTAGAGGGCCGTGCCCGTTTCTGCGTAGCCGGGCAGTTCAAACGAACGGCGAACGGAAATACTGTTGACGCGCACAGCGTACTGGCTCAAGTCACCGAACACGATGCCTTTTGAACCTGCACCGCTGGGCACATCAGGGGCGATCAGAACACGCTTGCCCATCAACTTCTCGCCATCTTCAGACATGTTCAGCAGAGGACGGTTGCTGGAATCTTTCGCATTTCTCAGAAGCTCATAGGTGGTGTCTGAAACTACCCATGCACACTTCGTGCTGTTCCGATACGCACGATTGAGGGAGAAGTAGATTGCCGAGATGTCGGCTGCACTGATGACACCAGCCGCACCAGTGGTCACATTGGAGTTTGCCGCTGCCGTGAGCAAGCCTTCTGGTGCGGTGCTGCCATTTCCGTTCACAAGATCAGCGCCAACACCGCGTGCGATTCCAACAGCGAAAGCCTGATTCAGAATCGAGTAGATACTGTCAAAGCTGTCCTGCTCAATCTCAAGTGTGGCCGCAATCGGGGTGGTCTTGTACGTGTAGCCACCAAGAGTATTGCGTGTCACGGTTGGAGTGTTTCCCGCTGTCTGCTGTGCATTCTGAGCGATGATACTGCACGATATGCTGCTCAGATCAAAGCCCGGAACGGAAAGTGGCCTATTATTTTCGTCACGAATCAACGTCACGTTGGCTTCGTTCATCAAATCCGAATACTGGGCTATGCCCTTGAAAAGTTCGCGCTGAAAATCAGCCGGAATTAAGGCACCGCCGCTGCCCGTAGCTGTGGTTAGGCCGGAACGAAACTGACCGTGCTTTAGGTATGCGAAAAGTGCATCACGTTGTTCTCTGTGACTGTGCTGTTTTTCCGCGTCTCCGAAGCGCGAAATGACTGGCAGGCCCAAGCTACCAGCCCGTTCATTGAATTGTTCAAGGCGTTCTTCGTCAGACCGCACGGCTGCCGCTTGCGTTCGCAAGCCGGATGCCTTGGCCAACAGCACGTCAATGCGCGTTCGCGTGGCCTTATCATTTTTTCCGTCCATCGTCAGGCTTAGACGTTCTGCTTCAATCAACGCGGCGTTGGCTTCGTCGTTCAGCCTTTTGCGCTGTAGTTCTGCTGCGTTCATCTTTTTATTTCTCCTGCCCCTTGGGGCGTGATTTTCTCTTGCTTCGGCTTGCCGCGAAGCTTGGGCCGAATTGTTTTTGTGGACACACGGATAGCAAGCACGCAGATTGCGTGCGTTACTTCTCTGTGTGGTGAGGGGTTATTGAATCAGGCGGTGAATACGAAGGCGCAGCCCAAGCGAGTCCATCGCTTTGTCAACGGAGTCAGGCACATGAACGCCAAGATTGTGTGCTCTCGTTTCCAGCGCAGCCGCTGACAAATAGGCGGGTCTTCCTTCCGGCCACAGGCTACGCGCATTCACTTCCGTGCCCGGATATGCCGGATACGTGACCACTGAACAATCGAACAGATCAAGGTCACTAACAGTCCTGATGAGTCCACGGCCTTGCGGGTCTTCAGAAAAATCCTCATCCGTGCAATAAAACCCAAAGCTGCAATCAGAGAGATTGCCCAGCCGGATGTTTTCGTACACGTCACGGCCAGTCTGGGTATCGGGCAGCACGCAAGCAAAGCGAAGGCCAACGTTGTCCTGAGTCAGAGTCAGCGTCCCTGCCTTGGTGCGGCCAAGAATTTTGCTGCTATCGTGGTCAACCAGCATTCGGACATCAGCGCCAAGACTCAGCGTGCGCGTGAAGCAGCCGGGTGCCAGCTTCTCTCTGAAGCCACCAAGGTCTTCAGATAGATTGTTGAATTTCGCGGCGTAGCCGGAAATCTTTCGTTCGCTGCCATTGCCGGAAGCACGAAGCTCCTTAGCCGCATAGCGAAGCTCTTTTCGATTTTCACTGCTCACTCTTATTTTTCTCCTTCGCTGCTCAAAGCGCAGCGGGGCTTTTGTGTTATCGAACTTCTTTTCTGCCTTGGTTCTTCTGCACGTAAATCGCATCAAGAATCGTTCTGTACTCAAGTTCCAGATGCGAAATGTTCGTTCGCAGCACTGCCATTTCGCCGCTCAGCTTTTCAAGCTGCGAGCGAACTTGTTCTTTGCGCCGATCTAATCCCTTGTTCATCCTTTTTTCTCCTTTCTGGGCTAAGCCCCGATTCTTTCTTCCAGTTCTGCAACTTCTTTGGCCGTCATTGCAGATAGCACGCGCATCCCGTAGCTGTGTGCTGCGTGAATGCTTGGTATTTCGTGGGGCCGATGCTTCGCAGCCACTGCCATGCTGCGCTTTCTGACTTCGGGGTCTTCTTTCACGCGCTGCCACAGGTGCCAACAGTCTGTTAGACCACTCTGCTTTGTGAGCAGACCACGCTTCGTCAGAAGTTCTTGGTAGGTCAAGAAGCCGGATTCATCAGACTTGCGGTGCATTGTTTTCATCACGCCATCGCGGTTGGCTGCGTTCGTGAATCGGCTGGGTTTCTTCTTCTCTAGGTTTCTCATCACTTCCCCCACAACTTGCAAAACTCTGCCTGCTTGCGCTTGCGCTCTTCACGCTGCCACTTTTCTTCTGACTCTTGCTTCTCTCTGTATTCCAGAACTTCAGAGACGGAAGGCCAACGGTGAGAAAGTCTGTGCATCTCATTGGCAGTCATGGCAAGCACACTCAGTTCCAAATCTTCAGGCGTTGGCTCTGGGAAGTTTTGGTCAACAAACTGACCCCACTGCGTGCGCATGGCACGCTGCACGTCTTGCTCGGTGAATTTGTAATTGTTGGGTAGCGTTTCTAAAATGCTCATTGCTGTTTCGCTTTCTGCAAAATATCCCACGCGCTCTCTTCTTTTGGCTCCACCCGCGTTGCTGGCAGCACCTTGGTGCGTGACTGTGGCGTGCATCCAAACTCACGGGCCAGAGCACGCAAACTTTTTTCACACTGCTCAACGGTGCGTAGTGCTGGGTTAGGTTTCCGTGTGGTTACTGGTTCACCGTTGCTTGTCAGCACGATCTGCTCAATGACAATGCCGTGCTTCTGCACTGCTTCCTTTGCTGCCACCCATCGGGCTTGCGTTTCTGCCCAGATGCTCAAGACCATCGAATCTGCGCGGCTGAGTGTGCCGCGTTCTTCCAATAACGCCACAAGCTGACGCCAAGCTTTCTTTGCTTCGTAACTCAAGTGGCCGGGCATTTTTGGCCGGGCCGCTTCCACCGTTGAGTGTGTTTTTGCAACGCTCGGGTGGGGCGTGGTGCCCTGCAATGCGTGCACATGGTCTGGTTTTCGTGGGCGTCCCATCGGGTCAATTCCTGTCACTTTCTCTGGTGTTTGCGTGATTTCACGCAGAATTTCGGCTGGAATAAGTTTTGGATTTTTCGGTTATTTCGCACACTCGAAAAAAAGAGTTGCGCGGCGGTCTACAGAAAAATGGACGCAGATTCTGAAAGCCCCCCTACCCACTTCAGATATGCGTTTGCCCGATCTTCTTTCGTTCGCACAGGCAACGTGAGCAGTCATAGCAGCGCAACTCACCGCACACGCAGCACTCAACACAACGATAGTCTGGGTGCAGATCACGCAGGCAGTCACAGCAGTAGCTGAGTAACCGCTCAACGGTCTGCTCTGCTGCGTCACACAATGGTTCTGGTGGGTTCTCAATGAATCTCATTCTTTTTCCTCCTACACTAATGTTCAGAATGGGGCCTTTTTGCTGTATCGTGTTGATATTACAAGGCTTACGTGAAATTCTGGTCTAATAGTACGAAAATTTTTGTACTTTCGGACGTGGCGACCCCTTTATGCCGAGTCTTGGGGTGGGGTGGACTTTGAAGTTGCTGTTGCCTTTACCTTGGATTAGCTAGCAAGGAACTGAGCATTGCAACTTCAGAGTGGAATCCATCATCAGCGTAGGAGTCCGTAGTTGAGAGAAGAACGAAACGGTGAGTGCTGTAGATCACACGCTTCTTGTCCTTCAACTCTGGTTGACGTTTTGTTGGTACCGTTCGGATGTGGCCGTCGCCAAAGCCCATCGCCATATAACTTCTTTCTCGCACCAACGCTGGCAGTCAATTAGCCAGCTACCGCAACTCTGTGGTTCGTTTCTCGGCACCGGGTCGTTAGGGATGGAACGTAGCCCGGATTAAAATTATCTTTTGTCTTACCGCAGAGCTTTCCCGCACTCCCGTTATTGGCCAGACCTACAGGCTGGCAGGGGAAACGGATGCGAATCCCTCTGATGCATCCCCAGACAGCTTGTAGCAGGGCTTCGCTGTCTGGGTCTGGGCAGAGACATGAATCTGCCTACACTAGTGTTTGCAGTGGGGCCTTTTTGCTGTAAGTGAATATAAATAAGGGACTTACACAAAACGCCTAAGCGTTCGTTGGTTCTTGAACCATTCTGCCGTTCATGGCATAGGCTGGGTACAGATTTCGCAGCAGACCAGTGTGAATGATGTGCTCCACTTCCCACTTCAGGTCATTGTCACTGAGAACCTGCTTGATGAACTTCTTTGCATAGTCACGCCGCGCTTCACCGCAGAAGTCACGAACTTGTTCGGCACTCTTCCTTGGGACAATCGCGGCCACCTCCGCGAACGTGTGACCGTACACGAAGTGGCCGACCAGCATGGCCGCTGCATGTTGTGCTTTTTTCTTTTTTGCTGGGTTCAAAGTGTATGTGAAGCCTTTGAATTTCGTAGCCAGGATGACCGCCAGTTCCCATTCACCAAGTGGACGCCTGTTCCACGGTTTCGGCAGTTGGTCTGAGAATCTCTGGTCTTTGCCGTCATAAACGCATTGAGAGAATTGTTTCTCAAAGTCCTTGTTGCCCTGCTCTGGGCCACGCCCGTCACAACCGTTGTCTTGCTCAAGCCACACGCTATATGCGTTGAAATAGGGAACGTCAACAGCGTGAGTGACCGCCGCGCACTCGGTGCACAGCAGAAACTCTTCACGTGCGATTTCATTCGTGAGGCAGAAAACGCACCGCAAGCGTGCGACAGCGCTTTTTTCTGTGGCCGCTTCCTTTGCCTTCTCGGCTAACCACTTTTCTCCTGCCGCTTGCTCGTCCTCTGTAAGCGCACGTAGTTTTGGTTTGCCCTTTTGCTTCGTCACTTCTTGCTGAATCCACAATGACGTTCGAAATTCTCCAATGCGCTCTGCGAAGTGCTGTCCACGAAGTTTGCCGTTGTCCACGGTGATGCTGCCGCGCTTGCGAACAGTTCTACCCTTGACCGTCAGTGTGACAATCGTTTCTTCTCTGATGTCTGTGAGCTTGCTGTCTGGAAAGAGCGTGTTGAAGGCTTCCTGCGCCTCTGCTTCAGTTTCGGCATGAACGTAGAACGGATGCTTCATGCCGAGATAGCTCACCACGAATGTGCGCTGTTCCCCCATTGTGGAGCTGCTGAAAGTGCGAGTTCGGCCAAGCTTGAGCACACCATTGAATCTGATTTCTGAATACCGTTTTGCAAATGGCTTCTCAGGCGCTGGCCCGAAGATGTTCGCGGGTTCGGACAAGACTGTGCGCTCAGGGAAAGGCTTCCCTTCGTCAATCATGCGCACGTAGCGTTCTGCTCCGTGCTTCAGGGAGTGGTCACGGTAGGGAACACCTGTCTGTCGGGCCTTCAGATAGGAGTCGTAACCCTGAGTAAATTCGATGGGGTACGGCAGTTCCCAATGTTGCCCACCGTCAATCGTTTGCCCGTTGAAAATAAGCCCTTGCTTCCGAATCGGCTGCTGTAGCCGTAATCCTGCGAACATAGACACACCTGTCTCCCTTGGCTGCACTCGGTGCAGATCAACACGCACACGTGTGCGGACACTTCCCGCGCAAGCGTGCAAATTTCGTTTTAGTTGTCTGGTTTCGTCAGACCTTCGGAAACGGTGAAGACCGTTCGACTGGCCGTACTGTCACGCACAGGCCATGCGGGTGGAAAGGACACCAGCCAAGGGGTAGGGAATCAGGGTGTTTTGGTCCCAATTCCACTATTAAAAATTATCTCATATTTGGGCCATATTGTCAATAGGGTAACTACAAAAACGCTTGACAAAAGTATGTCACGTTAGTAATTAGTCCTTGCACGCACACTGGGAGGAAGCCGCAACGCGCCGATCTGCTGAAAAGTCCCTGCCTCACTATAAGTAGCAGCGACACTCTGCACATGATGTGTGTGTTAGGCGGTTCTCATGGCCCGTGCGTGCGAGCTTTTGCTGGTATAGAATCGGGTTCAATTGAAAGAGTGAACAATTCGCATATCATTGCCCTCCAAGGAACTGGTAATTAGGCTGTCTGTTGGCACTTTCAGGGCAACACAATTCGGGGGCTTCTCCCATGTTCTGCACGAAGTGTGGCCTTGAACTGCCTGATGATTCCCAGTTCTGCCGGAAATGTGGATTTGCATTCCCTATAGCTGCGCCACAGCCCTCACCTACAACAACTCCAGCACATGAGCCAGAATCTTCAGCTACACTCTCAAGTGTTCCCGGAACTTCTGCCCCACCCAAATCCACCCTTAACTTTGGCACCTTGGTGTTCGCTGGATTTTCTGCTCTCAGTCTGGTTGTGAGCTTTGCGAAGGGTATCGTTCCAATCTATTTGGGTGAAGCTGCACTTTGGGCTGCTCTGGCGTGGTTCTGGCACAAGAAGAATCCAACGAGCCGAGTTGCAAATGCCGCCGTGTTGCTGGTAGCTCTAGGGCTTGCGGCTGGTGAGGGCTATCTTATCGGTAGAGACTCCAAGACTAGGGAAGGGCTATCTTCTGGCCGTGGTGCTCCTGATACTCTCCCCGCAGATTTCTTCAGCAGACAGCAGGCCACATCAACACCACCGATCCCTCCCGGTTATGTATTAGATTCCCCAAAGCCAGAAGCTTCAAAAGAGCCTTGCCCTTCTGGTCTTCCCGCAGGGGCTAAGATTACCGAAATCCCACCGGACCAACTTGAAGGCTCCAAAGGTGACGCGTGGTATTTCGATACTGATGATACTCATGGTCAGCACCACTGGTCTTTCCATTTTTCTGTGCAAAACAATAACGAAGAGTTTTGTGTCACAGCGATAGAATACGAAGTTGAACTGAAATCAGATGACGGTGTTATCTGGAAGGGATACGGCAAGAAGCACATAAACCCACTGTCACCGGGATGGGTCTACACCCCCCACCAGCGTGACCCTGACGATGAACTAAAGTTCGCCGTGAATCCGAAGCAAGGCACGTTAAGCTCTTGGAAGATCACAAAAGGCTTTGGCTTTCCTCTGCCAGTTCCCGGCACGCAGTAAGCTGAGCTACTTATGCTGCGCTATTACATTGTCGGCACAAAGCACCTGCTCCAACGTCGAGACTTGGGATTAAAACCCTTCTTAGAATGCGTATTGTCCACGCACTCCGTGGCCTTAATAGCGGAGGAAGCTCTAGCAAGCGAACCTAAACTAGTCGGGAGAGATTTGGGCAGAGAGCACAATATTCCGTGGATTCCCGTTGATATGACAGTTGACCAGCAAGAACAAGCGGGGATTGCCCAAGACTTGGACAAAGCATACCGATTGATGAGTCGGGACAACAAACTCAATCTTTACCCAAAACACGCCAATGAGGTACGTCACGAATACTGGCTACAGACGATTGAAAGAGAATGTCTAGAACGAAAGATTGAAGATGGGACTATTCTGGTCACTTGTGGGCGAAATCATCTTGAGTTTTTCTTCGAAGAAGTAAGAAAACGTGGGATTGAACAAGTCGAAATTGCAGAGTACCCCGAAGGACTTAAAGCCACTCTCCCACAGCTAACTACGCTGCCTTAAAGCTGCTATTCTCCCAACTTCTCTGATATTTGATTTAACAACACTTAACAACAATTGGAAACGGGGCAGTGGCACTAAGTCATTGCCGTGCAGGTCTTTGTGAAGTAGGGATTAAATTTCGATCCCCACCGCCCCTACCAAAACCACTCGATTACAACAGCTTACTGCCACATTTGGTTGCCCGGATTCCCAGATTCCCGTTTGTCGGCTGTAAATTCTTGTGCGCT
>Ga0210401_10007712_pt1 | contig 10758 bp, 10 predicted proteins | sample IncBWH32MmetaG_FD_150866 | JGI IMG/M metagenome (GOLD analysis project Ga0210401, IMG submission 150866) | Forest soil microbial communities from Barre Woods Harvard Forest LTER site, Petersham, Massachusetts, United States - Inc-BW-H-32-M | ecosystem: Environmental > Terrestrial > Soil >... | reverse complement strand
GGCAAATCTCCTTGCCCACTTCCCCCTGTTCAGTTCACAAAGCGGCGCATCCGCACATTCATCACAATACCCAGCGCCAAAAACATAAACAGGACAGAAGACCCGCCATAACTCATTAACGGCAAGGGTATTCCAGTAACCGGCATAAACCCGACTACCATGCCAACGTTGACCAGGATGTGAAAGCTAAGCACAGCCACCACACCCATCACCACAAATGTGCCGGCGCGATCGGGCGCCGTTTGCGCATTCTGCGTCAAACGCATCAGCACGATAAAGTATAGCAGCATTACGGTTAACGCGCCTACAAATCCATGTTCTTCAGCAAAAGCGGCGAAGATAAAGTCCGTTTGTGGGACAGGCAGGAACGCTAAGTGGGTCTGGGAGCCGCCGCTGCTGCCCCAGAGTCCCCCGGAACCTACCGCGATCAGGGATTGAATAACTTGATAACCGGAGCCCTGGCTGTCGGCCTCAGGTTGCATGAAACTGGTGAGCCGGTCCCGTTGATAGGGCTTTAGAACATGGAAGGCCAGCGGCATCATCAGTCCCGCTAGCACAAAGACGGTCACCGCCTGTTTCCAACGGACCCCGCCCAGGAATAAACCCATGATCGCAATGGGGATATATGTCAGGGCCGTGCCGAGGTCGGGTTGAGCCAGCACCATGAGCATGGGGACACCGACGATGGCGCCCGCTTTCATGAAATCAGGCCAGGAAAGCTCCCTCTGGTGCAAGTCGGCAAAATACTTGGCGACGGCGAGAATAAGGATGAGCTTGACCCATTCCGATGGTTGGAAGTGTCCGCCCCCGGGCATTTTGATCCAGCGTCGTGCCCCCAGGTATTTCTGGCCGAAAATGATGACGGTCAGCAGGGAAGCGATAGAGACTATGTACATCCAGTGCACAGCGTCGAGCAGCTTCTGGTAGTTAATAAAACTCATCAGGAACATGCCGACGATTCCGCCGGTGATCCAATACAGCTGTTTGATGTGAGCGCCGGCGAACTTGGTATGTTCGGTGGCGCTCCGGATCTCCATCACGCCGAGGCCGCAAAGCAGCATGACAAAGATGAAGAGCAGCCAGTCAAAATCGCGAAATGAAATATAGCGTGACATTAAGTGGGTCGTTCGCTTGAGAACATTACTGCACTCCCGGGGCTGCGACAGCCAGTGGCAAGCGCGTTTTTGGCACATCGAGAACGAATCTGCCGCCGTGCAAAGTATCCTGATCTTCACCGTCGGGACTGTCGGAATTCCATACGGCTCCGATCTCGACTTTTTTGCCTCCCTGCGCCACCTTGGTCGGCTGTCGCCGCTGCTTTTCCACGTAGGCTTTCACTACTTGGGCCGCGATGCGAGCTGCGAACTGGCCGTGCTCTCCGCCTTCGAACAATACGGCGACTACGATTTCCGGATTCCGGCGCGGGGTTACACCCACGAACCAGGCATTGTCTTTATATTTCGATTTGCCGTTGGCGGTTTTGGCCTTGAGGGCGTTGCTGACCGTCTGTGCGCTTCCGGTCTTGCCGGCGAAATCGATGCCTTGCAAATGCGCGCTGCCCGCAGTGCCCAAAGGTGAAGGCACATTCGACATGGCATCAGTAATGGTCTCCCAGTTTGCGGGATCAATCGGAATCTTTATCGGGACAGTCGATTCTGCAGCGGGGACGAAATTAGCCGGCAGTTCGGCGGGATTGGTCACATGCGGCCTCACCAACACACCGCCGCTAGCGATGGCGCCGATAGCGCGCGCCAACTGAATCGGAGTTACAGCCACTGCCCCCTGGCCAATGCCCACTGAAATGGTTTCACCGGCATACCATTTCTGTTTGAAGTTGCGCACCTTCCACTCTTCTGACGGCATTACTCCGCTGACTTCCTGTGGCAGGTCGATACCAGTCTTCTGTCCGAGGCCAAACATGGTGGCATATTTAGCGATCCGATCGATGCCAAGTTTCTCGGCGAGGGTATAAAAGAAAACGTCGCATGACTGATAGATCGCCTTGCTGATTTCCACCACGCCATGCGTGCGATGCTCGGCGGTAACCCAGCATTTGAAGTAGCGTCCGTAGAATGAGGCGCCACCGTTGCAGATCACGTGCATATCCTGCGCGATGCCTTCTTGCAGGCCCGCAGTGGCCATTATGATCTTGAAGGTCGAACCGGGTGCGAGCTGAGCTTGAATGGCCTTGTTGAGCAAAGGATGATCGTCGTCGTTGACCAGCTTGCTCCACTGATCGCGCGAGACGCGAACCGCAAAGTCATTGGGATTAAAAGTGGGGCGGCTCACCATAGCGAGGATCTCCCCGTTGCGCGGATCCATAGCCACGATGGCGCCGTTCTTATCTCCCAAAGCTTGCTCTGCGGCGATCTGCAGATCGAGATCGACGGTCAGCTTGAGTTGTCTGCCGGCTTCGGCTGGAGTCTCATCCAAGCGCTTAACTTCTCTCCCACGGCTGTTCACCATTGCCCGCCGCGAGCCATTCTTACCCATCAAGACCTGGTTGTATTGCAGCTCGACGCCGGACTTTCCCACCACGTCGCCGGGATTGTAGAACTCCCATCGCGGCTGGTTCAGCATCTCCTCGCTGACTTCGCCAACGTAGCCGATGAGGTGGGCCATGAAGCCATTGCGCGGATAAAGCCGGCGGTGAGCCACGATCGTATCCAGCTCAGGCAGTTCATTGCGGTGCGACTCGACGAAGGCCAGTTCATCCTGCGTGATGTCGTCTTTCAGGAAGATGGGTTGGTACTGCGGCATAGAAGCGAAGTGCCGGATGCGATCTTTGACATCTTTGGGATCGAGATGCAGGCCTTGGGCGATGAGGGGCGCGTCGGCGATGAGATCGCGTGAAGAATCGCGCAATAACAAGGCAGTGAATGAAGGATAGTTCTCCACGATGGTGCGCCCTTCACGATCCAGAATTTTGCCGCGAGGCGCAAGTATGGGAACGTTGCGAACGCGATTCTTTTCCGCGAGCGAGGCGTACATATCGCTCTGTACCACCTGCAGCCGCCATAATCCGTAGGCCAATATCATGAAAATGGCCAGGATGATGTACTGCACGCTGGTCAGGCGGACCTGCGATACTTTTTCGTCGCGGGCGATCATCTGGTGTCAGACGGGCGTTGGGCGTTCGGCCCTGGGGGGCGCGCCGAACTCAAGCCGCGCTGACTCAATCCTTTCGGGAAGATGAGTTTATTGTAATGCGGCAAGCGGCGAATTGGAGTGTAATTCCGGGTAACGGAAGGGCATAGACGGCGGGGAAACGGTTATCGTGGCAGAATTAACGCCATGCCGATCCAGCAGCCTCCGCGAGTTCCAGATTTTCTCTACGGTACTGCATGGAAGGAAGAGCGCACGCTGACTCTGACTGAACTAGCGATCCGGATGGGGTTTCGCGGCATCGACACCGCTAATCAGCGCAAGCATTATTTCGAAGCCGGAGTAGGCGAAGGGCTGGCCGCCGCGTACCGTGCGGGAATAATAACCCGCGCGGATCTTTTTCTGCAGACGAAATTCACCTATCGCCCAGGACAAGATCATCGGCTGCCTTACGATCCTGGGGCCAGCCTTTCCGATCAGGTTGCGCAATCGATGGCTAGTTCGCTCGATCACCTTGGGACCGACTATGTCGACAGCTACGTTTTGCATGGTCCCGCTTCGGGACACGGGTGGACGGAAGCGGATAGTGAGGTTTGGGCGGCGATGGCGAAGGAGCGCGATGCTGGTCGCACGCGCTTCCTCGGGGTGAGCAACATTTCATTGCGGCATCTTGAGCAAATGGTTGCCGCTCACGATGAGCCTCCCGCATTCGTCCAGAACCGCTGTTTCGCGCGCCTGGGTTGGGACCGCGACGTTCGGCTCTTCTGCGCGGAGCGAAAGATTGTCTATCAAGGATTTTCGCTTCTCACAGCGAATCGGGAGGTACTGCATCATCCAGAAATCCAGGATCTCGCCGCCCAAGCTAACGTTACTCCGGCGCAGGTTATTTTCAGCTTCGCCCGGTCGGTCGGCATGCTGCCGCTTACCGGTACGTCCGACCCCGAACACATGAAGCAAGACCTGGCCAGCCGTAATCTGGAGCTGCCGCTGGAGACGGTGCAAACGATTGAGTCACTGGCTGGCTGACGGACCCACATCTAACCTGGCCTCGAGGAACCCCGCTTTTTTGCACTATATCGAGCAATGAATTCGGAGTAGAATCCCCGCACGTCCGTGGGACGACAATCTGGGACGGGGAGATGGGACCGATGAAAACTCTGAAGGCGATTCCTATCGGTAATGGGGGCGTGGGTGATTTTCGGCTACGTGCGAGCGCGGCACGACTGGGCAGATCTTTTTTGGTGTGGGTTTTTATTTGTGCCTTGATTCCGGTTTGCATGGCGCAACAAAAGAAGCGCGTCGCGGTGCTTAATTTTGAATACGGCACGGTACAAAGTTCGGTCTCCGCAATTTTTGGAACCAACCAGGATATCGGCAAAGGCATTTCAGACATGCTGGTCCAGAAGTTGGTGCAGGATGGCAAATACTCCGTGATCGAACGCAATGCCATAGACAAGGTTCTGGGAGAACAGAATTTTGCTAACAGCGATCGCGTTGATTCCAGCACCGCAGCCAAGGTTGGGAGAATTCTCGGCGTGGATGCGGTAATCATGGGAAGCATCACGCAGTTTGGTCGAGACGATAAGAATACGACCGTGGGTGGCGGGGGGCTCGGCGGATACGGCAGCAAGTTTGGTCTGGGCGGAGTGGGGAAACATAACGCTAAAGCCGTGGTCGCAATTACCGGCCGCTTAGTTGACACGACCACGGCAGAAATTTTGGCCGCGGTAACTGGCAATGGTGAGTCGAGTCGTTCGGGAACGTCGCTGATCGGTGCCGGCGGCGGCGGTGGAAGCGCCGGTGGCGGCGGTGTTGACATGAGCAGTTCAAATTTCGCCAACACCATACTCGGTGAGGCGCTGCATCAAGCCGTGGATTCGATGGCGACTCAACTCGATGACAAAGCTTCAGCGCTGCCGACGCACAAAGTAGAGTTCACTGGCCTGGTCGCAGACGTCACGGGAAACACTCTGGTGCTAAATATTGGCAGCAAAGACGGAGTGAAAGTTGGAGACACGCTTGATATCAGCCGTCCCATCAAGACAGTGAAAGATCCGACTTCGGGGAAGGTGCTCAGAACCATTACCGACAAAATGGGAACGGCAACCGTCACCGACGTAGACGCGGGATCGGCGACGGCAACTTACACGGGAAGCTCTCCTGCCAAAGTTGGCGACGCGGCGAAGAGCCAATAGCCCTGTTCTTTGTGGACTTTGTTCAATCAAGGGGGAGCTTTTGGCTCCCCCTGTTTACTTTGCCCTAGAATGGTGCGGTGGAAGCCAGCTTTCAATGTGCGGGTTGCGGCGAGTGCAATCAGACTACAGTCGATGAATCTGCGGGGCGTCGGCAATCCTATGTAGAAGATTGCCAGGTGTGTTGCAAACCCAATGTGCTCCATATTGAGTATGATCTGCCTGGGCAGGAATTTGTGATTGCTGCGGAATTGGAATAGCGTATTGCGCAGAGCACGCAGCTGCGGTTGGGAAAGGACAATAGCAATGGGCATGAGCTACAGCGCGCCGGGACGGATGGTCGCGCACAGCATGGTTACGACGCAATTCGAACTTGATGGATTTCGCGTGACTCGCACCCTGGGAGTGGTCCGCGGCATCGTGGTGCGCTCGCGCTCGATTTTCGGGACGATCGGAGCGAGTTTGCAAACCATTCTGGGTGGCAACATCACCCTGCTGACGAATCTGTGCGAGAAGACCCGTGCCGAGGCCTTCGACTTGATGCTGCAACATGCCGCTGAACTGGGAGGGAATGCTGTCGTAGGCGCCCGTTACGACGCCACCGAGATTATGCAGGGCGTCACCGAAGTGCTCGCGTACGGAACGGCGGTTTTTGTAGAGCCGATGAGGTAGGCGCCCCTTGCACTCAGCTAAACAGTTTTTCCAGCATCTTTTGTCGGTACTCGAAAGTTTGTTTCAGTCCGGGCGAAACGAACAGCCTCTGCGCCACGTCTCCTAGCAGTCCGAAGCCGGGATCGTATTCAATAAGGTCGCGCACAATCGTTCCTTTCACGCCGCCGCGCAGTTCTGCAGAAAACTCGTGACGATGTTGGAATCGCTTGAACGGCCCTTTTTTCTGTATGTCGGCGAAATGGCGGTTCCATTCGAATTCGGTGATCAGCGCAATCCATTCCGTTCGCAGAGGAATAGAAGGAAGAGGACGAAATGAGGGCACTATTTCCGAGCCTACGCCGGCGAGTTGCTCGCTGTTTGAAATCGCTGGCTGCTCGCTGAAAAGCAGCGGAGGCACAAGCCGTAGCGCAACCAACTCAGTTGCGGTTCCCAGCGGCATGATGCGCGGCAGATTCTGCGGATTGGCAAAGAATAAGAAAACCTTCTCAATCGTAAACGGCACCCATTGCTCGAACTGAATGCGATGGATCATCGGGAGCCGGCCTCATTTCCACAGCGGAAGCACCGGCCAATCAAAATGTCAAGGGCGAACAATAGGAGAAACACGCCTCGCGGCATCAATACTATAAACGCGTCTAATTGTGGTCACCGAATCAGTTAGCCACAATTTATAGTGTTTTCCAATTGGCGACTTAAGGTAAGCCTTTAACCACCCAATTTTGTGTTGACAACAAAAGCCTTAGGCGTAAGATGTGGGCAGAAGTGGTAGAAAGTGGTCGAAACGATAGAGCTCGTGGGCAAGACTGGAAACTGAGAGGCGCCAGTGGAATTTGAAGCTGACACCCCTAAAAACAGCCCTGACGAACCAGAATCGACCGGCATTGTCAGCGTTTTTACCTCCCTCGTTCTTGCGGCAGTAGTTGCCAAAAGAATTTCCGGCCCGATAAAGGGCAAAACAAATGTTTCGCGGCAATCACCCAACTCGCGTCGACGAAAAGGGGCGGCTCAAAGTCCCCGCCGAGTTCAAGCGAGTGCTCGACGAGAAGTACGGTCAACAATTTTACATCACGAGCTTCGACGGGAAGGTTGCTCAAGTGTATCCCTTCGAGGAATGGGAGCGGATCGAGCAGAAGCTGGCAGGGCTCTCCACTTTCAATCCTACGAAGAAAAAGTTTCTCGACCGGACGAACTACTGGGGACAGCAAGTAGAGATGGACGGGCAGGGACGGCTCCTGATGCCGCAGTTGCTGCGCGAGTCGGCGCAGATCAAGGGCGAAGTAGCCGTGACTGGACAGCTGACGTACCTGGAAGTTCGCAACCTGGAGCAGTACCGCCGGGAGATCGAGGAAGACAAGTTCACGCCTGAGGATGAGAAGACGCTCGACGAATTGGGCATCTAGTGGGCGAGGGTTCAACAGACACCCCTCAGGGGGTTGGGCATGGCAGTGGAAGCAAGACGGGCCATGTGCCGGTTCTTTTAAAAGAAGCGATCGACTTTTTAGCTATCAAGCGCGGCGGGACATATATCGACGCCACGGTTGGCCTGGGCGGCCACAGTTACGAAATCGCAAAACGCCTCGGCGCACCGGGTCATTTGATTGGGCTCGATAAAGATCCGGCGGCGCTGGATATCGCGCGAGAAAGACTAGTCGTCGGTCGGCCGTCGTCGGCCGTCGGCGAACCTGATTGGCCGCAGATCACCTTGCTGCACCGATCGTTCGCAGAGATCGGCAGTGACCAAAGACCAGCAACCATCGATGGGATTTTGGCGGACATCGGCGTCAGCAGCTTGCATCTCAACGATGCCGCGCGAGGATTTAGTTTTCAGGCGGATGGACCACTCGACATGCGAATGAATCCGCAAGCCGAGCTCACCGCCGAACAAGTGGTAAACCAGGTCGACGAGGTCACACTCGCCGATCTGATTTACGAATTCGGTGAGGAAAGGAGGTCGCGGAGAATCGCCAGAGCCATTGTCCGGTCGCGGCCGATCCGAACTACTGCACAGCTTGCAGATGTCGTATCAGCCGCGGCCCGGCCAATGAATCAGGCAGAAAGAAGGATTCATCCCGCGACAAAAACTTTCCAGGCAATCCGAATCTTCGTAAACCATGAGTTGAACGACCTGCGGGCGCTGCTCGAAGCAGCCCCGCGGGTGCTCAAACCGGGCGGACGGTTGGTGATCATCAGCTTTCACTCGCTGGAGGATCGCATCGTAAAAGATGCCCTTCGCGAGGGAGTGAAGCAGGGTCATTACGAGCTGCTCACCAAGAAGCCAGTGACCGCCGGGGAAAAAGAGATTGATCGCAATCCGCGGGCACGCAGCGCGAAGTTGCGGGCAGCGGAAAAAGTTTAGGAGTTTTGTCATTCCGAGCGAAGCGAGGAATTGCGGTTTGCTTGCGCGGACAAGAACCAAGGTCCCTCGTTTCACTCGGGATGACAAGTTGTTAGAGATCCGACAATTGTTTGAGAAGTTTAGTCAAAAGACCAATAAGCGCGGAGGCAGGGAAATGTATACGGGGACACTGATTGACGATCTGATTTCGAGTGTGGAGCGAGCAGAGAAATACTCTTGCCAGACGACCGGTTCAGAGGAAATGAGCCAGGGATACTGGTACACACCGGCCGATGGTGATCGAGTCTCGGATTCGAAATTACTCGGGGTGGCATAAATGGTTGCGGCAGCCGTGGCAGCTCAAGGCATAGCTCGTGCTCGAAGGCGTAAACCGTGCTGGACGGGCACTCCAGAGATTTACTTTGCCAAGCCGATTGACAATTCCCGGCTGGTAAAAATCGAAGATCCACGGCGTGGCCGCGAAATGAGACAGTTCGGCATTGCGTTAAGCTGTCTTTTCCTCCTCGTTATGACTTATACGTGGCAGCACTTCAAGGCCATCGAGTACGGCTACAAGATCGAATATCTGAAGAGTGAGCGCAATGGCCTCTCGGAGTTAAATCACACGCTTCAACTGGAAGAAGCGTCGCTGCGCTCTCCGGATCGCATCGATCGCCTGGCACGACAATATGGAATGCAGCCGCCTCAAGCGGGCCAGATAATCCGCATGGATTCGGCGCCTCTGGATGCAAGTACGCCGGAAATGGCAAGCGCGTCGGTGCTGGTGGTTTCGCTGCCCTAAGGTTTTGGAAAAAGTCGCCGCGGATTTACGCGGATAAACACGGATTACAGAAGTAAGGAAATCCGTGAATATCGGTGTAATCCGTGGCCGTAGTTTTGGCGGCTTCCGGGCCGCCATGTTTGTCTAGAGGGCGCGATCCGTGAGTGCGAACATACCTCGCAACAGCACCAACACCAGACTCTACCTGCTGGCCGGACTGCTCGTGCTGTGGTGCGGAGGCATCTGCGTTCGTCTCGTCTACCTGCAAATCTTCCGCTATGGCAGTTTTGAGAAGCGCGCAATCCACGAGCGCGAGCGCACGGAAGAAGTCTCAGCCCGACGTGGAATTATCTACGACCGCACCGGACGCGAACTGGCAATGTCGATTTCGGTGGATTCTGCTTTCGCCGTGCCGACGGAAATTCCCGACCTCGCTGGCACTATTTCCCTGATTTCCAAAATCACCAAAACTGATCCTCGTGAAACTCTGGCGAAGTGCAAAGCCGCGAAGACTTTCTGCTGGGTCGCTCGCAAGGCAGACGGCGAGATTGCCAATCGCATTCGTGCCCTCAATCTACGCGGAATCTATTTTCAGAAGGAATCGCGGCGTTTTTACCCTAAGCGTGAATTAGCGGCGCAGGTGCTAGGTTACGTCGGCATGGACGATGAAGGCCTGAGCGGGATCGAGCGCCAGTACGACGACAAACTACGGGGCAATCCTGGACGCATGTTGATTTCCGTAGACGCGCATCGCAAGTGGTTCGCCAGCGTGGAGAAACAACCGGAGCCGGGGGAGAATGTCGTTCTAACGGTCGATGAGCAAATTCAATACATTGCCGAGCGCGAACTCGCAACGGCCATGCAGCAAACTCACGCCATCAGCGGAACCGTTATCGTTCAGAATCCGCACACCGGAGAAATCCTAGCACTGGCAAACCAGCCTACATTTAACCCGAACCTCACGCGTGCAATTACGCCCGAACGGCTGAAAAACCACGCCGTCAGTGACGTTTATGAACCAGGGTCGACCTTCAAAGTGGTGACCATTTCAGCCGCGCTGGAAGAAAAATTAACTCGTCCTGATGAAGTTTTCGATTGCCAGATGGGATCCATCGTTATCAATGGCATGCGCATTCGCGACAGCCGCCCGCACGGACTGCTTCCAGTCTGGGGAATTTTGGCGGAGTCAAGCGACGTGGGCGCCATCAAGATTGCCCTGCGCTTGGGCGAAGATAGATTCTACAAATACATTCGAGCCTTCGGATTTGGCCAGCAAACCGGAATCGAGTTACCCGGCGAGACTCGCGGCTTAACCAAACCAGTGAATCGTTGGTCGAAAGTTTCAATTGGCGCAATTTCCATGGGCCAGGAGATCGGCATTACACCATTGCAGCTTTCGACTCTGGTTTCAACAATTGCCAATGACGGCGTCGCGGTTCCCCCGCGCATCGTCGCAGCCACTACCGATCCGCAGCCCACGCCACAGACCGTCGCATTCCATCCCGCCGACGGACGCCGGGTGATTTCTCCCCTGACTGCTGCGCAAATGAAACAGATGATGCAGAAGGTCGTGCTCGAAGGCACCGGGAAAAAGGCAGTGCTCGAAGGCTACTCTTCTGCCGGTAAGACCGGCACTGCCCAAAAAGTGGACCCAGGTACCCACGCATATTCGA
>Ga0210401_10007708_pt1 | contig 10760 bp, 9 predicted proteins | sample IncBWH32MmetaG_FD_150866 | JGI IMG/M metagenome (GOLD analysis project Ga0210401, IMG submission 150866) | Forest soil microbial communities from Barre Woods Harvard Forest LTER site, Petersham, Massachusetts, United States - Inc-BW-H-32-M | ecosystem: Environmental > Terrestrial > Soil >... | reverse complement strand
CGGCCTCGGCGCGGAATGGCGATCGGGGGGCTCCGGGGGGTCGCCCCCCCGGGTCAGCACCGTACTGACGACCCGGCTGGCCGCGCTCAACGAGGCCAGCCCGGAGGACTACCGCCGGATGGACACCCTGTTCCACCTGTCCATCGCGGAACTCACCGGGTCCAGCCTGCTGGCCGCGGCCTGCGCGGACGCCCGGATGCGGCTCAACGACCTGCTGAACGCGATCCCGGTGCTGCAGCGCAACATCGACCACACCACCGCGCAGCACACCGCGATCGTGCAGGCGATCCTGGCCGGTGACCCGGGCGCCGCACAGCGCGCGACCGCCGAGCATCTGGACGGCACCGCGGCCCTGCTGCGCGGCTTCCTGGAATAGCGGCTTCCCGGGTTGCCCGCCGGTCAGCCCGCGGTGACCTGGCCCGTGGTGACTTGAAACGTGCGCCGGTAGGCGTGCGGGCTGGTGCGCAACGTCCGGCCGAAGTGCTTGCGCAGGTTGCTGGCGGTGCGCAGGCCGCTCTTTTCGGCCACCGAGTCGATGGGCAGGTCGCTGGTCTCCAGCAGCCGTTGGGCCAGCCGGATCCGCTCGCGCAAGAGCCACTGGTAGGGCGTGGTCCCGGTGCTGGCCAGGAACCGCCGGGCGAACGTGCGCGGGCTCATCGCCGAGCGCGCGGCCAGATCGTTGACGGTCACCGTCTGGTCCAGGTGGGCCTGCAGCCAGGTAACCGTGTCGGCGAACAGGTTGGCGCTGTCCAGTTCGGGCAGCGGTGTGTCGATGTACTGGGCCTGGCCGCCCTCGCGGTGCAGCGGGACGACCAGATCCCGGGCGACCTGGGTGGCGATCTCAGTGCCGTAGTCGCGCTGCACCACGTGCAGGCACAGGTCCAGGCTCGCGGCGCTGCCCGCCGAGGTGAGCAGGTCGGTCTCGTCGGTGTACAGCACCCCGGGGTCGACCGAGACCCGCGGATAGCGCCGGGCCAGCTCGGCGCACTCCGACCAGTGCGTGGTCGCCGTGTGCCCGTCCAGGATCCCGGCCTCGGCCAGCACGAACGCGCCGGTGCACAGGGAGAGCAGGCGGCAGTGCCGGGCCTGGGCCTGGCGCAGCGCGTCGAGCACGGCCGCGGGCACCTGGCCGGGCCGGTCAGTGGGTGGCACGATCACAGTCCGCGCGGTGTCCAGCGCGTCCAGCCGGTGCGGGACCTGGATGGCGAACCCGGCATCGGTGCTGACCGACGGCTCGGTGCCGCAGACGGTCAGCTGGTACAGCGGCGTCCCGCCGGGGGTAGTGGCCTCGCCGCCGAAGATGTCGCAGGCTACGCCCAACTCCATGAGCGCCACCCGGTCATAGACGACGACCGCGACGGGGTGCGGCGGCTGGGTGCCGGGAAGGTTGGCAGTTTTGTCCTGCACTGTGTCAATGATGCCACTTCCGGTGCGGGCCGGCCAGGCGGATGCTGGAGATATGCGACACGCCGAGATGACTCTCACGCCATCCGCGGCGGCGCCGGTAAGCGCCGCCGACCGGGTGCTGGCCCGGATGTTCGGCGCGTCCCTGGACCGGCTGCTGGCCGCCGGCCAGGCCGCCGAATCGGACCGGCTGCTGGCCGCCCGGGCGCAGCACATCGTGTCGCTGCCGCGGCGCCGCGAGCTGGCCCGGGACTGGGAGCACCTGCTGGACCTGGCCCGGCGCGCCCCGGCGCCCGCGGTGCCGCTGTGCCGGGACCGCATCGCCGCGGCCGAGTCCAGCATCCGCGAGCTGGTGGCCTGCCTGCGCGTCCCGCTGCCGGTGCCGGCCCAGGGCGTGGCCGCGGCCAGCGTGCTGCTGACCGACGCCTCCGGGCCGCTGTACCACCGGCCCAGCCGCGCCGGCCTGGACGGCCTGCTGCGCGAGGCGATTGCGCAGCTCGACCCGGCCCGCCCGTTGCTGCCCTAGGGCCGTGGCGGCGGAACCCATTTGACCGGAGCCGTTTCATGCCGGAGGGGACGGGCAGGCGCTTCCCCAGGAGGCATCGATGAGCGATTCCAGGACACCCCGGCACGTCGAAATCAAGGACGGTGATCAAACGGTCGCTGCTGCGGAGGTGACAACTTCGCAGGAGCCCGGCGGAACGGCCCAGGCGTCGCTGCATGCGGCATCCGGGCATATTGCCCCGGGCAGGCGGGCGAGCCTGGTCGATGCCGTGCTGGATCTGCCCGAAGTGCAGGCGAGCGAACACTTGAACGCCACTGTCCCGCTCGGTGATGGTGAATCGCTGGAGCGCCTGCGGGAGCGGACCGATGACACGACCACCCGCCCGGCCGGCTCTACCGCACTGGTGGACGCGAAAATACCACCGGACGGCGAACCGGAATCCGGCCAGGAGCCTGGCGAAACGTCCGCACCGTGAGCACTGCGATCCGGCTGAGCAGGCCGCCGTGGTCGTAAGGATCGGGACTTCTGGATGGAGTTACGAGCACTGGGCGCCTGAGCTATACGCTCCCGGGCACCCAGCCGGTGACCGGCTGGCGCGCTACGCGGCCGCCTTCGCCACGGCTGAACTCAACAGCAGCTTCTATCGCTGGCCCCGGCCATCGGCGTTCAGCAGCTGGCGGCAGAAATTGCCGGACAGCTTCCGCTTGTCGGTCAAGGCACCGAGAGGGCTGACCCACGGGCGGAGACTGTACGCGCCGGAGGCGTGGATCGAGCGCATCGGCGCAGGCTGGCACGAGCTGGGCGACAAGCGAGCTGTGCTGCTGGTCCAGCTCGCGCCGTCACACACCCGCGACGATGCGCGGCTCGCCTATTTCCTCCGGATGGTCCCGAACTGGATACGGGTCACCGCCGAATTCCGCCATCCCAGCTGGCACTGCGAGGAAGTCTTCGCGCTGCTGGCAGCGCATGATGCCGCTTATTGCGTGATGAGCGGCGCGAACCTGCCGTGCATACTACGAGTCACCACCGACTTCGCCTACGTGCGAATGCACGGCCCAGATCATCATCACCTGTACGCAGGTTCCTACAGCGATACCGACCTGCTGTGGTGGGCTGACCGGATGCAGGAATGGAACGCAGCAGACAAAGACGTGTTCGTGTACTTCAACAACGACGGCAACGCGAATGCCGTGCGGAATGCACGGACCCTCAAGACCCTGCTACACCAGTAGCCCGGCACCGTCGGCGGCATCCCCCTGTGCCGGAACCTTCAGGTGGTGATGTGCCGTTGACAGGAAGTGGAAGAGATCGAGCGGGTCCTTGACCATGAGGTGAAAGGACTGTTCCCGGACGGCGCGGTGCAGCGGGCCGAGTTGCGGCGCGGCGAGGACCCGGGCCAGCTGATGGTCCGGGTGTTCATCCCCGGAGCAGAAGATCTTGCCGCATGGGCTGAGGTACACCGGGAGCACATGGCGGAACTGCGGAGGGAGCTTTCGCTGCGGTTGCCGTCGGCCAAGCTGCTCGAGTTCACCTCCGATGCCGCGGATGCTGCCGTGATCAGCCTGCCTGACGACGGCTCGCTGGCCGCCGAGCAGTTGTCCAGCCGGGAAATCGTCCTCAAGGCGCTTACCTTGCTGCGCGAGAACTACGTGTTCCCGGAACTGGCCGGGCAGGTCGCCGCCGCGGTTGAGGCGCGTCTCGCGGCCGGGGAGTACGACCACCTGGACGAGATCACGCTCACCGAGTTGCTTACCACCCATCTGCAAGAGGCCAGCGGCGACAGGCACCTACGGGTCCGGCTCGGCGGGGGACCCGGCCCGGCGCGGCGGGGGCCCGGGCGCGGTCCGGGCGGACCCGATCGCGAACGGGCTGACCGGGACAGCGGCGAGCCTGCGGACCGTGAGGCGAGACGGCTGCGGATGCGCCAGATAGGGCGGCTGGACAACTTCGGCATCCACCGGGTAGAACGCCTGGACGGCAACATCGGCTACCTCGACCTGCGCCGGGTGCCGACGCCGGAGATGGCCGGCCCGGCGATCACCGCTGCGATGGAACTTGTCGCCGGGACCTACGCCCTCATCATTGACCTGCGGCGCAATGGCGGCGGCTCCCCTCATGGGGTGGCGTTGTGGTGCAGCTACCTGATCGCCGAGCAGCCCACCCGCCTGAACGACATCTTCCACGCCGATACCGGCGAGACCAGCCAGTTCTGGTCCTCCCCCTACCTGCCGGGCAGCCGCTACCTCGACCGGCCGGTGTACGTGCTGACCAGCAGCCGGACGTTCTCTGGCGGCGAGGACTTCGGTTACACCCTGCAGGCGCTGGGCCGGGCGGAGGTGATCGGCGAGGCAACCGGTGGCGGCGCCCACCCCACCCGGCCGTTCCCGATCAGCGCCGCGGTGCACATCGGCATCCCGTTCGCGCGCTCGATCAACCCGGTCACCGGCACGAACTGGCAGGGCACCGGCGTGCTCCCGGACACCCCGGTACCCGCAGACCAGGCCTATGCCGTCGGGTACACCAAAGCGCTCATGCACGTGCTGGAACTCGGCGACGTTCCGCCCCCCATCGCCGACGAGGCCCGCGACACGCTCACCACGCTGGCACATAGGTGAGGCTGTTGCGCATGATGATCCTCCTCGTCGGCAGGCGGGCCGCTCGGCACCGCCATCAAGGCAGACCCGGCGCATCCAGAAAAGGAATCGGTCGTATCGCATCCTCATTTAGCCGGCCTGCTGCTAGCCAATCGCATCCGGCTCTCCCGGCTGCACGATGCCGGTTTCGTAGGCCAGGATCACGGCCTGGACCCGGTCCCGGAGCCCGAGCTTGGCCAGCAGGTTCCCAACGTGGGACTTCACGGTCGCCTCGCTGATCACCAGGTCGGCGGCTATCTCCGCGTTGGTCAGGCCGCGGGCGAGCCGCAGCAGGATGTCATGCTCCCTGCTGGTCAGCAAGGCCAGCCGGGACGGCGCTGGCAGCGTCCGGGCCGGCCTGCGGGCGAACGCGTCGATCAGCCGCATCGTTACCGAGGGCGCGAGCAGCGCGTTACCCGCGGCGGCGATCTTGACTGCCGCGATCAGGTCGTGCCGCGGAGCGTCCTTCAGCAGGAATCCACTCGCTCCGGCCCGCAATGCCTCGTACACGTAGTCGTCGAGGTCAAAGGTGGTCAGGATGACCACCTTTGAGCTGGCCATCCGGTCTCCGCCGGTGATCCGCCGGGTGGCCTCGATGCCATCCATTTCCGGCATCCGCACGTCCATCAGGATCACGTCCGGCTGGTGGTCGGCGGCAGCCCGGACGGCCTGCGCCCCGTCGGCCGCCTCGGCCACCACGCTGATCCCGTCGGCTGCCTCGAGGATCACGCAGAATCCGGTCCTGACCAGCTCCTGGTCATCAGCGACGAGCACCCGGATCGGGCCGGCGCTTGTCATGGCGTCGGCAGCCTGGCGGTGACCGCGAAGCCGCCCGTCTGGCCGGGGCCGACGGTCAGGCTGCCACCGCACGATGCGACCCGCTCGGCGATGCCGGCCAGGCCAAATCCGCCCGGTCCAGCCGGCCGCACCCCGCCGGTGTCCGGCGCGTCCCGCGGGGTGGCTGCGGCTGGCATCGCCGGCCGGGCGGCCGCCGCGGCGACGGGCCCGTTACCGGTGTCGGTCACCGAAACGGTGACATAACCAGGCTCATAGCCGACGGTCACCGCCGCCTCGCCCGCGCCGGAGTGCCTGACCGCGTTGGTCAGCGCCTCCTGCACGATCCGGTAGGCGGTCAGGTCGACACCGGGCGCCAGCTTGGCCGGGCTGCCCTCCACCCGTAGGTCCACGGCGATCCCGGCCTGACGTACCGGCACGAGCACCGGATCGAGCCGGCTGATCGACGGGGACGGTGACGTGTTTGCCCGGCGGCCGGCCTGGTCGGCCGGGTCGGCCGGGTCGGCCGGGCCGCGCAGGACGCCGAGGAGGCGGCGGAGCTCGGTCAGTGCCTCGCGCGCGGTCTCGCCGATGATCTGCACGGACTTTCCCGCCTCGGCCGGCCGGCCAGGCAGCAGCGAGGCGGCGGCCTCGGACTGGACCGCCATCAGGCTGACATGATGCGCCACCACGTCGTGCAGTTCCCTGGCGATCCTGGTCCGCTCCTGCGCAGCGGCCAGCGCCACCTCCCGGTCACGCTCGGCCTCCGCGTGCTCGGCTCGTGCCTCGACCTCCCGCAGGTAGGCCCGGCGGGTGCGGCTGATGATGCCAGCCAGGCCGGCGGCGGCGAACTCGAGCACCCCGACGAAGAAGTCATAGGGCGTGTGACCAGGCAGCAGCGCCGCCCGGCCGACGCCGTACACCGTAATGGCGCTCACCACCCAGCGCACCCGCGTCGAGCTGCGGTCCATCACCGTATAGAAGGCAATCATGGAGGCGAGCGGCAGCGGCGCGAACCCGATGCCCAGATCGTCGTAGAGCGTGCGGGGAATGCCGATGAAGACCACGTAGGTGGCGACCGGCCAGCGCCGTCGCCAGGTCAGCGGCAATGCCTGCAGCACGACCAGCGCGAACGCCACACCGGGCAGGCGCAGCTGCCCCGCCTCCGGGATCAGCGAGCCGGCGTTGTATGCGGCCAGCGCCAGCGCGAGCGCGAGGTCCTGCATGCGCGGCGGGAGTGCGATAGCCCAAGCGAGAAGCCTCTTCACCAGCCGATCGTAAAGGCGGCCAGACGCCCAGGCCATCCTCCGCACGGCTGAACCGGCGGACTCTACCTGCGGCGGATTTCTGTCGCCGGCAGGGGCCGGCCACGCCCCGGGGGATGGTCGCGGAAACGGGCATCGCGGCCGATGCGGAGTCGCTGCCCGCCGACGATCGTAACGGTCATGAACCTTCCGGCAAGGTCACGGGAACCCATTATCGAGCTGGCCCGGGTGGAAAAGGTCTACCGCAGTCCAGGGGGCAGGGGAGGTGGGCGGAGCGTCGGGTTCCCCGCGCTGAGCGGCGTGGACCTGGCCATCGCCGCGGGCGAGATGGTGGCGATCACCGGCCCGTCGGGCAGCGGCAAGACCACCATCATCAACCTCATCGCCGGCATCGACCGGCCCACCATCGGCGCGGTGACGGTCAGCGGCAGCCGCCTGGACCAGATGACCGAGGAGCAGCTCGCCGTCTGGCGCGGCCGCACCATCGGCATCGTGTTCCAGTTCTTCCAGCTGATGCCCACGCTCACCGCGACGGAAAACGCCACGCTCCCGCTGGACCTGGCCCGCCTCGGCCCGGCGCGCGAGCGCACGGCGGTGGCGAGCCGTCGCCTGGCCGCAGTCGGGCTCGGCGATCGCGGCGACCGGCTGCCGCTGGAGCTGTCCGGCGGGGAGCAGCAGCGGGTCGCGATCGCCAGGGCGATGGCCTGCGAGCCGCCGATCCTGCTCGGCGACGAACCCACCGGCAACCTCGACACCGGCATGGCCCGGGAAATGTTCAAGCTGCTCAAGGGGCTGAACGAAAACGGGACGACGGTCGTGTACGTCACGCACGACCAGGCGCTCGCCGACCTCGCCTCCCGGATCGTGTCCGTTCAGGATGGCCTGATCACCGGCGATACGGGGCGGCGGCCATGAGCACGCTGAACCGCAAGGCCAGGGGCGACCTGACCCGGCACGTCGGCCGCACGCTGCTGGCCGTTTTCACTCTGAGCATCGCCATCGCGAGCCTGGGCTTCCTGGCCGTGCCGAGTCTGCTGAACACGGCGATGAACCGGCAGGTGAAGGAGAGTCACCTGTACGACGTCGGGATATCCACCCGCGATCTTGACCTGACCCCCGCCGAGCTCAGCGCGCTCGGCCACCTGCCGGGCGTGGCCGCGGTCAGCCCAGCCGTCGGCTACGCCACCACGGTAAGAACCGGCGCTGGCACCCAGGACGTCGCGATCGGCGGCGGCGACCTGGCGTCCGCCACGGTCAACACCGTCCCGCTGATGTCCGGCCGGCTGCCCGGGCCGGGCGAGGTTCTGGCCGACGCCGGCAACGCCCGGGCCACCGGCTTTGCCGTCCCGATTGGCGGCACGGTAGACGTGCGGGCCGCCAGCGGCCGGCTGGTACGGCTGCGGGTCAGCGGTATCGGCCTGAACCTGTACGCGACTCCCGGCGCGAACGGCTCGACCACGCCGGTCTTTTACACCTCCGCAGCCACGGCGCAGGCGCTGCGCGGCGCCCGCGGGTACAACTACCTGGGGTTCCGGCTTACCGACGACAGCACGGACGCCCAGTCCCGGGTGGTCGCCGAGGTGCGCGCTTACCTGACTGCGCAGACCGGGACGGACCCGATCACGGCGCTGCCCGCCGTCCGGGCCCCCGGGCAGTGGCCAGGCCAGTCCGGGTTCAGCCACATCATGGCGCTGCTGTACATCATCACGATCCTGGCGTTCGCCTCCGCCCTGTTCCTCATCTCCGCCACGATGAGCACCCTTATCGCTGAGCAGGCCCGCGAGATCGCCATCCTCAAGACGCTCGGCGGTCGGCGGCGGCAGATCAGCGGCATCATCGGCCGCACCGCGGCGATGATCGGCGCGGCAGGCGCGGTCGTTGGCACGGTCCTCGGCATCGTCCTCGCCTACCCGCTGGCCCGCTACTTCGCCGAGAAGTTCATCGACGTGTCCTTTGGCTTCGGGATCGCCGCCGCAGTTGTCGTGGCCAGCCTCGCGCTCGGCCCGGCGCTCGCCGTCGCCGCGTCGCTGCCCGCGCTGCGGCGAGCGCTGCGCAGGCCCGTGGCCGAGACCCTGGCCGGAACCGGAACCACAGGATTCGGTGCGGGTTGGCTCGACCAGCGGGTCGCGCGCAGCGGGCTGCTGGCCGGGACCGAGGTACCGGCCAGTCTGCGGATGGGAGTCCGCAACGCGCTACGGCAAAAGCGGCGCAGCGCGGCCACGATCGCGCAGGTCGCCGTAGCCGCCGGGCTGGCGATCTCCCTGCTCGCTCTTGGCCAGTCGATCACTGCCGTCATCAGCCAGACCATCGGCAAGCTGCACTTCAGCTTCGCCGTCGGGGAGGCAGCCGGCCAGGGCGCGCGGCCATTCACCAGCCACGCGGTCACCGTGGCCGCTTCGACTCCCGGCGTCATCGGAGCCCAGCCCATCGAGACCAGTTCCGTGCAGTACAACGGGCAGGCCTACGTGGCGTGGGGCCTGGGCAGCCATCCCCTCTACTCGTACCGGCTGACCGCGGGCCACTGGTTCACCAGCGCTGATACCGCCACCGGTGCCCGAACGGCCATCCCAGTGGTGGTGCTCGGGCCCGTCGTCGAGCGCGCCACCCGCGCCCAGGTCGGACAGATCCTCACCCTGAACATGGCCGCCGGACCCACCAGGGTCCGCGTCATCGGGATCGACAGCGGCGAGAACAACGGGGGCGCCACCGTCTACTTCCCGCTGCAGGTGCTGGAACGCCTGGACGGCACGCCCGGAACCGCGGACTCGATATGGCTCAGCACAGCGAGTTCCGCCCATGCAGCCATCGACCGGGCGGCCGCCGCTGCAGCGGCCCGGCTGGCCGCCGCCGGGTACCCGGTCAGCACGACGAAGATCTACGTTATCGAGGCGCAAACCACCGCCAGCGAGGCCTCTATCCTCGTCATCGTTGAGATCCTGGGCCTCCTGGTCGTGGCCATCATGCTCATGGGCCTGGTCAGCGCCCTCAGCATGGGTGTCATCGAGCGCACCCGGGAGGTCGGGATTCTGCGCTGCGTGGGGGCCAGGGCCCGCCACATCCGGCGGGTGTTCAGCGCCGAGGCGGTGATCCTCGCCATCGTCGGCTGGGTGGTCGGGGTGCTGCTCGGCTGGCTGATCTACCAGGGGCTGCTGGCGCTCGTGCGCCGCAACGTCGATCTCGCCCTTCCGCAGGAATTCCCGCCGGCCATCCCGCTGATCACGCTCGCCGCCGTCCTCGTGCTCACCCTCCTCGTCATCCGGGTGCCGCTGCGCCGCGCCACCCGGATCCAGCCCGGCACGGCCCTCCGGTATCAGTGATGACCTCCCAGGGCGCCCGGCGCTGCGGTCGGCGGGTCTATGGCGGGGCTGGCGGGGGGAAGGTGACGCCGATGGCCAGGCCGCCGCCGGGCTGGGGTTGCGCGGTGATGGTGGCGGCGTGGGTGGCGGCGATAGCCCTGACGATGGACAGGCCAAGGCCGTGACCGTGGCCGTCGCGGCGGGCGGGGCGCGGGCCGAGCCGCTGGAAGGGCTGGAACAGGCGGTCGACTTCGGCGGCCGGGATGACCGGCCCGGAATTGGTCACCGACAGGACGGCACCGGCCTGGCTGGTGCTGGTGGTGATCTGGATGTCCCCGCCCGGGATGTTGTGCCGGATGGCGTTGTCGATCAGGTTGGCGGCCAGTTGCTGGACGAGGAGGCGGTCACCGTCGAGGGCGGCGGGCTGGATGGCGGTCTGGACGTGCAGGCCCAGCCGGCTGATCGCGGGGAGGGCGGCGGCCAGCGCGGCGTCGGCGATGGCGGCCAGGTCGGCGGGCTCGCGCTCGCCGGTGTCGGCTTCGCTGCCGGCCAGGGTGAGCAGCGCCTCGATGAGGTGTTCCTGCTCGGCGTTGGAGGCGAGCAGTTCCCGGCTGACGGCCTGCCAGGTGCCGGCGGTGGCGGCCGGGTCGGCGCGGGTGACCTGGAGCAGGGTGCGTTCCCGGGTCAGCGGGGTGCGCAGCTCGTGTGATGCGTTGGCGGCGAACCGCCGCTGGGCGTCGAAGGAGGCTTCCAGCCGCGCGAACAGGCCGTCGAGGGTGTCGCCGAGTTCCTTGAGCTCGTCGTGGGGTCCGTGCAGGGCCAGCCGCTCGTGCAGGCTGCTGGCGGAGATCCGCCGGGCGGCAGCGGTGATCGCGCTCAGCGG
>Ga0210401_10007707_pt1 | contig 10760 bp, 13 predicted proteins | sample IncBWH32MmetaG_FD_150866 | JGI IMG/M metagenome (GOLD analysis project Ga0210401, IMG submission 150866) | Forest soil microbial communities from Barre Woods Harvard Forest LTER site, Petersham, Massachusetts, United States - Inc-BW-H-32-M | ecosystem: Environmental > Terrestrial > Soil >... | reverse complement strand
CAGTTACGCCGCTTGTGCCCGCGTGATTCCGTTTGAGCAATCACCGCTGGGCGCAGAATCATTGGCCAGTATCGCCGTTAGCTCCGTTAAGGCAGGGACGATAGGACTGGGCGCCACAGTAGGTTTTCTGGCTGCTGGCCAAACTCCCTTTCTGCTCATCACCGTACCGCTGGGAATCGTCCTGTGTGGCGTTTCGGTCAGTTTCGCGAAATGGCTCGAAGAGAACCGCACAAGAATATGGGACAAGTTGCTCGCCCAACAACCCAAACCATCAATGGATAGAGCTCTTCAGCATCATTAAATTTGAACAGGCTGACGGTCTCGCATATTCTGTGAAAGCGTGTATCTCCGGCTACCGGGACACGATTCTGGCGTTGGCTCGCAGCGACACCACGCTCGAAGCGGTGAAGGACTTCCTGGGTCCGCGCGCTCAATATCGACGCCTTCCTCAAAGCGAAGGAGACGCAGCGGCAAAGTGTTTCAACTTACCCGCGCCTGCTTACGGTTGGATTCTCTCAAGTAGAAAGTTCTGATTGTCAAAAAACAATCTGCCGGGTGTCGCAAGTACCGCTGCGAGGGCCAGAAACTCAGACGGACTATTGATGGGTATAGGTTGAAAAGGGCCACCGGCTTGAAGTTGGACAGAGATTCGAGCTGGCGGATTAACTTGAGGATTGGTCGCAACGCCAATTGCGTAGGCGAGAACAGGAATTTGTGCCATGCGTCATAGCATATCAAGGCGTATGAGAGAAATATGATGCAGCCGCGACACGAATTCCACGCGCCCACCCCAGTACGCCAGGAAGAGGCCGATGACTCCGCCCATGGCCGCTTGCTCCGTCCGGAATGCGCCACTCGGACAATGCTAAGAGGCGACCGGTGCGGGCGCGCTCCCGTTCCTCCCGTGAAACGCCGGTCTCGTGACAAAAGTGAATCCACAGGCCGCACCGGCGAGATGTTAGCAAGTCTGGCGCAGGAAAAACGCACCAAAACCCGAAGGTCGCCCACCCTTCTTTAACCGCACCACTCCTTCTTTATCGAAGCGATCAAGCTCGCAAAGCATCGCTTCACTTGCCCTCGTCGAACGCAAAGTGAATCGCAGCCAGGCAAACGGCCACGATCGCCAACATCATCAAGTCGTACGCCAACACAAACCCCCCTTCGGTGTCGGGAATGTTGGCTCTGAAATACGTTCTTGGGATGACCAATAAGACCCAAGGATCAAGCCTCGGGGACAATTAAGGCGGTTAGCCTATTGATATCCGGCGCAGAATCCCTGCTGGCAAAAATCCGCAATTGTCGATTCGGCCCCTTTTGTTCGAGTCAGAAGGTTCCGCACGCACTTGAACAGAGCGCGCTAGAACTAAAGCTACGGGTGCCTTCAGCGGACACTACATCGGTCGTTGTTTCCATCCAAGTACTGTGAGCCGGCGTTAATCCGCGCACGTTCGAGTAAAGTAGGCTGTACTTGGTCAGGGGCAGACCAAACTACCGCTTATTTTTCAGGAACACGCGGGGCAGCTTGATACCGCTTCGTCCCCCGAATATAATCAGACAGCTCTAGGAGGATGATCCATGGCGGGAACCGGTATTGGTTTAGCGAGCCAGTGGCAGAGGCAGTTCGAGGGTCGACTTGTCACGCCAGTTGACGATGCATACGAAACATCGCGCCGAATCTGGAACGGCACGATCGACAATAGGCCGACGCTGATCGCGCGGTGCGTGTCTCCAGCGGATGTCCGTGCGGCCGTGAAGCTTGCTCGGGCAGAGCAAATGTCTGTGAGCATCCGAGGCGGCGGCCACGGTGTAGCAGGAACCGCCGTATGCGACGGTGGCCTCATGATCGATCTCTCATTGATGAAAGACATCCGCGTCGATCCCGTTTCGTGCCAAGCGATTGCAGCGCCCGGTGTCCTTTGGGGTGAGTTTGACCGTGCCACGCAGGCCCATGGACTGGCGACCACGGGAGGACAGGTTTCCCACACAGGCGTCGCCGGACTAACGCTGGGAGGTGGGCTCGGCTACTTAATGGGGAAGCACGGCGCGACATGCGATAACCTGGTTTCCGTAGACGTCGTGACAGCGGACGGAGATATGCTCACGGCCAGCGCGGAGCAGAATCAAGATTTGTTTTGGGCTGTGCGGGGCGCCGGTGCCAATTTCGGTGTTGTCACGTCCTTCCGCTACCGCCTGCATCCACTCGGCGAAGTGCTCGCCGGTTTACTGTTGCATCCGCGCGAACGTGCGGGTGAACTCATTGCCTTTCATCGAGAGTTTCTCGCTGGCTCTCCTGACGAACTCGATACTACGATCGGGTTTCTCAACTCGCCCGAAGGCATGCCGCTCGTAGGAATTATTGCTGTTTATGCGGGTTCCCTAACAGAAGGCGAACGGGTGCTGGAACCATTGCGGAAGTTCGGCCCGCCGGTAGGGGACCTCATCCGACCGATGCCGTACACCGAGGTACAGACCATGCTTGACAATGCAGTGCCTATCGGAGACCGGTACTATTGGAAATCCAATTTTGTCAATGAACTCGCACCTGGGCTCGCTAGTGTGCTAAGTGATGGCGCTGCGGCGATGCCGTCACCACAATCCCTGATCCTTTTATTTGAGATGAAGGGGCAGATCCGGCGCGCTAGGAAAGACGCGATGGCCTTTGATCACCGCGACGCGAATTTTGAGCTCTCAATCATTGCCCATTGGACCGATCCCGGCGAGAACGAAGCAAACATCCGGTGGGCGCGCGAAGTGTGGAGCGCTGCGCAGCCATTTGTGTCGCCTGCTGTATACGCGAATCATATGACTGCGGACGAAACTCAGAATCGGGTGCGAGCAGCTTACGGCGCCGAAAAGTACGAAAAATTGGCGACGCTGAAGGCTAAATACGACCCCAGTAACTTCTTCAGCCTGAACCACAACATCACACCGAAAGGGTCGTGAGGGGGGAAACCCTCCTCCTGCCGGCATCGGGAATGTTGGCTCTCAAATATGTTCTTGGGATGACCAAGAAGACCCAAGGAGAAAGCCTCGGCGACAAATAAGGCGGTTAGCCTATTGAATTGTGGGCCGCAGACCTCGCCCTCGCGCGCTCGCGCCAGGCGTGCTGCGCGGACGGCGTCTGTGATCTGACGTATGCGAGTCCGGTAACGAGAGCGTATAACTACCCGATCACGCTGCTAATCTAAAAATGCAGCGCAGTTCAAAACGCGAGGTGGAGCAATAATTTATGCAAGAGACAGCCGACCAGTACCGACAACGGATGTTTAGCCTTCTTAGCGGCGGCGACCCTCTGAAACTGCAGGCTGCGGCGCCGGCCAAGCTTGCAAAGATTCTGAAGAACGTCAGCCCGGCTGGGGCACGGAAGCGCCCGGCGCCCGGGAAATGGTCGATCGCGGAGATTGTCGCGCACCTCGCGGATACGGAGCTTGTCGGAGGCTACCGCATCCGCGCCATCCTCGGAGCGCCCGGTAGCCAGATCATCGGCTTTGATCAGGACCGCTGGGTAACTGCGCTGCACTACGACAAGCGGAACCTGCGGAAATCATTCGAGCAGTACTGCGCGCTACGCGAGGCCAATCTCGCGCTGCTCAAGACCGTCACGCCTGAGCAGTGGAAGCACCACGGCATACACAATGAGCGAGGTGCGGAAACCGTCGAAACGATCGTCAGCATGTTCGCAGGACACGACCTCAATCATTTCCAACAGATTGAGAGCATCCTGGGCGCCAAGAAGAAATAAGTATTGCGAGCGCCTATACCGTCTAAGCGGTTTAACCGTCTAGGCCGGGCAGCAGAAGTTCAGGATTTTTAAGCGGCACCTGGCATCCTCTTTATCGCGGATTTGGATGTTCTTCACGACCTTTTGGAACAAGGGCCAACCGTAGGCCACCAACGCAGTTCTCCCTTCGCTCTCGATTCGCTCGACTTCAGCCCTTACGACTTGATTCGTCGGGGCTTCACATTTCTGAACAGCAGGGGAACTTCCTGTCGCTCGGGAAACTTACGCTTGCACAAAAGCGTCACAACCGAAGGTCCATGCCTCTTTGCTTGATAATAGACACGCTCTGCCGCTGAGAGACCGCCTTGCTCGAAGTAGATAAAAGTTATTCCAGACTGCATTTTCCCAGCGTGGTTGTCCCAAACAGTCTGCAGGATAGAAGAATCAATTTGCCAATTCGCTTTTCGACCACCGGTTTTCCGATCTAGGACGAAGGAGCCGTCCAACATACGGTGCCAGTAGGCTAGCTCGCAATGCCATAGCCGAGCTTGCCGCAGACGAACTAACATCGCCGAAGCGCTGACATCGAATCGCCTCGCCAATACCATCAGCGATTCAATCGAGACTGGCATCGAACAGGCTTCGGTGGTGACAGAAACAAGAGGCATCAAGAGTTCCGCTGCGCCTATGTTGCATAGCTGCTCTTCAACTGGATCATTTCTGTGAGGGCGGAATTTCAGTTCCGGAGCCAATTCATAGAAGAACGTGTGGCAGATTTCGTGAGCCTTGGTGAACCGGAGCCTCCGCTCTGCCTGCCCACGCCGGAGCCTCATTTTGAACCCATCTTTATACGTGCCCCCCTTTGGTTCAATCAGGCCATCGCATGGTAAATCCTCGGCGAGTGCCACATCACGATCAATATTTCGGATAGGAAGGAGAGCATCGAGATTGCCAGCCGCCTCGGCCGCTAAACGGCCAGCAAGCGTACGGATTGCCTGCTCCGGGCTGAGATCTCCCAATCCGCACCGCTGAACGAACCGTTCAATCAGGTGCGATAGGCCTCGTTTAGAAGAATTTTGTTTGACCATTTCGCTCAGGCGCGACTCGGCTTAAACGTTTTTGGTATTCGATGTCCCAGTCTTTTTCCTCCCGAGGGCTGATTTCATTTCGGTGGGAGGCATAGCTCGGCTCACGCTGGCCGGTCTTCCGCATGTACTCTGCCTCCCATTCCTCTTTCAGCTCGTATGCGATGCCCGCTTCGACGCTGGGCGTGCGAATCCAATTGCGCCAGCAAGCTTGACTCTGTATCCATACGGGATCAGCATCCTTTGACTCACCCAAAAAGATATCCAACAGACACACCGAGTAACACGCCCAGCCGCTTGAGCAGTCGGGCGCTCGGGTTCGAGACCACGAAGGACTCATGTGCCAGCACGTCCAGATAGTGCCGCGCCACGCCGAGCTTTGCTGCGAAGTCCGAGTGGTTGGTAACCCGCTTGTCCAGGAGATGCCGCAGCCGGTCACCAAACTCGTGCCCGTTCAGATGCTGGTACAGCGGGAGTTGAAGGAAATAGTTCCGCTGAATCCATCCCAAGGCCCGCTTGAATTCCTCCCGGTCGTAGCGTATGCCCGTCTGGAGCGAACCAGTGAACGTAACATCGACGGCGTGCAGGAGCGACCCACGGAGCATTCTCGAAACATTCTCGCGCATGAATCTGATTGCTGGGTTGCCGGCCTGGGTCGCAATCTCATTTTCCTGGCCGACACCGTAGCTCGGCTCAAGACATAGAAGGACTAGGAAGTTGTAAGTGGACGCAAATGCGCGATCCTTCCGGTAAACTTGTTCCGGAGTGTGCTCTGGATTCGACTTCGGATGCGTGAAGTCCCCTGGCCAATACAACTCGAAGCGCGGGTCGGTGAACTCCTCCGGCCCAGCTAGTGCTTTGAGATCGGCCACTACTCTTCGAAGCTCGCGATCCTGATCGTCGGATAACCCGGTCAGTGGGGTGGCTAGGTATCCAAGCAGATACGGTGCTATCCGCTGTGGCGTTCGAATGACCTCTTCGAAGTTTGTTCCCAAGCCCGTACAGAGCTTCCGTAGCAGGTCAACAGTCGGCTCCATCCGATCATTGAAGAGTCTGCTGATTGTCGATTGCTCGATCCCGGAGTCCGCGGCCAGCGTTGTTTGTTTCAGATCACGAGACTCGTAAACCTGTTTGATGTAGTTGAGGACGTATTCAAGCTGCTCCTTCGTATAATCTTCCATCCAGCCTCCCTGCTGCGATCATACTCAACTCCAGCCTCCACGCAAAGGAATATCTCGGGGATAGTATGACGTCCCTATGCTGCTGAAAAAGCGATATTTATGATGAATGTATTCGTGGTAAAACATTAGCTCTTTCGGGCATGATATCAGCCAGGGAGACTTTATGATCGTTTTCGACTTCGGCAGATTCGGCAGGGCCAGGATAACTCGTCCTACACTCCTCGAAATCCTGGCACTCATCGTATGCCTAGCATTTGTCGGAATGGGGATCTTGGTGTTGAGGTGAAGTTGACAGCAGAGTGGGCAACTGTTCTGAATGCGCCCGCAGTTTTGGCATAATGTTCTGAACTGTGGACAATCGCCTCGATTCGGAATGTCAGGTCGCCGGGCCGCTTCGTTGAATCCTTCGGCCGCCTGCACCTTGCCCAAAGCCTATATGATGCGGGCTACGCCTGTGCCGAGCCCATTATAGATAATGGCATCGACCTGGTAGCGTTCTCACCGGTGTCGAAGCGCTACGCCACTTTGCAAATGAAAGCCTTCACCGACGACCGTTACGACGTAAAGCGCAAATATGAGGGCTCGGTCGATCTCCTTGTCTTCGTATACCGCGCGCGTAGTGCGAATCCGAAGATTTACGCTGTCGAGTATGCCGAGATCGAAGAGAAGGTGATCAAGGCCAACGGCTACGATAAAACCGAATCATGGAACAGGAAGGATAACGCGGGCTGGGGCAGCACGATTGGTCCCAAGATGCAGGCCCAGTTCGATGAATGGACCGCCACGCCTGGTTGGCTGCCTCTTCTGCGCCTGGATTAAGGACAAAGTAGAACGGCGCGGCTGCAGTTGAACGTCGCCGCGCGATGAGCGACACCTTCCTGCTCCGGGGCGTACATAGTCACGCCGGAAGCGACCCACGGAAGACCGCCGCGCGATGAGTTCCGGGTTCAGCTTGAGGAGAGCCGGGCGGAGTGGAGGCGACGGGAAGGCGGGCAGGTGACCATTCGAATTCATGAGATGCAGCAGTCCGAAGCTGCAAACGGTTACTATTGGTACAAATCTAGCCAAGAGCCACTGAATGGAACTTTACGAGAAATTCAGCGTGACACCTTTCTCTTTTGGAGGGTTCGGAGAGAGCGAACTAAAAATACCGTTTTCTCTTCGCGATATTCGTGTCGACTCCGTACAGGGACTTCTGCGAGCCGACAATTTTGCTCTGTGGAAGGACTACCTTTCAGGTGACCTAGTTGAGTTCTTCACGCGAGCCGAAGTTGCCCTGGTTCACCAATTTCAATCTGGATTCGTGACTGGCAAGGACGAGGAAGACTCCAAGAAATTGCTTCAGAAGGCGTTTCAGTGTCTGAGAGTGGTAAAGCCAACCCGGACTCGTTTTTCAGTTGTTCAGTACCGCAGGACCAAGGATCAAGCCGTTGATGTTATTAGTCTCGTGTATCCGGGTACCCAATTGCGAATAAACATGCCCGAATCAGAAGTCCTAAATCAGATCAATGGCCAGGACCTCGACGAGCTCAAGAGGCTATGGCCGAAGTTCCGCGACCTCAGAGTTTCTGGGCCGACGCACTTACGCCGAGCTATGAGGTATTACGAAACCGGGTACGACACAATCACCGATCAGGATCTCCAATTCACTACGTGGGTAACCGGCATAGAGGCTCTGTACGCTTATGAGAACGAACCCTGTGCAGTCGATCTAATCAAGGAACGGATCTTGCAGTCAGTCGGTCCTGAAACCGACATTTATGAAGGGATGCAGGGCCGGTCGCTGTATGCTCCAAAACCACTATTTGTCAAGGACGTAGTCGATAACCTATTCGAGCTGCGGCACAGATTTATCCACGGAGCTTGGGCACCCAAGACGTGGCTCGAAAAACCGATGCGTCCGGCCATTTCCGGTCGCGCGCTCACCCTGCCCGACGTTCTTCGGGAGGCGGCGAGCTTCATCCTGAGAACGGGTATCCAGAGACGTTTGCTGAGCGCGAATTCCAGTGTCTGATCTCATCCTCCAGGTCGGCAGATTCCTCTTCGAGCAGCCGCCCGACCAGCAGATTCCGTTAGACCAACTTTATCGGGCTTTGCCTGATTATGATCAAGTTACCATCGGCGATGTTCTACATCGGATGCATATGCAGCACCTCATTGAGGCAACTTTCCAAAATGATCCGATACGGTTAAGTCGAGACGGACGGGAGGCCTGGAATGACGGGTCAATCGTGGAATTGACACTCGGAATACAGTACGTGTGTGACAGGTATGGCCCTGCGACCGTCCACGTTGTAGTGATGGGTGTGAACGGAGAATTTGGTGGTTCAGGGTTTTTTTCAGCCGACTATCCTGACCGCATTGTGACGGCCGCGCATGTGCTTCGTGGAAAGAATATTCTCCATATTGATAATCTCAACGGTCAGGTCATTGCGGAACCACCATTCATCGCCGTCATTCCGGAAAATGAAGATGACGTTGATTTAGCACTGATCCAATGCAATTGTCCTGTTGGCATAAACCCGATCCGAATTGAATGGCGTGACGACGCGATTAGAGGCCTGGAGCCCCTCATTGTACTCGGCTACCCTCCGCTTCCCAATTTACGGCCTGGTCTCGATCATATTCGCGCGGAGTTACGCCAAATCGCTCCCAATTTTCGTGATGAACGCGACTCTCTTGTTATCTCCAGCGTTACACTCCCAGGATCGAGTGGAGGTCCTGTCCTGACTCGTCGCGGCCGCGCTGTCGGCGTCGTAGAGCAACAAAACATCGGCGAGTACCAGGGACAAAACGTCATTCAGGCCTTTACCGCGACGCCAGCACGTTATTTGACCAAACTCCGCGAGCCGACTCCGGACGCGCTATAGGCTCTGGGCGTCTCAATAAATCTTGCTGAGACTAATTATGCAGACCGCTGTAGGAAATCTGTCTACCGCAAAACCAGATCGCCACGGAATGCGCCCTGGTAACGACGTAGCTTCTATTGTCCTCTCAGGCAGGCTCCGCGCCCCGGTTACTTCATGCAGTACGTCCTCACGCCGTCGACCTTCGACGACTCGATCTTGAAACCTTGCTTCGAAGCAAGGACGCTGATAAAGCCTCTGACCGAGTGAGCCTGCCACTTGAAGGCCTTCATCAACTCCGGTAAGGTAGCGCCTCCGGCGCGCGACAACAGCTTCACGGCCTCATCCCGTACCGTGTTCGAAGCCTTCCTAGGCTTCGAAGTCTTGGGCTGTTTCCGCCCCGACGTGGCCTTCTTGCGGCCCGCCTTGGGCTTCCGCGCCACCTTGGGCTTGTCGGGGCTAAGAACCGCCCAGATCCGGGTTACCGCCGCATCGCACGATTCAAACTTCTTGACCGGCTTCACGCCCGGCAGCCCGTTGTAGTAGGCCGCGATTTCCGCCATGGTCTGATCATTCGCCCATTCGGTAAGGGCGGCCTTCGTTTTGAAATCCATCGTGTACCGCCCTCCTATTGGCGGTGACACATGAATCCCTCTGAAGCGGAACGATTGCAAGTCGGGAAATCCCTTGCATCACGACCGCACTCGAAGCAAGCCTCCATGCGGCCGGGTAATGTTCGTCGGCGGAAGGGGACTCCTGGGCAATCTTAGAACGCCGTTTCCAGACCCCAGGTATAGATCGCCGACAATACAGCATGTCGGATAGGCATTTTCATTATGTATACTGACCCAATGCGTCAGCCGACTGAGGATGAAATCGCGACGTTTGCTTACGTGCGAGAGTATTTGCGCTGGCACACTGCCCCGGAGAAAGATCTCGGCGAATCTGACGATTTGTTCAAGGCCGGGATTGCAAAGGTAGAATTTGGTGCTCAGGAAAACCTGAAGCCTTGGTACCTCTATGTCGCAGGTTATTTCCAGGCGGCGAGAGCGTTGCTCGAAGGACCGCATGACAAGTTCTTCTTACAGTTTGCAATCTATCCTGTCGTTTTTCTCTATCGCCACTATCTTGAACTTGAGATCAAGGGCTTCATGATGGCGACCGCTGAGCTGCTGAAGAAACCGTTGCCGGATTTCGGAAATGACCATGCCATCCTAAGCCTTTGGTCGAAGTTCAAGCAGATGCTTCCTGCGGAGCACGAGGCGTTTCGGGAGGCGCCGAACATCGAGAGGCTCCTAAAACAAATCAACGACATTGATCCTAAGTCGATGGACACTCGGTATGGGCTGCGGAGAGATCTCAAGAGTCGTTCACTACCAAAGGTGTTAGAATTTGACGTCTACAATTTTCGTGACACGATGGACAAGCTAGAGGCTCAATTGCGCATTTTGGGCACGATCATTGAATTTTCGATTGAAGATGGTGGAGAGAACGGCCAGAATCGATCTTCTAACCGACAGACTCGTGAGGTTGATGAGAACGCCTAACGGGATATGCCAGGTCAAGTCGTTCCCAGAAGTGTGAACTCATGCAACAGTGGCATGCTCGGCGCAGCTCGGGTTAGGAACTTGAGCCATCTCCCAGAACGCCGTTTCTGGCCAATCTCTGCGTAGGCGTCTGTACAGGCATGTGGATCGAAGTGCGTTTGGCAGGCGTCGAAGGGCATCGCCCACATAACCAGCGCCGGTGAACAAGCTGAATCGCCCACTTACTTCAGGCTTGCAAATTCGAGAACAAGACACTAACGGGGCTTCGCCCCAGCCCAACAAGCATGTAGGTTGGCTCCGCTTGCGTGCATGATCTGGAGAGTGCAAAATCACCTCCATGAACGGGACCACCGTAAGGCAATCACCTGGCCGTAAAGGCA
>Ga0210401_10007704_pt1 | contig 10763 bp, 11 predicted proteins | sample IncBWH32MmetaG_FD_150866 | JGI IMG/M metagenome (GOLD analysis project Ga0210401, IMG submission 150866) | Forest soil microbial communities from Barre Woods Harvard Forest LTER site, Petersham, Massachusetts, United States - Inc-BW-H-32-M | ecosystem: Environmental > Terrestrial > Soil >... | reverse complement strand
GCTCATTCGGCGCGCAAGAAAGGAAAGGGTGCGGATTACGGCGGAAACATGTCCGCATTACCTATTTTTTGCTTCAGGTTCCATCGCCGACGGGCACACACAATTTAAGTGCGCGCCACCCATTCGGGATTTGCAAAACAACAAGAAGCTTTGGACCGCTCTGGGAAAGAATACAATCGATTTCGTCGTGTCCGATCATTCGCCTTCACCGCCCGAATTGAAATGCCAGGACAAAGGTGATTTTTTTAAAGCCTGGGGGGGAATCAGTTCCCTGCAGCTTGGCCTTCCCGTGATGTGGACGAAATTAAGCGGACGAGATTATTCGCTGAAGCATCTGGTACGTTGGATGTGCAGTGGGCCGGCGCGGCTCGCTGGGTTAGAAAAACAAAAAGGTGCGATTGCGATCGGATACGATGCAGACATCGTCATATGGGCTCCTGAGAAGCGCTTCGTCGTGCGCACGAAGATGATTCAACATCGCCACAAACTCACTCCATATTTGAATATGCCATTGCGTGGCGCGGTGGAAGCCACATTCCTACGAGGCGAAATGATCTATGATCAGGGGCGCTTCGTGGGCGCCCCGCAAGGCGCGCTCTTGAGGCGAGGCGAGCGCTGATGGATTTCACCGAATACATCGATCTGGCAGCCGAGCGGCTGGGCGGGCGAGTCCTCGCCGCCAACGATGAATTTTTCGCGCCTAAGGAAAATCTGCTGAAGGCGGCGGCACCCGTTTGGATTGCGGACAAATACACCGACGTCGGCAAGTGGATGGACGGCTGGGAAACGCGCCGCCGCAGGACACCCGGCTACGACTGGTGCATCGTGAAGCTTGGCCTTCCGGGCATGATCCACGGCGTTGTCGTCGATACGTCTTACTTCAAAGGAAATTTCCCAGAGCATTGCGAAATAGAAGCCTGCACGGCAGATGGCGATGCCCCTCCGGCGCAACTCGAGGGCGAGGCCACAAAGTGGAGCACTCTGCTGCCCAAGTCGGCACTTGCCGGCGACACTCGAAATCCCTTTGCGATCAACTCTGCGGGCGAACGAATTACGCACCTCCGCCTCAAAATTTACCCGGATGGCGGTGTGGCTCGCCTTCGTGTCCACGGCGAAGTCGTCCCCGACTGTCCGGCGCTCGCTCGTACCGGGAGCGCGATCGACCTCTCCGCCGTCGAGCACGGCGGCTGGGTCATCCTCTCAAGCGACATGTTTTTCGGATCGCGCAACAACCTGATTCTTCCAGGACCGTCGACCGGCATGCATGACGGCTGGGAGACGCGGCGGCGCCGCGGGCCGGGACACGACTGGTGCGTCGTGCGCCTTGGCGAGGCGGGAAGAGTCACGCGCGTCGACGTCGATACTTCTCACTTCAAGGGAAATTTCCCTGAGAGCTGCTCGCTCGAAGTTTGCGCCGCGCCTCGCAATCTTGTCGATCCCGCCGCGTTGGACGCGCTCCCTTGGAAAGAAATTCTGCAAAGGACGAAGCTGAAAGCCGATTCCATGCACTTCTTCGATAAAGAGCTGCTGGAATCCGGCGAAATCACACACGCTCGCTTTCACATTTATCCCGACGGCGGCGTGGCCCGGCTGCGCATCTTCGGAACCTTGTCGCAGAGTCGTTCCTAGCATGACGCTCGCGGAATTCAACGCCCTGCGATCGAACGAGGCGGAATCGGCGTTAATGGATTGCTGCGGCTCGGCGCGCTGGGCCGCTAGTGTCGCTTCGCGACGGCCCTATGCGACCAGAGAAGCCCTCGAAAAAGCAGCCGACTCAATTTGGTGGAACCTCGACCGCGCCGATTGGCTCGAAGCCTTCAGCCATCACCCGCAGATCGGAGACAAGCCCGCGAGCGGTTCAGAATCCGCCCGTCAATGGGCCGAAGGCGAACAAACCGGCGCGAGGGCTGCAACGGAAGATGTGAAGGCGCGACTCGCCAGGGCCAATCGCGCCTATTTTGAAAAATTCGGTTACATTTATATCGTGTGCGCCACCGGCAAGACAGCCGAAGGAATGCTTGCGATTCTCAATCAGCGCCTGCAAAACGACCCGCCAAGCGAAATCTCGATTGCGGCGGAACAGCAGCGCCTGATCACGCGCATTCGCCTGGAAAAACTCCTGGCCGGCGAGCGGCAATCCTCATGAGCGCAATTACAACCCACGTCCTCGACACATCACGCGGCCGCCCGGCCGCCGACCTCAAGGTTGAATTGCACAAGAAATCGGGCGAAGACTGGAAATCCATCGGCGCCGGCGTGACGGATGAGAATGGCCGCTGCAGTTCGCTGCTAGGAGAAGCGCAATTAGCGGCAGGGACCTACCGCTTAACATTTCATGCCGGCGCTTACTTCAAAGCGCAACACATCGAAACATTTTATTCTGACATTCCGGTAATTTTCGAAGTCCGAGACGCGAGGGCGCATTACCACGTGCCGTTGTTGCTCAGTCCTTTTGGGTATTCGACTTATCGCGGCAGTTGACGTTGTAGCGCCGGCGTCTCGCCGGCGATTTTTGGCCACACATCTAAACGGAAATAAAATCGCCGGCAAGATGCCGGCGCTACGATTTCGAGCGGTTCTTGAGGATTTTCAGGAACGAGCCCATCCGCAGTTCTTCGACGCTGACTCCAGTCAGTCGTTCCGCCTCCGATTCACCAATGGCTCCGCAATTAATCGCGCGCAGGAAAAAATTCAAGAGACCTTGCCCTGTTGCAGCGTCGTCGAAGACGTCGCCAACGAGGGTAGCTTTAGCTGCTTTCTCAACGAAATTTTTGAGCCGCGCAGCAGAAGAGTCGAGTCCTTCAAGAAAAAACGAAAACACGGCGGCGTAGCGCGTGGGAAGCTGCGCCGGATGCAGGTCCCAACCCTGGTAGTACGCGGTCACGAGCGAATGCTGGATGTGCCCGTAGTGAAGACGCCACGCGCGATGAACCGCTTCGCGATTTTCTTCCTGCTGCGCGCGCGTAAGCCCCTTCCCTTTTTCCGCGCGATGCGGCGGAGTGGGCAGAACATTTGTTGCGCCATCGGAGAGCCAGATGCCCGTGCCTGCAAATGCAACCTGCATCATGTTTTTCGCAAAGTCGCAGGCAGGGTGGTCCATCACTTGATAAGCAGCGGTGATGCTGCAACTTGCCGTGTAATCGTAAGTCCCAAAATGCGCGGCAACGCAGCGACCGCCCGCCGCATCCAGAAACAAGGGCAGGCTCGACTCTCCACGATGGTTCAGGATCGCCTGCGTTGTTTCGATCATCATCTCGAATCGTAGCGAGCCTTTTTCCAATTCCAGTTCGGGTTCCATGGCCTCAAGCAAGTGCGCGAGCGCGGCCATCTGTTCCGGGATCACAACTTTGGGCAACGTGATGACGAAATTCGGTGGGAGCTTGCCGCGGTTGGCTTCGCAAAGCACCCTGACAAAAAGATCGAGCGTGCGAATGCTGCGGTCGCGCAATTCCGGCGAGAACGGCTTCAATCGAATTCCAATGAATGGCGGCAGAGACCCCTCGGCAACCCCCTTGGCAACTTCCTCGGCGGCGAGTTTGGCGTGCTCATCCTCTTCCGCATCCGGTCGATTTCCATACCCATCCTCGAAGTCAATCCGGAAATCCTCGACCGGCTCACGGTGCAATTTTTCGACCACGCGCCCGTAAATTGTTTGCGCCATCCAGACAGGCCGATTTTCACGGTGTAGCTTTTCCCGCGCCTTGGCAAATTGCCGTTCAGCCGCGGCGGCTTGCTTGCCCGACTTTGGAAGCGACCCTGCCCCCGGCAATCCGATCGCGCGGGCAAAGGTGAACGCATCCGGCGCAAATTCTTCGAGTGCCTTGAGAGCCAGTTCACCGAGCCGCTTGGAAATACCGGCGCGAAATAAATGCGCACCGCCGTACACAACATGCACCGGCTGTCGTCGTCCCGTTTCTCCAGGATAGCGCCGTGCGAACGCCGCCGAGGGCCCTTCCAATATTTTCAATGCAGTTAGAACTGCGGAATCCGGCAATGATGATTTCATCTTCTTGAACCTTCTGATATTTGGGGCGCGCCATTCGCAATTTGGCGAAAGCTTGCCGTGAACACGCCGCTCATATTAAACGCACGGTTCGCAACATTCAATTTGGGAGGTGTCCAGGAAACACAGAGAGCATGTAGCGCTCGCCCTCAGGCGGGCATAGTTAGGCCAAGCAGATGCTCGCCTGAAGGCGAGCGCTACAAGGCCGTCCGAAATTTGCGCTGCTACGTAGACTTTAAATAAGGTTACGCGGGCAGAATGGTGGTGAGGAGACCAAGCCGGATATTCCAACTGTGACACAAGGGAGAAATTTGCGGTGCTACCACCTCAGACTGCAAGCAGCACCCGCTCCTTCCTCCCCCGAGCTATGCCGGTGAACTCATGGACCGCCGCTGTTGAAAACATTCGCGGCAGAAGACGGGCCGGCCCTGCGTGGGGCGGAAAGGAACTGTGGTTTCCTTTCCGCACTGCGAGCAGGTCGTCTTTGTTTCCGCCCGTTGAAAGGTGTTCGCACCTGGGCCTGGACCCGGGCTCTGAGCGCGTTTGGCCTTGCAATCCTTGCACCGCTTGGGCTCATTCTTGAAACCCTTGTCGGCGAAAAACATCTGTTCGCCGGCGGTGAAGACAAACTCCTGGCCACATTCCGCACACTTCAGGACCTTATCGTGATATTCCATACGCGTCTCCGAGGCTCCACGCTGGTTGGAGAGCCCGCGGCACCCCGGGTAATAGTCAGATTTTGCTGGGATACGCCGGGGAAGAACGTGGGTCCCAATTCCGACTGGTCCGAGGGTGCTTAGGAAAATCCCGGGTCGTGTTGCTGCCTGGGGGAGCCTAGTCCTGCTCCCGACGCTGCTTTTTGCGCAGCCGTTTGCGCGATAACGCCTGTTTCGCGCGACGCTTCTCACCAGGCTTCATGTAATAACTGTGTTTCTTAATTTCCTTGATGATGTCTTCCTGTTGCACTTTGCGCTTGAACCGGCGCAGCGCATTTTCCAGAGACTCACCTTCTTGGATGCTGACTTCAGCCACCTAGACTTCACCGTCCTTCCGATGCATGCGGCAAGAATTGCTATTTACCATACGTGATATGAGAGGTCCACTCGTATAAAAACAGCCTATTGGCATTCACTTCTAGCGGACCCGCCCACCGAAGTCAAGCTTTGTTTTTTATACCCAGCCTCCGATTGGGCAAAACTCAGGATCGTGGTATGGCCCTTTCCAGCCTACCTGCTAGAATATCCGGACCCCCACCACTGCCCCGGGCTGTTTGGGAGTGGTTCGAGAGATGCTCTGATGTCCCTGATGCGTGATGCGATCGGCGTTCTATTAGCGGGCGGGCAGGGCGAACGCTTATGGCCGCTCACGCGCGACCGCGCCAAACCCGCCGTCCCCTTTGGCGGCGTCTATCGGATTATCGACATCACTCTGTCCAACTGCATCAACAGCGATCTCCGGCGCGTCTTTGTCCTGACGCAGTACAAAGCCCTTTCCCTCAACCGCCATACCCGCCAGGGCTGGTCGCAACTGCTGGGCCTCGGCGAATTCATAGAAGTCCTGCCGCCCCAAATGCGCGTCTCCACGAATTGGTACCTTGGGACCGCCGACGCCGTTTACCAAAATATATATTCCATCGGCAGCGAGCACTCGCGCTACGTCATCGTGCTTTCCGGCGACCACATCTACAAAATGAACTACCAGAAAATGCTCCAGCAGCATGTGGATTCCGGCGCGGATGTAACCGTAGCCACGTTTGAGGTTCCCATGCACGAAGCGGCTGGCCGCTTCGGGGTCATCGAGACGGACGCCAATTGGCGCATCGTTGGTTTTGAAGAAAAGCCCGTGTCGCCGAAGCACTCGCATCTCCATCCGGACATGGTCAACGCCTCCATGGGCGTTTACGTTTTCAATACCCAGCTCCTGATTCCGGCGCTTCTCGCCGACGCCGAGGATCCCAACTCCAAGCACGATTTCGGACGCGATATCCTGCCCCGCATTTTCACCAAATATCGTGTGTACGCCTATAACTTCATCGATGAAAATAAAGTCGGTGCGCAATATTGGCGCGACGTAGGCACCATCGAGGCTTACTATGAAGCAAACATGGACCTGGTCTCCGTGTCTCCCATTTTCAATCTTTATGACAAGACCTGGCCGATCCGCACCTGGCAACATCAATATCCGCCCGTGAAAAGCGTGTTCGCCGATTCCAACCGCATGGGCGTGGCCCTGGATTCCATGGTCGGCGGCGGCTCCATCATTTCGGGAGGCCGGGTAATTCGTTCCGTGCTGGGATATGACGTGCGTACCAATAGTTATTCCGAAGTCGAAAACTCAATCTTGTTCAATCACGTAAACGTAGGACGCCACGCCCGCGTCCGCAACGCCATCATCGACCGCCACGTCACCATTCCCGAGCGCGCGGAAATTGGCTATGACCTCGAAGCAGACCGCCAACGCTATCATGTTACCGAAAGCGGAATCGTAGTAGTCGTCCGCGAAGAATCCATGATCGAAGAACCGGAATGAGAAGCCGGAGGTTAGAGGCTAGAGGTTAGGGGCTGGAAATCCAAGGCCCCGAACGTTGTGGGCGGATGGCGTTCTCCGCAAATGTTTAGCTTTTAGATTTCCGTATCCGTGTTCATCTGTGTGCATCTGTGGTTTCAATCGGTTTTGACCTTTTCCTGGAGGCGGCATGTCGACAAAAATCGCGCGAGTGCACGGCAGGCAGATCATCGATTCGCGCGGCAATCCCACCGTGGAAGCGGACGTCATCCTCGAAGGCGGCGCACTCGGCCGCGCCGCGGTGCCTTCGGGCGCCTCCACCGGCGAGCACGAAGCTATCGAATTGCGCGATGGCGATAAATCGCGCTACCTCGGCAAAGGCGTTCTCAAGGCCGTCGCCAACGTGAATGGCGAGATCGCCCGCGCCGTCACGGCTCTCGATGCCTCCGATCAGCGCGCCCTCGATCGCCGCATGATCGAAACCGACGGCTCGCCAAACAAAGGCAATCTCGGCGCAAACGCCATCCTCGCCGTTTCCATGGCCGCGGCGCGCGCCGCAGCATCGGCCGCGCGCCAGCCGCTATACAAATATCTGGCGCGCTATTCGAGCGACCCTTCCGGCAATACTCTTCCCGTTCCGATGATGAATATCTTGAATGGCGGCGCGCATGCCGACAACTCCGTGGACCTTCAGGAATTCATGGCCATGCCCGTCGGCGCAAAAACTTTTGACGAAGCCCTGCGCATGGGCGTCGAAGTTTTTCATCGCCTGAAGGCCGTGCTGCACAAGCGCGGCTACTCCACGGCCGTCGGCGACGAAGGCGGCTTCGCCCCCAACCTGAAATCGAATGATGAAGCCATCGAAGTGGTCCTCGAAGCCATCACAGCCGCTGGCTACAAGCCCGGCGAACACGTGGCCATCGCGCTCGATCCCGCATCGAGCGAATTTTACGACAAGCCCAGCGGCAAATATGTCTTCAAAAAGTCCGACAAATCCGCGCGCACGGCCGAGCAGATGACCCAGTTCTGGGCCAATTGGGTCCGCCAGTTCCCGATCATTTCCATCGAAGACGGCCTGGCCGAAGACGACTGGCAAGGATGGAAACACCTCACCACGGAGCTTGGCGGCAAGACGCAGCTGGTAGGCGACGATTTATTCGTGACCAACACAGAGCGCCTGCAACGCGGCATCAGCGAAAAAATCGGCAATGCCATCCTGATCAAGCTCAACCAAATCGGCACCGTCACCGAAACCGTCGACGCCATCGAAATGGCGCGCAAGGCAGGCTATGCCTCCATCGTCTCCCACCGCTCCGGCGAAACCGAGGATACCTTCATTGCTGACTTGGTCGTCGCCATGGGCTCCGGCCAGATCAAGACCGGCTCCGCCTCCCGCACCGACCGCGTTGCCAAATACAACCAGCTCTTGCGCATCGAGGAAGAATTAGGTTCCGCCGCAAAGTTTCCTGGCCGCGCCGCGCTGGCACGAAAATGAGACTGTTGTCGTGTACACGAAAATCGTGTACACTATTCCTGTATGAAGAACATCACCCTAAGCGCCGACGAAGAACTCATCGAGCAGGCTCGTCAACTCGCCCGGGCACAGAAGCGCACCCTGAACGACGCATTCCGCGAATGGCTCGTCCAATTCACGCAGCAGAATGGGAGCGCTGAGGAGTACCATGCTCTGATGCAGCGCCTCAGCCATGTACGCCCTGGGCGCCGCTTCACGCGTGACGAGATGAATGAGCGTTAAATTCTTTCTCGATACAAATGTCTTCATCTACTCCCTCGAGGAAAGCGCCGCCGCAAAAAAAAAGCGGGCAAGGGAACTTATTGCCCAGGCCGTCTCGACCCGGCAAGGCCTCGTTAGCTATCAGGTCGTTCAGGAATTTTTCAACGTTGCCCTGCGAAGATTCGAGAACCCAATGCAAAGCGGCGAGGCCGAGCAGTTCTTAACCACTGTCTTCCGCCCATTATTGGTTGTTCCTTTCTCACTCGCTTTGTGTACGGAGGCGCTCCGCGTGTTCCACCGATACCGCTTTCCGTGGTACGACTCTCTGATCGTCGCAGGCGCATTACAGGCACAGTGTGGAATTCTTTATACCGAGGATTTTCAACACGGACAGAAATTTGAAAAACTCGAAATTCGTAACCCGTTTCTGTAACCTGAGGACATTGGCCTCATCGGTTAGAGATTAAACTATTCAATCCTCTCCTGCTGAATTGATCGGGTAATCTCACTGGCTATGACAAAACGACCGAAGCCGATTGTACTCACCGTGCTCGACGGCTGGGGTTACCGCGCCGAAACGACGGGCAACGCGATTGCCCTCGCGCGAAAACCGAATTACGACCGCTTGCTGAAAGACTTCCCGAACACGCTGATTCAGACGTCCGGTCCATCCGTCGGTTTGCCCGAAGGACAGATGGGCAACAGCGAAGTGGGCCACATGAACATGGGCGCTGGGCGAATCATCCACATGGACATCACGCGCATCGATTTAATGATCGCAAGTGGCGAATTTTTCAGGCAGCCGCTTCTGGTCGATGCGATGGAGCACGGGCGGGCGGGTAATTTGCATCTACTCGGCCTCCTGAGCGACGGCGGCGTGCACTCGCACATGCAGCATCTGTATGCGCTGCTGCGCATGGCGCGCGAGCAGCACGTCGAGCGCGTCTTCATTCACTGCTTCACGGACGGGCGCGACACGCCTCCGCACAGCGGCGTCGAATATGTCCAACAATTGCAGCAGAAAATCCGCGAGATTGGCGTCGGCCAAAGCGCCTCCCTTACCGGCCGCTACTATGCCATGGATCGCGACAACCGCTGGGAGCGCGTCGAGCGCGCCTACCGCGCCGTAGTCCACGGAGATGCCCCAATCAAAGCCGTTGACCCCGTCGAAGCCATCCGCCGCAGTTATGAGCGCGGCGTGACCGACGAATTCATCGACCCCATAGTGGTCGCGGCGAGCGATTCTGCTTCCGCCCCACCTGCCGGCCCGATTCGCGACAACGATGCCGTAATTTTCTTCAATTTTCGCGCCGACCGCGCCCGCCAGATGACGCGCGCCATCGCCGAGCCCAGCTTCAAGGAATTTGCCGACCCGAAGCGTCCTGCGAATCTCTTCTACGTGGCGATGACGCAATACGAAAAGACTTGGCCGTGGCTGCGTTACGTGATCGCCCCGGAAAAAATCGCTCATATTCTGGCGCAAGTCTTTGCCGAGCAAAACTTGAAAAATCTGCGCTGCGCCGAGACGGAAAAATACGCCCACGTCACGTATTTCTTCAACGGCGGCATCGAAAAACCTTTCGGTGGAGAAGAACGAATCCTGGTTCCATCGCCCAAAGTCCCCACCTACGACCTGAAACCGGAAATGAGCGCCGCAGGCATAGCCGACACCGTTGTGAAGGCGATAGAAAAGGGCGACTTCGACGCCGTGGTCATGAATTTCGCCAACGCCGATATGGTCGGACACACCGGAGTTCTGGAAGCCGCGATAAAAGCAGTGGAAGCGGTAGACGATTCCCTCGGCCGCATCCGTCAGGTCTTGCAGCCGCGCGGCGGCGCCTGGATCGTCACCGCCGATCATGGCAACGCCGAAACGATGATCGACCCCGTCACCGGAGGCCCGCACACCTATCACACCACAAATCCCGTCCCGCTGATTCTAGCCACGGAAGACGGAACCAGCCCCCTGGCCCCCGGCGGCTCCCTGCGCGACGTAGCTCCAACCCTGCTCGGCATCCTGGGCCTTCCCGTCCCCCCGGAAATGACAGGCCGCGATCTGCGCATGAAAACGCAAAAGTGACCGGTGATTGGTGACTCGTGACTGGTGAAACAGGGTTTGATTGCTTGAGAGTCGGAGCTATTGGTTTGTTTCTCTTAACTTGTCGTGGGCTAGAGAACGTGTGGCGCAATTCTCAATGAACAAAATCTCCAGATTCAAATGTCATCCCGAAATTGCGCAATCGCGAATTTGAAATTTCAAATCAATGCTGTCCCATTATAAGTGGAACAGATTCAATTGCGTGCGAGGAAGAGCGTCTTCGAAGTTGTCGGCCACTTGAGAAAACCCTGATAAAAGCGGGGTTTTCTCAAACAGAGTGATGCTTAAAATCTGCAGGATTTTGTAGAGGCTCAAGTCCAGTTGGGACTGCTTTTTGACAATGGCCACGAGTACATACACGGTGATGGCCACCCAGATTTGGGTCTTGACCGCGTTTTCCGAAGTGCCGAAGAACGAGCGGA
>Ga0210401_10007701_pt1 | contig 10764 bp, 10 predicted proteins | sample IncBWH32MmetaG_FD_150866 | JGI IMG/M metagenome (GOLD analysis project Ga0210401, IMG submission 150866) | Forest soil microbial communities from Barre Woods Harvard Forest LTER site, Petersham, Massachusetts, United States - Inc-BW-H-32-M | ecosystem: Environmental > Terrestrial > Soil >... | reverse complement strand
ATCGGACCTAATTCCCGAAGTAAACCAGGAACCGGGGGTCGGCATGGCGGTTCTAGTATTCCTCGGCGTGGCAGTTTTTGTCGGCCTGAAGGCCCTTTTCCACTTCTAGGCCCTGCCTGGCCCCCCGTCCTGCGGTTGCCGCCAGTAAACGTTCTGGATTCAGCAACTTTTCCCGGTTCCAAGTGTTCAAAAAGGGCAGGGAAACGTATCGGAATTGGAACACCTGAACCTCCCACAACTTTATGGCAGAGCGCGTGTTAGATAGAATGTGCTGGTTATGACCAGGACCGACGTCCAATTAATGCTGGACGTGAAGGCAGGGGACGAGGCGTCCTTTGACCTTCTATTGCGAAAGTATCGGTTGCCGCTGGTGAATTTCCTTTTTCGGATGGTTCGCGATGCGGCGACCGCGGAAGACCTGGCGCAGGAAGTTTTTCTGCGTGTCTACCGGGCGCGCAAGCAGTATTCTCCGAGCGCGAAATTCACGACCTGGCTCTTCCGTATCGCCACGAACCTCGCGCTGAATTCGGTCCGAGATAACAGGCACCGCCGTGCGGACGTTTCCATAGATGTCAAGGCGGAAGAGGACGAAGCGCCGCGGGAGCTGCCCGCGCGCGAAATGCGGATTGACGAACACATGATTGAACGCGACCGATCTGAACTCATACGCCGCGCGGTGGCCGCGCTGCCGGAGAAGCAACGCGCTGCCGTGTTGCTGCATAAGTATGAAGAGATGGATTACGGCGAGATCGCCAAAGTCTTAGAATGCTCGGAAAGCGCGCTGAAGTCACTATTGTTTCGCGCTTACGAGACCCTGCGAGTGCAACTGGCGCCGCTTGTGGCCCAGCCAATGGCACCGCGCGCGGGGGAAGGAAGGCCCGTATGAAATGCCACGAAGTAGAGAATGAATTGATCGCGTATCTGGACCGCCGGGCGAATTCCGCCGACCGCAAGCAGCTTGAGGAGCACCTCGCAACTTGCTCTGCCTGCCGCTTTCGAGCCGAGGGGTTCCGCAAAGTCTGGAATGTGCTGGATGAAGTGCCGTCGATCGAGCCGTCGCTCGGTTTCGACGCGCGATTGCGGCAAAGGGTGGCCGCCGAACCGCGCGCGCGGTGGACGGGCTGGTTTGTACCGCAACCACGCCTGGCACTTTCGATGGCACTGCTCATTGCGTTGAGCGCGTGGATGGGAAACATGCCGCCTACGACCTCGCCGGATAACGAAATGGGAACAAAACAGCAATTCGAGATGATCAAGGATCTGCCAGTCCTTGAGAACTACGACGAGCTCAGCAAGTTCGATGCACTGTCGGAACTGGGTCCGGCGCCGGTAGCAGTGCCGGAACAGGATCACTCAGCGAATCCAAATGGTGGCGGTTCGTAGGTTGATGATGAAAGGTTCGGCAAGATTTGCATGAAGCGTAGCCGGCTCATATTCGCGATTGTAATGGCGCTCCTCAGTGGGGTTGTGGCCCAATCTGCCTGGGCGCAGCAGCGACCGTGGCAGCAGCGGCGGGCCGCAGCTATTGCGGCTCAAAAGCAAAGGGCGAGGGAGAAGGCTAATGCCAAGAAGTCCGCGAACGGTGCGGCGGCTCCGAAGGGACAGCCGAACGTTCACGGCATGGAAGGATTACCCGGACCCTGGGTCCAAAAGCTCGGCCAGATGTCGCCGGAGGAACAGGAGCACTTTCTTCGGAACAACCAGCGGTTCCAGAGTCTGTCCCCTGAGCGGCAGCAGCAGATTCGCCAGAATCTCCAGAAGTGGAACAACCTCTCGCCTACCGAACGAAATGCCATCCGCGACCGGCAGGATTTCGTCGCGCACCTGAGTCCCGAGCAGCGGCAGCACCTCCAGAATGATCTTCTTCCGAAGTGGCAGACGATGCCGCAGGAGCGACGCCAGTTGATTAACGGGCGCTTGCACGTGCTTCAGGGAATGACTCCGCAACAGCGCGAGGAAGCATTGAAGGACCCGCAATTCATGCGAGGATTGAGCCCTGACGAGGAATCCATGCTGCGCGAGCTCAACTCGCTGCGGAACCCTCCTGTTTCTGCTCCGCCCAAACCGTAGATTTCTCCGGTAAAAAGCGACCGCCTGTTAACTGTTACAAAACATTTCCGCGATTTCTGGGCAAACGACTAACTAGCGCTCGATAGAGCGAATGTGGCGTCCCACCACTAATTGTGGTTTCGGTTTACTCAAACACAATTCCCATATTGAAAATGCCTACAACTATTTTCATTTTGAGATGGATTCCTCTTGACAAGAAACAAAGCGTAACTACAATCGGGGCACAAAGTGGGAAGAAGTGGGATTCAGTGGTAGAAAGTGCAAGCCAGTGGAAGCCGAATCGGAAACAGTAGGGGCGAACCAGCGAGTGATCGTAAGGGCGCACACGGCGGGTGAGTTGGGGAAGGGCTTCAATGCTGCGGGGCAACTATCTTGCGACAGTCGACGAAAAGGGCCGGGTGAAAATACCCGCCGATTTTCTGGCCGACCTGCGCAAGACGGGCACGAAGTTCTACGTCACCAGCTCGAGCGGTCAATACGCCCGAATCTATCCTATGAAGGCGTGGGAAGAGATCGAGAAAAAACTCGCAAAATTATCTTCTCACAACCAGGCCAAACAGAAGTTCCTGGCAAGGGCCAATTACTACGGCCAAGCAGTGGAGGTGGATGGGCAGGGGCGCATTCTGATTCCACCTGTACTGCGGGAATCGGCGGAAATGAAGGGCGAAGTGGACGTTCAGGGGCAACTTACATACCTGGAAGTCTGGAATCACGCCCGGTTCCTCGAACAATTGAACCGTAACCCGATCACGGCGGAAGACGAAAAGGCCCTGGATGAACTGGGCATCTAGCGTTTGAGGGCTTTTGAGCGTTCTGCATACGCCGGTGCTGCTGGAAGAAGTTCTGCACTGGCTGCGGATTCGGCCCGAGGGCATGTATGTGGACGCGACGGTCGGAACGGGTGGGCATGCTGTTGAAATCGCCCGTCAGCTGACCACGGGGCGTTTGGTGGGGCTGGATCGCGACCCGAAGGCTTTAGAAATTGCGCGGGAGCGGTTAGGGACGCACGAGCGGAAGGTGATTCTGGTGCACGCGGACTTTTCGAACATCGGTGAAGTGGCGAGCAATTTGAAACTGCCTCCTATCGATGGAGTGATCGCCGACCTGGGGATTTCAAGCCTCGAGCTGGATAGTCCGGAGCGCGGATTTTCATTTCGCTGGGCCGCGCCGCTCGATATGCGCATGAACCCCGGTGCTCCCCTTACGGCGGACGAAATTGTGAACCAATGGCCGGAGAAGGAATTGGCCAATCTCCTCTATCAGAAGGCGCAGGAGAGGGATTCACGCAGAATCGCCAGGGCAATTGTCCGCGCGCGGCCGATCCGCGACACGGGACATCTGGCAACGGTTGTGGCAGGGGGCCGAAAAGCAAGGGGAAGGCAGAGACTGCATCCCGCGACAAAAACGTTTCTGGCGCTGCGGACAGCGGTGAATCGAGAAGAGGAGGAACTCGGGCAGTTTCTTTCGCGGACCCCTGCCACTTTATCTTTAGGAGGACGTTGGATAGTCCTCAGTTACCACTCACTGGAAGACCGCCAGGTGAAGCAGATGTTTCAGCGCCTGGCGCACGACGGAAGTTTTCGCAATCTCACAAAAAAAGTAATTCAACCCGGCGAGAAGGAAATTCGGAACAATCCTCGCGCGCGCAGCGCGAAGATGCGTGCTGCGGAGAAGATTGCCGAGGCGGAAACTCCTGCGGCTGAGCTGAACCCATGACTGAATACTTCACGATCAAGAGAATTGATAATTCGCGGCTCGTTCGGCCAGCTCCTCCTGCGCGCCTCCATGGTTTCTGGCGCCGCGTCGCGGTGGGAGCTGCGATGGCGGGATGTCTACTGTCATATGCCTGGCAGCATTTTCAGTCCATCCAGTTGCGCTATCAGGTCGAACAGCTCGAATCGCGTCGCGCCCAGGCTGCGGAATTGAATCAGCAGCTGCATCTGGAAGTTGCGACGCTGAGATCGCCGATGCGGGTCGATGCAATCGCGCGCGAGCAATTGGGCTTGACGACGCCGGTGCCTGGCCAAATAACGCCGATGGACGGTTCGAACGAAGCCGTACTGGCCCAGGTGCGTGCCGTAGCGCAGCCGTCGCGTCCGTGACACAAGTTTCGAGTTTGCGGTCCGCCGCGGCGGACCTGATTCCGGCGAAGCAGCCCCACGTGCCGCCGGGTTAAGTTTTTCATGGGGTAGGCCGGAGTCCATGGAGCAGCGCAGCCCGCGTCTCCGCTGGTTGGCAGTCTGGGTCCTGGCGGTGGTTTGGATGGTGGCGGTGCTGGCGCGGGTTAGTTACCTCCAGCTCTTCTGCTACGGCGAATACTTCGCAAGAGCCCAGCGTCAACAACAGCGAACATTCGAAATCAGTCCCAAGCGCGGCCAGATTCTTGACCGTAAAGGCCGGGAACTGGCCGTAAGCCTGCCGATGGATTCTGTCTTCGCAGACCCTGCGGACCTATCGGACGCGGAGATGGTGGCGCGTCTGCTGTCTCGTGTCCTCGACGTTCCCGCGGACGAGCTGGAAACGAAAATTCGCGACGCGCACACACCCGTGCGCCTGGCGAAGAAACTTTCTCCAGAGACCGTCGAACGGATCAATGCGATGAACCTGCGCGGGGTTTTCTTTCAGAAAGAAAATCGCCGGGTTTATCCGCAGCGGGAACTTGCGGCGCACGTTCTGGGCTTCGTCGACGTGGATGAGAAAGGCCTTGGCGGAATCGAGCACTCGCTCGACAAATTGATTCGCGGCCGGCCCGGCCGCGTTATGGTAATGGCGGACGGGCGGCGGCACTGGTACGACCGCAGGGAAGCAGCAGCTGACCCGGGGGCAAGCGTGGTGCTGTCGATCGATGAAACGATCCAGTACATCGCCGAGAAAGAGCTTACGCGGGCTATCGAACAGACTCAAGCCAAGAATGGCGTCGTTGTCGTACAGGATCCAAACAGCGGGGAACTACTGGCCGTTGCGAACTGGCCGACATTCGATCCCAACAGTGCGGGCGCCTATCCCGACGAAGTGCGGATGGATCGTGCGGTCACCGCGGCCTACGAACCGGGCTCGACCTTCAAACTTATCACGCTGGCGGGAGCGATCGAGAACGGAATAACGAATCCAAACGAGCTAATTGATTGCCAGATGGGAACGATTCTCGTCGCCGGCCGGTTGATTCACGATCACAAGCCATTCGGAATTCTCAGCGTTCGTGATGTGCTCGCGCAATCGAGCGACGTCGGCACCATCAAGATTGCGCTGCGTCTCGGCGGCCCGAAGTTTTACGAGGTTATTCGTGATTTCGCCATCGGCCAGTCGACCGGGATCGAGTTGCCGGGTGAGAATCGCGGACTGTTGCGGCCCATCGAAAATTGGTCGGCAAATTCCATCGGCTCGCTCGCGATGGGGCAAGAAGTGAGCGCGACGCCTGTGCAGATGGTGTCCGCCGTTTCCGCGATTGCGAACGGCGGCCTGCTCTATCGATCGCGCGTTGTACACGAAATTCGCGGCGACGCGCCGGGCGCTCTTCGCACTCATCCTGCACCGACGCAAGCGACAGACTCGAGAACCGCGGCGACCATTCGCGAAATGATGGAGAGCGTGATCTTGAACGGCACGGGGAAGCCCGCGAAACTGAACGGCTACACGGCGGCGGGAAAGTCCGGCACAGCGCAGAAAATCGATCCTGCTACCGGGCACTATTCGAAGAATCAGTACGTTGCGTCGTTCGTGGGATTTGCACCTGTGAATGAGCCGGTACTTACGATCTTGGTGGCGCTTGATTCTCCGATTGGCGCGCATTTTGGAGGCGACGTGGGCGGGCCCGTCTTCAAGCACATTGCCGAGCAGGCGCTTGCATATCTCGACGTGCCGCACGATGTCCCCGTTCCCTCGGACGTCGAAACCGCGAAGAATCTGCGGCGCGCTCCGCGTCAATTTCCGGGCGCCGTTGCCGGTACAGATTCGAGGTCCGAGGCGAACGAAACAAGCTTTCAAGCAATTGTCAAACAAGACGCATCGCAGCAGGCGACGCGCACTGTGGCGTTTGAGGAAGATGAATCCGTTGTTGTTCCCGTTCTGGTCGGCCAATCTGTTCGTGGTGTGACGGAAGAGTGCTCGCGACTTGGCCTGGTGCCCTCGCTGATTGGCAACGGCCTTGCACTGGAGCAATCCCCGGAGGCTGGCGCGCAGGTGTTACGCGGCACCCGTGTGACGGTGCGTTTCGGCCGCGCCGGAGATTTTGTGCCCGCTGCATCGCGGGTATCCGGAAAATGAATCTAAAGGTGCAGGAAAAGACGGGACGCGGTGATGAAAACAACGGGCCAAGGGATCGCGGTATGAGACTCAGGGAGTTGCTGGCCGGAGCTGAAATAGGGAGGGTTGCCGGGCCTTACGACATCGAAATTCATTCGATCGCCTACGACAGCCGCAAAGTGACTCCTGGCGCCATCTTTTTTGCGTTTCACGGAGAAAAACTGGACGGAACCGAGTTTATTGCCGATGCGTTGAAGCGCGGTGCGATTGCGGTAGCCGCCGAAAGCCTTCGCCAAACAGATTTTCCGACGGATAAAACGTTTGTTGAACTTCTTCCCGGCTCAGAGCGCCGAGGTCTGGCGCGAGTGGCTGCGAATTTCTATGGGCACCCAGCTGATGCGCTCCAGCTGGTAGGAATCACGGGAACAAACGGGAAAACCACAACGACGTTCCTCGTCGATTCAATTCTGAAAGCTGCGGGATACACGGCCGGACTTGTCGGCACTACCGGCTATCGTACTCCAAAGGGCAGCCGCAAGGCCGTGAACACGACGCCCGAATCGCTCGACCTGCAGCAGATGTTCGCAGAGGTGCGCGATGCGGCCGGCACGCACGCGGTTCTTGAAGTTAGCTCCCACGCGCTGGCAATGGACCGCACCTGGGGTTGCCACTTTGCGGTAGCAGTCTTCTCAAATCTCACCCGCGATCACCTGAATTTCCATAAGACTTTCGAGGAATATTTTTCCGCCAAGCGGCGCCTCTTTGAAGGCACCGGTGCAGGAGCGCCAGACGTCGCGGTAATCAATACGGACGACGGCTACGCGCCGCGTCTCGAAGGCCTTTCGCCTCGCACCATTACCTATGGACTCGAGGGGACCCCTGATTTGACGACGAAGAAATTCTCATTAAGTGTCGAGGGCCTCCATTTCATGGTTCACACGCCCGCAGGGAGAGTGGAAGTAAATTCGACGCTCGTTGGCCGCATCAACGTTTACAACATCCTCTCGGCGATCGGCACCGGCATCGGGCTGGGCATACCCCTCGCTCGAATTGAAGACGGAATCGCGAATTTGCGCCTCGTGCCCGGCCGCTTTCAGGTCGTCGACGAGGGCCAGCCGTTCCTGGTGGTGGTGGATTACGCGCACGCGGACGACGCTCTCCGGAATCTTGTAAACACCGCGCGTGAGTTAAATCCATCCGGCAGGGTCATCACGCTTTTTGGCGCCGGTGGAGAACGCGATCGTTCAACGCGTCCGCTGATGGGCGAAGCAGCCGGGACCGTAAGCGATCTGGTGATCCTCACGAGCGATAACCCCCGGGGCGAAGATCCACTGCGCATCATCAACGATGTGGTTGTCGGATTGCAAAAAGTGAACGCGAACTACCGGATCGAAGCGGATCGCGACGCCGCTCTCGAAATCGCCCTGGCAGAGGCCCGGCCGGGCGACATTGTGCTTCTGGCCGGCAAGGGCCACGAGAACTACCAGATCCTTCGCGACCAAACGTTTGAATTCGACGATCGCGAAAAAGCGCGTGCAATTCTGCGCCGCAAGGGTTTTACAAAGAAGCCGGACGCGCTCTAGTTGGAGATCGAGAATCACAAATCGAGCACTCCCGAGAATCTGCGCTTGAGAGTGAAACCAGGACCATTGGAGACGCAATGCGGTGGACCGTGGTTCAAGTGGCTGAAGCGTTGGGTATCCCGCCTCCCGCGGGCCTCGACCCCATGGCCCGGCTGGCCGGCGTCTCGATTGACTCTCGTACTGTGGGGAACGGCGAACTGTTCATCGCCATACACGGTTCGAGTCACGACGGACACGGTTTTGTGGGAAACGCTCTGGCTCGCGGCGCTGCGGCCGGGGTGGTGTCGCGCGAACGGCTGGCGGAGTACCCGGACGAAATACGTGCACGGCTCTTCGCTGTCGACGACACGCTGGTGGCGCTTCACCACCTCGCGTCGTGCGCCTGCGAAATTTGGCGAAAAGCGCGGCCGGGACGGCTTATCGCAGGCGTGGCCGGTTCCATCGGCAAGACCACCACAAAAGAAATTCTTGCGGCGCTCGTGGGCGCGAGGTTCCGCGTTCTGAAAACGAAAGGGAATCTGAATAACGAATACGGTTTGCCGCTTACGTTGCTTTCGCTCGACGACGAGCACGAGGCGATCGTCGTGGAGATGGGGATGTCGCGTCGCGGCGAGCTAGCGCGGCTGGCGCAAATTGCTCGGCCCGATGTGGGCGTGATTACGCGTGTGGCCGTGGAACATTTGGAATTTTTTACCTCGATTGACGAGATTGCGCTGGCGGAACGCGAGCTAATCGAAAATCTTGCGTGGCCGGGCGCAACCGCTGTGCTGAACGCGGATGACGAACGGGTGGCCCGATTTGCGGATGTTGCGCGCGGTCGCGTGCTTTCGTTCGGGACGACTGAGCGAGCGGAATTTCGCGCCGAGGCGATTGAGGAGCGCGGTATCGAAGGCTCAGCGTTTGATTTTGTTTCGCCGGCCGGGCGCACCCGGCTGCAATTGCCGCTAATCGGCCGGCACAACGTGATGAATGCGGTGGCAGCGCTTGCGGCGGCAAGCGCATGGGGAATCGGCGCGGCGGACGCGGAGCGCGTGTTTCCCGCTGTCATTCCCGCGGACAAGCGCGGAGAAGTCGTCAGGTTCGAAGATGGCTTTACGGTGATCAACGATACTTACAATTCGAGTCCTTCGGCGCTGAATGCCCTGGCGGAACTACTGGCGTCCACTCCGGGCTATCGGCGCAGGATTTTGGCGGCCGGTGAGATGCGCGAACTCGGAACTTCCGCTGCTGAACTGCATCGGGAGTGCGGACGCCATGCGGCAGCCCTCAAGAAAATCGATTGGATTTTTGGCGTGCAGGGTGAAGCGCGTGAGTTCGTCGATGCGGCAATCCGCTCAGGGCATCCCAAGGATCGCACGCAATTCTTCGAGAACTCAGGGGAGGCTGCGAAGTCGCTGGCTGAGTTCGTCATAGGCGGGGATTTGCTGCTCCTGAAGGGGTCGCGCGGGGTGCGCATGGAGACCGTCCTCGAAGCGATTGAAGCAAAGCATCGCCGCACTGGCTCGGGGTCTGGCGCCGAAACTTTGGAGGCGGGAAGAAGAGGGAACGCCTAATATGCTCTATTACCTCTTTTTCTACGCCCTGCGGCCCTACTTCAGCCCACTCAATGTGTTTCGCTACATCACCGTGCGCACGGCCGTTGCAAGTCTGACTGCGCTGGTATTGTCGCTTCTGCTCGGTCCCTGGGTGATCGAGCGCCTCCGTGATATGCAGGTGAAGCAGTACATCCGCGAGGAAGGTCCGAAGGGGCATCAGAAAAAAGCGGGCACGCCGACCATGGGCGGCGTACTGATAGTCGCCACGATTGTGATTCCGACGCTGCTGTGGGTCGACCTGCGAAATCCTTATGTGCTACTTGCGCTCGGCGCAACGCTTGCGTTCGGTGTGATTGGCTTCGTGGACGACTACAACAAAGTTGTGCGGCGCCAAAATCTCGGCCTCAGACCCAAGGCAAAATTCGGTTTACAGGTGCTCATATGCGTCCTGGTGGGCATCACATTGCTAGATTTGCAATCGCGGGGCGCGTACTCGACGCAGTTGAGCGTGCCGTTTTTCAAGCGGCTACATCCGAATCTGGTAATCGACTCGTTGCTGGGGCGCGATTACATCTGGACGCTCGCCTACGTTCCGTTTGTATTATTCCTGGTGCTCGTGATCGTAGGCTGTTCGAACGCAGTGAATCTCACCGACGGACTCGATGGCCTCGCGATCGGCTGCGTGCTCGTTTCTTCTGTCGCTCTCACGATTCTTACTTACGTATCAAGCCACGCAAAATTCGCCGAATACCTGGAAATCCAGAAGATTCCCGACGCTGGTGAGCTGGTAATTTTCTGCGGCTCGCTAGTCGGCGCGTCGCTCGGTTTCCTTTGGTACAACGCGCATCCCGCGGAAATGTTCATGGGAGACGTCGGTTCGCTCGCGCTCGGTGGCGCGATCGGCGTGGTGGCAGTGATCATCAAGCAGGAAATCCTGTTGCTCTCGATCGGCGGCGTATTCGTCCTCGAAGCGCTTTCCGTAATCATTCAGGTGGGTTCGTTCAAGCTGACGGGCAAGCGCGTGTTCCGCATGGCTCCGCTGCATCATCATTTTGAACTTGCCGGCTGGAGCGAATCGAAAATTATCGTGCGGTTCTGGATCGTGGCGCTGGTGTTTGCGCTGTTTTCGCTTACCACTTTGAAATTGAGGTGAGGCCCTTTGAGACCCGGGTTCGATTTGCAAGGAAAGCGCGTGCTGGTAGTGGGACTGGCGCGCACCGGAATTGTTGCATCACTTTTCTGCGCAGGATATGGAGCAATCGTGACGGCCACGGATGAGAAGCCGGAGCCAGAGCTTGGCGATGCGCCCGCGAAACTGCGCGCGGCCGGCGTGA
>Ga0210401_10007696_pt1 | contig 10773 bp, 5 predicted proteins | sample IncBWH32MmetaG_FD_150866 | JGI IMG/M metagenome (GOLD analysis project Ga0210401, IMG submission 150866) | Forest soil microbial communities from Barre Woods Harvard Forest LTER site, Petersham, Massachusetts, United States - Inc-BW-H-32-M | ecosystem: Environmental > Terrestrial > Soil >... | reverse complement strand
ACGCTGGCCCAGCGGCCTCCACCAAGCCTTCGCGCGTGTGCCTACCAACCATCGCATCGAACTTCGCGAGGGGGCAGAATTTCGCGCTGTTCCTTTTGTCAGCCCACCGGCCGCTTACGCGCGCACCGGCGCGCGCGTGAATCCGGAATCGCTGCCCGCATCCGTCGACACCTGGCTGATTCAACCGCTCGACGCTCCAAACTTCTCACTCGCCGACACCGCCGGCGCGAACCGAACACTCCAGTCATTTCAGGGAGGTCCGCTCCTTCTCTGCTTTTGGACAACGTCCGTCCCGCAAAGCAAAGAACAACTACAGATGTTCCAGAAGCATTCCACGGAAATTACAGCCGCCGGCCTTCGCATTGTCGCAATGAACGTGAACGAGACTGAGGATCAGCCAGGCGTCGAACGGTTCGTCTCCGAAAATTCCGTTTCCTTCCCCGTCCTGCCGGCAACTCCCGAGGTCGCGGGCATCTACAACATCATCTATCGCTATCTTTTCGACCGGCGGCGCGATTTGCCGATGCCAAGCTCGTTTCTGGTCGATGAATCCAGCAAGATCATCAAGCTGTATCAAGGTATCGTCGCCCCTGAAACGCTCCTTGCGGATCTGAACGCGTTGCCTAAAACTCCTGCCGACCGCATTCGCAAGGCATTGCCCTTTGCTGGCCTGACTCCCGACCTTGGATTCCAGCGCAATGACTTCACCTACGGCGTAGCGCTGTTTCAGCACGGCTATCTCGATCAGGCGGCAGAGTCGTTTCAACAGGTGATCGCAGCCAAGCCAAACGATGCGGAGGCGTACTACAACCTCGGCACGCTCTATCTTCGGCGCCAGGCGAACGCTGACGCACGCCGATTTCTTTCGCGAGCCGTCGAACTTCGCTCTGCGTATCCCGAAGCCTGGAACAATCTGGCGATGCTTGCTGCACAGGAAGGTCAAACGGAGGAAGCCATTCGAGACTTTCAGCGATCCCTGGAACTGCGGCCCACCTATACGGTCGCCCTGCTCAACTTGGGAAACTTGTACCGCAGGCAAGGACATTACGACGAAGCACAGAAGCTCTTGAATCGAGCACTTGATTCAGCACCCGAAGATCCTGAAGTCAACTACAGTATCGGTATGCTGTACGCCCGCCGGGAACAACTTCCAAGCGCCCTGCGATATCTTGAAAAAGCTGTCGCGCTGCGCCCCGATTACGCCGACGCGCTCAATAATCTCGGCGTGCTCTACATCCGGGAGCAACGATATTCGGATGCCGAGGCACGCTTCCACACCTGTATCCAGGTCGCTCCCAATTTTGATCAGGCGTATCTCAACCTGGCGCGCTTATACGTGCTGCTGCACGACGATGCAAAAGCCAAAGAAACTTTGCAGGCCCTTCTGCGGCTTCAGCCGGAACACAAAATGGCTCAACAGGCGCTACAAATGCTACATTGACCTTCACGACACCCGCATCCCATTTCGGGCGGGAGCATCCAGCAGTATGGGTCCCAGTATCTCAACCTTATCCCTCCAGTCGTCTTTTATGCGAAGAGCCTCGCTAAGGACATTCTCTCTAGTACTGATTGTCGCCATTGCCTGTTCCTGCGCGGCTTCTCAACGATCCGCATCTGCAGCAGGACAGCCATCCTGGCAAGCGACTTCACCGTTTGAGGAAGCCGAGACTCTCTTGAGCCAAGGCTCCGTCGAGCAAGCAAAACAAAAAATACAAGAACAACTCGCCCTGCATCCGTCGAGCATCGAGGGATACAACCTTCTCGGGATCGTTTACACAAACGAGAAGGATTACGCGAACTCGCTCGCCGCTTTCCGGCACGCGCTCAAGATTGACCCGAATTCCACCAAAACCCACAACAACCTGGGAAATTTGTATGTCACGGAGGGCAAGCTGGACCTTGCCAAAGAGCAGTTCCAGCAAACGCTGCGCATCGCGCCTGCCGATCGCGATGGCAACTACAATCTCGGCCTGCTTCTTCTTTCCGATAACAGACCGGCCGACGCGATTCCCCACTTCTTGCGCATCCACTCGCCCAACGTCGAAACCCGCTTCAATCTGATTCGCGCCTACCTGCTCGCCGGCAGAACTGCCGATGGATTGAAGCTCGCGAAAGAGCTTTCCTCTCAAAACGGCAACGACGTCCGATTGCACTTCACTCTGGGCTTGCTCCTGGCTTCCGGCCAACAGTATCGCGCCGCTCAGCTTGAACTCGAAAAAGCCAATGCCCTGCGACCCGAGACTCCTGAAATTCTCTACAATCTCGGACAGGTTTATCTGCGTAGCAGTGATTTCGTCAAAGCCGAAGTGGTCTTGAATCGCGCTTTAAAGCTAAAGCCTGATTCTGCCGACACGCTGTATCTACTGGGGCAGGCGTATTCAGATCAGTCGCGTCCGGTGGATGCACTCGACGTGCTTGCCCGCGCTCATAAGCTCGCTCCTGAAAATCCGGACATTACCTTTTTGCTCGCTCGCGTGAGCATGACGCAGAACTACTTTGAAGACGCCATTCCTCTGCTCGAGTCTGCTCTGAAAGTGGCGCCGGAACGCGCCGACCTGCACGCTGCGCTCGGTGAAAGCTACTTCATGGCCGGAAAGGCCGAGAAGGCGATCGACGAATTCAAGACATTGATCCGGGTCGATCCATCGGCGCGCTCCTACGCTTTCATGGGACTTTCTTACCGCCATCTGGGACGTTTCGATGAAGCCCGCAAGTATTTTGAAGAAGGACTGAAGCTCGACCGTCACAATGTGTCCTGCCTTTTCAACCTGGGCTATATCGAAGAACGTCAGGGGAACACGGCAGCAGCCGAATCCAAGTTTCAGGAAACCTTGAAGGTGAATCCCGACTTTCCGGAAGCTCTCCTGGAACTGGCAAACCTTCGCATCGAAAAAAAGCAGTTCCCCGAGGCGGCCGAACTGCTTCGCCGCTACGTGAAGGTCAGTCGCGATGCCGCGCCTGGATACTACAAGCTCGCCATGGTCGAGCGAAGCCTTCATCAGACGCAGGCTGCCCAGCGCGACCTCAGCGTCTTTCAGACTCTTTCGAAGGACCCGAATCCGGGCCCTTACCCCTATCAGCATCTCTTCGATTATCTGAATAACCGTTCCGGTCTCGCGCCTCAGCAAAAAACACAACTCGATCTCGCTGAGCTGACCGAACAGATAAAGAAACATCCGGACCAGCCTCAGGATCTCTATCTACTCGCGGAAACGTATTTGAAGCTCGGCCAGCGTGACGACGCTCTCAAAGCAATTGCGCAACTCGACCAGCTCAGTGCCTCCGATTACCGCACGCAAACCGGGATCGGCGTGCTGCTGGCACGCTTCCGTCTGTATGACGACGCGATTAACCACTTTCAGGCGGCCTTGCGGGCCAATCCGGATTCCGACGACGTGAAGTTCGACCTGGCCGACGCCAGCTTCCGTAAAGGATCGTATTCCGATGCACTCGCGGCCGCGCAGCAAATCTCTCCCTCCGGCCAAAAGGATGACGCGGTCCTCGCTCTGCTCGCTGATATCAATGCTCACACCGGCGACACGGAGAAAGCGGCTGATATTTTTCGGGATGCCATTATTCGCAACCCTGACAACGACCAGTACTATCTTTCCCTCGCTCTTGTGCAATTGAGGAATGGAGATGTTGACGGGGCTGCCGGAACTCTGCAGAAAGGCCTTGCCCGCATGCCGAGTTCGGGAAAAATTCTCTGGGGATTAGGACTGGTCTCCATTCTCGAAGGCAAAACGCAACAGGCCGCGGATCGTCTTGAACGCGCAGTCGATCTTCTCCCGGAATGGGCGGGCAGTTATTCCACGCTCGGTCTGTTCTATTTCCAGACTGGGCAGGTCACCAAGGCGCGCGAGGTTCTCGATCGCTTCAAGGGTAGCAATGCCGCGGGCGCCTTGAACATCGGCAAGATCGAGGAGGCTTTGTCGAAAGCGGAAGATAAACCTGGGTTGGCGAACGAACCCATACCCACCGAGGCGCGCCAGCAGTTGTTCCAACTTGCACTCTCTCTCGCCGACCGGACCCTGTGAGTGCTTGGCAAACTTTCCAGGCACGCCGCCGGGAGTCTCCAGCAATACGCTAGAATGCCTAAGCATTCCCGCAATCAGATGTGGACCCGATCCCTGGCCAGAGCAATCACTGTTTTCACCTTCCTTCTTGCAGGCTCCCTGCGAACGACCACTGTTGCACAGCACACCGCAAAAACTCCCGCCCTCGCGCACGAGGCCGCCATCCCCGTCCGCTTCACCGACATCCGCCAATCGGCTGGCATCACTTTCCAGCAGGACGCCACCGCCACGGATGAAAAGTACTACCTCGAAACGATGGGAACCGGTGTCGCCTGGATCGACTACGATCAGGATGGCTTGATGGATCTTTTCTTTGTTCAGTCGGCCGCGACCGACATCTACAAGCCGCCGCATCCAATCCGCTCAGCGCTCTATCACAACAACGGCGATGGAACATTTACCGACGTCACAGAAAAAGCGGGCGTGGGCGGCGCAGGCCACTATGGCCAAGGCGTCGCGGTCGGAGACTTCGACAACGACGGCTATCCGGATCTCTACGTCACCGGTTATGGCAGCGCCATTCTCTATCACAACAATGGCGACGGAACCTTCACCGATGTCACCGCCAAAGCTGGAGTCGCCGATGAGGGCGGATGGTCCACCAGCGCCGGCTGGTTCGACTACGACAAGGACGGCTATCTTGATCTGGTCGTCACCAATTACATCGAGTGGTCGCCAAAGAACAACATCTGGTGCGGCGAACGGCGTCCCGGCTATCGCTCCTACTGTCATCCCGGAAATTACAAAGGACAAAAAATCAAGCTCTACCACAACAATCACAACGGAACCTTCACCGATGTGAGCGATGCATCGGGCGTCGGCAAACCGGAGGCCAAGGGAATGGGCGTCGTTCTCGCCGACTTCAACAACGACGGCTGGACCGATATCGCGATTGCGAACGACTCCTGGCCGAATTTCCTGTTTCTAAACAAGAAGGACGGGACATTCCAGGACGCCTCTTTCATTTCGGGGATCGCCGCCGGAGAAGATGGACGCTACGAGGCTGGCATGGGCATCGACGCCGCTGACGTCGATGGCGATGGTTGGCAGGACATCTACGTGACCCATCTTGATTTTGAGCTCAATCGCCTCTACCGCAATACTCAGGATGGAACGTTCGAGGATGACACCTTCCGTTCAGGAATCGGCAACAAGGCCATCCTGATGAGCGGCGTCTCCATGAAGTTTCTCGATTACGACAACGACGGCTGGCCCGATATCCTGCAACTGAACGGCGCCATGCTCGATAATGTCCAGCTCTATCACAGCGAAGTCACTTACAAAGAGCCGCTGCTGATGTATCGCAATCTCGGCAAGGGCCAGTTCGCGAAGGTCTCAGATTCTCTTGGACCCGACTTCATTCGGCCGATTGCAGGCCGCGGACTGGCGACCTCTGATTTCGACAACGACGGTGACATCGACGTCGCCATCAACATTCGCGGCGACTATCCTGAACTGCTACGCAACGATGGAGGCAATGCCAACCACTGGCTGGAGATTCTTTTGATCGGAACGCGATCGAATCGCGACGGCATCGGAGCGTCGCTCAAACTGACATCCGAAGGTGTTTACCACGTTGAGCAGGCAAAGGGCGGGATGAGCTACATGTCCGCCAGCGATCCTCGCATTCACTTCGGTCTCGGCAAGCGAACAAAGATTGACTCACTCGAGATCACGTGGCCCAGCGGACAGGTCGACAAACTGACCAATGTCACCATCGATAAAATCATTGCCGTGAAAGAGGGAGTCGGCGTTGTGCCACACCCGTTTCCCAAGGTGCCGAGCCGCTGACATGAATTTCCCGCGACGTCGTTTCCTCGGCTCGTCTCTTATCGTGCTTGGCAGTTCTCTTCTGGATGCGCTCACCACGCCGCTCTGGAAGTGGAACGGCTCGCTGTCGCTGAGGGCGGCTGCCGCGGAACCACAGGTCTCTCCGGTCACCTTCGTAGATGTTGCTCGCGAGGCGGGGGTGACCGCTCCAAATGTCTGGGGAGCGGTCGATCACAAGCGCTTGATCATCGAAGCCAAGGGCAGCGGCCTCGCGTTTTTCGATTACGACAACGATGGTTGGCTCGACATCTATTTGACGAACGGTACCCGCCTCGACGCCAACTGGCCGGCGGGACAAGCGCCAACCTCTCACCTGTACAAAAACAATCGGGACGGCACTTTTACCGATGTCACGGAAAAATCCGGCCTCGCCCGCACCGGCTGGCAAACGGGCGTATGCGTCGGCGACTACAACAACGATGGCTGGGACGATCTGTTCTGCTGCTTCTGGGGACACAACATTCTCTTCCACAACAACGGCGACGGAACTTTCACCGACGTCACGAAGAAAGCTGGACTCTACAACGAGAAAGTTCGCTGGGGTGCCGGTTGCACCTTCCTGGATTACGATCGCGACGGACATCTTGACCTGTTCGTCTGCAACTACATCCAACTCGACCCCGCAAAAACTGCGGCTCCGGGTGATGCCGCTATGTGCCAGTGGAAAGGCATTCCCGTCATGTGCGGCCCGCGTGGCCTCACCGGCGACACGAACGTCCTGTATCACAACAATGGAGACGGAACGTTCACCGATGTAAGTGAGAAGGCGGGCATTCTCAAACCCGGTCCGCGCTACTCCATTACTGCGGTGTCGTACGACTTCGATAACGACGGCTGGCCGGACATCTACGTCGCCGTCGATTCCCAACCCAGCATGCTGTTTCACAACAATCACGACGGGACGTTCAGCGAGATCGCGGTTGAGGCTGGTTGTGCGTACAGCGATAACGGCCACGAACAGGCCGGCATGGGAGTGGCGGTTGGTGATTACGACTGCGACGGATGGTTCGACATCTTCAAAACCAACTTCGCGGACGACACCTGCAATCTCTACCACAATAACGGCGATGGAACTTTTACCGACGTCACGTTTGCCTCCGGCGTAGGCATCAACAATCGCTACGTGGCGTGGGGGTGCGCGTTCCTCGACTACGACAACGATGGCTGGCCCGACCTGATGCAGATCAATGGGCACGTGTATCCCGAAATCGAGGGACACGAGATTGGCCAGACCTACAAGAACCCGCGCCTCGTCTACAAGAACCTGGGTCAGGGGCGCTTCAAAGATGTCTCGGTTTCGATGGGGCCGGGGATCACCGAGAAATTCTCCAGCCGCGGTGCAGCGTTCGGCGACTACGACAACGATGGCGACATCGACGCCCTCATCCTGAACATGAACGACCCGCCGTCCTTACTTCGCAACGACGGTGGCAACGCGCAGAACTGGATCAAGATCAAGCTAGTCGGCACAAAATGCAATCGCACTGCGATTGGCGCGCGCGTGCGCGTGACCACGGGAACACACACTCAGATGGATGAAGTTCACAGCGGCTCGAGCGTCATGTCGCAGAACGATCTGCGCCTTCACTTCGGATTAGGAAAGTCACAGACCGCAGATGTAATCGAAGTCAAGTGGCCGACGACGCAGAAGATCGAACGCTTCACGCGAGTAAAAGCGAATCAGATTCTCATCATTCGCGAAGGCGGTGGCATGGTTGATGCGGTGAAGCCGAAAGCCAAGTAAGCGCGGAAATGTCCGCAGCGGGGCGAGGAATCCGCACCTTGTGAGGCCGAGAGCAGAATGCGCGTGGTGTTCCTCGTGGAACATTCCCAAAACGGGAAACCATTGATTAGAGGTCGGTTAGAGCATTTACGGCGCGCCGGATGATCCGATTTTCAAGGTCGTATCGACTCTCATTTTCGAAATCGAGGGGCCAGGACAATGCGTAGTGCAGTCGATGGAATTGGGACCGGAAGAGCCTCATTTCATCTTCTGTAGCAGCGCGTCGATGCCGGCCTGAGCGATAGCTTCGTCGATCTCTGACTTCGCACCACTGGCTGAGATACCGCCGAGCACCTGACCATCGACGATGATCGGGAGTCCACCCTGGTTCGGGAAAAAGTTGGGAAAGCCCATGGCTTCGACATTCCCTTTTTTGATGGTATCGGCACCGTCCTTTGAAGGACTCCCGTAGAGAGCGGCGTGACGCGCTTTCTTTTGGGCGAATTCAATCGTGTTGACGGGAACTCCGTCGCCTTTCTCGAGAAAAAGCAGGTTGCCGCTGTCATCTACCAGACAAATGGTGACGTGCGCCTGGCGTTTCTGGGCTTCAGCCTCCGCTGCCACGACCATGGTTTTAACGGCCGCAAGGTCGAGGTATTTTCTCGACGGCAGTTGGGCGAAACAACTCGCGATCAGAAGCAGCATGACGGCAAGAATTCGCTTCAGCATTCGACCAGTTCCCCTTCCGAATAGCACGTGGGCCTAACCTAGCTGCAGGACCTGAACGCCGTAACCGCTCAGCTCGATACTTTCAGAACGCGCTCGCCCGGTCAGAAGATCGGTGCCGGGCTTTGCCAGCTTCACCGTTTGTGCGTCGGGCTTATTGTTCATGAGAAACATCCAGCGTTTGCCACCGGCCTGGCGAACGGTCATCTCGACACCCGGAGGAACTTCCAACGGCGTCTGCACTCCCGCCGATGCCGCCAGGCTCCGCAGTAACCGTGCCAGGCTAGTGGGATCCAGATCCGCACCGACATAGACCGCTTTCCCTTTTCCGAAGCTGTTGCGCGTGATGGCAGCTTTCCCGGCGTGGGAGAAATTCGTGTACGTCGCCAGGACCTCCGCGCTCGAAGGCTGAAGGATATCGGCCCAGATCCCGCACGTCCCGTCCGGTCCGGCGAGCGCACCCGAAAACGTTACGCCGGGCTTTCCGGAATAAATAGGAACGTAGTCCTCCACCGTCACGCCCATCACATCCCGAAGAAGCCCTGGCAGTGGGGTGCGGACGATTTGGCTGAACTCGTTCTTTGCGCCCAGGCGAAATCCGGCGACAAACGTTCCGCCATTTTTCACGAAAGTGCGAATTCGATCGGCCTGCGCCTGGGAAACAACGTAGGGCAACGGCGCCACGACAATCTTGTAGGGCGATAGATCGGCACCGGGCACGATCACGTCAATTCCCGTATGGCTTGGGGAGAGCGTACCGTACCACGCGGTCACCTGGGAAAGGTAGCTCAAGCGGAAGTGGCCGGGCTGAATCGGTACCGCCCAAGAACTGTCGTAGTCGAAGATCACAGCCGCGTCGGCGACGTACTGGGATTCGAGCACATCGCGACCGAGTGCCTTGAGCTCTTTCAGGGTCTGGCGCATCTCGTCGAAGCCTGGACTCGGCGAGCGATCATGCTGCAAGATGCCGTGCCAATATTCCTCGGCGCCGGAGGTTGCCGTATCCCATCGAAAATAGTTCACACCCATCGCCCCGTGAGCTACGGCCTGATACGTCCACAAACGCAACTGGCCTTTCTCGGGCTGCGGCGAGAACGTGCGCTGCCCCGCCTTTCCGGACTGCTCTTCCATAATCACAAAAGGCTTTCCGTCCTTCAGGCTGCGGCCCAAGTCGTGCGACATCGCAATCATCGTCAGGATTGCATCCCAGCTACCAGCTTCTGAATTCGCCTGCTGCTCCATGAGCATCTTGAAAAAGCCGGGATAGTTGTCGAAGGCGACGAAATCGAGTTTGGCGTAGAGGTCGCGCTCGTTGATGTAATCGATCAGGCCGACATTGTTCGTGGTGACGAAATGTTGCGGGCAAACTTTGCGCAACATGGTCCACTGCTCGTCGAGAAACGATACGTTCGCGTAGGACTGATAGCGGTTGTAGTCGAGGGCCAGGCCAGGGTTCGGATCGCCGCCCGATGGGAGAGGTACGGGGATCTGGGCGAAGTCGGTGTAGGTCTGGCTCCAGAACGCCGTTCCCCACGCCTGGTTCAGTTTCTCGAGGCTGCCGTATTTCTGTCGTGCCCATTCCTGAAAGCCGGCGCGGCAGAAATTGCAATAACAGCGTGGAGAATCGGAGAGAGTGAACTCGTTGTCGATTTGCCAGCCGATGACGCCGGGCGTCTCGGCGAAGGTGCGCGCCATCTCAGTGGCGATCGCGAGCGACAACTTGCGGTAAGTCTTGTTCGTTGGACACGTAAAGCGGCGTCCGCCGGGATGCAGCGGCTCCCCGTGCGCATTGACTTCAACCACGTCCGGGTACTTCGCCGTCAGCCAGGGCGGAGGCGCCGCCGAGGGCGTACCCAGGATTACGGCGATGTTGTGCTTATGAAGGATTTCCACCGAACGGCGCAACCACCCGAAGTCGAACTTCCCTTCCGACGGTTCCATCAATCCCCAGGCAAACTCGGCGATGCGGACGTTGGTGATGCCGAAGTCGGCCATCATGCGCGCGTCTTCTTCCCAGAGCGACTCGGGCGTCTGGTCGGGATAGTAATCGGCACCTAGCAACAATGGCAGCGCCCCGACAGCGTTCGGCGCGTTCGCGAGTGCCCAGATTGGATCACGCAGGCCGATGGCGCCGACAGTTGCTAGTGCGCCGTGGAGGAAGTCGCGTCGTTTGATGGCTTGCAAGAGTGCACCTTCTTTCCGCGCGCAGTTTAGCCGGACCTGCGGTGTTCAGCGCCTAAAGGCGCGCTCTATGTACGTGCATGGCGGCACGCCTGAAGGCGTGCCCTGATACGAATCTCGTGGCCCCCACGGGGCCGGACTGCTGGAGGTGCCTGCCATAAGAATCTCGTGATCCCCACTGTCTGCTGGGTGCGCGGGGACGCCCGTCGCTCAAACCCCATAACTCCAAAACCACGG
>Ga0210401_10007695_pt1 | contig 10774 bp, 7 predicted proteins | sample IncBWH32MmetaG_FD_150866 | JGI IMG/M metagenome (GOLD analysis project Ga0210401, IMG submission 150866) | Forest soil microbial communities from Barre Woods Harvard Forest LTER site, Petersham, Massachusetts, United States - Inc-BW-H-32-M | ecosystem: Environmental > Terrestrial > Soil >... | reverse complement strand
TCGACCGACAACTGAAATTACCCCTGGGGTTATCAGAATAGGAAGACGCTTCGAGGCGTCGAACTGACAAAACACGTAGCCGGGGAAAAGAGGCGCGGTCAACTGCTTTACTTTTCCGTTCCAGCGTTTTTTGGTCTGATAAGTAGGAAGAAGCGTCTGATAGCCCTTGCCCGAAAGCAGCACGGCGGTGGAATTCTCCCAGCGCGTTCTCACCTGGAGGGCGAACCACCGGACGCTGTCTGTACTCGAATCAATCATTAGCTTAGAAGCTCCTTAGAATGCCGCTTAGGACAATTTGTGTCGTAACGAGTAGGCTACCGCCATTAACGCGCCTCGCATCACACTGTTCTATCGCAACTGGCCTGCCATCCGCCTCTCCGACTTCAGAACCATAGCGCGCCGGGTCTTGCTTTCAATCTGTTGATAAAAGGACATTTAACTCGGTGCCTTTATGCAGTTATCCGACCACAGTAATAATACCTACGGATACCGGCGAAATTAGTGAAAACTCTTGCCATCATTTGCCAAGGTGTTTCCTCAAGCGCGCCCTCCACACCAAGGTTAATCGCGTCTATCTGCAATTTTTCTAATATGTTACAGCGCTCTGCCAGGCTTCGAATGAAGGCGGGCGGGATCTAGAGTCGACAGAAAGCATCATCGAGGGAAGGTCCAGGACTACTTCAATATCTCAATCTGAGATCGTTGGTCTGAGAATCTGACATAACCAGGGTGGGGCATGAGCTCAACTTGGCCAAAACGGGCTCAATTGCTCGGTTCCTTTGACTCCCCGTAGCCGTATCCGTAGTAGTAGTAGTCCGAATGGTATTTGTGCGAATCCTGCATCGCGTTCAATACAACACCAACGACATTTCTCCCGCGCAACTCCTGGCACGCTCTTTGGGCCGTGGCTGCAGGAGTGACACCGGCGCGCGTGACCAGGAGGACACCGTCGCAAAGATCGGCGAGCATACTCGCATCGGCGACCAATAAACACGGCGGCGAATCGAGGATGATCCAGTCAAAGATCGGAGCGAGACGGTCAAGCAACATCTTCATCCGGCCATTCGCAATAAGCTCACTGGGGTTCGTTACTTCGTCGCCTCCCGGAATAAAACAAAGATTCCCTTCTTCGCCCTGCTGAATAATCGAGATCATGTCTGCTGTGCCGCGCAGATAATCCGTGAGGCCTGGACTCGACGGAGCCCCCAGGGGAACGTGCAATCGGGATCGTCGTAGGTCCGCGTCAATGATAAGTGCGCGGCGGTCCGGCTGCCTCACTATAGCCTGCGCCAGATTGCTCGTTATAAACGTTTTGCCTTCGGTAGGGATTGAACTCGTGACCAGAAGCGTGCGAAGTGGCTGATTACTTCGCATTTGATAGAGTCGCGAGCGCAATGTCCGGAACTGCTCCGACCCCCCTGTGGTGGAGTCGGTATTCACAAAAACATTTACGTTTGGATCGAGATGCCATACTGGATGCGCACAACGCGCGCGAAGATCATCGAACCGCAGATATTCGCCGGACCCACGCGAAGTCACAACCGTTCGGCTCAACATATCGCCGCTCTGTAACGGCATTTCATTGGTTCGGGTTGGCGCTACCGTCGCTTCGGCTGCTGATTCCACCTGGAACGGAGCTACCGCCGTCTCGGCCGTCGCAATGGTCGCGCGTTCCTGCTCAGCCTTCTTTAGCGCTTCATGAATACGGCTCATGGTTTCCTTTCGCGGGTCGAAGACAAGACAACATTCGACTGGCGCAGACGTCCCAGCAATTCGTCCAGATTCTGGAGCAATGCTTGAGTATCACTCGCCTGAGTCCCGGTCGGCGCCAGCCTGGCGCGAGCAGTTGGCTCGATTTCGTCAAGTTGAAACTCGCGAGCTACTTCTTCCACAAGATGGGCTGGCACAGGCCGAAGATGATCGACATACGCGTTGATCAGTGAATGCTCGCACAGTAAATTCACAACGCGCGGAATCCCTTGCGAATACATGTGAACTGCCTGGATCGCTTCCTTCGAGAAAATCGGCTCGCCATTCGCCCCCGCGATTCGCAACCGCTCTGCGATGTACCCAAAGGTTTCTTCGAGCGTGAGCGCTGCCGTGCGGCAACGCAGTGTAATCCGCTGACGCAGTTGGCGCAGTTCCGTTAACTTCAATTTCTCTTCGAGCTCGGGTTGCCCGGTCAGAACGATTTGTAGCAATTTCTCCGTTGAGGTCTCGAGGTTCGTCAGAAGACGAACTTCTTCCAGCACCTCAGCGGAGAGATTCTGCGCCTCGTCGATGATCAGCACGGCTGTTTCCCCGGCCCGGTACCGCTCCAGCAGCCATTGGTTCAACCGCAACAAAATCTGGCTCTTTTCGCGCGATTCGCAAGGGATTTCAAAGTCGGCCACAATGAAATCGAAGAGCTGATTGACGCTCAATTGCGAATTGAAAATGAATGCAGTCGCAACCCTCTGCCCGTGCAGCCAATCAAGCAAACGGTTCAGAAGCGTGGTTTTCCCCGTGCCCACTTCTCCCGTGAGTAAAATGAAGCCTTTGCGGTTTTGAATTCCGTACGTCAAGCCCGCCAACGCTTCCTGAATCTGCCTCGTCAGGAAGAGATAACGAGGATCAGGATTCACGTTGAAAGGACTTTCGCGCAATCCAAAGAATTTCTGGTACATAAACTCCTTAGGCCCTTCAGCTCGGGCCAGATCCTGCCCCGACCCCGGCCAGGATCGGTTCTTCCTTTCCCGCAGGTGTGGCCGCAATCTGTGGAATCATTGCCAGCACAGGAAGCCGCAGCGCGAACTCAACATCCCTCTCTGTCTTTAGTGACGAGTCCTTCATTTCGAGAAGGAACGCGATACCGAGGCCCAGTGCAAGGCCGCCGGCCAACCCTCCCGCCGCGAAGAGGGGACGATTCGGGAACGATGGCTTGTCCGGAAGATTGGCCGGGTCGAGCACTCGAAATTGCTCTCCCTGTTGCTTCCTCTGGAGATCTGCATACATCTCAGCCTCATTCCGTTTCTTCTGCAAGTCATTATAGGAATCCAGCGCCGTTTGATAACCGCGCGTAAGCTCCTTGAATTGCTGCTCCACGGCTGGACTCGATTGCACTCGGTCTTGATAAAGCTTGATCTGCTCTTTGATCCGCTCTTGCTCTCTCACTTTTTCTGCAATCACTTGGTCGAGATTGTGAACTTGGGCGCGCAATTGTGTGATCTGGGGTGGCTCCAAGGCATTCTTTTGAATCTTCCCGTCAGTGGCCGTCTTCTGGGTGGCGCTGGATGCAATCTGTTTCTTGAGTGCAGCAATGTCGTTCTTTGCCTTGATCACGTCCGGATAGTCGTCCGTGTATCGAGACTGAAGAGTCGCGAGTTGCGTTTGCATTGCGGCAAGCTGCTGCTCGAGTGTCTCAGGACTCCGCCCGGTTTGCGTAGCCTGCCACGCCGCGATCTGCTGCGTGAGCATCGACTCGGCAAGGAATTTGTCCTGCTGCGCTCGAGCAAGCGCTTGGGTGGCCGCGTCGAGTTGTGAACTTTGGTTGCCGAGCAGATTTAAGTTCATCTGCTCCTGGTCAGGAAGCGAACCAAGATAATGGCTCTTGAATGCGGCCAGCTTTGCGTCTTGCTCATCGAGATTGGCCTTGGCCTCAGCCAATTGGTTGACCAGAAATTGAGTCGTGTTTTCGGAATTGGCCTGCCGCAGCCGCAGGTTTTCCTCGATAAACATGGACGTGACGGCCGTGCAGACTTGCTGCGCCGTTCGTGCATTACCCAGGGTTACATTTACATAGAAACCCGGTAGCTGGCGGCTCTGCGTCTCAGCCATAGGCAGAATCGGATTTACTTCGATCGCTTTCTGTAGTCGCGCGACGAGGTCTTCCATCGGAACCTTGCTGACCTCGTTCGAATACAAGCCAAACTGACTAATGATCGGTTCAAGCCGCGATCGGCTCAGTATCTGTTGCTGCATGCTCGACAGGCGCTGGCTGAGATCCTCGGTATCCAAGGATTGGACGATTTTCTCCGGCACCGATGGTCGCTCCACGAGAACAAGTGTCTGCGACTTATAGCGATCGGGGAGGAAACGCGAAACTCCATAAGCGAGCGGTGCGCCTATTACGGCAAGGGCGACGATCAACACCCATCGGCGCCGCAGCATGGCCAAATAATCTGCAGCGGTTAGTTCTCGTTCAGTCATTCGATCCTCGTTTTCGAATCAGTCGCGATGTTTCTATCTTGACCGCGCTTAGAATTAAAATGGGATTGGCAGCTTATGCCACCCAAACCCAAGAGTGACTACGTTGACTGTCACGCTCTGTGCGCACCCCGGTACGGTGCAAACAGATGCGCCGCTATTTTGGTATTGTAATTGATAATTCACGAATACGTTCATTGTTCGTCCCAAGGGATGGCTTACGTTTACCCCCGTGAACCAGTAGTCAAAAGTTTGATTTGCAGTCGTTGTTCCCATGACCTGGATCCCGCGGTTTCGCGAATACCCGATATTCCAGCCAACGTTAAACGTTCGTGATATTGGCCTCCCTACTGTTCCTGTAAACGCGTCGGTCACCGCGCCAGCCAATACGCCCGACCCTCCGGTGACCCCGTGACTATATACGGCTGACATTCCGACCACCCTCAATCGGTATTGCAACGCGGCATTAAACGAAGCATATACTTGGGTCACATTACTATTTGATGCAGTCCCCGTTTGGCCGCCAGATCCACCTGAAGTCGTAGGGGTTGTTGTGAGCGGCATTCGGATAAGTGTAATGTCGGGGCCGCCAGAGGCCTGGAATGCGAGTTTGCCGGTGATGCGGCGTCCATATGATACAGCGATGATGTTGTTCTTTATGGATTGATCGAAGTTGCTGTAATTAAACGCGCTGTATTGATATGAGAGTCCAACCGTGTTCTGTTTCGAAATCTGGTAGTTGTAACCCGCCGTGAGGATCACATTGCCGTAATTCAGCTGGCTATCGTCCACGCTATCCAGAATGGAGTATCCCGCTACGAATGTCAGCGAGGTGCGCGGGCTGAGCCGTACATCCATTTCGCCCGCCGCAAAATTTGTGAGCCGCTGGCCGCGAGTGGTCAGAAGTGTCTGTCCTGGCGCGTAACCGTTACCGAAACCTCCAACTCCCGGTATGCTCGGTCCGTTTGGAATTCCAGCAGCTCCAAACGGAGTCTGCGGAGCGTACAACAACTGATCGAAGAGGGAAATGACATAGCGTCGATAGGACAGCCGATCGGAAAAATTAACTCCTTGTATGATTCCATTGCTCACGCTGCCGTCATTCGAAAATGATCCGCCGCCGATATAGTCTAGGGTCAGCATCGAATTTCCAGAATTTCGGTGCAGATCCACTCCACCAAATATCGACGTGAAGGTCGTCCATCCAGTGGAGCCTTGCCCGGTCAAAGGATTTGAATCGACCGTCGACGTCAAATCTACATGTGGCTGCCAGTAGCTATGGCTTGTAGCAGGCACGCCGAGCGAGAGATCTTGAACACCCGTCAACGCGGTAGTGTCGGGCAGAAGCTTTTCAGAATCGGCGGTCGCCTGATCCTGTTCGTTATTCGCCGCCGACGCCAGCGGCGAGTGATATGCCGGGATCGGCTGGGTGGGCTGCACTGGCTGAGCGGATTGATCCGGTTCCTGCTGCTGCGCCCATGCCATCGGCACGCTGAGAGCGATGGCTCCGATCGCCAGACAAATATTCGCTACGATGCGCATCGTTTCATCCAGAGCTCTAGGGAACGACGATGGTATCGCCGGCCTTCACAAAAATATTCTGATCAGCGGCTTTTCCGGCGAGCACGTCCTTGTAGTTAAAGGGATGCTTTACCTGTTTTCCTTCTTCTGCTCTAAGGAGGTAAATCTTTTTGAGGTTCGCATAAATTGTAAATCCACCTGCGCTCGACAAAGCTTGCAGCACCGTCATATTTGGCAAGAGCGGATAGGCGCCTGCGTGATTCACCTCGCCCAGGATGAAAACTCGCTGACTATTGATCGTGGTGACGATCACTGTGACCTGGGGATCCGTCACAAATTTCTTCAGCCCCGCCGTGATATCAGCGGCTAACTGAAGAGGGGTCCGTCCCGCCGCCTGCACATCATTCAGCAGCGGCATCGAAATTTTTCCATCGGGTCGAACCGGCACGGCTCGCGTCAATTCCGGCTCTTTCCAGACGCTGATGTCCAACACGTCTTGTGGGCCAATCACATAATTGGGGTCATCCGTTGCCACTTTTTTCGGCGCGGTTTGGGCGGCAACAGCCTTCGTATCTGATGCCTCCTTCTTGTTGTTGTCCTGCTGTGCTCGCGCCGGAGCCGGAACGGTTAAGAGGCCGATCACCAAAAACAGTCTCGTTCGTCTCATCACCTTCACCGCCTTGCTAGTTCGATTCTTCTTCCATACCGATCTGCTTTAGCTTATACAACAATGATTTGTAACTGATCTGCAACTCCTGAGCGGCGCGCTTTCGGTTCCAGCGTGTGCGACCGAGCGCCTTTAGAATCAACTCGCGTTCCGCTCCGCGAGAAGCTGCCTTGGAGGCCAGCTTCAGCGAGCGGTTTTGTCCGTCGCTGACAACCATACTCGCACTTGGGCTGCGTACTAGTTCTGCAAGTGCCAGGTCTTCGTCGTTCAGGGCCACAATTTTCTTAACCACGTTCTCCAACTCCCGAATATTGCCGGGCCAGGAATAGTCCATAAACGTTTCAATCGCCCGCGTGCTCAGCCGCTCACGTATCCGGCCAAGTTGAGCGCAATGCTTCAGCAGAAAATAATCGCTCAGCAGATGGATGTCTTCTTTTCGCTCTCGAAGCGGCGGAAGGCGAAGGCAAACACCGTTGATCCTGTAATAAAGCTCCCGGCGAAACCGTCCCGTTTTCATTTCCTCATCGAGGTCCCGGCTGGTTGTGGAAATCAAGCGGGACATCAAAATTCCGCGCCGGGGTTTCGTTTCCTCGTCAGGCAGCGCGTATAAGAGACTCTTTTGACATGAAGAATCGAGCTCACTGATTTCATCGAAGAACGCAGTTCCTGCTTCGTGTCCGTCTTCAGTTTCCGAGGTCTCATCCAGATTTAGCTCGCGCGCAAAGGATTCTGCTCGCACACTCGCGCACGAGATCTTCATCAACGGTCGGATTGATCTGTTTGATAATTTGTGAATTCTGCGGGCGAACATCTGTTTGCCGGTGCCGCATTCACCTTCGAGCAGGACTGGGATATTCGTTGGCGCGATTTCCGACAGGACAGCTTCGAGAGTCAGCATAGCGCGGCTGGTACCTACGACGAAACCGCTGATCCCGTCATTTTGACCGGACGCTTCGGCTATCGGAGTCGTGATCACGTTTTCCACGCCGGAACCATTCTCCTCGGTAGTACTCGCACTTTGCCTACAGCCGTTCTACGACCTTGAAAATGAATGCAATGCGGCTGCCATGAAAGCACTTGCTATCCAAGCGACGCTATCCAATTATGGTTGAATCACTTACGGGTATGCCAGCTGCAGCACGCATCAACGGTTGCTGGCCAACCCGTCCGGAGCCTCTTCCATAAAAAGAGAAATCACTTACCCTCAAATCCCGAACCATTATAAATAAAAGGCTTATGGCTTCTCGATGGTGCTTAGGATCTGACCCGCGATTACATTGATGGCATTTGAGGGCATTTCGTGGAATAATTGTGGAAGTTTACTTCCACTTCGGCGCCCTTTGGCTTTCAGGGATTCTCCAGGTGCTCTATCGAGTAGTCTTGCGAGCCTAACTATTCTGTAAAGTAAGCACATTGTTTTCAGCTATATACACACAAAGACCTGCAGATTTGATCGAAACCAGGACGGGCGCTCAATTGCTTGTATCTAGGCCGTACCACTACGTCGGAGTCCTATCGAAATGAGGAAACGAATGGTTGGAAAGCGAAACGCTAGTATTCGACCATTCTTGATTTCTCTTCTTGTCGCGATCTTCGCGCTTACTTCATGTTCGTTTAGCCCGGAAGCCAAGAAGAAGAAATTTTTCGACAAAGGCGCTGCCTACTTCGATAAGAGGCAATATCGCGAGGCCAATATCGAGTTTGAAAAGGCGATTCAGATCGACCCGAAGTTCGCGGACGCGCATTACCGCCTGGCGCAATCGCTCATGAAGCAGGGTGACTGGCCTCACGCGTATCAGGAATTGAGTCGCACTGTCGAATTTGATCCCGCGAATTGGAAAGCGCAAGTCGACCTGGGGAATATCCTTTTGGCCGGTCGCCAGTACCAGCAAGCCCACGATCGGGCTCAGACAATTTTGCAGGGTGACCCGAATAATCCCCAGGCGCAATTGCTGCTGGCAAACGCGGATGCCGCCCTCGGCAACGACGCGAAAGCGCTCGACGAAGCGCACGCTGCTTTGAAAATGGATCCCGGCCGTTCGCAATCCTATCTGAACGTGGCTGTGATTCAGGAAAAGAACAAGGACCTCGCCGCCGCTGAAGAAAGTTTCAAGAAAGCAATCTCGCTCGATCCTAAATCCACCTCTGCCCTCATGGCTCTCGCTGCGTTTTACGAACGCCAAAAACGCTGGGTTGACGCTGGAAAACAGTTTCAGGCTGCGATTACGCTGGACCCCAAGAATCCAGCGCCACGTGCAACCCTTGCCGGGCTGTATCTGAATGAAGGCCAGCGCGACATGGCCGAACAAACCTTGCGCGACGCCAAGTCCGCCCTGCAAGACGATCCAAAGGGATATCGCATGCTCGGGGAATTCTATGTCGCCACAAACCAACCCGAAAAAGCGCTAGCCGAGTTCGCATCCCTTTATTCTGAACATCCTAAAGATGCAACCGTCGCAAACATCTACACTCAGCTGTTGATCTCCCAAAATCGCGTCGACGAAGCCGCCAAAGTCAACGACGCCACGCTAAAAATCGCTTCGTCGGATCCGAACGCTCAAGTTCTTCACGGCGAGTTGCTGATTCGCGAGGGAAAATCCGAGGATGCGATTCACGTTCTCGAGAAAGCCGCCAAAGATGCTCCGAATGACGCCGGTGCGCACTATCAACTCGGCGTCGCATACGCTGCAAATGCGAATCTTGGACAAGCCGAAACCGAATGGAAGCAAGCCCTACACCTGCGCCCTAACCTAGTGGAAGCCATGCGCGCTCTCGCCGCCCTTGCAATGCGCAGAGGTGATGTCATAGCTCTGTCGCAGGTGAGCCAGCAGATGATTCAAGCCCAGCCTCAATCGCCTGAGGGTTATATCTACCACGCGCAAGCGCTCATGCGTCAGAACAATCCAACTGGCGCAGAAGCGGATCTGAAGAAAGCGATTGAAGTTGCCCCTGGCAATCCTGCGGCTCACGCGCGCTTGGGCGACCTCCGCATGTTTCAGAAGCGCTATGACGAGGCTGAAAAGTTCTACTCCGATGCCCTGCAACGCAATCCTTCCGCAGTCGATGCGCTCACCGGTCTGGTCAATATTGACATGGTGCGAAAGCAGCCGGCCAAAGCCCTGCACCGCGTCCAGGATCAGATAGCGAAGGTTCCCGACAATAGCCAACTATATTCGCTCCTTGGTCAGCTTGAGCTGAAGAATCAGCAGAACGACAAAGCCGTGGAAGCTTTTTCGAAGGCAGTCGATCTCGACAAAAATAATGTCCCCGCTTTCCTCATGCTCGCGCGCACTCAGGCTGCGCAAGGTTCTGTCGACCAGGCCATTGCTGGGTACCAGCGCGCCATTCAAGCCAATCCTCGCGACGTTCGTATTTATATTTCCTTGGCGAGCCTTCTAGAAGCCCGCGGCGATTGGCAACAGGCGGAAGATCTCTACAAGAAGGCACTCGCTATCCAACCGGACTACCCCGTCGCCGCAAACAATCTTTCTTACCTCATGCTCGAACATGGAGGCGACGTGAGCGTCGCGCTCTCGCTCGCCCAAACCGCCCGCAAAGGTTTACCCGATCTTCCCAGCACCGCCGACACCCTCGGCTGGGCCTACTATAATCAGGGTGCCTATTCCTCGGCGATCGATACCCTCAAAGAAGCCGTGAAACAAACTCCCGATAGCGCCACCTTTCACTATCATCTCGGCATGGCGTACGAGAAAGCCAACAACCACGCCCTCGCCAAGAAAGAGCTGGAACAAGCGTTGCAGATTAGTCCGAATTATTCGGAGGCAAACAAAATCCGAAAGATCCTTGCGGAATAGGAACACAAAGTATCTAACGCTTTGTTTTTATCGAACAATTGTTGCAACATTTGAGCCGTTATTTTCCGAACCCAGGGTGGGACACTAGAAGATGTGGGGCCTAGCAAATAGTCGCGTCCTCTCGCGTCTAGTTAACGGTCCTGTTCGAACGGTCGCTGTCCTGCTCCTCATTCCAGCGGCCACGCTCGCACTCCTCGCAGGATGTGCCGGTCCGATAAATTCATCAAACGCTGGGTCTCCCGAAATCACACTACAGCCCATAAGCCAGACGGTCCCAGCCGGGCAGCCCGCAACGTTCACCGTGTCCGCTGCAAGCAACTCGCCTCTTAGATACCAATGGTTAAAGAACGGATCAAACATCGCTGGTGCGACCTCTTCAACCTATACAACACCACCCACTACCGGGGCGGATAGCGGATCCACTTTCCAAGTAATGGTCAGCAATTCGAGTCAAAGCACCCTGAGTAGCCCGGCCACCCTCACGGTCGACGGTGTTCCGAGCATCACGACACAACCGGCGAGTCAAACAGTGAACGTGGGGCAAACGGCGACGTTCACGGTAGTGGCAACGGGCGCGCCTCCGCTG
>Ga0210401_10007694_pt1 | contig 10775 bp, 11 predicted proteins | sample IncBWH32MmetaG_FD_150866 | JGI IMG/M metagenome (GOLD analysis project Ga0210401, IMG submission 150866) | Forest soil microbial communities from Barre Woods Harvard Forest LTER site, Petersham, Massachusetts, United States - Inc-BW-H-32-M | ecosystem: Environmental > Terrestrial > Soil >... | reverse complement strand
GCCGACCCGGCGCTCCAGGCGCACCCAAATGCCGTACTCCCTGGCGAGAGAAACAAGGCGATTAATATCGACATATCGAATGTATCCAGATCGCCGAGCGAGCACGGCTGCGCCTGTTTCCCCCGAGGAGCCGTGCTCGAGGTCGTCCAGGCGGAACGGACTTCCCGCATAGGGCATATGCTCACCGATCACCAGCTCCGTTTCGCGCGCAATGCGGTCGACGATGTGGTTCACGCTGATGGACTGCGATACGTGGTGGATGAAGTAGATGAGCCATGCCACGCAGCCGAGCGCGAGCAGCATCGCCCCTGACACCGTAGCGGCCGGAACAAACGGATGCGGCAGCGTTCTTGCGGCGGGCAGTGCCGCCATGCAGTAAGAGAAGGTTCCGAGAAAAACGCCCAGCGTCCACTGGGTGGTGCGATCCCTGACAAAGCTGACCAAAATCCGAGGCGAAAACTGTGTCGAGGCGAGCGTGAGAGTCATCAGCAGGATCGCGAACACGATTGACACGACGGTCATGATCGATGTGGCGATGCTGCTGAGAATGATCTGAGCAACGCCTGGATCCTGCTGCGACGGGAACAGGACTTGCGGGATCCAGCTGCTTACTTGGCTGAACGATTCCTCCAAGGACGATAGCACCGCACCAGCCGTGCCCAGTGCCAGCGCGATCGCGAGCGGTCGAATGAGGAAACCTCCGCGCAGGGCATACAGCGCGGAACGAAACAGTGCGGGAAGACGCTCAAGCATGCTGGGGCAGGGAGTTTGGGGGGTGGTTCGTGCGGCTAGATTTGGAAGGCGCTCAGGTGCGTACGCTCAAACGATTGGTCTGGTAATGCTGCTGCGACTCCAGTTCAGTCCCACTTTGCGTGCTCGAAGCGAAATCGCCTCAGCGCTTTAGACATTAAGCGATGCCCAGCAAAAAGGGGAGCACTTATGGAGTATTTACATGACGGAGCGCTGCTCCGAATTGAATTCATATGGGGCGTAGGGCCAGATGTGAGCTGCACGTCGAATCCGCAAGCATCCTCTCTGGCCTAGCGAATCGACCTCTATTCACTCGAAAAATGGATCGCACGATGCGTCGAATTCGAGGGTCGCTTCAGTCCATGTGTGATTGGCCTGGCAACTCGAACAGTCCGTATTCGCTGACTCTCTGCATCGCTCTAATTGTGGCAGTGGGGCTGCTGGTCCTCAGTAGCAGATAGACATTGGTGGGCAAGAATACTTGAAACGCGTCCCGCAGAGACCTCCCAATGCCAGCAGGGTTTCTATGGGCAGATCGCGCTACGGGCCACTGTCCAATCAGCGGTGCAACTTGGTCTCCCCGCTAGCAGCCGAATGGAGGACCGTCAGAGGCTGGCATCGCAGGCCGCAAATTGGGCAGAAGACCGCCCCTCGACGGGCTTGGCGAGACAGGCGATGGGGAGCCCCTAGCGACCGCTTGCGTGCTCAAGGTCGAATGTCGCCTCGTGAAGACAGCCCCTGCCACAAGTCGGTCGCCGGCTTGGAACGTTTCGTGACCGAGGCTGGCTCCCCGTGCTCGATCTCGAGTGCTGCCGCAATCGCACGCTTCAGCCAGAGCTCGTCAATTCGCGCCAGGTATTGCCGCAACATCACGTCAGCAGTTTCGTCTCCGCTGGAGAATAGCTGCGCACAGTTCTGAGCTCGTCTTCCGGAAGAATCCGAACTCGGGTTTATCTTCATGCTGCCGGCCAAGGCTGTCGATTTGGTTGGCGACAGCGAGCACGCCGAGCCTGTCCGCGTTGTCTTGTGTCAAGGCAAAGCGCAGGATCGCGAACTGCCAGGAACGCAGCATCCTGCCGTGCTGTTCGACCGAGCCTTGCCGGCACATTTGTGACGCCTTCCTTGGCGATCGGCCTTCGGAGAGCGTTATCAGGCTCCGAGAAACTCGACCAGATCCTCGTCGGCGATTCCAGCGATGGCACAGGCGACCGCAGCCTTTGCAGCATCATCGAGTTCGACAAGGGGCAGGCGAGTCGCTGGATCGATCATCCCGAGCAGGCCCAGTGCATATTTCAGCGCAGCCGGGTTGTCGCGGGAGAGGCAGCTTTCCAGCGGAACAAGGCGCCTTTGCAAGTACCGTGCAGTCTGTAAACGTCCCTGTCTCAGGCTTGAATAGATCACGCGGCAGAGATCGGGCGCCACGTTGCAGACCGTCGAGATGCAGCCGTCTCCGCCGGCAGCGATATAGGCGAGCGCGGTAACGTCGTCGCCGGACAGCAGCCGGAAGCCCGGCGGCAGCAGCGAGGTCAATCGCATCGGGCGGGCGACGTCGCCGCTCCCATCGTGTAGTCCGACGAACTGCCTGGATTCCGCGAGCCGTACGAGCGTGTCGTTGGCAAGTTCGCGAACGGTGCGCGAAGGGATATCGTGAAGGATGATCGGCAGTCCGGTCGAACCTGCGATCGCCTGAAAATGCGCTGATATGCCGTCCTGCATCGGTTTGTTGTAGAAGGGCACGACCGAGAGAGCCGCATCCGCGCCGGCCGCTTCTGCGCGCCGCGTCGCTTCGATTGCCCGACTGGTCGAGTTCGAACCCGCGCCGGCGATGACGCGACTGCGCCCGCGCGCGAGTTCGACGGCGGCACGGATGATCGTTTCCTGCTCCGCTGGCGTCAGGGTCGAAGCCTCGCCGGTGGTTTCGCACACCACAACGGCGGCGACTCCCGCCTCGATCTGGCGTTGGCAAAGACGCTCAAAGGCTCTCAGATCGATCGCGCCGGCTTCGTCAAATGGGGTGGGCAGATCTGGAATGTAGCCGGTCAGCCACGCCGCCGGATTTGCTGAGGAGGTCATGATGGCTCACGCGGCCTGTTGCATTTGGGTGAAGCCTTTCCGGTAGGCGGAAATCACAAGACCTTGCTGACAGCGTACACCGGCCTCGATTTGGAAACCCATCCGCTCTAGTTTGGTCCGGATCTTGAGGCCGAGCCCGCCCTCAGGTGAGTCGATCAGGATCGCGATGGCGGCACAGTCGCTGAGGAAAGGCGATATTTGGGTCAGCGCTGCCTCGATCGTCGCCGGCGAGTTCTCGCCGGCGATCAGGCCGACCGAATGCTGCTTTCTCGGAGTGCCGCAGGTCGAAGGCATGGCGAGGCGAATCAAACCGCGCCGTCTCAGTAAGGCGTAAAGCTTCGTGCCATCGTTGCCCGCGATGATGGTGCGATGCGCATTGGAGAGGCGCGTCAGCGAGATCATCGTATCGACGAACTGCTCGGTGTCTGGAACGGGACGAAGTTGCGCCATTTGACCCTCCTTCTCACGCGAACGCGCGGTTCAGGCCACGCGACGGGCATTTGCGATCGATGGACGTTCGGACGCGATCCGTTTGTCGCAGATGTCGAGCTCGATTTCGCGCCGTAGCTCGACGACGGTTTCCGGATGGTGTCCATTCTCGACCAGCGCGAATTTGATGGCCTGGGCGCGGTTGACGAAGCGACCGCCATAGAGTCCATTCTGCTCCTGGGCGACCCATTGGCCTCGGCTATTCCGGCCGATGAAGACGATGTTTGACAAAGAACTACACGATGGAGGTTCGACAATCTTCATTTGAATTTTCCGATAAAGCCGCGTCGTTGCCAAGTCGGCTTGCGGGGACTGCGTGACTCAGGCGGCCCAATATCAATCCGGGCGGATATGAATTCGAGAGCGGCGCAAGGCCGATTGCATAGGAGCGCTATAGAAGTCAGGCCGGAAGCGAACGTTCGAACACGCCGAGCAGGGCAAGGATGGCTGCGTATCCTATCATCTCGTCCCAGTGATTAAGGACCGTGGTAAACGCCTGCTCGCGCTTGATCATCGCACCTACTGTGCAGAACACCATCGCCATCCAGAGCAGGACGGAAAGGCTCTTGTTGAAGCCGATGCTGCTGAAAGCGGCGAAGCTGGCCAGGATGATCACGCGCACGAAGAACCGGAGCAGCACGCGACCCGATTCCAATCCACGCGGCAGTTCTTGCGGTTGAGCCATGAAAAGCTCCCGTATTGGTTAGGTAACTAAGCGAAGTTGTCGCAGCACATCGTCATGGTAGGCGAGCCGGCCCTACAGGGGACGGCGGGGACGCTGGACCTGCTGGAACGCGTGGCGAGGCTTTGTGCCTCGAGGAAGCTTTGCGCTTCAAGAAGCGCGCTTAACATCGCCAGGGCAGGATCCGCATGCCGTGCTTCTACCGATTGGTCGAGCCAGTCCGGGAGCTCGGGTTCACGCGACAGAGCGCAGTGCCACTCGCCGCCATCATAGGCGATCCGCCGTACTCGCCAGCTCGGAAGCTCGAGGTCGATCAGAGCCAGCGCCGCGTCGATCCAGGCGCCGGCCTTGATCAGTCGTTCGATGCGGGCGGATTTGGTGCGCTGCCCGGGTGATGAAAAACGCGAGCACACTTGGCCGATGAACTCTTGAAGAAGGGCTGTCGCGGCCACATGCGCATCGCGAAGGCTATCGGCAAGTGCGACCGGGTCATGAAGGCTTGATCGATGCAGCATTGTCTCACCCGAGATGTCCATAGAAGGCGCGCCCGCGATTGCGGCCTTGTGCACAAAAGATCATTCGGATGACGTTAAAAAGCGAGACGGATCAACGCGCTGAAATATAGGGGCCCCATAGGGATGCGGATGGTGGGCGGCGCTCGCGCAAGTGTCAAAAAGTCAGCTATTCTCACCTATCAACAAAGCCAATCACCGCTTGGATGGAGGAGAATTCCTTTACGAGATTCCTATAACTTTTCCGCGGCGACCATCTCGAAAACATATCCGTTTGGTGGGACTCATGCGCATTCCACGACAGCAAGACCGGGAACAGCGCGTTGTCGTGCGGTCGGTGTATGTCAAGCTGCCTTGCCGAAATGCAGCGATGGTTATGCGATCATAACCAGGCGCGCGAGGAGCAAACTCCATGATGGACGTTCTGATGCTGGCGCTCGCGTTCGGCTTCTTCGCGCTCGCGATAAGCTACGCCTATGCCTGCGAGCGACTCTAAAGGAGAATGGTCATGATGTTCGACTATTCGCTGGCTGCCGTCGTTTCGGTCGGCCTGCTGGTTTACCTGATTTACGCGCTGCTGCGGCCGGAGCGATTCTGATCACATCCGGTTCCGCGCAACTTTCCAGGGCTCATTCCCATGACCGTCATTGGCTGGCTCCAAATCATTCTCTATTGCGTCATCGTCCTTCTGCTGGTGAAGCCGCTCGGCTGGTACATGACGCGTGTCTTCAACGGCGAGCGCACGTTTCTGTCTCCGGTGCTGCAGCCGGTCGAGATCGCGCTCTATCGCGTCAGTGGCGTCGATGAAAGACGCGAGCAGCATTGGCTGACCTACACGGTCGCGATGCTGCTGTTCCATGTCGGCGGCGTTCTCATCATCTATGGCCTGATGCGGCTGCAGGCGTTTCTGCCATTCAATCCCGCGGGACAAGCGGCGGTGTCAGAGGATCTGTCTTTCAACACGGCGATCTCTTTCATCACCAACACCAACTGGCAGAACTACGGTGGCGAAAGTACGCTGTCTTACCTGGTGCAGATGCTGGGCCTGACCCATCAGAACTTCTTGTCGGCGGCGACCGGTATCGTGCTCGCGGTGGCCCTGATCCGCGGCTTTGCCCGCGCCTCGATGCGCACTGTCGGAAATTTCTGGGTCGACGTCACCCGCTGTACGCTCTACATCCTCTTGCCGATCTGCATCGTCTATGCGCTTTTCTTGGTTTCGCAGGGCATTCCGCAGACGCTCGGCGACTATGTTGAGGCGACCACGCTCGAAGGCGCCAAGCAGACCATTGCGGTCGGCCCGGTGGCCTCACAGATCGCAATCAAGATGCTCGGCACCAATGGCGGCGGCTTCTTCAATGCCAACGCGGCGCATCCGTTCGAGAACCCGACCGCGCTGTCGAACTTCGTGCAGATGATCTCGATCTTCGCGATCGGCGCCGCGCTCACCAACGTGTTCGGCCGCATGGTCGGCAGCCAGCGCCAGGGCTGGGCGATCCTGGCCGTCATGGGCGTCTTGTTCCTCTCGGGCGTCGTTGTCACGTATTGGGCCGAAGCCAATGGCACAACCACGCTGCAGGCGCTCGGGCTGACCGGCGGCAACATGGAGGGCAAGGAGGTCCGCTTCGGCATCGTTGCGTCATCGCTGTTCGCCGTCATCACCACGGATGCGTCCTGCGGCGCCGTCAATGCGATGCATGATTCGTTCACCGCGCTCGGCGGTATGATCCCGCTGATCAACATGCAGTTGGGCGAGATCATCGTCGGCGGCGTCGGCGCCGGCCTCTACGGCATGCTGCTGTTCGTCATTCTTTCGATCTTCGTCGCAGGCCTGATGGTCGGCCGCACTCCCGAATATGTCGGCAAGAAGATCGAGGCGCGCGAGGTCAAGATGGCGATGCTGGCGATCCTGGTGCTGCCGCTGATGTATCTCGGCTGGACCTCGGTTGCCGTGGTGTTTCCGCCGGCCGTGGCTTCGATGGCCAATGCTGGGCCGCATGGTTTCACCGAGGTGCTCTATGCCTATACCTCGTCAACCGGCAACAACGGCTCGGCCTTTGCAGGCCTGAGCGGCAATACCTTCTTCTACAACCTGACCCTCGCGAGCGCGATGTTCGTCGGCCGCTTCTTCATGATCATTCCGGCGATGGCGATCGCGGGCTCGCTGGCGGGCAAGAAATCGCACCCGCCGTCAGCCGGCACTTTCCCGACCACCGGCGGCCTGTTCGTCGGCCTAGTCGTCGGCGTGATCGTGATCATCGGCGGCCTGACCTTCTTCCCGGCGCTGGCGCTCGGGCCCATCGTCGAACATCTCGCGATGACCGCAGGCACGGTGTTCTAAAGCGATCTTTCGGAGTGATATCCATGGAACCAGTCCATAAGCCCAACAAGCGGATGCCGGTCGCAACCATGCTCGATCCGAAGATCGTGGTGCCGGCAATCGGCGCAGCCGTCGCGAAGCTCGATCCGCGGGCGATGATCAAGAACCCGGTCATGTTCGTGGTCGAGATCGTGGCCGCGCTGACCACGGTGATCTTCCTGCGCGACGTCGTCACCGGCGGCGCCAATCTTGCCTTCACTTTCCAGATCATCCTCTGGCTGTGGTTCACGGTGCTGTTCGCGAATTTCGCGGAAGCCGTCGCCGAAGGACGCGGCAAGGCGCAGGCCGATACCCTGCGCAAGACCCGTACCGAGAGCCAGGCCAAGCTGCTCACCGGTTCGAACGGCACTTTCCGTCTCGTGCCCGGCACCAGCCTGAAGGTCGGCGACATTGTCCTGGTCGAGGCCGGCGATAACATTCCCTCCGATGGTGAAGTCGTCGAAGGTGTGGCGTCGGTCAACGAAGCCGCAATCACCGGTGAGTCCGCGCCGGTGATCCGCGAATCCGGCGGTGACCGCTCCGCCGTGACCGGCGGCACGCAGGTGCAGTCGGACTGGATCCGCGTCCGCATCACGGCCGAGCAGGGCTCGACCTTCATCGACCGCATGATCAAGTTGGTGGAAGGCGCCGAGCGGCAGAAGACGCCGAACGAGATCGCGCTCAACATCCTGCTTGCCGGTCTCACCATCATCTTCGTGTTCGCCACCGTGACGATCCCAAGCTATGCAACCTACGCTGGCGGCACGATCTCCGTCGTGATCCTGGTGGCGCTGTTCGTAACGCTGATTCCGACCACGATCGGCGCACTGTTGTCCGCGATCGGAATCGCTGGTATGGACCGCCTGGTGCGCTTCAACGTGCTCGCCATGTCGGGCCGTGCCGTGGAAGCCGCCGGCGACGTCGACACCCTGCTGCTCGACAAGACCGGCACCATCACGCTCGGCAACCGGCAGGCAACCGCGTTCCGTCCGGTGCGCGGCATCAGCGAGCAAGAGCTGGCGGACGCAGCCCAGCTCGCCTCGCTCGCGGACGAGACCCCCGAGGGCCGTTCGATTGTGGTGCTAGCGAAGGAAAAGTACGGCATCCGCGGCCGCGACATGGCTGAGCTCGGCGCCACCTTCATTCCATTTACCGCGCAGACCCGCATGAGCGGCGTCGATGCCGGCGGGTCCTCGGTCCGCAAGGGCGCAGTCGATGCGATCCTGAACCATATCGACGGCGGCTCGCTGCCGGTAGCGTCCGGTAACGTCGTGCGGGCGATGCAGCCTGCCGCTCAATCTGACGCCGCTCGCGAGATCCAGGCGATATCGGACGAGATCGCCAAATCCGGCGGCACGCCGTTAGCCGTTGCCAAGGATGGCCGGCTGCTCGGTGTCGTGCAGCTCAAGGACATCGTCAAGGGCGGCATCCGCGAGCGCTTCGCCGAGCTGCGCCGCATGGGCATCCGCACTGTCATGATTACCGGCGACAACCCGATGACGGCAGCCGCCATCGCAGCCGAGGCTGGCGTTGACGACTTCCTCGCCCAGGCGACGCCGGAGGACAAGCTGAAACTCATTCGCGACGAGCAGGCCAAGGGCAAGCTAGTCGCGATGTGCGGCGACGGCACCAATGACGCGCCTGCGCTGGCGCAGGCCGATGTTGGCGTTGCCATGAACACCGGCACGCAAGCGGCGCGCGAGGCCGGCAACATGGTCGACCTCGATTCCAACCCGACCAAGCTGATCGAGGTGGTCGAGATCGGCAAACAGCTTCTGATGACCCGCGGCGCACTGACGACGTTCTCGATCGCCAACGACGTGGCGAAGTATTTTGCCATTATCCCGGCGATGTTTCTCGCGTTTTATCCGCAACTCAATGTGCTGAACATCATGCACCTGACGAGCCCGCAGAGCGCGATTTTATCGGCGATCATCTTCAACGCGTTGATTATCATCGCGCTGATACCGCTCGCGCTGAAGGGCGTGGCTTACCGCCCTATCGGAGCCGGTGCGCTTTTGCGCCGCAACCTGATGATCTACGGCGTCGGCGGCATCATCATCCCCTTTATCGGCATCAAGGCCATCGACCTCGTGGTTGCGGCCTTGCACCTAGCCTGACAACAGCCATCATTGCGAGGAGCGAAGCGACGAAGCAATCCGGTTCTTCTTCCAGCCCCTGTCTGATTGCTTCGCTTCGCTCGCAATGACGCAGCTACTTTTGGAGGTACGACAATGCTTCGTGAAATTCGTCCCGCCATCGTCCTCTTGCTGGCACTGACCCTGATCACCGGTCTCGCTTATCCGCTGGTCATCACGGGGATTGCCGGCATCATCTTCCCGAGGCAGGCACAAGGCAGCCTGATCGAGAAGGACGGCAAGGTGGTCGGCTCCGCCCTGATCGGGCAGGAGTTCAAGGACGACAAATATTTCCACGGCCGTCCCTCCGCGACCACGGCGCCGGACCCGAACGATTCGACCAAGACGGTGCCGGCGCCCTACAACGCGGCCAATTCGGGTGGCTCCAATCTCGGTCCGACCAGCAAGGCGCTGGCCGACCGCGTCAAAGACGATGTGGACAAGCTGAAGGCCGAGAATCCGTCAATGCCCGTCCCGCTCGATCTCGTCACCACCTCGGCCAGCGGTCTCGATCCCGACATCTCGCCGGAGGCCGCGCTGTTCCAGGTGCCGCGGGTTGCGAAAGCGCGCAACATGCCGGAAGACCGGGTCCGCGACCTGGTCAACCAGAATACAAAAGGCCGTTTTGCCGCGCTGCTTGGCGAGCCCCGTGTCAACGTGTTGGCGCTCAATCTCGCGCTCGATGCGGCCTCGAAGTGAAATTGGGGACTGCTTGATGGGATACGATCGCGCAGTCCAGATGCTGAATTGCTGAGCGCAGCCATGACCGTAACTCCAATCAGAGTTCTGGTCATCGACGAAGAAGCGGCGATACGTAAACTGTTGCGGATGGGATTGAATAGTCAGGGGTACGAGGTAATTGAGGCTGCGAACGGTAAGGAGGCGCTCGATCGACTAGCTGGGGATCCAGCGCTGATCATTCTCGACCTTGGTCTGCCGGACATCCAGGGCCATGAATTGTTGCGCATGGTTCGCGGCCGCAACGAAACCGTCCCGATCATCGTGTTGTCGAGCCGTGGCGATGAGGCCGGCAAGGTGCAGTCGCTTGATCTGGGTGCCGACGATTACGTGACGAAACCGTTCGGAACGGAGGAACTGCTCGCCCGAATTCGGGCGGCGCTGCGACATCAGTTACAAGCGCGGGGGGAACGTCCGGTGTTTCGTTCCGGCGACCTGTCGGTGGACCTCGTACGTCGGATCGTCAAAGTCGGCGATCAGGACGTCAAGCTGTCGCCGAAGGAATACGATCTGCTCCGTGTGCTTGTCCAGCACGCCGGGAAAGTGCTCACCCACCGCTTCTTGCTGCATGAGCTGTGGGACGAAAGCACCGATTCACAGTATTTGCGCGTCTATGTGCGTCAGCTGCGGCAAAAGATTGAGGCTAATCCTGATCGCCCCCAATATATCCTGACGGAAACGGGCATTGGATATCGTCTGAGATCGGCGGATGACGTGACAAAATCAATCCCTCCTATCGAAGCCTAATCCTGGTCATAGTTCGTTGCGACGCAGTTTCGTAACGGTCTGGAACAAGGCCTTGTCAGAACGATCCACATGTTATTCGTTCCGCGCGCAAGCTTCGTCGCTGCCTCAAAGCTCGGTCTGGCTGCCGAGCTCGATCACGCGGTTTGGCGGGATGCGGAAGAAATCGGTCGCCGCGAGCGCGTTGCGGTGCATGACCTCGAAAATCCGGCAACGGAAGCGGCCGAAGTTCGAATGTTTGGCCGGCACGATCTTGACGCGGCCAACGAAGAACGAGGTTTCCATCATGT
>Ga0210401_10007691_pt1 | contig 10777 bp, 9 predicted proteins | sample IncBWH32MmetaG_FD_150866 | JGI IMG/M metagenome (GOLD analysis project Ga0210401, IMG submission 150866) | Forest soil microbial communities from Barre Woods Harvard Forest LTER site, Petersham, Massachusetts, United States - Inc-BW-H-32-M | ecosystem: Environmental > Terrestrial > Soil >... | reverse complement strand
GTTTCCTGAAAGTGCGCAGGAAGTCTCGGCAGCTGGTGGCCATAGCATTCTTATGTTTAGGCGCATTCCGCCGGATTGAGTCGGTTCGCTCGTTTATCTTGCGCAATGATGGAACGAGATTAATATTCGTACGATCCTTGGAATCACGGATAGACTTCTTGCTCGGTGGATAAATATGACGGTCGTCTTCACTAAAATTAATTGGCACAAATATTCAAGTATCGCTACCCGCGACGACGGAGTCAGTGTCGCCATCCCTGGATTTGGCTCATCCAAACCGCTGCCACATGATGTCGTTCATTTCATCACCGAAGATGAATTGGGTGTGGACTATGGATTCTGGGGCTGCGTTGCGGCGGGTGCGATCTACAAGGGGATGGTCGTAGTGGCAGGGAAGCTTCGACATGATAGCAAAAGAAAATCCGAAGAGATTATCAAAGGAAACGGGCAGAAGATTTCAGAAGCCGAGATTCTTGCCGGTATCATCCTGATTATCTTAAACGAAGGTATTCAAAATGAATGGTCGAAGATTCAGTTCGTTCAGAAATCCGCTTGGCGGGCCGCCTCGCCAAGCCGACCGCTAATGACGCACGGAGAAGTCAAAAGGATTTGTGCCCGTCTTGAAGGACTTTGTGAACGATGGCAAGCGCTGCCCAATGGGCGAACCTTGGAGCTGACTTGGAAAACACATAAATCGAACGATCGTACCTCCCATTCCGTCTTGCCTGAGGCCCATCAACTCAGTCACCGACCCGCTGACTACTCCCATTGAAGATCAAGTTGGCGGGCGGCTTCTCCTAATGATGTAGCCGCTCGTTCTCATAAAGAGTTTGAATGTGGAAGATTGCCCTGGCGGTGGTGCTGTACCACGTGATCTGGCAAACAACTAATAATTTCGAGGGTTGTTAGTACAATGACTTGCGACTTGCCACAGGTCATCGGCAGGGCGAGAATCCGCCCAATGGACGACGAAACAAAAGCGGCATTTGAGGCCCTTGCCCAGCAGCTGAAGAAAGTTCAGGAAACCCTGGAGATTGTCCGCGGACAGCCCCGGCAGGAAAAGTTCAAGAAGGCTTTCAGGAAAGCGCCTGAAATCACACTCGAAGAAGTACAGTCGTGGAAGGCTGGCGACCTGCGAACACTCCTAGAAGAAACCCCGTATGATTGGTATGGTCAACTCTTCCGTGTCATTGTCTATAAACATGACCGACTGGAAGACGATACGGACTTCTCCAAGCGTGCTAACGGCTTCTATCGCCTCGCCAATGATGGGACACAAGGCGAGACAGAAGACGACTGGAAACGGTTTGGTTTCGATGTCACTGGCGAGGCCTGCATGACTGACGGGGATGGTGGGATTAAGTATTTGCCGGCGGACTGGGATTCGTAGGTTCGGGCAATGCGAAGTTTGGCAAATCGACTGCGCGTTCTATTTCCACACGAGCCTTGTCAAAATCTTCCCAGTTGCTCCTGATCAGCGCTATGCTTTCTGGCGTTCTAGGCGTGACCTGCGTTAGTGATTGATGACTTCCAGCAGCCCTATAAGCAACATAGAACGCCTCCCTCACATCGTGCCCAAGGTAAAGATTGTTATGCACCCACCAGTCCTCGCACTCCCAAAGCACCTTGCCAATTTCTTTCTGGTTGTATATCACCGCACGCAACTTCCACCACAACGCATAGGCATCTTGGTGAGCCTTTAGTCGAGTGTCAATGGCGGCGAGACGGAGAGAGTGTTCGTGTTTACTTTTCTCCAGCGCGGTGGCAAAGTCGTGCTTGATCGATTCAATCTTGCCGGTGATTTCCTCTATGTCTTCTTTGGTTGCCAGGTTCTTTCCTTTTTCACCGAAGTATGCGGGCAGATAAGACTTCAAGGCCAAACCGATGGTTATGCCTGCGATTACGAGCAGGAAGTAGATGACTGACATAGTGCGGATGCTATAGCGGCGGGGACGGCGAATCAAGTCAGCGGACTACTTGGTCAATGCAAGCGCTTCGCAAGTTCTTTGAGGTTGGCAGCAGCGTCCTCACTATCCGTGATTTTCACCGCGTCTACCTCGGCCAGTTTCAGCAAGGATTTATCCATCTCGGCCTTCACCACATCCACGTATTTCCGGAGCGTAGTCATTGCAGGATGCGGGTATGAGTATAAGCGCAGATTCGCGTAAGGAGCGATAGGGAAAGGCGGAGAAGCGGGGAGGGAAGGAAGAATGACGGCAAGCGGAGCGCTTGCCCTACAAGCATCGGTGTGATTGGCGCAAAAGTCGGTTAAGGCGGTCCGTGGTGTGCGAGGTAGACCCTTCGACAAGTCCCGCAATCCTGCGGGATCCCGTCGCATGACGGGACTCAGGGTGACAAACTAAAAAATCGAGACGGTTATCGGTAATAGATAATTTTGCTAGACACGGGATGCAGGATGGGATATGGTCGACGCGGTTCTTTGACAACAGGAAAGAATCCGCCGTCGCCGAGGCTATGGCGGACAAGGGAAGGGCGTCGTTTGTTAGGGGGAGAGGGCTTTGAAAACACGCGTTTCTGCGAAACGAACCGGATTCGAAAACAGCGACTTATGAACGTATCACTATAGACAGCAGCGTGTTAGGAGGCTGAGAAAAATTATTTCAATCCGGTTCGTTTGGACGGAAACCGCGATGCTTTCGTTCGCTTCGAGAACGACTGGAGATTGCCGCGAGGAAGTCGCCGCGTCGGGGGACGCGGCCTACAACGGCGTCTATTGATTACCTTGCTGGCCTATGGAGTGATGTCGAAGCGGTAGAAGCCCTGGAGGAGGGCGCCGCCGAGGTTGGTGACGGTGAGGAGGCTGCCGCCGCTGGTGATGGAGCCGCCTTGGTTGATCCAGTTGGTGGGTGTCATCGCGGCGGTGAATTGCAGTTGATAGATCTCGCTGGCGACAGACGGGACGGAGAGCAGGACGTTCGCGCCCGCCAACTGGATTGCGGAAACTTGATTGGCGGGCGGGTTGAGGGGAACCGTCAGTTTGAATACGGTGCCGACGTTGTTTGTCCCGCCGATCATGGCCGTGCCGTAGAAACTGCCGTCACTGCCCTGCACCAGGCCGTTTTGTGGCTGGTGACCATCGGTGGCGGAGTTGCCAAGGGAATACAGATTTGTGTACGCGCCGCCGGGGCTGATGCGAAACAGGGCGCCGTCATGGTTGGCGCCGCCGGTGATGGTCGTGCCGTAGAAATTACCGTCGCTGCCCTGCACCAGTCCGGCTCCGGGAAAACTGCCGTCGCTGGGAAAGCCGACAAAGGAATAAAGATTCGTATAGCTACCGCCAGGACTGATCCGGAAGACGGTGCCGACGCTGTTGGTTCCGCCATCATGGGTCGTGCCGTAGAAATTGCCATCGCTGCCCTGTACCAGGGCGGCCGTCGGTTCTGCACCGTCGTTGGGGGAGCTGCCAAAGGAGTAGAGATTCGTTTCGCTGCCGCCGGGAGTGATGCGGAAGATGTTGCCGACGCCGTTCGTGCCACCGGCGATGGTGGTGCCGTAGAGATTGCCGTCGCGGCCCTGGACAAGCGCGGCTTCGGGATGAGAACCGTCGTTGGGAAAGCCCGCAAAGCTATACAGGGTGGTGTAGCTGCCGCTGGAACTGATCCGAAAGACGGTGCCGACGCCATTCGATCCACCGTAGTAGGTCGTGCCGTAGAAATTGCCGTCGTTGCCCAGCACGAGGCTGGCGAACGGCCCCTGTCCATCGTTGGGCGAACCAACAAAGGAGTAGAGATTCGAGTAGGTGCCGGCGGGGCTGATCCGAAAGATCGTGCCGTTGTTGTTCGTCCCGCCGCCAAAGGTCGTGCCGTAGAGATTGCTGTCGCTGCCCTGCACGAGCCCATTGGCAAAGGCGCCACTGGCACCGGTGAAGGTATGAAGGATCGTTCCAACGTCAGCGGGAGTGATCCGGAAGACGGTGCCGTTATTGTTCGTCCCGCCGTGATAGGTCGTACCGTAGAAATTGCCATCGCGACCCTGCACGAGCCCGGCAAACGGCTGGGTGCCATCGTTGGGGACGCCACCGAAGGTGTAAAGATTCGTCTCGGTCTGCGCGTCGGCAGTGAACGCCCGGCCAGTGAAGATCAACAGGATACCTGCAACAATCAGGCGGGGTGTTTTTGCCCTCGCCAACCCGATCCGAAATGGTCTGCCCATAACTCGCCCCTTTTCCCACCCATGTACACTGCCATCCGTGCCCCAACGATTCTCGCCATCTACGAGAGCCAGTCTGGCATTTTGGGGAAGCGAAGTCGAGCACTTATTGGGTTACTATTTGTTGTCGGACTGCGGGAGAGACTTCTTGAGGTTGTTGAACAAGCCGCCGACGGCGTCGCTGGTGTTTTTAAGGACCACGCCGGCTTGATTGGTGACATTGCTGAGGCCTTTCTTGAGGTCGTCGGGCTTGATGCCGATGTCGGGGAGTTTGACCTGGCTCATGACGGTGAGCATAACGAGACGGGAGATGTCGGTGGAGTCGGTGATGTTGGGGTACGTGACGTCGACGTCGAGAGGGGTGTTGTGCTCGGTCGGTTTGGGGTGGCTGTAGTCCTTGAGCGTAACGGTGCCGATATGGATGCGAAGTTTATCGATGGTATACTTGCTGGAGCCGCCGCCGGAGGAGACGACGCCCTTGAGCTTCATCGCATTGGAATCGCCCTTGCCGTTTTTGACAATCACGAGTTGCTTGATGTTGATGAGCATGTCATTGATGTGCGGCGCGCCGCTGAGCATCGAGCGGAGACGGTAGTCGATGTAGAGTTCGGGCATGTCCACGAACATCTTTTCCTGATACTCTGGAGGATTCATCAAGGTGAGGTCACGGACATCCAATTTGCTGGAGAAGAGGCGGACATCGACGGAGCCGATTTTCAATGGGAAACCTGTGATTTTTTTGGCGCCGATCTCGACGGAGACGCGAGCGATGAAATTGAGAGAGAGGAAAAGAACCACCAGAAGAACAATCAGTCCGGCAGGAACCATCCAGAGGAATTTTTTCATGCTCAACTGTTAGCGTGTTTTGCGCGCGCAATCAAGCCACTGGTTCGGCGTAAACAAAACGCCTGCGCCACCGGAACCGATGGCGCAGGCTTAAGAGACTTTACAAGCACGAACTCACTGGCAGTTCGGAGACTGCCGGATACGGTAGAAGCCACCCGGTTTGTTGGTGCCTCCGAGCGCGTCGGTTTGCGTGATGATCCCGCCGGTGCCGGGGACGAAACCCGTAACTGGCACCCAAATCGAATTGGTCGAATAGGTACCCGTTATGCGCTCCAACCGGTAGAGCAGGTTCGTATTATTCTCTGTCAGGTAGCTGACATTGACGTTGTTGCTGGAAACGCCAACGTTGGTGACGCGCATTTCCGGGCCCACGTAGAAGAAATGCTGGCCGGGATAGCTGCTGAGCACCACCGAGGGAGTGTTGGTGGTGCGGCCGGGACCCAGCATACAGAAACTCGGGTCATTCGTACCGAAAGAACCAAGAATCTGGTCTGACATCTGCGCCCCGATTGTGCCGTTATTGCCGACGAATGCGCAAATGGCAACCGTACCCGTCGGATTGCCAAGCGCAGCCAGTGGAATGGCCATTTCGATACCGGTGGTAACGGTCAGCGCTTGCGCGGCATTGCCTCCAGCTGCCCCCAGAGCGTTCGTGTAACACCCATTATGGCAGGTAGGGCAACTGGCATCGACGCCGTTCGTATTGCTGTTATTAACGGTCGCCTGGATCAGAAATGGATTCGTGCCGCCGGTGAGCGTGCCGTTGGTGGAGCCGGTCCGGCCCAGGAAATAGCCATTAGTGGCGATGCCACTGGCATTGGTGCCGCCGGGCCATAACTGCGCATAGTTAAAGGAACTCGTTACTGATGAGCAACTCATGTTCATATAGTAATTTGGCGCAAAGCCGGGATCAAATGTCAGTCCGTTTCCGGCAGGGCTATTGGTGGGCCCCATCCAATTCAACACTGACCGGCCATTGACGTTATCAAAGCCGTTGGGGTTGACGTTGGTGAGCGTATTTTCACCACCGGGGCCGGTCATGAAGAAAATGTGAACCCGGTTACCGTTATCTTGGATATTTCCCGCGAGAAGAAGGAACAATGTGTTATCTTTGACCAGCCCATAGGCCGCATCGAGTTCGGAGCCGGTTGCGGCGATAAAGTTCGTGCTGGTATTCTTGGAGTATGACGTAGAAAGCAACTGCACGGCAACCGGACAGCCATAACCTGCATCCTTCGTTCCGTCGATGACAATGCCACTCAAGGGAGGCAAAACAAGACCATTTTGGCTGATGGACACGGAGGCGGTCGCGAACTGACCGACAAGGTTCAATGACCCCGTTCTTGCGTTGATCGAGGTATTCGAGCTAACGGAGTAGGTAACGGTGCCATTGCCCACGCCACTTCCGCCCGACGTAACCACGATCCACGGCACACTGCTCGTCATGGTCCAGGAACAGGCGCCTGAATCGGTTACGGTCACATTGCTTGAGCCGCCGCTACTGCCGTACGAAGCGCCAGTAGAACTGAGTTGGAAAGCGTTACAAGGCGGGACTGCCAGAGTGAAGGTATGCGTCCCCGGAAGCGCGCCGAAGTTGACCGCACTGGCGTCGCCGAAGCTGCCCTGACACTCCAGTGTACCGCCGTTGATGGGAGCGAGGACCTGATTGTACATGCTGGCATATTGATCGTCCGTGATGAACGCAGTGACGGAAACCTGGGTGAGCGGACTGCCGATGGCTGAGAGCGGAATGGCCAGTTCAACACCGGTCCGGACGTTTTGCGGGTTGAACGGCGCGCCATTCACTTCACAACCGGAAAGGTCCATTTGGACGCCATTGGTATTGCTATTGTTGAGAGCGGCTATAACGCCAAACGCAGTGTTCGTAACGACATTGCCCGGAGGAGAGTTGCTGGTTGCACCCAGGAAAGCACCCGGACAGAAGGCGCAGATCTGTTCATAGTTTACGTTGAATTTCGGCGTTGTTGATCCCGCAGGGCCAACAGTCACACCGATCCAATAGTTTGCCGCGAAACCGGCATCGAACGTCAATCCAGGGTCGCCGTTCTGCAGCGCCCCCCCGTTCACTCCCATGTTATTGATATGGCCGAAATCAGCGGCGGTGCTGTAATTGGTTCCGAGCGTGTGGTCGCCGCCAGGACCGGTCATAAAAAAGATGTTAAGCTTGTCAAATTGATTGCCGGTTGAGTCAGTCCCGCCCGTATCCATGTTTCCAGCGATAAAGAGGTACAGCATGCCGTTGGAAATGACTCCGTAGGCCGCATCCAGCTCCGAGCCATTCGCGGCGTCAAAATTAGTCTCGGTATTTTTGAAGGTCGATGTGCCGAGTTGCTGGGTAACGATCGCTGACCCATAGTCTGCCTCGGCCGTGCCGTCAATGGTGAAGCCTTTTACTACGGTGGCACAACAGGCGAGCACCAGAGCGATAGAAATCGACCACTTAATTGTCTTCATGGAGCCGTCCTTCTCTATTCCTACGTTTCGATTAAGCTTACTAAAAACAAGAAGCTGGCGACCTAACCTCGCGATCAGAGTAGCAGGATTAGGGCCGCAAATCAAGTGGATGCTACCCTTAAATGGGGACCAGAGTATTGACAATTTCGGCCATTATCTCGGATGGGGGTGTTGGAAACCGGCGTACGACCTCTCTCGGGCGGTGGTTAACTCACCACGGCATGAAGATCGCGAAGTGTTCGCAGCAGTGCCTTCACATCGTCAAGGGGGAGCTGATTCGCGGCATCGCTCCGGGCGCGATCGGGGTGGGGATGAGTCTCCAGAAAGATTCCATCACAGCCCGCGGCAACGGCCGAGCGTGCGAGCACGAGGGCCATGCGGCGGTCGCCGCCGGTCATGTTGCCGCTGGGCCCTCCACCCGGCATTTGCACACTATGCGTGGCATCGAAGACGACGGGCCAACCGAACTCGCGGAGCAGTGGGAGCGAACGCATGTCGGCGACGAGATTGTTGTAGCCGAAGGATGAACCGCGCTCGGTCACCAGAATATTGTGTCCGCCGACAGCCGTGATTTTTGCAATCACGTTCCGCATGTCCCACGGCGCGAGGAATTGTCCCTTCTTCACGTTGACGCAGCGCTTCGTGCGCGCGGCCGCCTGGATCAAATCGGTTTGACGACAGAGGAACGCGGGTATTTGGAGCACATCTGCAACTTCGGCCACCGGCTGACAGTGCGCGATCTCATGCACATCGGTCAGAATTGGCAGTCCAAATTGGCGCTTCACTTTCTTCAGGATGGCGAGCCCGCGTCTCAAGCCCGGGCCGCGGAAACTGTCGCGCGCGGTGCGGTTGGCTTTATCATAACTGGCTTTGAACACGAGCGGGAGGTCGAGGTCGCTGCAGATGTCGGTCAATGCTTGGGCAGTCTGCAGCACCATCTTCTCGTTCTCGATGACGCACGGTCCGGCAATGACGAACAATGGCGAGCGTTTGCCACCAAGACTGAGGTTGCCGACCCGGATGGTTTTCATGATGGTTTCTGTTTCAGGGCCGCTTCGATGAAACCGCGGAAGAGCGGGTGGGCTTTATTGGGCTTCGAGAGGAATTCGGGATGAAATTGACAGGCGATGAACCACGGATGATCGCGAAGCTCGATGAGTTCGACAAGGTCGTACTTCGTATAGCGACCGGCGACGATCATGCCCGACTTCATGAGCTGATCGCGGTAGCCGTTATTGAATTCGAAGCGATGACGGTGACGCTCGGAAATCTCCTCGGCTCCATAGAGTTCGCGCGACTTGGTGCCGGCCACGAGCTTGCACGGTTGGGCGCCCAACCGCATCGTGCCACCCTTTACTTCCACACCCTTTTGTTCTTCCAGCAGACAGATGACGGGGTGGGGAGACTTCGGGTTAAACTCGGTGGAGTTTGCTCCACTCAGGCCGCACGCGTTGCGGGCAAATTCGATGACGGCGATCTGCATACCGAGGCACAGGCCGAGATAGGGAATTTTATTTTCGCGCGCGTACTGGGCCGCGAGGATTTTGCCTTCGATGCCGCGATTGCCGAAACCGCCGGGCACGAGAATGCCGGCGACGCCTTTCAGGTGCTTCTCGGCGCCATCCTTCTCGATATGCTCGGCATCGACGCGCGTAATTTCGACCGCGCAATCAAGGGCGGCGCCCGCGTGCTTGAGCGCCTCGTACATGCTCTTGTACGCGTCGATCAGCTGAATGTACTTACCGACGACAGCGATCTGCACCTTGCGCGAGGGGCTGATCATTCGCTGGAGCATTTTCTCCCACTCGGTCAACGGTTTGGCGGGCGCGTCCAGGCCGAGGTATCGGCAGACAAGCTCGTCGACCTTTTCGTGACGCAGGTCGATCGGAACTTCGTAGATCGAGTGCGCCACATCAAGTTCCTCGATCACGCACTCGAGTTGAACATTGCAGAACATGGAAATCTTCTGACGAACTTCCTTGCCGAGCGGTTTCTCGCTGCGACAGATCAGGATCTGGGGCATGATGCCGATCTCGCGGAGTTTCGCGACGCTTTGCTGCGTCGGCTTGGTCTTGATCTCACCTGCCACACGGATAAAGGGCACGAGGGTCACATGGATGAAAAGCGAACTCTGCGGGCCGGCTTCGAGCGCGAACTGACGAATCGCTTCCAGGAACGGCAGTCCTTCGATGTCGCCAATTGTGCCGCCGATTTCGATAATGACCACGTCGGCCCCGCTTTTCTTGCCGACTTCGCGGATGCGATCTTTGATTTCGTTGGTGACGTGCGGAATGACCTGCACGGTCTTGCCGAGGTAGTCGCCGCGGCGCTCCTTCTCAATGATCCGCGCATACACCTGGCCGCTGGTGAGATTGTTGAGCCGCGACAGCTTCGCATGCGTAAACCGCTCGTAGTGGCCGAGGTCCAGATCGGTCTCCGCGCCATCATCGGTCACGTACACCTCGCCGTGTTGAAACGGATTCATTGTGCCGGGATCGACATTCAGGTACGGGTCGAATTTGGCGAGCGTGACCTTCAGGCCACGGTTTTCCAGCAGCGTGCCGATCGACGCGGCGGTCAATCCCTTGCCGAGAGAACTAATGACGCCACCGGTGACGAAAATGTATTTCATGGCTGACTTCTCAATATCTCTTCCACCAACTCGATGTCCTCGGGTCGATCCACACCAATCGAATCATGGGGCGTGATCAATACTTTGATCGAAAAGCCGTTTTCCAACGCCCGCAACTGCTCCAGCTTTTCGGTTTTTTCCAATTCGCTCTGCGGCAGATGCACAAACTTCAACAGGAACTCGCGACGATACGCATAAATGCCCAGATGCTTATAGAACGTAGCGAGCTTCAGCCACTCCGTCGACTCGACTGAGGTGGCATCGCGTACGAACGGAACGCGGCTGCGGGAAAAGTACAGGGCATTTCCGTTTTGGGCGAGCGCAACCTTCACCACATTCGGATTGTCGAGATTGGCGGCGGACTCCAACTTGCGCGCCAACGTGCCCATGACGCACTGCGGGTCGGACTGCATGGCCTCGACAAGCTGGTCGATCATCTCGGGCCGCATGAGGGGCTCGTCGCCCTGGATGTTCACGACGAGGTCGCAGTCGTAAGCGAGCGCAACCTCCGCCACCCGATCGGTGCCGGTTGCGCAATCGGGAGAGGTGAGCATCGCGTCGCCGCCGAACGCCTCGACGGCTTCGAGAATGCGGGTGTCTTCCGTCGCGACAATGACTTTATCGAGCCGCTGTGCCTTGACGGCCTGTTCGTAG
>Ga0210401_10007690_pt1 | contig 10777 bp, 9 predicted proteins | sample IncBWH32MmetaG_FD_150866 | JGI IMG/M metagenome (GOLD analysis project Ga0210401, IMG submission 150866) | Forest soil microbial communities from Barre Woods Harvard Forest LTER site, Petersham, Massachusetts, United States - Inc-BW-H-32-M | ecosystem: Environmental > Terrestrial > Soil >... | reverse complement strand
GCGGATGCACACCCCGCTGCCCTACATCCTCGGCCACGAGAACGCCGGCTGGGTGCACCAGGTCGGCTCGGCGGTGACCAACGTCGCGGTGGGCGACACGGTCATCCTGCACCCCACGACGACCTGCGGGCTGTGCCAGGCCTGCCGGGCGGGCGACGACATGCACTGCGTCAACAGCGAGTTCCCCGGCCTGTCCCGGGACGGCGGCATGGCCGAGTACCTGCTCACCTCGGCCCGGGCCTGCGTCAAGCTGGACCCGGCCACTCAGCCCAAGGACGTGGCCGCGCTGGCCGACGCTGGGATCACCGCCTACCACGCGGTGCGCAAGGCCATCCCGCTGCTCTACCCGGGCACCACCTGCGTGGTCATCGGCGCGGGCGGGCTCGGCCACATCGGCATCCAGTGCCTGGCCGCGCTGACCGCCACCACCATCATCGTGGTGGACCGCAACAGGGACGCGCTCAAGCTGGCCGAGCAGCTCGGCGCGCAGCACACCCTGCTGGCCGACGGCGGCCAGGTGGCCGCCGTGCAGCAACTGACCGGCGGGGCCGGCGCCGAGGTCGTGCTGGACTTCGTAGCCGAGCAGGGCGCCGAGATGGACGGCTGGAACATGACCCGGCCGGCCGGCTCGTACTTCGTCATCGGCTATGGCGGCACGCTGAACATCCCGACCCTGGACATCATCTCCACCGAGCGGAACATCATCGGCAACATCGTCGGCACCTACAACGACCTGGCCGAGCTGATGGACCTGGCCCAGGCGGGCAAGGTCACCCTGCACACCAGGACTTACCCGCTGGAGGACGCGGTGGAGGCGTTCGCCGAACTGGACGCGGGCCGGGTCCGTGGCCGCGCGATCCTCGTCCCCTGACCGCGCGACCACACTATCGGAGGAGGCCTGATGGCTAAGGAACTGCGCTTCGGTGCGGACGCTCGCGACCTGCTGCTGGCCGGAGTGGACAAGCTGGCCGAGGCGGTGAAGTCGACGCTCGGGCCCAAGGGACGCAACGTCATCCTGGAGAAGATCACCGGCTCACCCGTGGTCACCAACGACGGGGTGACCATCGCCCGGGAGATCCACCTCAGGGACCAGTTCGAGAACATGGGCGCCCAGCTGGTCAAGGAAGCCGCGATCAAGACCAACGACATCGTCGGGGACGGCACCACCACGGCCACCGTGCTGGCCCAGGCGGTGGTCCAGCAGGGCATGCGGGCGATCAGCGCGGGCGCCAACCCGGTCCTGCTCAAGCGGGGCATCGACATCGCGGTGGACCGGCTGGTCAGCCACCTGCAGCAGGCGGCCCACCCGGTGCAGAGCGAGGAGGACTACCGCCGGGTGGCGGCCATCTCAGCCAACGACGACGAGATGGTCGGCGCGGTGATCGCCAAGGCGCTGCACACGGTGGGCGAGGACGGGATCGTCACCGTGCAGGAGTCCGCCGCCAACGGGATGTCGGTGAACTTCATCGAGGGTTTCGAGTTCGACAACGGCTACCTGTCGCCCTACATGGTGACCAACCCGGCCAGCCTCGAGGCGATCGTCGACGAGCCCTACCTGCTGCTGTGCAGTGAGAAGATCACCAAGGTGCAGCAGCTCATGCCGCTGCTCGACAAGATCATGCGGGCGCCACGGCCGCTGGTCATCCTGGCCGAGAGCGTCGAGGGCACCGCGCTAAGCATGCTGGTGCACAACCACGTCAACGGCATCTTCCAGTGCGTGGCGGTGCGCGCCCCCGGGTTCGGCGACCGGCGGCTGCACAAGCTGGAGGACATCGCGACCATCACCGGCGGCGCGGTGTACAGCAGGCATTCCGGGTTCACCCTGGAGACGATGACAGCCGACCAGCTGGGCCGGGCGGCCCAGGTCCGGGTCACCGCGGACAACACGGCCATCATCGGCGGCTACGGGTCGGCCGAGGACCTCGACTTCCGGCTCGGCCAGCTGCGCGCCGAGCTGGACCGGGCCAGCTACGGCGTGGACGAGGACGTGCTCACCGAGCGGATCGGCGCGCTGTCCGGCAGGGTCGCGGTGATCAACGTGGGCGCGCCCACCCCGGCCGAGCTGAAGGAACTGCAGCACCGGGTGGAGGACGCGCTGGCCGCCACCCGGGCCGCGATGGCCGAGGGCATCGTGGCGGGCGGCGGCGCCGCGCTGCTGCACGCCGAGAGCGCACTGGATGATCTGCAGGTCAAGGACGACTACGCCACCGGGGTGCAGATCGTCCGCCAGGTGCTGACCGCCCCTGCCTATCTGATCGCGGCCAACGCGGGCTATTCCGGCGAGGAAGTGGTCACCCGGCTGGCCCAGCTCGGCCCGGACGAGGGCTTCGACGCGCTGCAGGGCCGCTACGGGAACATGATCGAGATGGGCATCATCGACCCGCTGCGGGTGGCCCGGTCCGCGCTGCAGAACGGCGCCTCGGTGGCCGGTCTGCTGCTCACCACCAACACGCTGGTGGCCGAGGAGCAGACCCCGTGGGGCGGCAGCCGGGCGCTGATGACCGAGTTCGGCCCGCTGGACGAGGGCCTGAACCAGCCGTCTCCGGATTCCAGCACCCCGCAGTCGCTCGGCCTCGGCCCATCGGTCGGCTAAGGCAGCCTGCCCATGGCGGCCGACCCCGCGCTGCGCCTGCCCGCCAGGCCGCCCACGGCGGGCCAGCATACGCTGCGGCGGCTGCGCTCGCGCGGGCGGCTGCGCGGGGTGGCGGCGCTGCTCGGGCCGGCCTTCGTGGCCTCGGTCGCCTACATCGACCCGGGTAACTTCGCCACCAACTTCACCGCGGGCGCCCGGTTCGGCTACTCCCTGGCCTGGGTCATCGTGGCCGCCAACCTGATGGCCATGCTGGTCCAGTACCTCAGCGCCAAGGTGGGCGTAGCCACCGGCCACGACCTGCCCGAGCTGTGCCGGGCGCTGCTGCCCAGGCCAGTGTCCCGCGGGCTGTGGGTGCAGGCGGAGCTGATCGCCATGGCCACCGACCTGGCCGAGTTCGTCGGCGCGGCGCTCGGCCTGAACCTGCTGTTCCACGTGCCGCTGCGCGCGGCCGGGCCGCTGACCGCGCTGGTGGCGTTCGGCATCCTGGCTTTGCAGCAGCGCGGCTACCGCCGGTTCGAGCTGGCCATCGCGGGCCTGCTCGGTGTGGTGTTCCTCGGCTTCGCCTACGACCTGGTCGCGGTCAACGTGGCCCCGGCCGCGCTGGCCCGCGGCCTGGTGCCAGGGTTCGCCGGGCCGGGCGGCCCACTGCTGGTGGCCGGCATCATCGGCGCCACGGTCATGCCGCACGTGATCTACCTGCACTCGGCGCTGACCAAGGGCCGGGTGGCCTGCCGCGACGACAGCGAGCGCCGCGAACTGCTCCGCTTCCAGCGGCTCGACGTGGTCATCGCGCTCGGCGCGGCCGGCCTGATCAACCTGGCCATGCTGGTGGTGGCGGCCGCGATGGCCAGCCAGGCCAGCGGCCTGCAGCTGGACTCGCTGACCGCGGCGCACGCCGGGCTGGGCCGGCTGGTCGGCGGCGGGGCGGCGCTCGCGTTCGCCGCCGCGCTGCTCGCCTCCGGGCTGTCCTCGTCCAGCGTGGGCACCTACGCCGGCCAGGTGGTCATGCAGGGCTTCATCAACCGGCGCATCCCGCTGTTCCTGCGCCGCGCGCTGACCATGCTGCCCGCGCTGCTGGTACTGGAACTCGGCCTGCCCACCACCGCCAGCCTGGTCATCTCACAGGTCGTGCTGGCCTTCGGCATCCCATTCGCGCTGCTGCCGCTGGTCCTGCTGACCCGCCGGGCCGACGTGATGGGCGCGCTGGTCAACCGGCGGCTGACCACCGCGGTGGCCGCCCTGATCACGGTGGGCATCGTGGCGCTGAACGGGTATCTGCTCTACGAAACCTTGTCCTGAGCCCGGTGCGCGCCCGGGCGGCGGCACCAGTACGCTCAAGCCCATGGTGAGCGAGGCCCAGCCCGAGCGGGACTGGGCGATGATGACGGCCGCGCTGGAGCAGGCCCGGGCCAGCCTGGCCGCGGGCGGGGTCCCGGTAGGCGCGGTGCTGGCGGTCGGCCAGGAGATCATCGCGGCCGGGCACAACGAGCGGGTGCAGCGCGGCGACCCGGTCGCGCACGGCGAGATCGCCTGCCTGCGCAACGCCGGGCGGCAGAGCTCCTATCGGGGCATGACGATCTACACCACGCTGTCCCCGTGCCCGATGTGCACCGGGGCCATCCTGCTGTTCCAGATTCCCCGGGTAGTCGTCGGCGAGGCCGAGACGTTCGGCGGCGACCTGGATTTCCTGATCACTCAGGGGGTCGAGGTGACGCTGCTGGACGACGAGCGGTGCACGGCCGTGATGCGCGAGTTCCAGCAGCGCTACCCGGCCGTGTGGAGCGAGGACATCGGCGGCCGGTAGGGCGGCCAGGACCACCTTTAGAGGGATATTTCAGACACAGATCGGTGATCCGCTGCGCGCCGCCGCACGGGTGCGGATACTCGGCTTCGTGATCGGCGAGACGTTCCAGGCGGTTCTCGCTGCCGCGCAGAGCGGAGACGAAGGCGCGTTCTCGGCGCTGTGGCGGGACGCCAACCCGGCGCTGCTGCGCTACCTGCGGGTGATCGCGCCCGAGGCGGCCGAGGACGTCGCCGCCGACAGCTGGGTGCACGTCGTGCGCGGCCTGGACGGGTTCCGCGGCGACGAGGCGGCCTGGCGGGCCTGGCTGTTCACCACCGCCCGCCGCCGGGTGATCGACGATGCACGGTACCGGGCCCGGCGGCCGGCCACCCCGGTGGCCGAGATGCCCGCGGCGGCCACCCCACTCAGCCCGGACACCGCCGACGTGGTCCTGGAGCGGCTGAGCACGTCCGCCGCGCTCGGGCTGGTCGCGGGGCTGCCCCGGCTGCAGGCCGAGGCGATCCTGCTCCGGGTGCTGGCCGGGCTGGACAACGACGCCACGGCACGGCTGCTCGGCCGCAGCCCAGGGGCGATCCGGGTGGCCGTCCACCGCGGTTTAAAGCGGCTGGCGCAGCTGCTGGCCGGCACGGGTGTAACGCATTGAACTGGCCCGGCGTTTCAGGGGATGGCATGCGACACCATGAGCGGGGCACCCGGAACAGCCAGCCGCGGCAGGACCCTTCCGACCCGGACCAGGTCCTGGAGGCCCTGCTGGCGGGCTACCCGCTGCCCGACGAGGACCCGGCCGGGCTGCAGCTGGTGGCCGACGTGCTGACCGCGCTGCGCCAGCCCGCGGCCCCGGCCGAGCTGACCGGGCAGGCCAGCGCGCTGGCCGAGTTCCGCGCCCGGCCCCACCGCACCGCCCGGACGGCCTGGCCGCGGCGGCGCGGCGGGCCGGTCCGCGGACCACTGCTCCGGCCCAGGCCGACCACGGCCCTGCTGGCCGGCGCGGTCGTGGTGGCCGGGCTGGCGGCCGGCGCCTACGAAGGTGACCTGCCCGGCCCGGTGCAGTCGTGGGCACACCACACGTTCGGGCTGACCGCGGCCCGGTCGAAGGCGCCGCACCGGCCGGAGCGCCGGGAGCATCCAGGGCACACGATCACCGCCAGCCCGACGCCGGCCCCGGCGCCGCGCCATCGGCCCGGCGCGGCCCAGCCGAGTCTGTCGCAGCACAGGCAGCAGCACGCCGAGCAGCACGGGGATAGCCGCCGGGCCGCCGGCCGGGACGGCCACCAGCATGGTGACCAGCCGGGCAACCCGGACCCGTCATCGCCGAGCAGCCCGAGCGGCTCGCCCAGCCCGAGCGCACCGGCCACGCCGGAAACGAGCACCTCCCCGGCGGCCCAGCCCAGCGTGCGGTCGAGCACCGCGCCGGGGCCGCACGACCCGCACAGCTCACCGAGCTCGCCTCCCTGAGCCACCCGTCGCCCCTGTCGCCGCGGCGGGTGCTGCGCGGCGGGCCGGGTTCCAACCCCCCGGGGACCCGGCCCGCCGCCGTCTTACTCAGCGGCTGAAGTCGACGGCGGTGGTGTTGGCCCCGCTGAGCACCACGGTGACCAGCTCGCCGGGGCCCGCCGTGAACCGGCCGGACAGCACGGCGGCCAGCGCGGCGCAGCCGCCCGGCTCGGCCACCAGGCGGAGCCGGTCCCAGAGCAGCTCCTGCGCGCCGCGTAGCTCAGCGTCGCTGACCAGCAGCACCTGCCGGACGCCCGCGCAGAGCACGGCGAAGGTCTGCTCGCCGACCCGGCGCGGCGCCAGCGAGTCCACCGCCAGGCTGCCCACCTCGGCGTCCACCGGCTGGCCGGCCGCCAGCGCCCGGGTGAGCGTCGGCGCCCCGGCCGGCTCCACGCCGATGATGTCGGCCTGGCCCGCGTAGCCCGCGCAAATCCCGGCCAGCAACCCGCCGCCGCCCACGCTGGCCAGCACGGCCGCCGCGTCCGGGACCTGCTTGCGCAGCTCGATGGCCAGCGAGCCGGCCCCCAGAATCGTCTCGGCCTGATCGAACGCCGGCACCTGGAGCGCGCCGGACGACGCGGCCCAGTCCTCGCTGGCCGCCCGGGCCTCGTCGTAGCTAGCCCCGGCGACGACCAAGTCGGCACCGTAGCCGCGGATCCGGCCGATCTTGGCCGGTGAGGAGACCTCAGGGACGAAGATCTTGGCCGGCACGCCGACGGCCCGGGCCGCGTAGGCCACCGCCGCGCCGTGGTTGCCGCCCGAGGCGGCCACCACCCCGGCCGGCGGGACCGTGCGGAGCAGCAGGTTGGCGAATGCCCCCCGGGCCTTGAACGACCCCGAGTGCTGCAACTGCTCCAGTTTGAGCGCCAGCGGGCCAGGCGGCAGCCCGAGCGAGGCCCGGTCGATGGTGATCACCGGGGTGTACCGGATGTACGGGCGGATCAGCTCGGCGACCGAGGCGACCGCGGCGGAGGTGATGTCGAGGATCATGGCCCAGTCATAGTAGGCATATCGGCCGGGCCGGTACCGTGTGCCCATGTCCGGCTCTCCAGCAGTTGTGCCGAAATCCCCGTCCCCCCGGCTGTGGCGGATGCGCTGCGTCCAAGTGACCGCGGCCGGGCTGGCTGGCGCGCTGGTGGCCGGGGCCGCGGCGGGCTTAGCGGCCGGCGGGCTGGCCGGGGTGGCCGCGGTCGCCGTGGCCGCGGCCGGCGCGCTGCTCGCGCTGTGGTTCGTCCGCCGCCGGGTGCGGGCGTGGAGTTACACCGAACGGGACGAGGACCTGATCGTGGCGCGCGGCGTGCTGGTCCGCCGCCTGTCCGTGGTGCCGTACGGCCGGATGCAGTTCGTGGACGTGACCGCGGGCCCGGTGGAACGCGCGTTCCGGCTGGCCACGGTGAAACTGCATACCGCGGCCGCGGCCAGTGACGCGCGGATTCCCGGGCTGGAGCGGGACGAGGCGGCCCGGCTGCGGGACCGGCTGGCCGCGCTCGGTGAGGCGAAGGCCGCGGGTCTGTGACCAGCACCGCGGCCGGCTGGCGCCGACTGCACCCGCTGTCGCCGCTAGTGCGTTCCGGCCGCACGGCACTCGGTGTGCTGGCGCTGATCGGCATCACCGCCACGGCCGGCCTGGGCCAGGATGGCTCGCACCTGTACGACGGGCTGGCCGCCGCGCTGGTCGCGGGCGGGGCGGTGGTCAACTGGCTGGTCACCCGGTGGCGGCTGGACGGGGCCACGCTGTGCATCGAGACCGGCCTGCTGCGCCGCGACTCCCGGCAGCTGCCGGTGGCCCGGATTCAGGCGGTGGATGTGGTCCGCCCGTTCCTGGCCCGCGCGCTCGGCCTGGCCGAACTGCGGGTCAGGCTGGCCGGCCACAGCCACGCCGACGGCCGCCTGGCCTACCTCCCGGAGCAGGCCGCACTGGACTTGCGGGCCCAGTTGCTGGCCGCGCACCACGGGCTTGACCCGGCCACCCCGGAGCCGGCCGAGGCGATCCTGGTCCGGGTGCCGACCGGCCGCCTGGTCGGCTCGGTGGCCGCGTCCAGCACCAGCCTGGTGGCCGTGCTGCTGGTGGCCGAGGTGGTCCTGGTGATCGACTTCCCGCGGGTGCTGGCCGCGGCCGGCGGCATGCTGCTCGTCTGGCTGCTGGGCCTGGTCCCGCTGCTGTGGCGGCGGATCTCCCTGGAGTACGGCTTCACCGTGGCCCAGGCGCCGGACGGCATCCGGATCCGCCGCGGTCTGCTGTCCACCGTGGCGGAAACCATCCCGCGGCGGCGGGTGCAGGCGGTCCGGATGATCGAGCCGCTGCTGTGGCGCCCGTTCGGCTGGTGCCGCCTCGAGATCGACGTGGCCGGGTCGGCGGGCCGGGACCGCGCCGAGGAGACCCACCGGACCCGCAAGGCCCTGCTGCCGGTCGGCCACCTGGACACCGCGTGGCAGCTGATGCGCCTGGCCATCGGTGCGGAGCCCCCGGCGCTGTCCGCGCCGCCGCGGCGGGCCAGGCTGAAGGCGCCGCTGAGTTACCACTTCCTGGCCGCCGGGCAGGACAGCGCTACCGCGATAGCCGTGACCGGCCGGATCCGTAAGGTGACCACCTGGCTGCCGCTGCAGAAGGTGCAGAGCGTCCGGCTGGTCAGCGGGCCGGTGCAGCGGTCGCTGTCGCTGGCCACGGTGCACCTCGACGCGGCGGGCCGGGACGTCCGGGCCGAGTTCCGGGACCGCCCCGCGGCCGAGGCGGCCCGGCTGACCGAGCAGCTGGCCGCGCTGTGCCGCACCGCCCGCCAGCTAACCGGCTGAGCCCAGGGCTAGCTGACCAGGGCGGTGCCGGTGAACACGGCCCAGAGCGCCGCGTACTGGCCGCCCGCGTCGAGCAGTTCCTGGTGCGTGCCCTGCTCCGCAACGCGGCCCTGGTCGATGAGGACGATGCGGTCAGCCCGGGCCGCGGTGGTCAGCCGGTGCGCCACCAGCAGCGTGGTGCGCCGCGCGGTCAGCCGCTCAGTGGCCGCGATCACCGCCGCCTCGGTGGCCAGGTCGAGCGCGGCCGTCGCTTCGTCGAGCAGCAGGATGTCCGGGTCGACCAGGTAGGCGCGGGCCAGCGCGATCAGCTGGCGCTGCCCGGCGGACAGGTTGCGGCCCCGCTCGGTCACCTCGTACTGGAATCCGCCGGGCAGCCCGGCGATCATGTTGGCCGCGCCGACAGCCCGGGCCGCGGCGGCCACCTCGGCGTCGCTGGCGTCCGGCCGGCCGTAGGCGATCGCATCGGCCACCGTACCGGCGAACAGGTATGGCTCCTGCGGGACCACGCCGAGCCGCTTCCGGTAGCTGGCCAGGTCGAACTCGCGCACGTCCACACCGTCCACCAGGACCGCCCCGGCGGTCGCGTCGTAGAACCGGGCCACCAGCTTGACCAGGGTGGACTTGCCCGCCCCGGTCTCGCCGACCAGGGCTACCGTCTCGCCTGGGGCGATGGTCAGGTCGACCCCGTCGAGCGCGGGCCGCGGGCTGCCCGGGTAGCTGAACCGCACGCCGCGGAACTCGATCTGGGCCCGGGCCCGGATGGCCGGCCGCGGCCGGCTGGCCTGTGGGGTACTGGTCGGCGTGCGGAGCAGGCCGCCGATCCGGCGCAGCCCGACCGCGGCCTGCTGGTACCCGTCGAACACCTGGGACAGCTGCTGCACCGGCGAGAACAGCATGTCGATGTAGAGCAGGTAGGCGACCAGTGCGCCCGCGGTGAGCAGGCCGCTGCGCATCTGCCCGGCCGCGACCAGCAGGACGAGGGCGCTGGCCGCGGTGGACAGCGACTGGACGAACGGGAAGTAGACCGCGATGTAGCGCTGGGCGCGCAGCCGGGACCGCCGGTAGGCGTTGCTCAGCGCGGTGAACCGGGCCAGGTTGACCGCCTCCCGGCGGTAGGCCTGGGCCACCCGCAGCCCGGCCACGTTCTCCTGCAGGTCCGCGTTGACCGCGGCCACCTTCTCCCGGGCTTCCGTGTACGCCCGTGACGACCGGGTCCGGAACACCAGCGTGGCCACCGCGACCAGCGGGATCAGGGTGAGCACGGTCAGCCCGAGCTTGAGGTTGATGAACAGCAGGGCGAGCAGCACACCGAGGAAGGACAGGCCCGAGTTGACCATGGTGATCAGCCCGGTCTGCAGGAACGAGGACAGCGCGTCCACGTCGGTGGTCATCCGGGTCATGATCCGCCCGGACATCTCGCGCTCGTAGAAGTCGAGGCCGAGCCGCTGCAACTGCGCGAAGATCTTCACCCGCAGCGCGTACAGCACCCGCTCACCGTTGCGCCCTACCACCACGGTCTGCACCGCGTTGATGACCCAGTCGGCCAGCACGATGGCCAGCGCCAGCCCGGAGATGGCCAGCACGCCGCGGAACACCCCGGTCTCCACCCCGTGGTCGATGCCGCCACGGACCAGCGCGGGCATGGCGAGGCTGGCCAGCGCGTCCAGCGCGTCCAGGACCAGCCCGATGATGAGGCCGATCGCGAACGGGCGCAGCACCTGGCGCAGCGAGAACCGCGGCGCGGGGGCGCTCGCCCAGCCGAGGTCGACACCCGGGGTATCGGTGGCCGGCGGCAGCGCAGCCACCCGGTCCAGCAGCTCAGGCGAGGCCGGGATGCCCGCCATCATGCTGGTCAGCCCGCCGCCACCGCCGCCGCCACTGCCCCGCCCGCCGGTGCGCCCCCGCGCGCCAACGCGCGGTGCTGGCCCGGGGGGGCGACCCCCCGGACCCCCCGATCGCCGCTCCGCGCCGAGCGGCGGCGAGCCGCCGCGGCTGGGGGGGCGACCCCCCGGACCCCCCCGATCGCCGCTCCGCGCCGAGGCCGGACCAGCCGGCCGTGCGGGCTGAGGAATAGCCACGAGCTGTCCGAGCTC
>Ga0210401_10007688_pt1 | contig 10778 bp, 9 predicted proteins | sample IncBWH32MmetaG_FD_150866 | JGI IMG/M metagenome (GOLD analysis project Ga0210401, IMG submission 150866) | Forest soil microbial communities from Barre Woods Harvard Forest LTER site, Petersham, Massachusetts, United States - Inc-BW-H-32-M | ecosystem: Environmental > Terrestrial > Soil >... | reverse complement strand
GGTACACTGCTGACCCAACTCACCGGGGATGCAACCGCTGCATTCTACGTGCTCCGTCACAAGAACCTTGCAACGACTACGGGGTTCTACATCAAACCGTCACGGGAAGCAGGAGTCGAAGGAATGCGACTGCTTGAGGAGACGCTTGCTAATCGGAAGGCTCTAACCGCTCCCGCGAGTGGAGAGCAACAAGGCTGAGGTGGCCACACTGCCTTAAGGACCTTTCAATGTCCGCTTTGACCATCGCGCTTTGGCAGCCGACGTTGCAATTTCTTTTCGTCTTTCAGGGCTGAGTCTTTCAGCACGTGATTTGCCACCTTTTGACGCGCCACGGCCAGAGAGCAGTTTCATAGCCTTGCGGATCAACTCATCGTCGCTTTTCTTTGCCACAGAGACAGCATAGCCTTTTGGGTACTTCCTGAAAATAACCTGCCAATCACCACACTACTTTCTTCTTTATGCTTGCTCGGAGCAGGCAGTTATATTATGCTTGCCCCGTGTAAGCATAATGCTTACCCAGATGAGGTTCGTCCTGATGAAACTCGGAGATTGGGTAATCCAAATAGAGGCCGGGCCGTCTGGTCTGATCTGTGACTTTTGTCTCGGCCAACCGGTGGTAAAAAGCTTTGCTTGCCGACCATTTGTCATGTTGGAAACGGGGCAATGGGAACACATTAGCGACACATCATGGGTTGCCTGTGAGGAGTGCAGCGAACTAGTTGATGCCGAGCGATGGCTGGAACTTTCGGAACGGGCCCTTGAGCAACTAGTAAAACAGTTCGCTCCAGCGCAGAATGACATTCCCGCGATTAGGGCGAAGATTCGGGAATTGCACCAGATTTTCAGAGCGAATCGGATTCCCGGAACCATGAACACTTAAAAGCGTAAAAAGCGAATTGCCTCTCTGTCGATTTCCCTTTGAGTTTAAGCCTTCCTCAAGGTAACAATGCTTTCTCTTAGGTAATCGCGAAGGTAGGGAAAACGCTTAAGCTGCTGGCCCGACGTATTCGCCCTCCGACATCTTGAAATAAGCTCCACCTCAAAGCCAGCTCTCTCTCCCAGCGCTGCAAGAATCAAGTCAGTAGCCACTATGACCCCGACGTAAGCACTCTGGTCGACAACAATGAAACATCTGCCGCCGTCGACGAGAGACCTGAAAATAGCACCGAGCACCTTGTACATGTCGTCGAAGTAGCCTCGCAACAGGTTTGGAACTATTCTCGTGCGAGCATCCCTCTGTCCGGTAATTTCTTCCTTCTCGGGTATCGCCGATAAAATCTCGGCACATGTCATTTCAACCAAGCCGAAATCGCTTTGCAACTCGTAACCGTAGCAGATCCGGTAGTTTCTAACCGCGTTCGCTCGCTTTGTGACAAGAGACTCCGAATTGCAGTATTCCCCGAGGAGCAATTCAAGTTTGTAAGACTCAAAGTAGTCGAATGAATTCGCGTAAGGGGGGGAAAAAATTACCGCTGCAGCCCGTTTTCCCGAAGCGATATCGAAAGACTTTGCCGCAAGGTCGCAAGACAGTGCCGAGCATTCGACTGCCTCGCCCCTCAGGGAACCGTGAAGCCTGTGACTTTTCACATCGCTGATGAACGTCTTCAGTTTCGCTACAAACAAGGAGTGGACATCTGTCACTCGACAAGGCACCGTGGCAAGCCCATTTCCATCTTTCTTGCGATTGCTGCAATCCTCAAGGACAGAGAGCCAAGCCATCTTAGCCAAGGCGATTCCCGCAGTAGACGACAATTCATCAATAGCCCGCCGGATGACCAGCAACGAGGCGAGGTTGTCCGCTGGAAAGTACTTCTCAATCTCATGCTCAAACTGCAGCTGGTACCTTTCACCTCGTTTGGTCAGACTCAATACGAAATCATCCAGCTGCTTTAGGTCAGGCTCCGAATAGTGGTATGCTTTTGCGTTAGTTAGGTCTACGGCATAGGGATTCACGTCGCATCCGAGAGCGTCAACCCCCATCTCGTTAGCAGCGACTACTGTCGTACCTGATCCACACATCGGATCCATCACGTAATGGCGTGACAAGTCGAGGGAGGATCTCCGAATAAGCTCTTCAACCAATAAAGGACTATATCCCTCTCGATAACGTGCCCATCGATGGAATGCTCGCGAATGCACCGTAGAAGTGTTTACGAGGTCCGCGAAAAGACGAGACTCATCCCTGAAGCGATACTGCTGCTGCAGTTCATCCAGTCGTTGGTAAATGGGCGCGCTAGAGATTTCGGTGAAGTTCCTGAGTCTCTCGGCAGTGACGTCGTCATTGACAAGGCTCATCTGAACAGCACCACTGAGTTCACTCATGCCATTCACCCGTCGCTCCGTCTCGATGCAAATCTCGTTCTAATATGCTCTCGATGTTGTCCACTCCGAATGCAGCTTGCAATTGTGCAAATCCGTCTTCCGAGGAAGCCAACTTGACAAATAGCGGAATGAGCTTCGGAAATATCTCGACATAGAGCTCGCTGGTGCTGCATCGCGCCTTTCGTCCTAAGGCCAGCCTCGCCAAGTTAGTAACAAACTGCGGAATGTCGCTAGAATCGATGAAAGCTTGAGATCTAATTGGCGTCGGAACTTTCAAAAACGTGTAGATGAAGTCACCGTGGAGAGTGCCTGCAAATCGCGTGTGCGCAGTGTTTTTGTAATTTTCGATAGGTTCTTGGTAGACAACCCCACGCACGTCAAGATAAAAACCCGCCTTAATCGCAGCTCGCACCACCGAGTACCAAGCGTTGATGTCTTTGTTGTTGAACGTGAACACCAATGGACAGTTCGGCTTGAGGATTCGGTAAGCCTCCGCAAAAATCCGTTGCAGCCCCTGTGCATAATCCTCGTATGTTTTGTGACCTACTTTTCGATGCACAAGCACTTCGTCAGACAGTCCCAGTTGTTCGGGCGTGAGCCCAAGCTCATCGCGCAGCCAAACGAGCCAAAACGTGCTTAATTCGCCGTACTGCACATTGCTTCCATATGGAGGGTCGGTCAGGACGAGATCAACACTATTGTCGGGGACTGGTAAGCAGTCTGATGACCTAGTCCACAGAACGTGAGTTCCATCATCCAGCAACTCAGCAAACGTATTGACCCTGCAGACATCGGATAATTTCTGTTGCTGAAACCGTAGACCGGAGGCTATCGCTTTGCCTCTTTTGTCGATGTATTCCACGGGATTGACCTCGACGAACTGATTCGGCAGCCAGTAGGCATGCTTTGTCCAGGATGCCGGTCTTCCGTCCATCCACGCTTCTGTCGAAATGGACAACTTGTTCGTGTGACGAAGCACTGCGCTGAACGTAAACAAGAGCAGCTTGTAAAGTTCAGGACTAAGAGAAGACTTCCGTTCCCGGAGCTTCTTCAGAAAATATGCAAGCGCAAGCAAGTGACGCTGCGTAAACAAATTGTCAAAACGGAGAAACCCTTTTCGATGGAGGCAGTCCTCAGCTTGGCGATCCCAATCGCGAGGAATCGGGTCGGTTGGATACCACAGCTCATTGTCAGAGAGCAGTCGCGTGAACTGTTCTTCAGCATCAGCCAAGCGGGCATGATCCCGATCACTGGGTCGAACACGGCCTTGTTTGCGGCAACGTCTACATCTGTAAATGACCCAAAGCAGCTCCTGACCGATACGTGGAGCGTCGGCTGCGGAAATCTCTTCTCGGCAATGCTGACAATTGTAGGACCCGTTGGCAATCTTCTTCTCGTCGGCAAGGCTAGTCCGTCCACCACACGATCCGCACTGTACCAAATAGGCCATTTCATACCAACGGGTGTCTACCTCATTGCCACACTCCCGGCACTCAGTGGTAAAGTATGGTTGTGTAAAAGCGTAGACAGCGTTTCGGATTTCCTGAAGCTGTCGAGAATATTCGCGGACAGGAACAATCGTCGTCTGGCAATCCGAGATGAACGTCGCCAAAGGGTTGCGATCTATAGCGATAACCTTGCGCCCTGTTGCAAGTCCTTCGAAGAGCGTCACTCCGCCGCCACAAAAGCAGTCGAGAACAATGTCCTTCTGCTGTGAGTAAAACTCTAACAACCACCTAAAGACATTCTGTGGTCGTCGAGCAAAATACTTGTGCATCTTGTACACAAGGGTGTGCCCTTCGGCCTCAATTCCGTCCTCGATAAAGCGGAAACGTTCAGTTCCTTCGTGTGTTTTGAATGCGAGAGCAAGCTGCATTGTTCGTCAAACTCCCATGTCATTCTGTTTTGAAGCATGAATCCAGACCCACTCGCCATATCCGTGGTTCCTAGCCAGCTCTTTGGGGTCGCTCATTGCAAGCGTGTTCTCAATATTTGGTGTAGCTCTTTTGTTGACGGAGATTACTTTGGTTTTCCAGTCGGTTGCGAAGAAGTCAGCAAACAACTCTAGATGCCGAATGAAGTACCGATATGTGTTGCCAGCGATTGTGCGATCCGTCCACACGTCCTTTGCGTCAAAATTGACGGGACCAGCCCCGTTCAGTTCTTCTCTAACTCTTTCACGATTTGCCTCGTTCGTTAACTCCACATTCGGAAATTGCTTTCGGATCCACCGTATTCTACTGCAAGTTTCTTGAACCGATGATTGCATGTCGGCTGGCTGGATTGAGTAGATCCCGTATAAGAACTCTATGTAGTTCATCCTTCCGGTCGCAAGGAGCACTTCGAAAGCAGCACGATAAGGGAAAAGCCGGAACCCGTTTGACACTTCTGAGTACAACAGCATTTGATTCCTGAACAGGTCAGAGAACGAAATCCTCTTCTCAAGATGATAGCGAGTGCCGAGAGCGGTCAAGCGGAAGTTGCGTTTGCCGATGTCTACTATCGCTCCCAACCTTTCCGAGTGAGAGACGTTATTGTTATTTTTCTTGAGTTCAGATCCCTTTAGAACTTCTTTGGGTGTTCTGAACTTCGCCAGTGTGACGTCCAACAACCGCTCGCGATAGGGTTCTGGATTGTAGTCACCAAGAGTCTTGAAAATGCGAGTGTATGTACTGACTCGTTCCGTCTTGCCGAGCTGTGACCCAAGACTGACCGTGCCCGTAGGATTCCTATTCACGGTGGCGATACGAAGGGTCAAGCGGTTATAGAACTCGTCGAGGTCTATGTCTTGCGGCAGAAACAACTTCAGTTTTTCCGATCCCTTGCTTGGACGTCCGGTTCTCCCTTGTACAGCTTGTAGGTTTATCGAATCAATCCATTCCGCGAGTGTTTCGTCTTGGTCTCTGAGTGCTTGTATGACATCGTAGAGGCCCTCAAATGCGTTGTTGTTGGCGACTTCGATATCCTCACCCTTCTCCGGGATGATTATAGGAATTAAAATGGTGGAAATTTTTCCATCCGTTCCGTATGGTTTGCGCAGCGCACGTCCCACAGCCTGAACAATATCGATCGGAGAATTTCGAGGATCTGCGAAGAAAACAGCGTCAATTAATGGAATGTCAACGCCTTCGGAGAGGCAGCGCACGTTTGAGAGGACGCCGAGGTTGGCTGCCTCGAATTCTGAAATTCGGAGTGCTCTGTCTGAAGCTGTTTGGGCTCCGTTGATGTGATCAAAGAACGTCGTGCCACCAGAAATGCGCTCATCGAGCTGGGCAGGCGCAATCGATTGGAAGGCACCGATGAATCTATGCGCTTGCTTGACCGAGGTATGAAATGTAATGACTTTAGCCAAAGAAAACTCAGAGATAGCTTTTGTTAAGAGGAGTTCTTTAAACAGACTCTGAGCGGCCACGGGCCGTCCGGCTGTTTCGCTCACGTCTGGAGTGACGTAGCGGTTCGTGGTGATCAGTTTGAGAACCTCGGATTCCGTAACTCCTGCAAGCACAATTCGATAATCCGCGATGATCTTCTGAGAAATTGCCTTCCCAAATGAGAGTTTGTGAAATACGGGTCCATAGACATTCTGATCGTCCATCGAGAAGACGATTCGTTGCGCTTCCTCGACAACCTCCCGGACTCTTGAACGAACCATGCGTTCAGTGGCGGTCATAAAAAGGCGCATTCGGGACCGTATGACGTGGTTGTCAAGCGCCAGAGAGAAGAGAGGAGAATTGCGAAGTCCGGCTGTTCGGTGAGCTTCGTCGAAAATCGTGAGATCAAATTGAAAGTCTTTAACGCGAGAGCATCCGTCTGCAAGAACATCGAGAGACTGGTAGGTACATAGAATCACCCGCTTCCCAGCAGGAACTGCTTCAAGAAATTTAGTGATCTCTTGCGGATCAGTGGTAACAGGTACATCCACATCGGACGGCAGAACAATTGGTAGGTCTTCATCGATATCGTCGCTTACAGTGGGGTCACTGCAGACGCACAAGTAAGAAAAGGGCACTCTTGCTTGATCTGCCCATTCGCCCAACGTTTGCCGAATCAGTGCCAAGCTTGGTGCAAGAAACAGGACTGTCCTCGTTTTCAGTTCTTGGGTAGCCCAAAGTGAAACCAGGGTCTTCCCAGTTCCACAGGCGGCTATCAGTTTTCCGCGATCAGAATGACCGAAACCTGCTGCGATGCCGTCAAGCATCTCGCGTTGGTAAGGGCGCGGGGAATGCAATGTTTTCGGTGGCGGACCCGCTTTCTTAGCAAATAGGAATAAGGCTTCGAAGAAATGCAGCGGCAACGCTAGGAGCGTGTATTCCAGCACAGACAGGTGATTACGTTTCTTATTGGCGACGCGCGGGAGCGAAAAAGTGTTTGCTACCACGCAGCGCGAATGAGCGTATTCCCCCTCCGCCCAGAACGTGGCCAGCTCTCTGGCTGTGGGCGAGATCCGACCCGACCGAAATTTGGCTTGGTAGGCAATGAGCTTGCCGTCTCGGCAAACGATGACGCCATCCACCCCGTAGTCGGTACCTTCGAGCTTCAGCTCTTGGAGGAGCCTCTTCGGAATTCTTCTGTCTCGAAACACCGGAGCGTAGATTTCCGAAATCTGATAGAGTTCCCTGTGAAAATCGAAATAAAAATAGACAAACTCTTCGAATGCGTCCCCTTTTTCCTTGTCAGAAACAATCTTCTGTATCTCTTGCTCAAGCTCGGCCCAGTTTGGGTACTTCTTAGAGAAAAGGCTGTGCATTCACTACCTGCTGTCCGATTTCCTCACACCTAGCCAGAATACACATCATTATCAATCTTCTTCAGGATCTTGTCAGCCGACTGACCCGCTACGGCAACGAGCGATTCCTTCGCACCGTAGCACAATTGTTGCGGCGAACACAAGGCGAAACTGTTACACTCCTGGACGTGAATGAGGGACGCTAACGGGTTCTGGCAATCGTCGCGGGGATTCTGGTTGCGCGTCACTTGAAAACCGCCGACGACCTGTTTGACACAAAGGGATCACCACGAACAGAGGCTATGGTTGCCTCTGCGGTTCAGTGGGCTGAAAGGATCATGCGGAAGATTGATAACGTGTTTCCGGCGAGGTGACACCCTTCGGGTGCGAAATTGCGGCTGGTGCGAGTGTGATTTTGAGATCAGTCCAGCTACAATTATCGAGGAAGATTTCTAGTGGTGAAGGGTTGACAACATGAGATTTCTAACTGATCTCCTGTATGCGAATGGCGAGCCGATATATCCGGCAGATTGGATCAGGGTGTTTGCTCCACGGGCCGGAGTGTGGCACCACGGCGTCGTTACACAGATGCAGTACTTGACGGAGGGTCTATTCACGGTTGAGGTAGCCCACAACATGAAGCTCACAGGGATTGTCACAACCGATCTCGCAGATTTCGGCGATATTGGCCAACCCGTCTTTCTACATCGCCGTCCGCATCCGGCTCTTGTGCCAGAGATTTCAGGGAGAGTACGAAGTGCTTTGGGCAAACCATATCACCTGTTTGCTCAGAACTGTGAACACTTCGCATCGTTTGCTCACACCGGCAAGGCGCAAAGCACATCCGTCAACACCGTGGGTTTACTCACGCTAGGTGGCGTCATTATCCGGTTGCTTGCCGAGTGAAAACAATGGCAGTTCGCCCACGCCTGTTTACTTACACAATTCCGATTGACGACGGGGCCGCTCCGAATCCATTCAGAAGCATGATGTCTCTTGCGATTTGCAAACCTGACATACGACGTGCGGCGAGGGAGGGTGATTGGGTTGCAGGTCTTGGCTCGAAAGATGCTCCTAGTGGTGATCTCAGTGGACGCATCGTTTATGCAATGCGCGTGGAGGAAATTTTATCTTTGCGGGGATACGACCTTAACGCTGCTACTCGATGGCCCCATCGCATACCAAATGTGAACAGCGGTGATCTCTCAGAAAGATTGGGTGACTGTATTTACGATTATTCTGGCGGGAGGACTCCAATCCAGCGCCCCGGCGTCCACGGCCCCAAGGACGTTGAAACTGATCTATCCGGGGGAAACGTTCTCATCTCGCGGGACTTCTACTACTTGGGCACCAATGCAATCAGGCTTCCCGATCACCTTCTGCCTATCTGCCATCAGACACAAGGACACAAGAGCAATTTGAACGATTCCTACGTCGATGCATTCGTGGCATGGATTCGTGGGCTTGGGCTGAGAGCCGGTCAGATGTATGGTTGGCCTGACTACATTGTTAATTGGGGAGCGGCTGCCCCGTGTGGCGGTTTGTCCCATTCTCGGTCGGATGTCGAGAAGCAGGAACAATCTTGCTAAGGAAGGTTTTTCCGGCCCTTGGTGCTCTCGCTTTCGCCCTTCAACTACACGCCCCGCATCAATTGCGATAGCGACATTTCAAACGCCAAAGCCAGAATTTCTACAGACCGCAAACACGGCTCCTTCTTGCCAGTTTCAAGGTTGGAAATGAAGGGGCGACCAAGCCCGCTATGCACGGCTAGATAGGTCTGCGTCCAGCCGCGCTGTTCACGGAGCTTGCGGACTTTCTTGCCAAGTCGAACGCAAACATCTTCAGTTGCCACTTCCTAAGCATGGCTGTATTCTGTGGGCTACATGTTCGCCTATAGGATACAGGCTGGCGGGGGCTGTGTTTTCGGGAGAAATAGAGTGCTCGGCCATACACTTGTGAAACGCACGGCACTTTATGCGATACTGGTCGGCGTTATTCTCGCCCCTGATTCCTTCGGGCAAAGCGAAGCCAGTCCGTCGCTTAAGGACACGTTGGAATGGATGAAAAATACTGCGAGCGAACATCCTGAGCAACATGTTCAAATAGGCGGGATTTCGTACATCGGCTTCAGAGGAGAGTGTGAATTACTTCTTAAAGAAGACGACCCGCTAAACGACACTAGATATACAGAAGAGGGCTGCTTGCACCCGACCGGAGAAAAATGCACTCCAGAAGATTACCGAGTCCAGCTTCATGGCTGCCTCCACCAAAAGACTGGCGTTGACGATGTCGGTGAAGTCATGGACGACTCGTCCATCGACGTGTTTGATGGTAAAGAGCACACATGGCAGTGGTTTCGCACTCAACTCAATTTTTCATATTCCGAATGCCTGTTGACCATCAAAACGTTAGATTGGAAAACCGACCGAGTTCCTAGAAAAAGTCAAAGCGGAGTCTTGAATTATGTCAAGCCTGAAGACCATGTAGCTTTTACGGGCGAAGAAACGGTTGACCTGAAGCAATTGAACCCAGACAGTGTATCTGTGTCGCAGCCATCTAGAGGCACAGCTAAGTTTGTTGAAGGGTTGGTTGATAGCATTTCCACTGAGACTTTCCATCAGCGAGTGCCTCGATATAAGGAGCTTCGGCTTCCTACGTCATTCAGCAATGCGCATGTGCAAGTGAAGTATACCGATGAAGAGCACCATGTCTTGGGGAAGCTTTGGGGTATGGAATATCCCTACGCAGAAAGGTTTGCGCACGCATTGAGGAACGCAATTACGCTGTGCGGCGGTAAGCCTCCGGCCTATTGAACAAAAAAAATGGTCAGCGGGCATTGGCAAACGGTCTGGCTTGTAACAGCAGCTTTACTCTTTGTACCCTCGCAACGAATCGCGGTCTGCAACGGTCATAAAATCGCCGCCTCAGCGTTTCTTACTCGCTTTCCACTTCGCCCACCTAGCCCGCTGGGCTGCTGCGATCTTCTTACGTCCTGCGGCTGACATTCTGCGTCTACTACGCTTACCACCTTTACCACTCAAAACTCCAATGGCCGCGTCTAGTTTCTGCAACTCTTGGGCACATCTGTCTCTCGCAACTTTCAACTGAGCAACTACAGAATTCATTCTGAGCATCAGGTTCCCTCGATGGTTGAAAATTGTACATGAATGTCCTCAGGCGTGGATTGGAGAGAATGGGCCACAGGAGAACCTCACCGTGGCCCTGCCTCAGTCTCGGGAGATTGGAGGAGGAGACTGAGGGAATATTCTTTTGGGAATAGCGAGTGGGCAACAAGGAGTAAGCACCAACAGAAGTTAACAATTACACTTTGGTCAGCACGTTCTTCCGGCACGCAGCCAACGGGCAGGGGATGGTTTGCTTTCGTTGGATGTAGCCCTTGGCACGCTGATCTTCAATCGAAAACTCAGTACCACAAACGCTGTGTTTCACTCGCCAAAACTGTTCTCGGTTTCTCCATGTGCGATATACGAAAGTGAAATGGTTGTCGTTGCTACCCCACCACAGATTCGTAAGGTTGAAGTTCCCTGAGGTACTGATTCCCTGCATCACAAAACCTGCTTGGAGGCGTTCGTTAAATTCAAGTCCCGCACATGGCCACAATTCAATTCAAATCGTTCACCATTCATAACCCGACTCACTTTCCTAACCAGGAAACAGACGGGACAAAACATTGCCATGCCGTTCCTTGGCGCATAGTTGGAGTCCTCCT
>Ga0210401_10007687_pt1 | contig 10779 bp, 14 predicted proteins | sample IncBWH32MmetaG_FD_150866 | JGI IMG/M metagenome (GOLD analysis project Ga0210401, IMG submission 150866) | Forest soil microbial communities from Barre Woods Harvard Forest LTER site, Petersham, Massachusetts, United States - Inc-BW-H-32-M | ecosystem: Environmental > Terrestrial > Soil >... | reverse complement strand
TGCCGCGGCCGCGAAATCATCCGCCGGCCGGTCCAGAAATCCACCAGGCCGCGCGTCAGCCGCAAGCATCGCTTCTACTTCCCGCCGTAGGTCGTCATCCCCGGCGCACGCTTCGGCGAGAAGTGCTGGACGAGCATCAGGGCCGCAATCTGAGACCGCCTGAAACAATTCGATTACACGCTGATAACGTTCAGGAGTCATGTGAGTGATTGAGCTCCCCGTGCAGCCACGCTTTGGCAATACGCCAGTCGCGCGCCACGGTTTCGGGCGACACCTTGAGCAGTTCCGCCGTCTCCTGCACACTCAATCCGCCGAAAAAGCGCAGCTCGATTACTTCGCTCTGCCGCTGATGGAGCTTGGCCAGATCGGTGAGCGCATCGTCGAGCGCAATCAGCTGAGCCATTCGCTCACCGGAAGAGTCGATCTCCTCATCCAGCCGTAAGGCGCGAACCGCGCCGCCCCGCTTGGCCGCATTGGTTGTGCGCGCATGATCCACCAGCACATGCCGCATTGCCTTAGCGGCGACACCGAAAAAGTGAGCGCGATTCTGCCATTGCTTGGCCCCCTCGCCCGCCAGCCGCAGATAGGCTTCATGAATCAGCGCGGTGGTTTGCAGGGTGTGCAGTGGATTCTGCTGGTTCATGTACCGCCTCGCCATCTTATGCAACTCCGCGTAAACCAGTGGCATTAGCTCTTCGAGCGCGGCATGACTCCCATTTCCCCACTCGATGAGCAGTTGCGTGACCCGTTGAGTCGAAGGCGCCATGACCCCGCCTGTGATGGTGAGTCCGAAGTATATCACCCGCGGGGCCGTTTCCCCCTTGCACCCTCCTTTGCGCCAGGCCGCTGTGAATCAGATCGATGTCTTCGGAGGTGAACGGAAGCGCTTTAGTCTGCATTTCGTAGTAATCACTCGATGTCCAATTGGCCTTCATGACACCAGTTACCGAATGCCGGGCGATTCCTTCGAGGATGTGTGCAATCTCATGCACCAACACGTGAGCTAACAGCGCCGGAGCCAAGCTGGGTTTCGCCAGCGACCAGGCCAAGTGCTGGTACAACACAGTGACATGGACTCCCTCGCTGGGCACGGCATAAGCTCCCACGCTGGATTTGAATTGGTCGGGAGTGTCGAGAGTCAAGCGGACCGCGATCGCCCGCTCCTGTAACAATTGAGAGTCTGGGCGCTGGCCTGCACGCCACTCAATGCGCACGCCCACACCACCGAACATTTCAGCCGCGAGCGTTCTGGCCCGAGACAGCACGGGAGATGGAACATTCGCGTCGTTCTCTACATATACGGTCACTCTTTCCTTTGGTTGCGCGGCGCCAACGCTGCCTGCAGCCAACACCACAAACGCGATCAGCTTGCACCACTGCATCAATCCCTCCTGCTTTCACCGGGCTAAACGAAAGCGGGAGGGAATAACTGCAACGGGTCCGCGAGAAATTATCGAGCGCGTCTTGATAGCATTGGGTCATTGACCCATGCCTGACAATACTTTCGACATCGTATCCAAGATAGATCTGGCCGAGGTGAATAACGCCATCCAGCAAGCTCTCAAAGAGGTCATCACCCGTTACGATCTGAAGGACTCCAAGTCTGAGATTCAACTCAACGAGAAGGACCACAAAATCCTGCTCGTCAGCCAGGACGAGTATAAGTTGAAAGCCGTCACCGACGTGCTCGAGCAGAAGCTGGTGAAGCGCAAAGTGCCGCTGAAAGGGATGACCTTCGGGCCGCTCATCGAATCCGCAGGTTCTACCGTGCGCCAGGAAATCTCACTACAGCAAGGCATTCCCATCGAAAAGGCGCGCGAGATCGTGAAAACGATCAAAGACAGCAAGAAGAAGGTGCAAGCTTCCATCCAGGGCGACCTGGTGCGGGTCTCCGGGCGCGATCGCGATTCGCTGCAGGATGTGATCGCCCTGCTGCGCGGTCATGACTTCGGCATCGACATGCAGTTCACCAATTACCGCACCAACTGATGCCTCGCCGGATAGAATCGCTTTTGATCGACGGCCCGGCTGGAAAGCTCGAAGCCTTGCTGGAAGAACCTGAGGACCAGGCGCCCAACGCGGCCGTGTTGGTTTGTCATCCGCACCCATTGCACGGCGGCACGATGCACAACAAGGTTGTTTACCGGATCGCCCGCGGCCTGCGGCGGTCCGGAGCAGTAGTGCTGCGGTTCAACTATCGGGGTGTCAATCGGAGCGAAGGCAAGTACGACGAGGGCCTGGGCGAGATCGAAGATGCGCGCGCGGCCCTCCAGCTGCTTCGTTCCCGCTACCCGCAATTGCCCTTCTCGCTGGCGGGCTTCTCGTTCGGTTCGCGGATCATTCTGAAGTTAGGCTGCGAGATTGCTGAAGTTTCACGCCTTATCGCCGTGGGTTTTCCCGCCAGCTATCAGGACAGCAAGGAGCTCGGCCGCTGCGATACGCCGCGGGTCTTCATCCTCAGCACCAACGACGAGTTCTGCCCGGTGCCCGCGATGGAAGCCTACTTTGCCGGCTTGCCGGGCCCCAAAGAGCTGATCTGGATTGAAGCACGCGACCACTTTTTCGTTGGCGCTTTAGACGAGTTCGAGACAGCAGTCTACAGCGTGGGATCCAGTATTACCGTGCCGCGGAGTTAAGTGGCGTGGCGCAGTTCGCGCTGCAGGCGTCGCGCTGCGCGTTCGCTGATCAGATTGGCGACCTTCGATAGCAGCCCCGGCACATCCTCAGGCTTAATCAGCATCCGGGATTGGGTCTTAGGAGGCTTGGCAGTCTGCGGCTTGGCGTTCTGGTAAGTGGTCACAATAGCCGTCGCCGGCTTGTAATCCATCATCCGGGCATGCGCCAGGACTTGCAGGCCTGCTCTGGGGGATTCCATCTGGAGATCACTTAGTACTAGTTCGTACTCATGATCTTCCAGCTTCCCGACAGCTTCGGCGGCCGAAGCAGCCGCGTCCACCCTGTAACCACCAGCTTCTAATACAGTTTGTAACGTTAAACGGGAGGTTGGATCGTCGTCCACCAGTAGGACTCGAGCGAGCTCGATGTCCATAAAACGATCTGAGGAGCTCATGTTTTTCATCCGGAGCCACCCGTCTCCTAGGTATAGTTTAAACGAATAGTCAGGAAATGGAAGTGGAGATTTCATCGGAGTCGAAAACTACCACAGTAGTTTGTGACTAGGCAGCCCGGAATACACGATCGAAGATTTGATCCACGTTAGCTAACTGTCTGGAAACAGAGAAGCTCTCTGCAAGCTGTTGCTTTGTGACATATTTGGCGACCTGCGAGTCGGCCTCTATCGCGGCGCGGAAGTCACCGTCCTGATCCCACGCTCGCATAGCATGAGCCTGTACAAATCTGTAGGCGTCCTCACGAAGCATCCCCGCAGCCGTCAGGTCTAGAAGGAGCTGGCCCGAAAATACCAGACCCTTCGTAAGCTCCAGATTCTTCTGCATGCGGGCCGGGTTAACACGAAGGCCCGCGATCAGCCATTCCGTCTTAGAAAGCATGTAATCTACCAGAATGGTCGAGTCCGGCAGGATGATTCGCTCCACCGACGAATGCGAAATGTCCCGCTCGTGCCATAGCGCGACGTCTTCGAACGCCGCCTGCGCGTTGGAGCGAACCACACGGGCGAGTCCGCAGATCTGCTCCGAGACTATGGGATTCCGCTTGTGCGGCATGGCGGAAGAGCCCTTCTGGCCGGCGGAAAATGGCTCTTCGGCCTCGCGGACCTCGGTGCGCTGCAGATGCCGGATTTCGAGCGCGATCTTTTCGAGCGCAGCCGCGATCAGTGCCAGTGCAGAGACATAGTTGGCATGCCGGTCGCGCGAGATTACCTGCGAAGCGATAGGAGCGGGCTTCAACCCCAGCCGCCGGCAGATCCGCTCTTCCGCTTCCGGTCCGATATGCCCGAAGGTTCCGACCGCGCCCGAGATCTTGCCGACGCGCAAATCTTCGGCAGCGGCGCAGAAACGCGTCAGATTTCGACGGATTTCGTCATAGAAAAGAGCCAATTTGAGCCCAAAAGTGATGGGTTCTGCGTGGATTCCGTGGGTCCTTCCAATCTGGATGGTGTGCTTAAATTCCAGCGCCCGGGCCTTGAGAGTTTCAGATAAGCTATTGATTCCTTTAGATATAGTCTCGGAAGCGCTCCGCAGCATCAGCGCTTGCGCCGTATCTACTACATCATTAGAAGTCAGCCCGTAGTGCAGCCATCTGGAGGCCTCCGCGTGCCCGGCGGCCGCCATGCTTTCGGCCACAACCGTAGTGAAAGCAATAACATCGTGCCGAACTTCCCGTTCAACCTCCTGAATCCGGGCGACGGTGAAGCCGGCGTGCTTCCGCAACAAACTGGCCGCATCTTTTGGAACTTCGCCAGTTTCGGCCAATGCTTCGGCGGTGGCCAGTTCGACTTCCAGCCACTGGCGATACTTGTTTTCTTCGCTCCAGATGCGGCCCATTTCGGCCCGGGTATAGCGGTCGATCATTAGTAAGCGAAGACCTCGGTCTGTTGTTTCGGCTCGGCCACTACCAGACGCGTGAAAAGCGCGCGGCCGCTGCCGTCGAGCGCACGACCGGCGGTGGTACGCACGATCTGCGGATGATTGTTGTGCTCGCTCAAATGCCCCAGCACCAGTGTACTGATCGAAGAATCAAGATCGAAGCGGATGAAATCCGAAACGACGTCGTTCGATAGATGACCTTTGCGTCCCATCACTCTCTGTTTCACCGACCAGGGATAGGGACCGACTTTCAGCATCTCAAGATCGTGATTCGACTCAAGCACCAGCAGATCGGCGCCCCTCAGATGGAACTTAACGGATTGGGGCACATAACCGAGGTCGGTAACCACTCCGATCTTGATGCCTTGCGCGCGAAAGCAGAAACCCACCGGATCGATGGCGTCATGCGGAACAGTGAAGCTATCGACCTCGATATCACCGACCGAAAAAGTTGCGCCCGCCTGGAAGCAATCGAGCTTTGGCGCGTACTCCTCCCATGGAATGGCGGGAGCGGTGAGGCGCGTGATGAAAATGGGGACATCGAGAAGCCGGGCCAGCGCAACCAGGCCGCTCACGTGATCGGAGTGCTCGTGGGTAATCAGAATGGCATCCAGGCATTCAGGCTGCTCGTCGATAGCTGCAAGGCGAGCCAGGAGATCACGCCGGCTCAAGCCCGCGTCGATCAGGATGCGCGTCCGCTCAGTGCGGATGAAGGTAGAGTTTCCCGAACTGCTGCTTGCGAGCACACAAACTTTGACGATACCGCGCTCCCTCCCTTTAAGTTGTAGGGTACCGCAAGTGTAGTCTAGCGAGAGGCGGTGGACTGAGTTTTGAGGCTCAGCTTTACTATGGAAGCCGCGGCCATATAGCGCACCGCATGGTGATCATCGCTCAGGAGGGGCTGCAATTTCGCGATAGTGGCGTCATTGCCGCGATCGCCGAGCGCCTTGCAGACAGCCACGCGGACGGCCCAGTTGTTATCGCCGAGCGCCCATTCGAGCAACGTTAGCGCGTAAGGATCGGTGTCTTTTCCAAGCACCTCTGCCGCTACAGCGCGGCCAGGAATGCCACCGCCCACGCCTTTGAGCTCTTTCATCGCCTGGGTAACGGCTTCTACCCCGATGCCAGCCGGGCCAAGCATGCCCGAGACCTCGGAGACGCCCATCAACGCTAGCTGGTCGGGTTTCAATCTCTTCTTGGCATCTTTCATGGCCTTCTGCATCTTCGTCGGCCCATCTGGACGCTCCCCTTCCAACACCTCTTGAAAGATAGTGCGACCGGTAGTGTCTCCGAGGTTCCACAATGCCTTGGCAGCGGTAAAAGCGACTTCCGGCTTATCCTCGAGCGCGTTCTTGAGATAAGGAATGGCATCTTGTGATCCCATTTGCCCCAGCGTGGCCGCGGCCGCTTGACGATTGAGAACTTCTTTGTCTTGCAGACCCTTGGCGGCCAGCTTCACCGCTTCCGGCGTCGCGCCCACGCTACCGGTCGCTTCGATGGCCTCTTTGCGATGCGTAGTGTCCTTATCATCGACGCCCTGGTTCAGAGTGAGCCATGCGACGCGGGCATATGGGTTCGATACGGCCGGGGGATCAATGGTCGGCGACTGCGGAAACGCCAGCAGTCCAAAAGTCAATAACGACGCGAGAGGCAACCTAGGAGTCATACCAGTGGTTAGACGCTTTTCGCGGCAATCGTAACACTGGTTACAATGAATTCCATGCGAGCCCGTGTCTATGTGTCTATGAAACCTAGTGTTCTCGATCCGCAGGGTCAGACCATACGGTCGGCCCTAGTTGGCCTCGGACATTCCTCCATCGCTGCAGTTCGGCAGGGCAAGTTCTTCGAAATCACCCTCGCGCCGGGAACGGATCGCGAAAAGGCCGGCGCGGAAATTAATCAGATCGCGCACGATGTGCTGGCGAATCCCGTGATCGAGGAATATCAAGTCGAGTTTATCGAATAGCCTTAGTCGTCGGTGATTTACTTGGGGGCGCCGATCCACTTAGGGAAAAGAAGCGCCTGCACGTCCGGCTGGTCGAGATCCTGTTTGCGAATCACATGAACTTTCAGGTCCATTTGTGGGGGTGGAGTCTGCCCGTTCAGCTTCATCACCAGGCTGTGGACCGCTTCGTAGCCGATGCGATACGCGTCTTGAACCAGCATCACGTCGATGGCCCCGTCCTTTAGAGCCGCAACGTGAATATCGCTGGAATCGAAGGTAATCAGCTTGATTTTGCCTGCGAGGCCGCGCGCCTTGATGGCTTGAATGGCGCCGAGGGAGTTGGCTTCGGCTGAAGCGAATATTCCATCCAGGTCCTGATGGGCGGTAAGAATGTCCTCGGCCGCGTTGCGTGATTTTGCCGGGTCGCCCATTCCATACTGGCGCGCGACGATGCTGATGGCCGGAAATTCCTTCGCCATAGCGTCGTCAAAGCCGCGCTCGCGATCGCCCGTGGAGCTGCCGCCCGGCTTTTGCATCAGCTCGGCGACTTTTCCTTTGCCGTGGATCAGCTCGGCCAGCTTTCGCGCGGCGGTCTGGCCCGCGCCATAATTGTCAGTGGCGACAAAGGTCACGTAGCCTTTCACGTCCAGGCCGGAATCGAAAACGGTGACTGGAATTCCGGCTTGCATGGCGCGCTTGACGGGTGCGACTAAGGCCGTGCGGTCGGTGGCGGAGATGGCCAAGGCGTCTACGCGGCGGGTGATCATGGAATCGACAATCTCGATCTGGCGCGAGTAATCCGTCTCATCCTGGGGGCCGTTCCACAATACTTCGACGCCGAAATCACGCTCGGCGGCGAGAACTCCGGCATGGATCGACACGAAGAACAGATGCGACGTTGCTTTGGGCACCACGGCGATTAGCTTTTTGATGCGGTGCTGGCAGGACGCGAGCGAAAGGGCGGCGAGCAGAAGGACGATGGGGAGCTGCCGGTTGGATGACATGGCCAAGGCACAGTATACTTCTCGGAATAGACGGGGCGGCGCGGGCTGACGCTTAGCAAAACTCAGCGAAATCGCCTAACCGACCGTTTCGCGGTGCGCGGCGCGAAGCTGACGAGTAAGCGCGAGCCCGTTGCATCCGCGAGCCTTTCCAGCGTGCGCATCGACGGTCGGGAACGCCCGCTCTTCAGCCGGGCCACGACAGGCTGCGTGGTGCCCATCTTCCGTGCCAACTCTTCCTGCGTCAATCCCGCGCGATTGCGAACGTCGATCACGGCCGACTCAAGGACGAACTCCTCCTCCAGTGCCTCGTAGGCCTTGCGGTACTTCGGCTCCTTCATCCATTTCTTGTGCAGTTCGGTAATACGCGCCATCGGTTACTTCTCCGTCGCTTTGATCAGTTTCGCGCGGGACAGCGCCAGGTCGATTACGTGGCGCGGCGTGTTCTCAGCGCCAACTTTCCTTCTCGACGGTTTCGTTCAGAGTTTCGACCGGTCCAACTCAAGGCAGTTTAAAAAAAGATATACGGATGGTCGGACGAATCCCTAGCGCCGATATTTATACAGAAACCGGCGAGTTTCCAATCCCGAGCCGATGACCAGCCGCCAGAATCATCGGGGGTTCTTAAAGCGCTCGTCGATCAGATCCTGGGCTGCCGCAATCTGATCGGCTGTCCCACGTACGGCCATGGCGCCTAGTGCGTTATAGGTGAACACCTTCGGAGCTCTCGCCGCCGTCCGGACCTCGGAGGCAACGTTCTGAAACGCCTGGATCGTCGCGTTTCTCAGGTAGAACAGTCGTACCGCATCTCCGCCGCTCGACATCTGGAATTGACGTGCGGCACCACCTTGATTTTGCTCCGCGCCCGCCGGGCCGGACGCCGGCTGATCCAGTTTCTGAAGAAGCCAATCCGCCAAACCAACCTCTTCGGCTGTTCCACGCATCGCGACCGCGATCATTGGACCGATTGTGAATAGCCTGCGAATGTTTCCCACAGAACGTACGAACGTCGCGAGTTCTTGAAGAGTTTCCTCACTCTCGACGTGCTTCACGAAGTAGACGCGCACGAGATCATCGGCAGCATCTCGAACCCGGTATTCACTTGAGCCGACGCGTCCATCGGCAGGTTGACCGAGTTGTTGCACCAGCCATCCGGTCATCTCCATTTTTCCTGGTGAACCTCGCACCACGAAAGCTCGCCGGGCATTATAGGTGAATTCCCAGCGGAGGTCGGTTATCGAGCGGATCGTGCTGACGGCCCACTGAAAGTCACGGATGCTCGCGCTATGAGGCAAGTAATACACGTGGACCAAGTCGCCGCCAGACATCCTGTATTGGTACGTGCTCGAACCCTGGCCCGCCATCAATTCCTTAGCCAGCGATTCAGCCAGTGCAATCTGCTCGGCGGTGCCACGGACCGAGAGACTTCGCTGTGACACATCGGCGGATAGCGATTTGATCTCTGAAACCGAGCGGATGACGGTGGCGACTTCCTGAATTTCTTGAGCCTTCTCAATACTTGTCAGATAAATTACTCGATCCACCCCTTGCTCGGCGGAGGTTTGTCCCGTGACGGCAGTCGCGCAGGTTGTAAGGATCAAAGAACCAAAAACATTGACGCGCACAAGCCTCCTCTGGCGAGTTTATGCTCGCTTGAAAGATGGACGATTTCTCGGACTCAAGCGTGCAGTCGGCATCTCCTCGGTCATCCAGCGCCACAGGTTTTCGGGCGGCTGCAAAAGATCGCTCGGCCGACTCAGACTACTTCCAGGACAGAACTCTCGCGTTCGCCCGCCCAACAAATCCACATACATGACCCGTCGACAAGTTAGTCGCCGCGCGGCCACGCTGGTGATGGACCCTTGGGCTATGTCAGCCACGCTGGAGGGAGTGCGCGTGCGGCTGACCTCCGCCGCGCTTATGGCGTTTGAGGCTCTCGCCCGATCCGCCGGGCGAGTTCAGAGCCGGGAAACTCTGACTTATCAGGCGCTGGTACGCCCCCTCGAGGGGGCACGGCGATGTGCTCATCGTTTCCGGCGGGCGCCCATGAGAAGCATCTTCGTCCAGCTCCTCGATCACGCACCATCCGAAACTATCCACATTGCCGGAGATGACTCGCGAGTAACACCTGAAGGATAGCTCGACCCTTGGCGACTTTGCGCGAGGGTTGAGTAAGCGTGACCCGAAACGGTGCCCACGCGTCCGGTGCACATCGATCTCGATGACAATGGAAAGATGCCGATGACCGAAATGAGCCTGGGCGACCAAACCGTCCGCTATGATCGCGAAGCGACGGCCGCCATTTACGCAAGTTTGAAGGGCGGCTGGGCGGAAGATTGCTTGTGCGTCGGCTGCAGGAATCTAATTGTTCAGCGAGATGTAGTCTATCCATCTGCGTTCAGAGAGTTGCTCGATCGACTTGGTATCGATCCCAACAAAGAGGGAGAGGCTGTTGCGGACGGGCCATTGAAGAATGGATTGCATCACTATGCAGGTTGGTTCTTCTTTGTCGGCGAGATGGTCACCGCCGGTGACCAGATCTCGGTTAGCGACTCACCGTATTTCGGATATTTCTTTACCCGAGGTGGCCCGTGTCCCAAGGAGTTTCGCGGTGGACCACATCTAGGCATTGAATTCGAAGCCCACCTAGAATGGATTCTTAACGAGCACTGGGATTCAGATCTGCGTGTTGTTCCTGCGACAAACGCACGAGAAAACCCATCATAGTTGGGATAGCCCCCGCCTGACGCCGCAGTATTTACCTGGACAACAGGGCGTTCGGTTCGGCTATGCGGAATGTGGTCCAATCAACGACCTGGGGAATGGCGTGAACGCCATCCCTCAATTGAACAATTGAACCGTACCGAGCTCGACCGATCCACACGGGCCGCGTCATCGGGCCGACCTTAACGCTGCGCATTCGCCGTATTTCAGTCTCGGAGAGACAAATTGTCTCCGAAAGATTTGCTGTCGGGCAAAAAGACAGGGGGCCACGAGCTTCGCCTCTGCCGATGCTCATCATGAAGCTGGTTCGCGTGGAAGACGTGCGCTGAAGAAGTTATTTGACGGAACGAACACGGGGAAGCTGATCGTAGCAGGTGGGGCGGGAGTGAGGCGGCCGATCTACACTCACATATAGTCCTTAAACTCCTCCAGCGGTTCATCGAAATCGCCGGTCATGTGGATTTTACCCTCAAAGATGCCCCATGGCATTTGGCGGTGTTTGGGGGGCAAACGAGTGAGCATGGCCACGGGCTTGCCATTATTGGCGATCAGAATGTCTTCGCCGGCTGCTGCACGTTTTACGAGCTTGGACAGACTTGTTCTT